>JAABUK010002333.1_pt1 | contig 34245 bp, 22 predicted proteins | sample 5559141 | NCBI WGS metagenome assembly JAABUK01 (sample SAMN10711869, study PRJNA513367) | rock metagenome | isolation source: Antarctica rocks | place: Antarctica: Victoria Land, Pudding Butte nord | collected 2016-01-03 | reverse complement strand
AAAACATCATAGTAACATAATGATCCCAGGCTTTAATAGATTTATACCATTTGTTTGCACTAGTGGACTTGAAGACAGAGGAGAGACTGTCTTTAGAGGATAAAGAAAGCAGTTGAGAGAAAACGTGTTGTCCGACAAAAGTAGTAGTTTTGTTCATGGAGTTAGTTTTTTGAGTGGTATCAAGCAAGCTAACAACAAAAGGGGGCATTGCCCCCTTTATACTACTTTTTTTTCAATTATTTTCTCGGACAATAGTGTTTTAAAAGAATGAAATCCTTTCAATACAAGAAAATTAATTAAATCAAAGAAACTTGCACTTAAGTCAGCATGACGCCTAACGATAATGGCTTGGCGATGTGTGAGATGCACCAATAAATACGGACAGTTGAGTTGCGTAAATTAGCAATTCAAATGAAAGAAAAAAACAGTAGCGGCAAACGCCGCAAGTATGATGCTTCCTTCCGGGAAGAAGTAGTAAAGATGGTACTCAGTGGTCGCCCGGTTACCGAAGTAGCCCAAAGCCTGGGTATTGGTGAGAATCTCATTTACCGCTGGAAAAGCCGTTATAACTCTAATCAACCGGCCAGTTGTGTAAAGGTGGGTAGTGTGAATTCTGTAACAGAGGATCAGCAGACCCTACTGAGGCGTATCCGGGAGTTGGAGGCGGAGCGGGATATTTTAAAAAAAGCTTTGGCCATTTTCAGCCGTCCGACCTGAAACAACTTTACTGCTTCATTGAGGCCAACGCAGCCATGCATCCGGTGCAGGTGTTATGCCGGGTGCTACAGGTTAACCGAAGTGCCTACTACCAGTGGATAACTCAAAAAAAGGCAGCTCCGGCTGATGAAAAGAAAAAAGAAAGGGAAGCACTTATTATCAGCATCTTTTCTGAGCATCGAAGGCGCTATGGGGTTCGCAGGATTATAGCAGAACTAAAGGCAAGAGGCAGCACGGCAAGCGTTTATACAGTGCGCAAGGTACTCAGTGATAATGGTTTAAAAGCCATTCAGCCCCGCAGCTTTGTTCCCAGGACTACTGACAGCCGACATCCTTATGCCATCAGTCCTAATTTGCTTTTAGACCGGGCTTTTGCCAGGCAACCCAATGAAGTCTGGGTGGGCGATATTACTTATATTCCTTTGGCAGGCGGTGGGTTTTTATACCTGGCAGTATGGATGGATTTGTTTTCCCGAAGGATAACGGCTGGCAATTAGAAGATCATATGAGGGAAGAGTTAGTAATGGATGCCTTACAAAAAGCATTGAAAAGCAGAACAGTAAAAGAAGGCTTGATACTTCACTCTGACCGCGGCGGCCAGTATGCAGCTACTAAATTCAGAGCCATCATTACGGCCAGAAAGTTGTTGCAAAGTATGAGCAGGGCCGACAATGCCTATGACAACGCTTTTATGGAATCATGCTTCAGCCGCTTTAAAACCGAACTGTTGGAAGGCGGTGCCTTTGATAACCGGCAGGATGCACAAACAGAGATCTTTGAATTTATAGAAATGTATTATAACACCAAAAGAAGACATTCATCACTTAATTATTTAAGTCCGGTCAATTACGAAAACAACTATTATTTTTACAAAACCTAAGCAACTTTACTGTCCGCCAAATTCAACACACCTCAGTGGCGGTATTTGAAAATCGTCAGAATGCCACCCCCCTGCTTGTATTTCTTCTGCTTTCTCTCCAACCAGAACACTCATCGTTCCCTCCTGAACAAACATTAACTCATCCAAAGCATCATGAAAATGCGGTTCAGGTTCCATTTGCTTTGGCGCGATTGCAAATTCAATACAAGAATATTGCACGTTTGTTTGTGAGCTTCGCACCAATGGCTTGATCATGATCCCACGTTCCGGCATCTGCAACGGTTCTGATGGAGGGAGATAGAATGGCGAAAGTTGGTTGTGTGAGACCTTCAGACGGGCTGGAAAGATGTGCGGAGAACATGAAATAAGTTGTGTCAATCCAAGTCCTGCCCCTGCAAAGGTTAAGGCTTGAATTATATCTCTCCTTGACAAAGTTTTATTATTCATAAAAGGGATTTTTATCCGGACATTTACAAAATAGTAACTATAACATTATGGCACATAACGCGAAATTTATGATATTAGACGTTATTATACAAAATTCATTGTTATTCATAATTACTGACTTTTACTTTTTCAAGTATACTATATAATAATTATCATCGCAACCTTTATTCAAAGCAGTTTTAGCTAAATGACTACTACTACAGCTAAGCAAAACATAAATAAAAATCCCTGTAATAAGACAATAAATAGATATTTTCTCATGGCAGTTTTCCAAAAGTAAAAAGTAAAGAAAAAGAGAATGAATATTAGATTTATATAAGTAGAAGTATCATCACGTTTAATAAGCTTAAACGAAGGTGACTTTACATAACTATAAATATAAACTAATTATATTTGATTTCAAAGTAATGATAAGAATAAATGCAATAAACGTTATGTAATGAAGATAAAGTAAGAGGTTATGAGCTAAAAGAATGAAAGGGGCTGAGATAGAAATCCCGCCCCGTTTTTATCCAATATTCTATGAAAAACCAATTGTAAGATGGGTTATTTAATACATAGGTTGCTCTTATTGACATAACGATCGCAGTGCGATATAAGACAATAAGCATTTCAAAAATATAGGCAGTGACGAAAGGCAGAAATACAGCGTTTGAAGCCAGAAGTTAACTAAACAGTGTATTCCTAAGATAGGTTAAGACATTCTACCAGAATCATACTCCTTCTCCTGATTTATTTATAGGGGTGTAAACTAATTTCAGGTATAATACAGTACAGGTATTATTTCATTAAAACGACCATTTTCTTAAAATACTGTTGATCTGCCGGCACCAGGTAAATCTCCCTTAAGCCAGATTATAAAAACCCTTTCAATTAATCAATTTTTAATTATCCCGAATTTATACCTTTATTTAAAACTGGACGATGACAATTTAAAGGATTGGGAGGAAGTAAAAAAGTTATTGCCAAAGCAGCTTGCTCTTGATACTAATGCGGCAGGCACAGCATAAAGAGATTGAAAGGATGGTAAAGAGGTAGAGTTTGCACCTACATTTCTTGCAGCTGCAAGCTTGTATGCAACTTTAACATAAGAAAAGTATCCTATTAACTACTTTTTTTTAAGTTAAGGTAAAAATCAGTTGTTGAAGTAATTGGATATAAATGTTGACTTAATTGATGCTAAAGAATTGGAACAACTGATTTTCTATTTTTCGTTCTTTTTTTAAATTTATATTATTCTATCAATTGTTAAGGCCAATAAAGCTCAAGTTAAAATATTTTTCATTTTTAGGAATCTAATGAAATGAAGCATGTTGTAGCCGTTCTTGTTTCCATCATAGTGGTAATTCGAACTTATTATTATAGAGGCATTAAATATTTTCGGATAGTTTATTAAGGAGTAAGTGAGAAATGTTCCCCCTGAAGAGTGTCCAATGCCAACATTTTAAGAATAGCAACGATATTTTTTTCAGATAAAGAGAAGTATTTTCATCTTTGAAATGTAATGCTAATAAGTTTGCTCCGCCACTTTTTTGAAAATACTTTATTCCTTGTTCTGTTTCTGCTTTAGGTGTAAATTCATATTGCCTGTTATCAGATGAAACACCAACTAAAATAATTGGATTTATATACCCGTTGGCTGTCAAATAATTAATAGTTGCTTTTACAAAATTGAAAAAAGCATCGGATTAGGCATCAAATAAATAAGTTACAATATTTTCTATTTGGGTAATTGCTATATCTTTCGTTTATTGCTTAACTGTTCTATTTCTTTCGCAGGGCCTGCTTTGTCGTTGTCATCTGTTATTGACTTCGAAATATTTTTGCCTGTTTCACTGTCGCCGGCAAGGTTATTTAAATATTGAACGATTTCAGTATAATGGCCCCATTTTTCCTCTCCCATATCGCCCTTTTCTTTTTGATGGCTCACAATTTCTTTTACAGCATAAAGAAATTTATCGAAATTTGATTTAATGTAGTGCATGTTGCATAGTGAGTTTAGTCACTTATTACATAACTTCCCGGCAGCTTTTTGCTTTCCCGGTATAAAATAATTTCGCTAACAGGTTGCTAATACTAATAACATAATGAGAAAACTATCATTTACGCTGTCTTTTGTTCTTTTCACTTTATTTTCTTTTAGCCAATCTGCCTTTAATGGCATTGACGTAAACATGAGTAATATTTACATGATGTCAGATGCTAAAACACGATCTGTAAGTCCTGAAAACTTTACCGGCGAAAAGGGTAAGGGAGGAATGGCGACAACAGGTACGGGAGCAAACGCTTCGAGAGATTTAGGTAAAGGATGGAAAGTGAGCCCGAGTGTCGTCATAAAAGCACAAACTACTTTTACCATTGCTGATATTTCAGGCCCGGGTGCCATACAACATATCTGGATGACGCCGACCGGCAACTGGCGTTACTCTATACTTCGTTTTTATTGGGATAATGAAACAACGCCTTCTGTTGAGGTTCCCGCAGGAGATTTTTTTGGGATGGGATGGGGACAATATTCACCTCTTAATTCTTTGGCCGTTTGTGTAAATCCGGGCAGCGGCTTTAACTGCTACTGGACCATGCCTTTTCGTAAAAAATGCAGAATCACCATGGAAAACATTAATACCAGCGATATGGTATTGTACTACCAGGTTGATTATGCTCTTGCCAATGTGCCTAAAGACGCTGCATACTTTCACGCACAATTCAGAAGGGTTAATCCTCTGCCGTATAAGCAGGATTATGTTCTTGTAGACAGTATCGCCGGCAGAGGCCAGTACGTAGGCACTTACCTTGCTTATGGAGCTAATAAAAATGGCTGGTGGGGAGAAGGAGAAATTAAATTTTTTATTGATGGCGACAAAGATTATCCGACTATAAACGGTACTGGCACTGAAGACTATTTTTGCGGAGCGTATGATTTTGATACCAGAAAAAAGAACGCTGCAGGAGTGGAAGAAGTTAACTATACTGAGTTTTCAACCGCATATACAGGCTTGCACCAGGTTATAAAAGGTGACGGACATTATAATATAGCTCAGCGTTTTGGTATGTACCGATGGCACATAAAAGATCCTATAAGATTTGAAAAAAGCTTAAAAGTAACGATACAGGCTTTGGGATGGCGAAGCGAAGGCCGATATCTGCCTTTGGAGGATGATATTGCCTCAGTGGTTTATTGGTACCAGGCAGAGCCTCACCATACTTTTCCCGCTTTATTAGATAAGGATCATTTGGAAGTAAATTAGTGAATGACTATCTTTTTTTAATACTGTCGTTAACAGTTAAAAGAAGCATTTTTTAAATCAATAAAATGCTGATTATTACTCTTTATTAATCTATATTTATTATTCTCAATAACCTGCGACAAACATTTGTTTAAAAAGGTAATTTCATACTCTTTCCTTCCTTTTCACTATTTTCAATTTTCGATTTTATATTTTCAATTTTAACTTAATGCTGGTAAAAACGTTTGGGAGTGCAGTGTATGGTGTGGAGGCGATAAACATAACGATTGAAGTAAATGTGAGTGAAGGCCAGGGTTATTTTTTAGTCGGATTACCTGATGGAGCCGTAAAAGAAAGCCAGCAAAGAATAGACAGCGCTATAAAAAGCAACGGATTGAGAATGCCGCGGATAAAGATTGTGGTAAACATGGCGCCTGCAGATATAAAGAAAAGCGGTTCTTCTTTTGATCTTCCTATAGCGGTCGGCATACTTGCTGCCAGTGAGCAGATCGAAAATGCCGATACATTAAAAGATTACGTTATCATGGGCGAGTTAAGCCTTGACGGCGCCATACAGCCGATTAAAGGCGCTTTGCCTATAGCCATCCAGGCACGCAAAGAAGGCTTTAAAGGACTGATTGTACCGAAAGTGAATGAAAGGGAAGCAGGCATGGTAAATAACCTTGCCGTATATGGGGTAACACATTTGCAGGAAGTAATTGATTTCTTTGCTGATGAAAATTCTTTGAAACCTGTTGACGTAAATACAAGAGAAGAATTCTTCAACACCCAATACCAGTTTGAGCTCGACTTTACAGACGTAAAAGGACAGGAAAACATAAAACGGGCATTGGAAATTGCAGCCGCAGGCGGGCACAATGCCATATTGATTGGGCCGCCGGGTGCAGGTAAAACCATGTTAGCCAAAAGACTTCCGACAGTGCTGCCGCCGCTGAGTTTGCAGGAAGCTTTGGAGACAACAAAGATCCACAGTGTTGCAGGAAAGCTGCCTGAGAATGCATCACTGATTAATAAACGCCCTTTCCGGAGTCCGCATCATACCATTTCAGATGTAGCATTGGTCGGCGGGGGAGGAGTGCCGCAACCGGGCGAGATATCGTTAGCGCATAACGGCGTTTTGTTTTTAGATGAATTACCCGAGTTTAAACGCACTGTGCTGGAAGTAATGCGGCAGCCAATGGAAGAAAGAAGGGTAACCATTTCAAGAGCGAAAGTTGCAATGGATTTTCCTGCCAACTTCATGCTGATTGCAAGCATGAATCCCTGCCCGTGCGGTTACTACAATCACCCCGAAAAAGAATGTACATGCCCTCCGGGAGCTGTTCAAAAATACCTTAATAAAATTTCAGGGCCCTTGCTTGACCGTATTGACCTGCATGTGGAGGTTACGCCTGTTTCTTTTACAGAGTTAAGTAACATAAGTAAAGGCGAAGCATCTGCCACCATTCGTGAGCGGGTCATTAAAGCAAGAGCCATACAAACCGAACGATACAAAGAAACACCGGGCACGTATGCAAATGCCCAGATGAGCAGTAAGCAACTCCGCGAAGTATGTGTCATTAACCAGGCTGGCGAAGCTTTACTTAAAAAAGCAATGGAACGCCTGAATTTATCTGCACGTGCTTACGATAGAATCTTAAAAGTTTCACGCACCATTGCAGATCTTGCTGCAAGTGAAAATATAAAAGCTGAGCATCTTGCAGAAGCTATTCAATACAGAAGCCTTGACAGAGAAGGGTGGGCCGGGTGATGAATGAAATTTGCTTACACAGGTTATTTTAGCTAAAAAGATATAAAGAAAAATATAGCTAAAAATGTAAAGACTGCTGCCAGCACTAATTATAACTATAACAAAAAACGTTAATGGTTAAAGCATAGAAAGAAACGAAAGTGTTTACATTATTTTTGTAAAAACGTACAGAATGGATATTACAACAACAATACTGGTAATTATAATAGTTCTTTTGGTTGCAGCATTTATAGTTTACCTGTCTTACCAGCAAAACAAAAAAGATAAAACAGAGCAGGAAAACCAAAATCCTGATAACACAACAAGATCGCTTCGCTTACAGGCTTACGAAAGATTAACGTTACTGGTAGACCGGATTGCGCTGCCCAACCTTATCAGCAGGGTCAATCAAAACGGCATTAGTGCCCGTGATATGCAGATGCTTTTGGTAAGAAGCATCAGGGAAGAATATGATTATAATATTTCGCAGCAAATTTATGTAACGCCTGATGCGTGGAATGCTCTTAAAAACCTGAAGGAACAAAACATGCTTGTCGTAAACCAGTTGGCTACTGCACTGCCTCCTAATGCTACTGGTTTAGACCTTAATAAGTTACTCCTCGAATACTTAATGACAGATAAAAAAGGACAGTTGCACGAAGTGGTAGGCGAAGTTTTGAGTTATGAAGCGAAGAAGCTGATGTGAGAACTACGATTTTTCGGATTTTGGAGGGATTAGGATGAAATAAGAATAATAAACTTTTACTCGCTATTTTAATTATTCTGGTTGTACTTTTTACTGTAATACTTTAATAAAAATATGAATGTAAGTTCTAAACATACTGATTCCGGAATAGAGATAAAACCTGTTTATACTGCAAATGATTTGCCTCAAGACAACAAACAACTGTCATCTGAACTTCCCGGCGAGTTCCCTTACACCCGCGGAGTTCAGTCCGATATGTATCGCGGCCGGCTGTGGACAATGCGGCAATATGCAGGATTTTCAACGGCTGAAGAAAGCAATAAAAGGTATCATTACCTGCTTTCGCAGGGAGTAAACGGCTTGAGTGTCGCCTTCGATCTTCCAACCCAGATTGGCTACGACAGCGACCATCCTTTGTCTGAAGGCGAGGTTGGCAAAGTAGGCGTTGCTATTGACAGCATAAATGATATGGAAACTTTATTCCATAATATCAAATTAGAAGATATAAGCACTTCCATGACCATTAATGCTACCGGTTTTATATTGTTGAGCCTATATGTAGCTCTGGCGAAAAAGCAAGGAGCGGACTTGTCTAAAATTACAGGAACGATTCAAAATGATATTTTAAAAGAATATGCTGCCCGCGGCACTTATATCTATCCTCCCAAACCAAGCATGCGCATCATCACAGATATTTTTGAATGGTGCAGTAATGAGCTTCCCAAGTGGAATACCATTTCAATCTCCGGTTATCACATCCGCGAAGCGGGAAGCACTGCGGTGCAGGAAATTGCCTTTACGCTTGCCAACGGAAAAGCTTATGTAAAAGCTGCATTGCAAAAAGGTCTTGATATCAATGTTTTTGGCAGGCGTTTGTCTTTTTTCTTTAATGCGCACAATAATTTTTTTGAAGAAGTGGCCAAATTCAGGGCGGCAAGAAAGATGTGGGCGGTAATGATGAAGGAACTGGGAGCAACCGACCCAAAAGCAATGATGCTCCGTTTTCATGCACAAACCGGCGGAAGCACATTAACCGCACAACAACCGCACAATAATATCAGCCGGGTAACTATTCAAACACTTGCGGCGGTGTTGGGCGGTACGCAAAGCCTGCATACAAATGGTTACGACGAAGCGCTTAGTTTACCTACGGAAGAAGCTGCACGTATAGCGTTACGCACCCAGCAAATAGTCGGTTTCGAAAGCGGCGCAGCCGACACAGCAGACCCTTTGGCAGGATCATATTTTGTTGAAAATCTGACAGCGGAGGTAGAGCAGAAAGCCTGGGAACTGATTAAAAAAATTGATGCAATGGGCGGCAGTGTAAATGCTGTTGAAAACGGATTTATACAGGAAGAAATAGCAAAAAGTGCTTATGTCTATCAAAGAGATATTGAGACAGGAGAAAAGGTGATTGTAGGGGTAAATAGATTTAAAGTGGAAGAAATCAACAGTATTCCCGGTTTTAGAATTGATGACAGCATAAGGAACATTCAGACAGAAAAATTAAACAAGCTAAAAGCATTGCGCTCAACTGATGCAGCAGAAAAAAATCTGGCTGAGATTTCTGCAGCGGCTTCAGACGGTCGAAATCTTATGCCTTTGGTAATAAGTGCAGTTGAAAATTTTTGTACGCTTGGCGAAATATCAAATGCATTAAGAAACGTTTTCGGTGAGCATAAATAATTCTTTTATATTGCAGTAAAATAGTTTTTAATGATATTGCTAATTCTTTTTATCCGGCTTAAACCTTAACGCTTCTTTATACCCTCATTGCTGACAGCACAACTACTTTTGTTATATGAGATATAGCTTTACGCTGCTTTATTTTTTATTGATATTTTCCATCAGATCCTTTGCCCAGGACATGACCGGCATTTGGAAAGGTTATTTTGTTCAGAATGTTTTTGGCTTCGCGGAAGACCGGTACAAATTCGAAGTACAGGTAGAGCAACTTAAGAATAATGCTTTAAGTGGCGTCACCTATTCTTACAAAACCACCGTTTTTTATGGCAAAGCGGAAGCAAAAGGTATTTACACAAAAAAGACCAACAATATTTTATTAAACGAAATTAAATTAGTAGACGTCAAAATATCGGATCAAAGCCAGCCTTGCCTGATGACCTGTTATCTTGAGTATAATAAAATGGGTGATATCGAAACGCTTACAGGCACCTATTCAAGCCGTAATTTAAAAAGCGGAACAGACTGCGGCAGCGGAAAAGTTTACCTTGAAAAATCAACGGTAACGGATTTTTATAAAGAAGATTTCATAGTTAAAAAAGAAAACGAACTGAGAAAAAAAGATAAGAAATCAGGCAAAAAAACACACGTAAAACCCGGAGCGGAAGCTAACCTGATAGCTGAGTCAAATTCACCGGATAAATCAACAGCAAAACCAATGAAGCCGGCGGTAAAACCGGACAGACCAATTGCAAAAGAAGACAAACCTGCACCAAAAACCACTGTACGCAGGAAAGCGGTTATCAAGCCAAAAGTGACAGAAGCGCCTGCGGCAAAATCAGATCAAAAAATAGTTCCGCCGCCTCAAACAGTTACCGAACCAAAAAAACAAGATACGATTGCAGCTCCGCCTCCTCCTGTCGTAAAGATGCTTCCCAGGCCGGCAATACTTAAAACAAGAGACAACGACCTTGTTAAAACCATCACTACTTCTGCCAAAGAGTTTAAAATAGAATTATATGATAACGGGGAAATAGATGGCGACCGTATTTCTGTTTATCATAATAATGAGTTGATTGTCTCTAATAAAAAACTTACAGATAAGCCGATTAGTTTTACAATAAAAGCTGATGAAGGTTCTCCCGTACACGAGTTTGTAATGGTGGCTGAGAATCTCGGTTCAATTCCTCCCAATACAGCTTTAATGATTCTTACCGCAGGCGAAAAACGTTATGAATTGTTTATTACCTCCACAGAGAAAAAAAATGCAGTGGTGAGGATTGAGTATAAGAAATAGAATTCAGAACCACGATTTTTTGGATTTACAAAAGGATTAGACGGAAATATAGAACTTCAGGACTATGTTTGAATTGGTAAGGATGTGGGAAATAGAACAATGATTTGATCTATAGCAGTGTACTTTTATTTCAAGATATTCGCGGTAATTCAAAATTTAAGAGTTTCCCCTATTTCATCAAAATCCTTTTTTAAATCCAGTAAATCGTGGTTCTCTAAAACTTCACATTCCATGTGATCGCAGGAAGTATTGGGAATAAAGAAACCTGTCTTGCATCTACTTTCAGGCTTCCGTCTGCTGCGCTTCCTTTTTGATCAAAGTAAATAAAATACGGGTTTTGCCTGCTGTAGGCATTGTAAACACTAAAGACCCAGCTATCGGTGTACTTTTTTTTCTTTTTATGATTGGGAGTTAATGTTGCTGAAAAATCAATACGATGATACGCAGGAAGGCGGTAAGCATCTATACGGCTGTTTTCCTGGGTCAATGTATTATTAATAAAATAAAATCGTTCAGGAATAGTAGTTGCATTACCCGAACCATATACAAATACGGATGATATTTTCCATTTTTTATTAATCTCGTAAATTCCTACAACAGAAAGATCATGACGACGGTCAAATTTTGTAGGATATTTATTGCCTTCATTCAATTGAGGAAACTTTCTCCACGTCCAGCTAAGCGTATATCCGACCCAGCCTGATAGTCTTCCTTTTACTTTGTTTATAAAAAATTCCGAGCCATAGCTCCAGCCTTTTCCAAACACAAATTCTTCTTCAGGATCATTTAAAGACGGCGTATATCCTTCACGGTATTCAATCTGGTTTTGCATTTTTTTGTAATACAGCTCAACAGATGTTTCAAAAGTATTATTATTAAAATTACGAAAATACCCGGCAGCATACTGCCAGCTTATTTGCGGCTTTACCCTTAGAGTACTTGGCACCCAAAGATCTGTCGGCAAAGTGGTGCCTGCATTACTGACCAAATGAATGAACTGAAAGTTGCGGGTAATGGCAGCCTTTACAGAAGACTCTTCATTTATAGCATAGCGGATAGTAAAACGCGGTTCTAAACCTCCGTAATATTTTATATTCTCCCTGCTTTTGTAAACCGTGCTGTCCAGCTTGTTGCCATTAGCATCAATTACATAGTTTTTAAAAGGACCGACCTGTTGAAAGGCTCCATACCTAAGCCCCGCATTTACTTTAATTTTATCACTGATGTCCCAATCGTCCTGCAGGTATAACGCGTATTCGTTTGCATATTTTTTATTGGCATTGTTTGGAGCAAAAACAGTTGTATCCTGCTTTGCAGTTAAAATATTGGGCAAAAAACGATGATAGGTATATAATCCGCCAAATTTTATTTTATGATTTGGCAGCGGGTAAAAATCAAAATCTGTTTTAGCGTTTAAATCTTTAATACCTGAAGAAAGTTTAATATTAAAATCATTTTGCGAAGCGCCAAATGAAAATTTATAATCATTATAAACCAAAGAAGTATTGCTGAAAAGCTTTCGGTTAAAAATATGGTTCCAGCGAAATGTAGCGGTTGAATTACCCCAGGGAACAGCGACTTTAAAAGAACGTTCTGCATTATTAAAGTTAAAAACATCACGGCCGAGATAACCGCTTAGGTATATCCGGTCTTTACCGGAAAAGATATAATTCACTTTGGCGTTTACATCGTAAAAATAATAACCGGAACCATAAAAAGCGCTGCTTTTGCTGATAGCAGGTTTTACAAGCTGGTCAATATAAGTACGGCGGGCAGAAACGATATAAGAAGCTTTATCTTTTTTTAACGGCCCTTGTATCGAAAAACGCGAAGCGATTAAACCAATGCCCGCATCCACCTGGGTTTTATTCATGTTTCCATCTTTCATGCTGATGTCTACCACTGATGACAACCTGCCGCCGTATTGGGCAGGCATTCCGCCTTTTATAAGTGATACATTTTTTATAGCATCTGAATTAAAAATGGAGAAAAAACCAAACAAATGACCGGTATTATAAACTACTGCATCATCGAGAATGATGAGATTTTGATCGGGACCGCCGCCACGGACATAAAATCCGGAATTTCCTTCACCAGAGTTACGAATGCCAGGCAGTAGCTGCAAAGTTTTCAAAATATCAACTTCACCAAATAACGCAGGCATTGACTTTACTGTTTCCATGCTTAAGTCAATTTTGCCCATTTGTGCAGTCTTTACGTTATTATCCCGCCGGTGCCCTGTTACCGTTACATCCTGCATAATTATATTGGAGGGAATTAAGTAAATATCTCTCTGAAGATTAGTATTAAGATTAACTGAGACTATTTTAGTATTATAACCCACAAAAGAACACGATAAAGTATATAATCCTTTTAAAAGCGTCAAAGAGTAATAACCGTAAGAGTTCGCAGTTACACCTTTTCCGGCTGATGGTATATTAAGATTTGCGCCGATTAAGGTTTCACCGGTAAGCGAATCTTTTATATAGCCGTTAAGGGTAAATTTTTGCTGCGCGCTTGCAGCAACACAAAACAAAACAGCACAAAAAGCGAGAAAACAAAATTTTTTCATTAATAAAATCTGCTTTAAAATAAACTGTAAAAATGGCAGCTTAAAAGATTCGGAAAAAAATTTTTGATACCAGCATTTGTTCTTCGTGGCATCATCGTCAGACTGTGCGAAAACCGGTTTTCGCACAGTCTGTCGTTGCGTAGCATTTCGTTCATCAGCAAACCGTTCATCAACTTCAGCTTTCCTTGCTGCACTCCTGTTACATTTTAAACAGGTTCTATACCACAGGTAAAAATATCCGTAACTTTTGATGCTTGAAAAGATACTGTACAAGGGAGGGACACAACCGGCGATCCACAATGAACAAACGCCCGTTCAATAAAAAAATTTACTTCCCGGCCTTCTGTTACAGACAATGTAATTGTTGATTTTGTTTATTTACAAATGCTAAAAACCTTAAAAATGTATTGTTTGAAGTTTTGTAACTCCCTTTAGGGTTGGGACTTATTTCCCCCTGAAGTCAATTGAATCTTTTACTTCACCGCACGTAAGCATTTTTTTGCCGAAATAAGGATTTTTTATGTCAGCAGAAGAGCTTAACCAGAAAGCGCCTGCATCGTTAAAAGCCATAGGGCAAAACTGGTGATAAACTTTTTCTCTATCAAAATGTACCGTTCTTACAAGATCATACATATTGTCGCTGATCATCTGAAAAGACTTACGCTTGTCTTCCAGCCCCGGTTCTGCAGCCAACGCTTGTGCTTCAGCAGTTATGGAGCCAATGTATTGATCAGCCATTTCTATAATACTGCTGTCTGCTTTTGCTTCTTTTAAATTCAGATTGCCGGCGCTTGCTGTCAATGCTTTTGCCTGAGATACGGCTAATGTATCATTTGACGCCGCTAAAGCATCTTTTAAACCATAATAGCTGTTAAGTAAGCTGGTGAACTTATTATTGAAATCACTTGAATTTTTGCTTGCAGCTAAAGGTTCATCTTTTTTAATTTGCTCCGCCTTTTTATTGGTACCTCCGCACGCTGTAAGTAATGCCAGGGCTGCTATTGCCAGGTATTTCATGTTAAAAAATTTTATGCAAAAGTAAATCAAATTGCTATCCAAACACATTGGCTTACTTTTGCAGCTTTGACAAAAACAGTTGATTATTATGTTGATAGGTCTTCAAAATGTTACATTTGAATTCGGCGCCAGAACGATTGTAAGTGAGGCGACCTGGCACATACAGCCAGGTGATCGTATAGGATTAATCGGCTATAACGGAACAGGTAAATCTACCTTATTAAAAGTATTGGTGGGCGAATATTCTCCGTCGCAAGGTACGGTAGAAAAAGGCCGTGATACAACCATCGGTTACCTGCACCAGGACCTTTTAAGTTTTGATACAAATGAAAGCATAACTGAAGTAGCGCTGGGCGCTTTTGAGAAAGTGCGCAACCTGGAAAAAGATATTGAAGAATTAGGAAAGCAACTGGAAAAAGATCATGAAAATGAAGAGCTGCTGATAAAATACACAGATGCTCTGCATGAAATGGATGTGCTGGACGGCTACAACATTCATTACAAAGCCGAGGAAGTATTGCACGGTCTGGGATTTGGCAACGATGTATTAAACAAGCCTTACAAACAGTTTAGCGGCGGATGGAGAATGCGCGTTCTTTTGGCCAAGATGATACTTCAGTCTCCCGATGTTTTGCTGCTTGATGAACCAACGAATCACCTTGATTTACCCTCCATTGAATGGCTGGAGAAATATCTGCAGAATTATAAAGGAAGTGTAGTAATTGTGAGTCACGATAAATTTTTTCTAAACAGGATGGTGAATAAAATAGTGGAGCTGTACCAGCGTCAATTGCATATTTATCCGGGTAATTATGATTATTACCAGAAAGAAAAAGATATAAGAATTGATATGCAGCAACGGGCTTTTGAAAACCAGCAGGATTATATACGCCAGCAGGAAAGATTTATAGAACGTTTTAAAGCCAAGGCAAGTAAAGCTGCCCAGGCTCAAAGCGTACAAAAGCGGCTTGATAAGCTGGATGTGGTAGAAGACGTGCAAATAGAAAGACCTGATATACGAATAAACTTTTTGGTAGATAAAACGCCGGGAAGAGTATTGGTATCGCTGAAAGATGCAGGCAAAAAGTTTGGCGATCTCACCATCGTTGATCATACCTCTGCCGAGATTGACCGTGGCGATAAAATTGCTTTGATCGGGGCGAACGGAAAGGGGAAATCTACGGTACTGAGAATGGTTGGCGGCACAGAACCTTTTGAAGGCGAAAGAGTTTGGGGACATAATGTTGATGAAAGCTTTTACGCCCAACACCAGTTAGAATCGCTCAATTTGAATAATACTATTATAGAGGAAATGAAAGGTGCAGGCAGCCAAAAAACCGAAATGGAGCTTCGGTCTTTGCTTGGCGGTTTTTTGTTTGGCGGCGATGATGTAGAAAAGAAAATTAAAGTTTTGAGCGGGGGCGAAAAAGCAAGAGTTGCACTTGCGAAAACAATCGTAAGCAAAGCAAACTTTTTACTGCTTGATGAACCGACGAATCACCTCGATATGCATAGTGTTGAGTTGCTTGCAGAGGCACTTAACAAGTACCAGGGAAGTTATATTTTGGTAAGCCACGACCGGTATTTCATTTCTAAAACTGCCAATAAAATATGGGAAATCATTGATCATAAAATAAAAGAATTTAAAGGCACCTATGACGAATGGGTAGAATGGAATGAAAGAATGGCAAAAATAGAAGCGGAGAAAAAAAGTGAAAATGGGAAATTAAAAGTGGAAAATGTAAAGAAGGAAGAAGTGAAGCCAGTACAAGCATCCCGCGAAAGACCTTTAAATAATAATCCTGTAAACCGTGAACTGCAGAGGGAATTACAAAAACAACAGCGCCAGCTAATAAATCTCGAAGAAGATATAAGTAAAGCATCCGCAGAAAAAGAAAAGCTGGAACAAGCTCTTGGCGCTCCGGTAAATTATGCCGATAAAAAAAAGTTTGTAAGTGTTGAAAACGATTACAAAAAGGCTAAGGAAAAACTGCAAAGCCTGAATAAAGAATATGAAACGCTGTTTGAAAAAGTGATGGAGCTCGAAACACAGGCTGCAGGTTAAAAAATTTAACCCCATAGGCACATAGAAACATAGCAAATTTAAAGTCTATTGTGCCTTTGTGCCTATGTGGTTAGAAAAAACTTATTCTTTTTGTAAGATAACAATTCGTTTTTCCTGTCGTTTAATATTTTGTAAAAAATGTAAGTGACGAAATATCCTCATAATCACATTTCTGCAATACTCTTTCCAAATCAAAAGGCATAGCTTTTGCTTATTGAACTTCTGACATGAAAAAAATAGTAACCTGCGCTGTATTTCTTATCTTATTTGCAGCATGCAAAAACAACAAAAATGATAATAAAACTGCCGCTGAAGATAACACTGAAAAAACGGAAAATGTAAAAAAGTTAACAAAAAGAGATTATAGCATCAATGCTTCAAATGCTTATTCTGATCTTTTTCTCGACAGCAGCCAGGTAGAAAATTTTATTTCAGAAAAAAAATTAGATGACACTTTATCAAGGAAAATAAGAAGTTTTTATAATGCCCGTAATTACCAATTCGCATGGTTTACCAGTGAGGGACCAACAGAACAGGGCCGCAGCTTCTGGAACTTACATGAATATTATACCACATACAGCAGCAACAATTCACTCGACGATAAAGCGCTCAGGAAAAAAATGAATCCTATAATAAGTGCTGATTCAATATCGCTGAAAGCGGCATCTGCAGCAAATATTGAAATAACGCTTACGCAGCACTTCATTCAATACATGCAGGATAATTACAAAGCAGGCGAAATCAAACGTAAAGAAATAGAAAGGTTTGTTCCTTTTAAAAAAGAAAATGCCCTTGATTATGCCGATTCATTACTTACCAAAAAACACAAAGACAACAAATACTATGGTGACGTAAACCCATCGTATAAATTACTGCAGAACCAGCTTCAAAAGTATGATGACATAGTCAAAAAAGGCGGCTGGCAGATAATAGATGCAATTGTAAAGAAAATAAAAAAAGGCGATTCGTCTTTAACTGTATCAGCTATTAAAAAAAGACTGCAGGTAACAGGCGAAATGCCGGCAGGAGATACTGCACAAACCTTTGATACCCAGCTTTTAAACGCAGTTAAAGCATTTCAAATCAGCCGCGGATTAACACCTGACGGGATTGTAACACCAGCCCTGGTAAAAGAAATGAATGTGCCGGCTCTTAAAAGAGTTGAACAGATATTGATAAATATGGGCAGAATGCGCTGGATGCTCAATAATTCAGACGGCAATCTTATAACAGTTAATCTTCCCGAATTTGTATTGCACGTTTATGAAGGAAAAACCAAGAAGTTTGATATGAACGTTGTGGTAGGAAAAGAAGGCCATAATACTACGATTTTTACCGGTAATCTTAACCAGGTTGTTTTTAGTCCTTATTGGAATGTTCCGTATGATATTGTGGAAAAGGAAATACTGCCATCAATAGAAAAAAACCCGGATTATCTTGCAGAAAATGAAATGGAAAAAGTCGGCGAACCTGTAGACGGCATTCCTACCGTCAGGCAATTGCCGGGCCCTAAAAACTCTTTGGGAAAAGTAAAGTTTTTGTTTCCAAACAGCTTTGATATTTATTTTCACGACACGCCTGCCAAAGGTCTTTTTAGCAAAGACAAAAGAGCATACAGCCATGGCTGCATAAGACTGAGCGACCCGGCAAAAATGGCCAATTATCTCTTGCGCAACCAACCCGAATGGACGCCTGAAAAAATAGATGAAGCTATGAACAGCGGTCAGGAACAGTTTGTGAAGTTGAAAGCTCCTGTACCTGTGCTTATCACCTACAATACAGCATGGGTTGATGAAAACGGTGTGCTTAATTTCAGAGATGATATTTATGGTCATGATGCTGCCCTTTCTAAAAAAATGTTTTCAAATCCTCTATTTTAAAAAATAGTACAAAAACTTCGGTCAGAAGCGTTCCTGACACTTTTTCATTTGTTATAGCTACCAGCTTTTTTCGTTGTAACTTTACAGATGATTATCCGCATACCATTGCGTTTTGAGGGGTCTAAGGGTGAAAAAAAGATTTATCCAACACTTCGTACTGTTAATCCCAATCATCCCACAAATCCTACAAATCATGGTTCAGATAGTTACAGTTATATCTCTACCACTTCTGCAGATGCAATAACCTCTTTATGCATTCGTTTGAGAAAACGGTGCATTTCTTCCATTGATTTTACATCTTCAACAACTAACAGAAACATTTTGCCTGCCTGTTTTAGCTTTGCTTTGTTTGTTCCGGTTTGTAAAAAACCTAAAATGTTTTTAAAAACATCTGACTCGAAATAAGGAGAATCGGGGCGGTTAATGAAGTAGCATCGCAGTATATTATCTTTTAAAGACATTTTTTCAAAGCCAAGTTCTGCACCCGTTTTACGGCTCCGTACTGTGGTAAACAAATCGGCAACAGGTTGCGGAACAGGGCCAAACCTGTCAAGCATTTCTGCTTTAAAATCATTCAGTTCTTTATCTGTGTCACAGTTGTCTAAACGGGTATATAATGATAAACGTTCGGTTATACTGTCAACATAAGCGTCAGGTATTAAAATTTCAAGATCGGTATCAATGGTACAGTCGGTTACGAAATCATCCTGTTTTTGTATTTCTTCTTTAAAAAGGTCTTTAAACTTACTTCGTTTTAATTCTCTGATCGCTTCATTTAAAATCTTTTGATACATCTCGAAACCTATCTCTGCCATAAAGCCTGTTTGTTCGCCGCCAAGCATATTGCCAGCACCACGAATATCAAGGTCTCTCATAGCTATCTGGAATCCGCTGCCCAGTTCACTGTGCTGTTCTAAGGTTTGTAACCGCTTGCGGCTGTCATTGGGCAATGTGCTGAGCGAAGGCGCAAGCAAATAACAAAAAGCTTTTTTATTGCTGCGGCCGACTCTTCCGCGAAGCTGGTGCAAATCGCTCAATCCAAAATGATGAGCATTGTTTACCATAATAGTGTTTACATTTGGAATATCCACACCGCTTTCTACAATATTCGTACAAACGAGCACATCATATTTTTTATCAATAAAATCTAAAATGCGTTCTTCAAGCTCGTGACCTTCCAACTGGCCGTGAGCATAACCAATGCTTAAATCAGGGCACAAGCCTTGTATTAAACCAGCCATTTCATGCAAGCCATTTACACGATTGTGAATAAAAAAAACCTGCCCGCCTCTTTCCGTTTCGTAGTAAACTGCATCGCGGATAAAGTCTTCGTTAAATATATGCACTTCCGTCTGTATCGGCTGTCTGTTGGGCGGAGGCGTATTGATGATGCTGAGATCACGTGCCCCCATCAGGCTGAATTGTAAAGTACGCGGAATAGGAGTGGCGGTTAATGTTAGGCAATCAACATTTGTTTTTAAAGTCTTCAGTTTTTCCTTGGCACCGACGCCGAACTTTTGCTCTTCGTCAATAACCATTATGCCGAGGTCTTTAAACTTCACTTCTTTGCCCAATATTGAATGTGTTCCTATAATAATATCCACTTTTCCCTCTTCTAACCTCTGCAGCGTTTCCTTTTTTTCCTTTGATGATTTAAAACGGTTTACAAAATCTACCGTAACCGGAAAATCTTTTAAACGATCCTGGAAAGTTTTATAATGCTGAAAAGCAAGAATAGTTGTCGGAACAAGAATAGCTGCCTGTTTTCCATCTACCACAGCTTTAAATGCTGCACGGATCGCAACTTCTGTTTTACCAAAACCTACATCGCCGCACACCAGTCTGTCCATGGGCGCAGGGCTTTCCATATCTTTTTTTACATCGGCTGTAGCTTTGCTCTGGTCAGGCGTATCTTCATAAATAAAAGATGCTTCCAACTCGGTTTGCATATAATTATCAGGACTGAATGCGAAGCCTTGCTGTGCTTTTCTTTCGGCATATAACTGGATGAGATCAAAAGCGATTTCCTTAACTTTTGTCTTGGTTTTTTCCTTCAGCTTTTGCCAGGCATCACTGCCGATTTTATTAACTTTTGGCACATTGCCTTCCTTGCCCGTGTACTTACTTATTTTATGCAGCGAGTTAATGTTTACATACAAGATGTCATTGTCCTTATAAATAATTCTAACTGCTTCCTGTAAACGACCATTTACCTCAATTTTTTGCAATCCGCTGTAAGTGCCAACGCCATGATCAATGTGAGTGACATAATCTCCGGGCTGCAATTCGCGAAGCGTTCGCAGTGTCAGAGCTTTATTTTTATTGTATGCCTGCTTAACCTTGTATTTGTGGTAACGCTGAAAAACCTGGTGATCAGTATAACAAACCACTTTCAAATCTTCATCTATAAATCCCTGATGTATATCTGTTGCAAGCGGAGTGAAAGTTATTTCGGCTTTCAGGTCTTCAAATATGCTGTGAAGCCTTTCCAGTTGTTTAGGATTTTCAGCAAAGATGAACAGTTCAAATCCTTTGCTTTCCCATTGCTTCAGGTCTTTTATTAACAGGTCGAACTGACGATTGAAAGAAGGCTGCTCTCTGGTATTAAAATCAATGACCTCACCCCGACCCTCTCCAAGGGAGAGGGAGAAAGAAGAATGCCTGTCGAATTCTACAATATGTCTTGATGCGAGTTGCTGTTCAATTACTTCTGCCTTTACAAAGTCATCAGGGCTTACATTTTTTAAGATTTTTGTGTCGTCATCTTCTTCAATTGACTGCTTTTTGCCTGCGCTTTCTTTTTGCAGCTCCAGAAAAAAATCCAGGTCTTCTTCCTGGGTTAAAATACGTTCTTTGGCAAATTGCCAGTCTTGTATCCATACAACTGTATTTTCCGGTAAAAACTCTAACAGCGATACTTTTTCACCGCTGTCAAACTGTGTGTCCACATTTGGAATAATGCTTACCTGCATCAGCTTCCTTTCACTCAATTGCGTTTCAGGATCAAAGATGCGAATGCTGTCAACGTCATTTCCAAAAAGTTCTACACGATAAGGTTTTTCGTTGCCGAAAGAATAAATATCTAAAATGCCTCCGCGCAAAGCGAACTGTCCCGGTTCGTAAACAAAATCAGTCCGGTCAAAACCATACATTACAAACAATTCCATCAGGCTATCAAGATTAATGGTATCATTTGTTTTAATCTGGATAATGTTGCCGGAAAGCGTTTTAGGAAGCACGACTTTTTCGAATAATGCTTCCGGATGTGTTACTATCAGCTTTTTATTTCCGCCGTTGGAGAGTCTTGTTAAAGCTTCTATGCGCAGCATTACATGGCTGCTGTTGAGCAGCTTAAAATTTTTCCTGTTTTTAAAAGAAGACGGAAAATAAAACAAGTTAAGTGCGCTTGTAAGACTTTCGAGTGTGTTATGAAAATAAGCAGCTTCTTCAGCATCATTTAAAATGATGAGATGATTTAAGCCTTCAGTTATCTTATGATTAAAAATAGCAGAAACAGTAAATTCAATGCTGCTTCCATGAAGGTTTTTTAAATAGATACGCTGAGGTTGGGCAAAGGTAAGCCTTTCCGCTAACTGAAAAAGGCGGGGGTTATTTTGGAATTTGTCTGTTAAATGCTGCAGGTTCATTCGATCTTCTACATCAGTATCTGCGACTTCCGCAGATACTAAAGTTAGCAAAGATACTTGTCGGCGTTTAAAAAAAAGAATGATTTTTTGTTAAGTTTTAAGTGGAAGCCGCGTATAATTTATGGTATAATTTTGCAGAAGTAACATAATTTTTGTCAGCATTTTGTTTGTCGGTGCTTTTGGAACGCAACATTTTGTCAACAATTTATTCACGCATTGAAACAAGGGAAAGTAACTATACCATTTCGTGGTACCAAAAACATACCTCCTGGTACACTTTGAGCAGTATCTTTAAACAGGCAGGAATTAAAAAACCTACGTTTTAAAGCATTGTAATAATCAATTTATGTAAACAATTGCATTAATTATTGAAAGCGAAGATGGCGAATTTTGGGGTCGGGTGCATAATGTTGACAATTTAATAGTGGAAAGTGCATCATCTGTACCTGAACTGGAACGTAAAATGAAAGCTCTTTTAAAGGACTGGCATCAGCTTGAACCGAAACAAATCTCATTTGATCTACAGTATGACAATGCAGGGCTTTTCGATGAAAAGAAATTTTTAAACGCTGCTGTCATAGTCCGGGCTAAAAAGAACTGGCTCCGAATCTGTCGCAACTAATTTGAAGAAGTTTGATATAAATTGGTGGGCTAAAAACGAAAAAAGCCCGTAAACATTGAGTTTTACGAGCTTTTCTTTGAAAAAGAAACCATCTGTGTCGGGGCGGCAAGATGATATAAAAAGCTATAAAACTTTGTTTTCCAACAAATTATTTACTTCAAAACTCTTTGGTAACCGAATTTGTCGCAATCTTCATTCAATAACTACTAATTCAAATATCACTAAAATAAGTCATTTTTAAATATTTTACTTTTCTCTAAACACAAATTATTATTTGCTAATTACAAGTGTTATAATGTTATACCAAAGCATAAATTAAAAATGTGCCAGAATTAAAAGTCATTTTAAAAATTCCAACGAAATAATAACAACTTCCCTCGTGCCAGAAGGGAAAAAGGTTTTTATAAACATTACTATTTAATTGATATAATAAATTCTGAATATTCTCCTATCAGGGTAATTATTTTTGTTTCTCCTCCATGTGCTTTTATAATATCTTACTCAAGTGATAATCCCCAACTTTGGATGACATTATTGGTAATTAAAAATTTTGCATACATTACAGTAAAACAATCTTGTTGAAAAAACTTTGTACCATCTTCAGTATTTTCTTCTTTTTGCCTTTGCATCTGTTGCGTGCGCGATTTCCACTGTTTTCTTTTAAAGCACGGGCGTAATCAAGGCTTGTCTCAAAGCAGTGTTGTTGATATCTCCTTAGATGACAAGGGTTTTGTTTGGCTTGCTGCCGTTCTCTATCATCACCAAATACATTAGCATGTAAACAAACTATTTATTAAAAATAATTTACGATAATCTTTAAGAGTGAAATAAAATAATTACTACAAGTTATTTAGAAGTACCTTTCTTAATCAACAAAAATTTCTGTATTTTGATATAAATATTTTTATAAGTAAGATGTTTATTAAATGTTTCTTTAAAATATTTTCTTGTTAAAGCCTGCTATTATACTATTTATTTTTTCCACTCTAATATCATTTTGCGCAAATGCACAGCAAAATTATTTCTTTCAGCACCTTACAGCAAAAGATGGATTAGCATCGGAAGAAATTACCGGTATTCTTCATGACTCACATGGCTATACCTGGCTTGGCACCAATAAAGGTCTTCAGAAATATGATGGAAATAATTTTACTGTTATACCTTATGGAGAAGATTATTTCAATACCAGTTCTCTAAGTGCGACTGTTTTCAATCAGTTGTCAGAAGATAAAACAGGCAAAATATGGGTGGTAAGTAATGGTATTGTATCGTTTTATGATCCCCTTTCCGGTAAAATCAATCGTGTTCAGATTGATGAAGGCAAAGCTCAAAAAGACTACGATAAAATTCGAGGTTTTTGTAAAGACGATAAAGGGGAGGTTTGGATCGTTACCAGGCGAAGTCTGTATAAATACAACAGCAATTCACAAAAATCGGTGTTATGGTTTTCTCTGACTAATACCGGAGATTTTTCAACAAATCTGATTTTTGATAAAATTAAAAAAGGTATATGGGTTATAAGGAACAGGCGAATATTGTTTTTGAATATCAATGAAAAGAAAGAAGATACTTCTTTTTATAATTGTTTACCTAAAATCTTAAATAACCAGATTGCTATACTTTGCTGGATAGACAGCAAACAAAACTTGTGGATCAGTTATTGGAATGGCTGCATTTTCAAAATAAATATTAAATCTCATAGGACGCATTTATATACTTTACACAATTTTAAGACAAGCAAACAAAGAGTTATTATAACTGCTAATTCGTTTATAGAAGATGACAGGGGAATTATTTGGTTAGGCGCTTCACGTGGCGGCCTTTTCTATTATAATAGCCTAAATGATCAATTTGAAAATATTCCCTCCAGTAATAGCTTTCCTAATTCTCTTCATTATGACTTCGATATTTTTTCTTTAAGCAAAGACAACGAGGGAAATATATGGGTGGGCACTGATAAAGGCATCAGCATATTTAATCCTGCGTCCCGGCTCTTTCAAACAGTTGATGAAAATAGCCTTGTTCAACCTTTTCCCCGAACGGAAGTAACCCAGATTTTTGAAACCGGCACAGGAGATATATTGATTGCTACATGGGGAAACGGATGGTACATATATAACAGGAATTTTGAATTGAAGAAACATTTTTCCTATAATGTTGAAACAGATTGGTGGGATAACAGGAAAAATTTAGTTTGGAGTTTTGCCGGGGCAAAGGATGGAAAAATCTGGATTGGGTACCAGTATGGATTGCTGGGTATATATGATATTGCAAATAAAAGTATCAGGTATATTAATGAGCCTGGTTTTAATTTAAAGACTATCAGGGTTATCCGTTGCGATGCAGAGGGTAATATGTGGTTTGGTATCCAATCCGGCATGCTGGGAAAATGGGATCGAAAGAAAAACAAGTTTGTCTTCTATAATATTTCACCAATCAATAAGAATCAATCATCACCCATAAGTGATATGCTAATATGTTCAAACGGAGAGATTTGGTTGGCAACTTCAGGAAATGGTTTTTATCGTTTCGATCCGGTTAACGAAAGAATTGCAGAGCATTATGGAAATAATAAAAATCGTTTGGCAAATGATAGTATTATTAATTCTTTAACCTTGGTAAATGACTCTGTAATTGGTATAGCTACTTCTTCCAAAGGGATTTTGTTGTTTAACCGTTTTCAGAAAACATTCATTTCTATTACAAGAAAAGACGGATTACCTACAAATGAAGTTTTTGGAATGGAAGAGGATAAGCAAAAAAATATCTGGATCAATACTTATGAAGGCTTGTACATGAAAAAATATTTGGATAATAAGATTGTATCCTTCAATGAGGAAGATGGACTATTAAAAAAACGTTTTACTCAAAAGATCTTCAAGCTCAATGATGGCAGAATGACGTTACCTGCTTCTACTGGTTTTGTATATTTTTTACCCGAAAATATACAGGTTACACAAACAGCCCCCAAAGTTCAATTTGTCAGCTTTAAAATATTTGATCAGTCACTTTTAATTGACTCATTATTACACATTCACAAACCAATAAATTTACCCTATGATCAGAATTTTATTACTATTGGTTACTCTTCCCCCAATTTTATGTCGAGGAATACCACCCGTTACTTTTACCAGTTGCTTAATGTAGATAAAGATTGGGTAAATGCGGGTTCCCGACACTCTGCCACTTACACTGGTTTACACCCAGGGCATTACATATTTAAAGTAAAATGCGAAACCGGTAATGGCTTTCCTTCAAAAAATATTCCTGAACTCAGTATCTATATTCGTCCTCCCTGGTGGTTAACCTGGTGGGCTTATACGTTTTATGTACTGGTGGCAGGTGCTATAGTTTATACAGTATACCGCAATCGTATTAGTAAATTAGAGAGCAAACAGGCAGCGCAAATTAAAATAATGGTAGCAACACAGGAAGAAGAACGAAAGCGCATTTCAAGAGATTTGCATGACGACGTAGGAACCAGGCTTTCTGCCTTAAAACTATTTATATCGACACTGCAGGAAAGGGCAACTCAAACAAACAATGAAGAAATAAGATCACTGGCCATCAGCTCCGAACAGTTTATTACCGAAGTCGTGCAGGATGTTCGCCAGTTATTACTTAATTTAAGTCCTTCTGTGCTGGAAGATTTTGGATATACAACAGCCGTAGAAGGATTGGTAAATAAGATAAATGAAACAAAACAGCTTTATTTTCACCTTGTGGTATTCGGGATGAAGCAGCGGTTAAAAAAAGACTATGAACTGGCGCTTTACCGCATCACGCAGGAATTGATTAACAATGTTTTGAAACATTCCGAGGCGAAACACGTATCACTTCAGATTGGACACCGGGACGAAAAAATTATACTTATGATGGAAGATGACGGAAAAGGTTTTGATGTAAGTGCGCATAAGGATGGTTATGGATTGCATAATTTAGAGTCACGTACCAAACTAATGAAGGGTACTATTACTATTGATTCGCAACCGGGAAAAGGGACCAGTGTGCTGATTGAAATACCGTATAATCTTAACCAAGTATGATGTCAAATCAATTACCCATCAAATTATTAATTGCCGATGACCATCAGCTCATTACGGACGGCCTCTCCAAACTGCTGGAGGCCGAAAGTGGGATTGGTGAAATTCATATAGCAAATAATGGTCGTGAAGCAGTAGATAAAGCCATGATGAAGGATATAGATTGTGTAATCATGGATATTAATATGCCGGTATTAAACGGACTGGAAGCTACTAAACTTATAAAAAAAGGAAACCCATTTATAAAAATAATTGTGGTAAGTATGCTCTGCGATGCTTCCATTGTAAATAAAATGCTGAAGGCAGGTGCTGATGCCTTCATCAATAAGGATACGGGTAAGCCGGAGTTGTTAAAAGCTATCGATAAAGTAATGCACGGTGAAAAATATATCAGCCCTCAAATTTCAGTTAACTTATTTACTCATCTTACAGATTATAAGGCTCATTCTGATGAAGTTGAAAAACATCTTACAATAAGAGAAATTGAGATTGTCCGTTATATAGCAGAAGGATTTACCAACCAGGAAATTGCCGGCAAGCTTTTTCTTAGCCCTGTAACGGTAGATACCCATCGGAAAAATATGCTCGCCAAACTGAAATTAAAAAATACAGCATCTCTTGTAAAATACGCAGCAGATCATCTATTGTTATAGTTCGCCCTAAATCTTCTCCACTCCGCTTTCTCTCTACACTAAAAGGTGTATGTGAAATATACACCTTTTAGTGTATTGTAAATAGCATACTTATGAAGCAATTTTGTGTCTGAAATATTGTAGGAGTAACCTGAAAATCCTTAAGAGTAAGGCGCAATGCTGTGTGCGTTAATATAAGCAAAATTCTATTTAATCTAAAAACCATGTCACTTTCTGTAAACGTAGACTCTAAATTCAAAGAAGTTGAATCTCAACTTACTGATGAACTAACACATGTCCATCTTCTCACTGGAAGCGATGTAATTAAGAAAAAAGCAGATAGTCTTAATGGCCTCCTGGGCAATGCAACGTCAAATGTCGAAAGCATTAGTGGCGCTGCCTATATTCAAAGTTTTGAGGGTGGATGTATAATAGCAACTCAGGTTGACGATGCACACGTTTTTGAAATACATGGAGATATCTATAAGAAATGGAATGAGTTGGGACGAGAAAAATTTGGACTACCTATAACAGATGAAACGGGTACGCCAGACGGTGTAGGAAGGTACAATCATTTTAATAACGGATCCGCATCGATATATTGGCATCCTAGTACCGGGGCTCACGCTATTTACGGGGCAATAAGGGAACTTTGGGCAAATATTGGTTGGGAGGCCTCTCCATTAGGTTACCCCACTTCTGATGAAATAACTGCACCTGATAATGTTGGGCGGATGAATAATTTTCAGCATGGTACAATTTACTGGCCTTCAAACAATACTACCGGAGCTTACATTTTACCCGATTCTCATAACTGGACAGATACTATAGTAACAGGAGGTCTGGCAGCGCTGGGTGGCAATTACGAACTTATATTTTATAGAAACGGAAATTTTGTTTTCAAAGGACATATGCATGATAGCGGCAGTGATAATTATGATGCTCAGTTAGCAGTTGCTATAGTTGACACTTTAGGAACAGCATATACAATGGAATATAAAGGTCACACATCCGGCACATGGTCAAGTGGTTCACGGGATGATGATTGGGAAAAAAAAGGTTTCAATGCAACTATTGCAAAAAATTGGGGACAAATGCGCTTTGCTTCGTACGCCAGAGTTTTTAATTATAATAGCGCTATTAGTACTGCAGTAGGTGATGCTGTGACGGAGGCAGTAAAAAAACTTGTTGCAGCCGGAATAGATGCAGGTGTCAAGGCAGTTGTGTCATTAGTTTAATAGTGCTCAAGGTAGCCTAATTATCTACACTAACAGGAGGTATTGTACAGTTCCTAATAAATATCCAATCTTGAATTAGAATTTTTAAACAGGTCGCAACCAAAACTTGCCACGATTTAAATTTCAAAAGTTAATAAACTAATCAAGGTGAACATTCTTAGCAATTGAAATTTCAAAAATGAAAAGTAAATTGATAAAATAACAGAGCCAGTGGATAAGTCAGCATTGATCGCCAAAGTGATTATTTAAAACTTTATATAGTAAGTCCAATGCAACGGAAAGTGTGTGAACAGAAGATATTCTACACCTTCTTTGACTGAGCAATTAACATGCATCGCAACAATCTTATCTTTTCAAATTAAATAATAAACTATGCCGGTACAATCAGAATGGCGCTTCTGCCATAAATGTAATGTAATGTTTTTTAATGGCTTTCCAAACAAGGGTAATTGTCCTTCAGGCGGAGAGCACGAAGCTGCTGGCTTCACTTTTGTTCTTTCATATGATGGATCAGAAACATCCAATGATCAAATCAATTGGCGCTTCTGTCATAAGTGCACTACAATGTTTTTTGATGGTTTTTCGGAAAAAGGTAGGTGTCCATCAGGCGGAGGTCATGAAGCAGCCGGATTTAATTTCATCCTTCCACACGACAAGCAGGAAACACCAACTGCACAAGGAAATTGGCGTTTTTGTCATAAGTGTAATTCGATGTTTTTTGATGGTTTTCCAAACAAAGGTAATTGTCCAACTGGAAGTGGGCATGAAGCGGCAGGTTTCAACTTTGATCTTCCACATTTAGATCCAGACTTAGCAGTATTTGACTCAGGTTCCATTACAAGTAATCTTCCACTTGGAGGGTCTGTGCATCTAATTATGAGAAGGAATGGAGATTTCACATTTAGTACTCATGCTCATGACAGTGGATTTGATAATATTGATTATGGTATCTCAGCGATTCTTATGACTGCTGATGGAGTAGCAGCATTTACATTTGAACACTCGGGACATTGTGAAGGAACTGTAGCTGGCTTACCGTTTGGTACACCAAGACGAGATGATGACTTCTTAACTTCAGGTAATAATCCTATGGTTTCTAGAGAATTTGATCGTCTCGGCGGAGCTGTTCTTAAAGCAAACTTGAATGGAAAAGATACTCTTGTTGGGAGTTTGGGAGATTTGTTGAAAGAAGCTGCTAATCAATTTGGGAAAGTAGCGGCTGATGCTGTTATAGCTTTAGTCGCTTAAGGCAAGCAGATTAATACAGTCGTTCTACTGGAAGTTCTCCTACTGAAAAATAGTTGTAGAACTATTCGGTGTTTTCTGCAGGATGATCTTAAATGCGGATGAAAGGAGGTATTAATCCTACGTTTGAAATGTGAAGATTAAATTAAAAAAGGACGAAGAAATTTATTCTTATTTTGTATCTATAAAAATAATCTTACTAACATTAAAATATCTGTTCGGAGTATTGTATTTCAATTCTATAACATTGATTAGTTTCCCAATTAATAATAGTAACTTAATCGGCATTACAGCGCATTGTAAAAAAGGGCTAAACAAACAACATTTTAGTATCAGTTCATTAAATATCTTTCATTCCGGCAGGAACAGCTATTAATATTCATATTTAATTACGATCGTCAAAAGTTGTTCATTACAGTATAATGTACAATGAAAAACAATGTTTAACAGTGATACTCTTGAATTATCCGGCGGTTGGTACTTTCATCAACGACTTTTTGCTTTACACAAAAAGGGTATATGAGAAATACACTTTTGGTGATTGCACTACTCTTTAATAAGTTAAACCTTTGCCCTGAAGGTCTTTTTGATGTTGCCTCTTCAGCATATTTATTCAATTTTTTATGGAATTCAAACATGAAGAACTTGTAGAACGGGAACTGGAAATAGGCAGTTATTTACTAAATGAGGTGTCATTGAAAGATATCTCAAAAAAAACCGGGTTAAGCAAAAAACATCTGGATGCGCATATTAAAAATATGATGGAAAAATTAAAAGCGGAAGATATGGAAGAGCTGATAAAATTATTGAAAGCCTTGAAGCACTAAACATTAAATCATTATTAATTAAAACAACATTATGAAAAAGTATGTAATTATCCTTATGGCTGCTTCTTTTAGTTTACTTTTTTCTTTAAACAAAGCAAAGGCGCAAACTGCTAAAAATAAAAGCGCTAACCATTCCTCTATATCGCTGCTAAATGGCGCCTGGCAAACAACCGAGCAAGGTACTGATGGCAATGCTCTCGTTAGAGGATATAGCGTAATGCATGACGGTTTTTTCACTGTAATTGGTAAGGATTCAACAGGTGCATGGGATGAGACAGATGCCGGCACCTATGATATAAGTGGTAACCTTTACAAGATAAAGATATTATATGATTCACATCCAGACCGTATTGGAGTAACTCATTGGATAGAATTCAGGCTTGAGAGAGATACGCTTTATTTAAACTTCTTCAAAAAACTTATCAATCCAAAAGGAGAAGATGTGACGGGGCAAATGCAGCGGTTTGAGGAAAAATATGTACGGGCTAAAAAATCAATGAGGTAATGTACTTTTTCATTGCAATCAATATTTGCCGTTGCAAGTAGGGTCACTTGCAATTGTAGCACAGGTTTAGATAAGCGAAGAACAATTACCAAACAACTCATTTTCTGTTGTTGGTGACAACACCAACTATTAATTTATTTATAGTTATATGCAAACTCTGGTTAAATTATCACCCGTTTATGTGATTGTATAATGGTTTTTTTTAAAAGAAATTTATATCGGGAAATTAACAAAGTCGGGAAATTAACAATGATTTTAGCGGCAACCCAGCAAAGTGAAATTATTAAAAGAGGGTTGTTACAATTGCTCACGAATTTTTTTTTATTTTCACTACAAGCTTAAAAAGTAATAATGAAAACGTTCATAAAAGTTACTTATACAAGTCTGTTATTAACGGCTTGTTTGTTTCAGACAGCACATGCACAATCAAAAATCCATGGACAGGTAGTTGACCTTGACGGTAAACCTATACCGCAGGCAAATGTGTTGTTGTTGCGTTCTAAAGACTCTGCGCTGGTAAAAGGAATGGTAACTGCCGCTTCAGGTTCTTATTCTTTCAATAATATACCTGCCGCTTCAGGTTCTTATTCTTTCAATAATATACCTGCCGGTAAATATTTAATCACATCAACTTTCGTTGGGTTTAAACAGATGTATACAACACCATTCATTATTAATCATAGCCTTGATGATGTAGATAAAGGCACAATAACATTAATAAAAGAAGACAGGCAATTGGATAAGGTAACCGTAACTGTAAGAAAACCACTCTTTGAACAGAAGATAGACCGGACAATTATGAATGTAGCTAACAGTATTATTGCAAGCGGAAGCACCGCCCTGGAAGTACTTGAAAAGGCGCCTGGTGTAACTGTTGACAAGCAGAATGATCAGATCAGTCTCAGGGGCAAAGAAGGGGTTATCGTGCAGATTGATGGCAAACAAACTTTTCTTCCAATGGCTGATGTTGTCGGGATGCTAAAAAGCATGGCCAGTGACAATATTGACAGGATTGAACTTATAACCAATCCTTCAGCTAAATACGATGCGGCTGGCAACTCGGGTATTATCGACATCAGGTTAAAAAAGAATAACAATATAGGAACCAACGGCTCGCTATCTATAGCGGGAGGCTCAGGACGTTATGACCGCGAACGAGCCAGCATGCAAATCAACCACAGGACTTCAAAAATAAATTTGTTTGGAAACTACAGTGCGTACAGGGGCGGTACTTATTGGGATTTTGATATAACACGTAAACAATCCGAGGGGGCACAGCAAAATATTATCCACAGTCTCTCTTATATACGGATGAAAGACAATGGCGAAAACAGTAAGTTGGGGATGGATTATTTTATCAGTAAAAGCACTACAATAGGTGTGGTTTGGACTGCTTTCTGGAGCAAGTTTGGTGAACGCAGCCCTGCACATGCCCTGTTCCAGAAGCATGAAAATGACCCGGTCTACCTTCACACTCTTTCGGATAAAACCATTTCAACTAATTCATCCAACCATCTGGGTAACTTTAATATACAACACTCATTTTCCAAAAAACAGGCTCAGTTATCTGCTGATTTTGACATAGCACGATTCAGAAGAGATTACACCAACTCATTAAATACACAAACCCTTATTCCTTCCACTCCAATGGAGCCACCTACCGGTCTGTATACCCAAATGCCAACATCTATTGATATTGTAACGTTCAAGACAGATTACAGCCAGTCAATAAATACCAAATGGAAAATGGAAGCAGGCATAAAGAGCAGTTCAGTTAAGTCTGATAATAATGTGGAATTGAAAAATGGTTTAAGCGGTAATCTTCAAAAAGACACCAGCTTATCAAACCACTTTAAATACACGGAGGTGGTAAATGCTGCATACCTCACATTGTCAGGGCAACTGGCCGCAAATACTAACCTTATGATGGGGCTGCGCGCAGAACACACACATTCAGTCGGAAACTCGGTAACGTTAAATAACGTTGTTAACAGGAATTACCTGAATTTGTTTCCCAGTCTATTTCTATCCCGTACATTAAATAAACAGAATACTTTGACCTTTTCGTACAGTTACCGGATTGACCGGCCCAATTATCAAAGCCTCAATCCGGCGCGCTCCTATTTAGACCCTTATACCTACAGCTCGGGAAACGCATTTTTAAAGCCCCAGTATACGCATTCTCTGGAGCTTAAGCATGGATTTAAAGAAAAGATCTTCACCTCTTTGGCAGCCAGTTATGTTACTGACTTTCAATTCTTCGTTATTCAGCCATTGGATGCAATAATGACCCGTCGCATGCCGGAAAATATTGGTAAATCACAGGCTTACAGTTTAACCCTAAGCTTTCCTGTAAAGGTTTCCAATGGCTGGACAATACAGGGAACTTTAATGGGAAATTACAGCGTATTTGATTACACCTATAAAAGCTCCCCAATTCACATACAGCAAATAGCCGGTCGGTTAAACACTTCAAATTCTTTCACATTCGGAAGAGGCTGGACAGGAGAATTATCAGGTTGGCTGAATACACCAGCGGTATATGCGCTTCAAAAGTCTCCATGGCTCGGTTCATTGGATGCAGGCATACAGAAGTCTTTTCTTGCAAGGTGGAAAGCTAAATTAAGTCTGCAGGACATTCTGCACACCAACAAAATTCTATTCAGAATTGACGCACCGGGCTTTACAAGCAAAGGCAGGATAGGGTTAGACACAAGGGTCGCTATGCTTAACCTGACTTATAGCTTTGGCAACCAGCAACTTAAAAATAGCCGGCAGCACAAAGCCGGATCTGAAGAAGAGATTCAGAGGACAAATTGATGAAAAACACTTTTAGGTTTGCGTCAACGGGTTGCCTATAACCCAGTTTTCCGCAGGTGTTGCAGACGTTTTCATTTCAATTAGTTTATTTAGGAAAGCTTTTTTGTTGTTTTATTTGTTTTACTGTGCCACATGCAAATATAACATCAGTCGCCAATACAGGTGGATGCAAGTGTTTGTAAAAGGCAAAGATGGTTGGCAGATTGTTGCGGAGGGCAAAGAAGGAGTTATCGTACAGATTGATGGCACATAATAAATAGACCTAAACATTTATACCATGAATAAAATTTTTCCGCCTTTGTTGGGGTGTGTCACGAATGAAGAGAAAGGATAGTTCTTTTCAATGTTGTATAAAAGATGGTAGCAGGCCTACCGCATACGTTGTACAGACGAAGTATGCAAACCACCTGAAGGTGCTGTATTCA
>JAABUK010002331.1_pt1 | contig 34271 bp, 34 predicted proteins | sample 5559141 | NCBI WGS metagenome assembly JAABUK01 (sample SAMN10711869, study PRJNA513367) | rock metagenome | isolation source: Antarctica rocks | place: Antarctica: Victoria Land, Pudding Butte nord | collected 2016-01-03 | reverse complement strand
ATTCGGCTTCGCCGTAGATGCGGTCGCGCGTAATGCCCGGCTCGTTGCCTACGATGGAGCGGCGCGTTCCCGTCAAACGATTAAAGAGCGTGGATTTTCCGACGTTCGGACGCCCGACGATAGCCACAAGCGGCAACGACACCGCCGCCGCGCGCGGTTCGGCATTCGCTTCATTGTCCGCGCCGGTTTGTTCTTCGGTTGCTGCGTCAGGCGAAGTTTCCTGCGTGGTCGCGTCGGATTCCGGCAGAGTCGTAATAGTAGATTTCATAGAATATTATATGTGTCTGAAAATTTCAGTGAGCGAGGCAGCGAGGCGCGCATCGAGACCAACGCTAAAATAAAGTGCATGTGAAGTGTAACGCCTCATGCGAATCGCCCGCAAGCGGCTTTCCTTGCGCAAGCGAATTTATGGCGGACGAAACTCTCAACGCGCGACCTTTCGTTTTAATTGCTGTTCGCTTAAAATCCATGGCTGCCGGATAATCTCAAACGCCGCCCGGTTCAAGACACGCATTGACGCATTGATAAGGCCTAAAACCACTCACACTTTATGCACTGGCCTAACTTCGATCCGCGCAGATGGCGATACTCCGCAGATGAGCAGTCAGCGAACGAGCCGCCGCGTGCTGAAATACACCTTGAAACAAAAGCGACGCCGATACTAGCTCCGCATCTCGCGCTCGGCAGGCGCGGCGAAGAACTCGCGGCTGCTTATCTCGAACAGCACGGCTATATCTTAACCGCCGCCAACGTCATGCTGCCCGTCGGACGCTCCCTGCGCAATCAATTGATTTATGCGGAGATCGACATCGTCGCCTACGAAGCCGGAACGCTTTGTTTCGTCGAAGTAAAAACACGCGCTTCGGATTGGTACGCCGCGCCGGAAACAAACGTGGACTTGCGCAAGCAGCGCCAGATTTCCCGCGCCGCGCGCGTTTACCGCCGCACCTTCGGCATACTCAAAGACCGCTACCGCTACGACGTGATGAGCGTCGTTTTGCCGCACGCTAGCGAAGAGGGCGCGACTGCCGCGCCGAACCCGCGCATGAAGCTGCTGCGCAATTATTGGACGGATGAAAAGTTTCGCAAGCGGCGTTGGACAAGCGGAGCTTATGATGACTAGCAAGCGCGTTTTCATGCGTAAAAGCGCTTGTTAGGCGCGGGTATCTTGACAAGCGGCGGCGAATCTGTAAAATCTCTTTTTCCGAATACGCGGGAGTAACTCAGTGGTAGAGTGCGACCTTGCCAAGGTCGAAGTCGCGAGTTCAAATCTCGTCTCCCGCTCTCATCTAAAGTAGGCAGGCGGAAGGCTCGAGGATGAAACACAATCGTCCCTGCTTCCGCCTTTCGACTTCCTACTACCTACTTTTATTCGGCGGCGTAGCCAAGTGGTAAGGCAGAGGTCTGCAAAACCTTTATTCATCGGTTCGATTCCGATCGCCGCCTCCATTCTTTTCAATAACCTACAAGCTCTCTGCGAATGGTCATCCAAACGCGCGAAAGAAGCGGGCTTTGCTTGCGCCGTGCCGATGCTCCGTGCTGAACAAGTACGCTGTGATCTTCTCGCGCCCGACGATAGCGAGATAAGCGTTTGGCAGAGTCATCTTTCGGTTCCTTCGACAAGCGCGATTTCTACTGCGGTCAATTCGTAGAGCTTCATACACGAGCGCGTCAATTAGACGGTCAACCGCCGCGCATTTGTTCGTGTAAAAGTCTTTGTCTTTGTCGGGAGCGCGCGAGTTGAGGTTAAGGGCGCGGATGTTTGCTTATGCCACTGTAAGCTCGCGTGTATGAGTAAGGTCGCGGCGGGTGACAGGTCGAACTTGTAAGGCCTCGAGCGTTACCACCGCTGCCGTATGGCCGTCGAGTGTGACAAATTCAACTTCGTAGGCTTCGCCGTCTTTGTAAACGTGAACGACAGTGCCGACATCGCCTGCTTCAAGTCCTTCATTAGAGATGGGGGTTGTTAAGACGATTCGTTCGTGTTCCTTTATCATGATTTTACCCTTTGTGTGGATATGCCGTAACCAAACGCGGCACGACTTCTCTTCTGTCTATGATCCAAACAGACCGTACCGGAGGGTTTTTGCCCGTAGGAGTTTCGATTGCTCCGTCAACAATATACTTCCAGCCGTGTAAAGTTTCTATGCTTTGGGAAACAGTAGAGTTCAAGGCCAGACTACGCAGAGCGGCGGCGAGCATCTCCCAATTCTCTATCTGAAATCCGAGAGCAACAAAGAATGCTGCTTTGCCGCCGTTGTCCGGATGCGCGGCGTTCAATAAATACTCGACAAGCTTCTTGCGCTCAATCACAGCAAGATGAGCGTTTGGCAGCGTCATTCTTAAGTTCCTTCAACGAGCGCGATTTCTACTGCGGTCAATTCGTAGAGCTTCATAAACGAGCGCGTCAATTTGACGGTCGAGCGCGGCGCGATTAATTAAATGGCCGTGAGAGTTAATTCTTGAATTGAGCGGAAGTGTTTGACGTTAAAGGTCAGCAATGGCAAATTTTCTTCGATGCACGTCGCGGCGATGAGAGAATCGGCAAGGAGCAAGCCGTGTGCGCGCGTGTAAGTCCTGACAAGTTCAATCGCTTTGCTTGAGGCTTCGGGTGTCAGTGATCGAAGCGTGAAGCGCGCGAGATAGGCTTCGATGTCGCGCATTTGTTGAGTGTTCTGCGCGCCTTGTAGTAGTTCGAGATAAACGATGGTGTTAATCGCGGCATCGGCGGCAAGCGCGTCAACCTTCGCTTTGAGTGCGGCATCGCCTCTGAAAATACGAATGAAGACATCCGTGTCAATCATCAACGTTGCCACGATTCGCGTCTCCAGCGGTCGGCGATGTCGCCGCTTGTTTCCGCATCATCAAAGCGATTACGCCACATGCCGAGTACGCGGTCGGCGTCCGTCACGTCGGTGGTTTCGCCATCCATCGGCGATTGTGCTTGCGGGTCGGCGAGGTCGCCACGCTTTTCGCGGTTGACGACGGCGGCAAGTTCGTCGAGCAACGCTTGTTGTTCTGCCAAAGGCAAGGCGCGAATCGTATTAAGTAAATCTTCTCGCACATTCATAATTTTATTGCTCCTTTGCTATCGTGATTTTAGCACGTCGTTAGCGGGCTTCGACAAGCGCGATTTCTGCGGGCGTCAATTCGTAAAGTTTATAAACGAGCGTATCAATCTGACGGTCAAGCGCGTGACATTTGTTGGCGGCAAGCAAACTATTGATAGTGATACTTGCAGGAAACGATAATGAGTTGTTCGTCAGTGGCTTTATAGACAAGGCGATGCTCGTCTGTGATGCGGCGCGACCAGTAACCTTTAAGTTCGTGGCGCAGAGGTTCGGGTTTGCCGATACCATCAAACGGAGTTTTCGCGGTTTCGATAATAATTCGTCGGATGCGGTCAAACAGTTTTCGGTCAACCCGCGCCCATTCGCTGTAATCATCAAAAGCCGATTGATGAAACGCGATCAGCCTCACTGAAACTGTTCCTGTTCCGGCGTGATGATGTTGCGGGTTTGTTCGACTTCCCGGACGGCATTTAAGAGACGTTCGCGGTTTGCCGGAGAGCGCAAAAGATATGCGGTTTCATCGCGCTCATAAACAGCGATTTCGATTTCTTTATCTTTGAACATGGCTTTGAGCGCGACAAGAAACTTCTCGTCCAGTTCGTTGGCTTTAAGTTGGTAAATCGTGTACATCGCATAACTCCTTCGTTAATCAAGAAACCGATTTTAACACGCTTCACGCGCCCGTTTCGACAAGTGCAATTTCTTCGGGCGTCAATTCGTAAAGCTCATACACGAGCGCATCAATCTGACGATTAAGCGCGGCGCATTTGTTCGCGTATATTATTTGTGCGGCACAAAGGCGAGGGCAGCGGCAGCTTCGGGCGGGATTTGGATGTGGACGAAATGCTTCGCCGGGTAAAGATAATCTTCGCCTGTTTCATCAATCACACGGATGTAATTGCGGGCGGCAGCGCGTTCATCCGGCAGCACGGCATAAACTTTTCGCGCTTCGAGCGATTCGGGATAGCCGCCATTGTCAAGACACAGCACAAACGAAGAAGTCTCTTTGTTATCGCCCATAATTTTAATCATTTTTACATCTTCTCAAATTCGCTTTCACTCAATCCCGCTTGTCGCAAGATACTGCGGAGCGTTCCGGCGGCGATTTCCTTGTGCTTCGGAACAATTGCCGTGCGCATTCCCTCACCGGTAATCTTTGCAAATTTCAGATGGCTTCCGTTTTGGCTCACTTCCGCAAAGCCAAGAGCTTCCAGCTTGCGTTTGACTACGCGGTAAGGCAGCGGTTTCACGCGGCGACCTCAACCTCAACCATGCGGACGTGCGGCGCAATGGTGGCGACGGGTGCGGCGAAGTGTAGCTCTAAAGCATCTCGTAAATTTTCTAATGCTCTTTCTTCCGATTCTCCCTGTGAAGCAACGTCAACTTCGATGCACTGTGCGATAAACCATTCGTCTTCCTGCCACACGTTCGCGCTAAAGTTTCGTTTCATTTTGATTTCCTTTCCCGCCATTTCAAGACAACGCGATTATACCAAACGGGCGATGTTTCAAGCACTTTCGACGATCTGGATTTCTTTTGATGTTAGTTCGTAAAGTTCATAAACGAGCGCGTCAATCTGACGGTCAAGCGCGTGGCATTTGTTTGTGTAAAAGTCTTTGTCACGATCTGTGCGCGCGAGTTGAAGTTGTTTCTTCGCGGCGAGCGTCCCTTCGACTAACGCGCACATGCAGTCATGCCGCGCGCGGACTGCTTTTGAGCGCAGAAAATTGGATGGATTTAATAAACTTGCAGTCTCCCCGCTCGTTCTCGACAATCGCCACCTCGACAGCGCGCTCGGGCGGTTTGGGGGAAATATCCTGATCTCATTTATTTGAGCAGGCGAATGAATCCTTCTTGTTCAAAATGCTTATCAGTAGTTAAGGCTTCGGAGATTCTGCGCGCACGCATCACGACAAAACTTGCGGCATCACAGAGCGAATAATTCTTATCTTCACGCTGTTCGATAAGTTCGACGGCTTGCCGATGCAGGTTTTCGTCAATCCATACGACTTCAATTTCTTCATCATCTAAAATGCGAACGCTGAATTTAATTATTTCCCGTCGCGGTATGCCGCGAACTTGGGCCAATGCCGTATATTCGGTTAAGACATAGCTTGTCGTCAGCCGCCCCTTTGCCGCATCATAAAGTTCGACGGCTTTTTCGTGCGACGGTTCTTCTTTTTCGTATAGACAAAGAAACCCCGAAGTGTCTATTAGCATTAGTCTTCGTGATTGTCGGCGTAAGACTTGGCTAAATCAAAATCTATGCGCTCGTTGTGGTCTAATTTCAGATACTTTTCCGCGTTGATGTCTTTGCCTTGCCATGTGCCGAACATTTCCCGGATTCCGCCTGTGCTTTCGGGTTTCCGTTTTTTGCCTTCGGCCTTTCCCGCGACTTCCTCAAGAATCAGAGTCGCAATCTGTAATTTCTCTCTGTCCGGCAATGGCGAAATTGTTTTTTTGTAAATCTCTTGAATATACGAGTCCATCAGCGTCACCTCGTTTGCGGATTATACCACGCCTCACGCGCCCGCCTCGACAAGCGCAATCTCATCATCCGTCAGTTCGTATAGCTCATAAACGAGCGCATCAATCTGACGGTCAAGCGCGTGGCATTTGTTTGTGTAAAAGTCTTTGTCACGGTCTGTGCGGGCGAGTTGAAGTTGTTTCTTCGCGGCGAGCATTCCTTCGACTAGCGACACCACCTTGTCATGCCGCGCGCGGTCTGCTTTGTCGGTGAAGTTGATGGTGCGGATTGGTAATTCGCCAAAATATTGTTTGGTGCAAGTAATCCATCCACCACGAAAAACGTTACTTGCCTGTTGCAGTTTCCAAAATAAGAGCTTTGAGTTCAACAACCCAAGTACATACTTCGGATTCAAAGAGCATGATTCTGTGATTGTGATTGTGAAACCGCCGCTCGCCATAATACATAACTTCTCCCTATCTTCCGGCGGAAGAAACGCGAACAAGCCGCGATTAGCGAGTAGCGGGACAACTATCTGCGCGAAACTATGTAAAGCTAAACTGCGCGGTGCGCTATACCCATACCATTGCGCGTATTGCTTTCGATTCTCTAACTCGCCGCGCCTCGACTTCAAGTATGCGAAAGCATTAGGAAATCTTTCTCGTAGTTCTTGCTCTGGTATGAGGCGGCTGGAACGGTTGTCAATTTCGTATGGAAAAATTATTCGCCACTTATTTTCAGGATGGAAGTCATATCTGTTGAAATCCGATGCAAAAATTGGAGTTCGTAAAATACCATCTTCAATTTCTGTATCGAAGTTTTCAATCAAGAACGTTTCATCATCGCCGGTACTGCTGCCTCGACTCATTTCGGCAGGCAGACCGAGCAATCTCATTGTGTTCTGCTGTAACTTTGAAAGCAGACTTTGGCTCTCTTGGCTTACGAACAGCCATGATGAATCATCAAGATTTTTATTGCTTTGCGTTACGAGTTCGAGAGAAGAAAGAGACACTGCATTTGCTTCGGCTTGTGCATACTTGTGCGAATCCATTTGCTCTTTTGCTAAAAAGAGAAGGCATGTATAGATAGTCGCTTGAAACACCTGCTTTGCTCCGAAATCAATCACCATTTCAAGAGCATGTTCGTGTGAAAGATATTTCCTTAATCCAATTCCGTAGTCAGTCTTAAAAAACTTGTTAGGAACGATCAATCCGAGTTTTCCGTTTTGCCTAAGTAACTTAAAACCTTTCTCAATAAAATTAACGTAAAGATCGTAGTTGCCTTTAGCAGCGTTATAATTCTTGGAGAAGTATTCAATCTGTAATCGCGGGAAGCCTTGTATTCTCACATAAGGCGGGTTGCCGACAATCGCATCAAAGCCGCCGCGCTTCATCACTTCGGGAAACGCCTGCGTAAAATCCATTGGATTCAACTTGCGTTCTTCCGTCGGCTCAAACAAATGCCCGTCGAGAATGTCATAGCCGACAAGCGAATTGCCGCATTTGATGTTGTCGTTCAAGTTCGGCAGAAGCGCATGTTTGAGCGTCATTTGCTGGCGCGCCGTCGCCGTCGTTTCATCTTCCAACAGTTTAAGAAACAAAGAGAGTTGCGCGACTTCGACGGCCTGCGCGTCGATGTCCACGCCGTAAATATTTCTCAAAAGTATCTCGCGCTTTTGCACCAACGAGAGCGCGAGGCTGCCGTCTTCGCGTTCAACGCATCCGGCCTTCAACGCTTCCGCGCGCGTCCGTTTCGTCCGGTTGTAATAGCCCGTGTGATAGCGCAACAGTTCGTCATACACGCCGAGCAGAAACGAACCCGAACCGCACGCGATGTCTGCAAAGCGCATCTCTGCTATGTCCGCCGGACTCTTGCCCGCAATCTGTTTGCCGATTGTCTCGCGCACGATATAGCGAACGATATATTCCGGCGTGTAATAAACGCCGCCCGCCTTACGCACTTCCGGCTTTTCAACGACCTTCGCGCGCTTGTCCGTCGTCTCGATAACTTTCCCTAAGAAGCGTTCGTAAATGCTGCCGAGAATATGAACGGGCAACGTGTTGAAATCATAAGGCGAGTTAGTATGCGACAAACGCTCGCGCAAGTTCGCAAAGACGCGCTCCTCGACGACGAACGCCGGATCGTCGATAATCTGGTGCTGCTTAAAGATGATGCCGTTATAAATGCGGTCAAGGCGTTGCGACTCGCTCACGAAATCAGCCCACGCCGTGCCGCGCTCGCCCAAACGTTCGACGATTATTTCCGGCTCGATCAACTTGTCTTCCAGAAAGCGCATGAACACAAGGCGATCAAGCGTGCGCTGCGTCGCTTCCGTTAAATCTTCGCCGTCGAGTTGCGGATTCTTGTTTTTGAAGGCGCGCGCCAATTCGTCGCGCAGTTCATCCAACTCCGCAAGGAAATCTTCATCAACAGATTTATAACTGCCGCCGAAAAGCCCGCGCTGCTTCGCCTTGCCCGTCGGCTTCGGCAACGTCTTCGCGTAATCTTCAAGCGCGCCGCTGACGACGGCCTCACGCGAAAACAGATAGTAAATCTCTTTGAACTTGTCCGCGTCGGCATAGTCCGTATAGTGAAACTTCTTTACGGCGCGATTGAGTGCCGTTGCCACGTCAGGTTTATAACGACAATCGAGCACGCGGAATTGCTCGAAGTCTGTGAGAATCGAAAGCGGCGTCTGCGCGTTCCAACCGTAGCGTATGGTCTGGAAATAATCGTCCGCGTTGTCTATGTTGCGGCTCGGCTTTTTCGCTTCGACGAAGAAACGAACATCACGAAAATTTGCGGCGAGAAAAGCATAGTCCGCCTTCTTTATTCGGCCTTTAACATCGACATTCTTTTCCGCTTTTACATCCTGCTCGTAAGGATTGGTTTGATGTTCATGGTAAACATCCCAACCGAGCGCGATCCAGAACTTATCAATAAAGTCCTTCCGCACGCTGTCCTCTTTATAGTCAGCCGCGAGATAAGCCTTTTCGTGTTTCTGAAAGTCTGCGACGAGTTTGCCGACACGCTCGAAAGCCGTCTCGAAGTTTTGTTCCATCATGTGAGAATTGCTGCAACTTTACAGGGAAAATATGGCGTAGCTTCGATTGCAAAATATAACACAGAGAAACACTACCGCAACCGGCTCACGTTCGACTTATCCGCAACATGCTTTCCTTCGCTTGTATTGTAAAATGAGGAAATCGTAAAAGCATCTTTTTGTTGCTATAATCAGGCTATGAGTTCAAGCCCTGAAGATAAAATTTTAGGTTTGCCGCGCCGCCCTCGAACCGGGGACACTTCCGGCGGCGCAATTCTTGGAGCAATCGTCGGCACACTCCTCACGGGAGGTTTCGGCGGCGCACTCCTTGGCGGCGTCGCCGGAAACGCTCTTGCTAATCAACGTCAACCGTTGGAAACGGCAGTCCGCCAATACTTCGCCCAAAAGGGCATGGAAGTAATTTTCTTTCATCGCGCGCCACGCGCCGCCAAAGTCACATTCCGCTACGGCAGTGACGCCTATTGGACGATTGAGAGCGTGATGCCCGATGAATTGAAACTTCCGCACGAAGACGTTGAGGATTGGCTCTATGGCAATCTGGTTAAGAAGGAATTACCGAAAGCAGCCCGCCGGATAAAGGCTTTTACAGCCCGATGAATCTCCGCGAAGCAATCGAGCAGTTAGGGCAAGTCGTCGAAGATATTAAACAAGCAGTCGTTGTTGACGATAAAACGCCGCTCAAAAACGCTTTGGCTTTACGTGATGAATCCGTCTTGATTGATCGCGGCGAAAGCGAATTTGACGTGATTGTTTTTGGCGATCTTAACCGTTTCAAAACACTGAACGACGTACACGGACACGATGCCGGAGATGTCGCCATTAGAGTCGTCGGCGAAAGAATAAGCCAGACTGTCATCGAAAGATGGAAAGCAAAAGCCTTCCGGCAAAGCGGCGATGAATTTGTCATTTTGCTAAGACGAGATTTGATTAAAAGATTCCTGCAAGAAACTTCAGCCTTCGCGGAAATCCTTTTTACTCACCGCGAAGAATCGCTGAAAACAGCAATGAGTTTCGGCTATGCGGTCAGCGATGGGAAAACCAATTTCAACGATTTACTGAAACGCGCTGAAGTTGCCTGCCAGAGCGCAAAAAATCAAGGCGACGGTATTTGCATCGAGTGGTCAAAAGCAATTGAGCGAAACGCGCTTATTTCTTTTCGTGAACGCTGCCAAAACTGCGGGGCAAAGATAAATTGCGATGTTCCTCAACAGAACGCTCCGGGAAAGCTAAAACGCTGTCCATGCTGCGACGAACTGCTAATCCGACTTCCCGAAAAAGAAACGCGCAAAGCCACGCGCCGACGAAACAAATAGCAGCAACTCACGCGAATAGATATTTGCCCTTCGCATCATGTAGAATAGCTGTTGTCTCCATTCCCTTTTTACTTAAAAACTTTTTCGGGAGCATGAACAAATGAAGCTAACGATTCTTGTGCTGCTCGCGCTGTTGTGCGTGCCTGTCATCGGATTGGCGCAACAACAGCAGGGTGAGCGAAAACTTTTTCCATACAAATATACGATTGATGATTTGCCGAACGGTTTACGGCTCATCACAGTGCCGACTGATTACCCGAATCTCATTGCCACATACATCGTCGTCTCGACGGGTTCGCGCAACGAGATCGAAGCGGGCAAAAGCGGCTACGCGCATCTCTTCGAGCACTTGATGTTTCGCGGCAGCCAAAATTATTCAGCCGCACAGCGCGACGAAATTCTGAAGCGCGCCGGAGCATCGTCGAACGCTTACACGACGGATGACCGCACCGTCTATCACGAAGTTTTCTCGAAAGAAGATTTGGACAAAGTGATGCAACTCGAAGCGGATCGTTTCCAGCGTCTCAAATATCCTGTCGCCGGTTACAAAACGGAAACGCTGGCAGTGCTCGGCGAGTACAACAAAAATAGCGCCAACCCGCAATCGAAGCTCTTTGAAGTGCTGCGCGAGACAGCCTATAAGCAGCACACCTATTCGCATACCACGATGGGTTACATCAAAGACATAGAGGACATGAAGAATCAGTACGACTACAGTCTCGAATTCTACAAGCGTTATTATCGCCCGGAATACGTCACCATCGTCCTCGTCGGCGATTTGCAACGCAATCAAGCGTTGCCGCTCGTGCAAAAATATTTCGGCGATTGGCAGCGCGGCAACTACGCGCCGAAGATTCCCGCAGAGCCTGCGCAAACGGAAGCGCGCACGGCAAAGATTGATTGGACATCGCCGACTTTGCCTTACGTCGCCGTCGCCTTTCGCAGCCCTGCATATTCCGATGTGAGCAAGGACAAGGCCGCCCTTGATCTGCTTGCGCCCATTGCCTTCGGCGAAAACTCCGATTTGTACCAGCGCCTCGTCTTAAAGGAACAAAAGGTCGATGCCTTCGATGTCTCCTTTTCTAATCGCGCAGACCCGGAATTGTTCACGATCTTCGCCCGCGTCAAGGATGCGAAGGATATCGATTACGTCCGCGAACAAATTTTAGCGACGTTCAAACGCTATACGACGGAAAGCGTGCCGCAAGCGAAACTAGATGCGACGCGTTCGCGGCTTCGGTACGGCTTCGCGCTGGCGATGGATAGCAGCGAAGGCATTGCAAGCGCGCTCGCCGAGTTCATTGCGCTACGCCGCACGCCGGAGACGCTCAACAAACTCTTTGCGCTTTACGACCAAGTTACGCCCGCAGATATGCGCGCCGCCGCCGCCCGTTACTTCATAGACAACAACCGCAGCATCGTCACGCTGACGGCAAGCAACACCGGCAACGGAGGTGCGAAATAATGCGGGCAAAGAATAATCCGATTATGCAAAATTTCTTCGCGGCAACGCTCATCGCAATGCTTGCCGTCGCCGTTCCCCTTCAAGCTTCCTACGCTCACGCGTACACAACGAATTCTACGGCAACGAAATCTTCGAGCGCCGTCGTTTTGCAGCCGAACCGCTCGCCGCTCGTGACATTCCGCATTTTGTTTACGACGGGCGCGGCCTTCGATCCGGCGGGTAAGGAAGGCGTCGCCGCGCTGACCGCCGCGATGATTGCCAAAGGCGGCACGCGCGCGCTTTCCTACGATCAAATCGTCGAAGCGATGTACCCGCTGGCGACATCCTTCGATTCGCAAACGGACAAGGAAATCACTGTCTTCACGGGAACGACGCACGTCGAAAACCTAGACCGGTACTACGGCTTAATCCGCCAGATGCTGCTCGATCCCGGCTTTCGTCAGGAAGATTTCACGCGCTTGAAAACCGACGCGCTCAACTTTCTGAAAACTTCCCTGCGCGAAGGCAACGACGAAGAACTCGGCAAGGAAGAACTCTACAACATACTTTACGCAGGCCAGCCTTACGGTCATCACAACATCGGCACGGTCTCATCGCTCGAAAAACTGACGCTCGAAGACGTGCGCGATTTCTACAAAAGAAATTACACGCGCGCCAATTTCGTGCTGGGCTTGGCGGGCGGCTATCCGGCTTCCTTCGATCAAAAAATCGAAGCAGACTTTGCGAAGCTACCGACGGGAACGACAAGCAAAAAAAGTTTCGCTCAACCGAAAACTGCCAAAGGCACGCGCATTGAAATCATCAAACGCGAAACACGCTCGACAGGCATTTCTCTGGGCTTCCCGATCAACGTCAAGCGCGGCGACGCGGACTACCCTGCGCTCGCCCTCGTCGCTTCATACTTAGGCCAGCATCGCTCGTCGAACAGTTTTCTATACCAGCGGCTTCGTGAAGCGCGCGGATTAAACTACGGCGATTACGCTTACATAGAATATTTCCCGCGCGGCATGTTTCAATTCACGCCCGATCCGAATCTCGCGCGCTCGTCGCAGATTTTCCAAATCTGGATTCGTCCCGTCGAGCCGAAGAACGCGCACTTTGCGCTTCGCGCCGCGCTCTACGAATTCGACAAGCTCACGCGCGAAGGCATGTCAAAGGAAGCCTTTGAAGCGACGAGGGAATTTCTATCGAAGTATTCCAACGTGCTGACCCAGACGCAGGACGCGCAGCTCGGCTATGCGCTCGACAGCCGCTATTACGGCACAAAGGATTTCAACGCTTACATGCGCGAAAGCCTTGCCAAGCTCACGCTCGAAGACGTCAACACGGCGATTCGCAAGCATCTCAAATCCGACGCGCTGCAAATCGTGATGGTCACGAAGGATGCCGAAGCCTTGCGCGACGCCATCGCAGGCAATCAGCCTTCGCCGATAATTTATAATTCGCCGAAGCCGAAGGAAATCACCGACGAAGACAAAATAATCGAAGCGTTCAAGATCAACGTCAAGCCCGAAGACGTGACGATTGTTCCAGTCGAAAAAGTTTTTCAATAACACATAAAAATGTAGGGGCAGCGGCTTGTCCCTGCCCGCGCATTGATTGCAAAGCAAGACGGGCAAGGACAAGCCGTTGCCCCTACAAACAAAAGGCCGGTTACGTTTCAAGTAACCGGCCTTAATCTTTTGTCACTGTGTTTTTTAGCTGAAGCTGCGGCGAAAGAGATACGACATTTTGATGAAGAAGGTGCGCCCGTTGCGTCTAAACCCCTGTTCGAGCTGGCCTGTGAAGGGCGAGAAACCATTGCGCTGCAAATCGTCGTTGTAGCCCAAGTAAAAGGCCGTGCCGGGATTCGGCGTGTAACCGAAAAGCAATTGCCCGCGCACGGATGTTTGCAGCGTGTCGTAGTCCACGCGCGCGCGCGTGAAGGCGAAACGCGAGAATTGATACGTCGAGCGCAGAGAGAAAATATTTTCGTCGAAGGCCGTGCGGTTCGTGTCTATGCGCTGCAGACGGCTCTTCGTGTAATCGAGCGAGGCACGCAAAGAATTCGTCGGCTTGTACTCGAAACCGAAATCTATGTTTAGCAGATTGCCCGCGCCCGGATCGAGCGGCGAATTCGGATTGAGCAACGCGGCGGGACTGACGCGCGGGAAACGCTGTCCCGCGCCGAAATCGAAATCGAAAACACGGCGGTCTAAGACGATGCGGGAATCAAAGCTATAGCGCTGGCTCGGCCTTGAACTGCCGAAAAAGATGAAACTCGTTTTGTATGTCGAGCGCTCGGAATCATCGCCCGCGAAACCTTGCCTGCACGTTCCGGCGAGCACGCACGGCGCGCCTCGTTTCGTGCCGAACTCTTCCTCGAACAAACGCTCATAAGCTTTTCTAAAGCCGAAGCCGATGGAAGTGCGGTGTTGCAGATTAAAGCTCGCCTGCGGCTGAAAATCGAAGCGCTGCGCGCGTCCCTGCCAATCGAAGGTTGCGCCCAGCACGTTTGTCGCGCGCCATGAAATAATTTTTCGCTTCGGGTCTGGATCATTGTTGTAGCGAAGATACAGGTTTTCCTGATTGGTGTTGGTGCGCTGCGTGAAGCCTACGTCTGCGCGATAGTCGCGCGTGCGCCCCGTACCCTGTATTTGATAGCCGTAATTGCGCTCGGTGAAATCGTAACGATATGAATAGCCGAAGCCGTTGCCGTTGCGGTAAATGTTTCGCCCCACGTCGGCATCCCGAAAGAAACGGCGCGAAGCGGTAGCGATTACATCGAAACCGAAAACGGCTTGCTTATCGAGACGAAAGCGCCCGTCGAGGCCGCCGAGTTGGTTGCGCCGCTCGATAAAATTGTAGCTCGTTGCGATTAATCCGATGTTCGATTCCTTGCCGACATCGCGCTTGAGACGCGCGACGCCGATGGATGCGTTCTTGCCTATGAAATCCGCGAAGGGTCGTATGCGCGAAAAGCCGGGCGGCGAGGCTAAGTCTTCCTCGCTGAAATTGCCGGGCGCGTTGTCGGAAGCCAAGAGCACGCCGAACGAATTGCGTCCGCGCTTGCCCGTGAGTTTTACGGCGTAATCAGGATCGATAATCGCGCGCGTGTTGAGCGCGTTGAGCGGCGTGTCGAAGATGTCTATGCCTTCGAGAAAGAACGGGCGTTTTTCTTCAAAGAAAATCGGAAAGCGTTGATTCGCGGTGACGACGAGTTGATCGGACTCGACTTGCGCAAAATCAGGATTCACGGCGAAATCTAAAGTGACAGTCGGCGTAAGGCTGAACTTGCCCGTTAAGCCCGGCTCGAATTTTACAGCGCCGTTGACGAGCCTTCCCGGATCGGTGCAGCCGTCGAACGGGAACACGCATTGCGGCATCGCGCGCTTGCGTTTGCCTGTTTCGGAAAGCGTCAAACTCGGAATCAATTCGAGCGTGCGCTCCGTCGAAATGCCTTCGAGTCCCGTAATGTGCCCTTCCTGATTGAGAAAGCCGGATTGATTGCGCGCCAGCGGCATCCATGAATCTATCTCGTCGTTGAGGCGATCAATGTTGCGCAGGACGTGTATGCCCCACAGCTTGCCTTTGCCCGCTTCGTAACGCAGAGATTTGAACGGAATCGCCACCTCGACTGTATAGCCGTCGCTCGTGATAACGCCTTTGGATTCCATAACGATGTCAACGCTGAAATCTTCGCCGCTGCCTTCCGTGATAATCCCGTCCTGCTGAATGCCGAACGGATTGAAGGCGAGCACGTAGGCGCGCCGTCCGTCGTTGAACGTGTCCAGAAAAACACGCACGTTGTCTTCGCCGAACACTTGATCGCGCTTGGCGAGTGTGGCGCGCACCTTCGACGGATCATCGAAGGCGTGAAAGCCGAAATAGAGATGCTTCGCGTCGTAGCCGATCAAGACTTCCGTCGGCTTTGACGGCGCAATGTTGTCGCCCGGCTGCGTTTGATAAAAATCCTTGAAGACGGCGGCCTGTTTCCAAACTTCATCGTCGAGTTTGCCGTCGATGACGGGAGCAGTCTCGAAACGCGGCACGCGCACAGGCTCCGATTTCTGCGGCGGCAGAGCATCCGCGCCTGTTTTGGCGACGCCTGCTATATCGACATCGGATTGTGATTTCGGCGCAGGCGTGGACGCGGGAGAAACTCCAGATGATGGCGGCGCAGCACTCGATTGCGCGCGCGCGAATGTGTGAAGCGCGCCGAAAAGCAAGAGCACAAGCGCTAATTGTTTGAGATTAATAATTGAATTCAATGTGTGTGTTCCTGCTTGCGCGATGTTTTAGCGTTGCTTTTGTTCAAGGCTTTCAAGCGAGTTTGTTTTTAACGCGCGCACAGAGAATAAAGTTTCGTTTTCCGTAACGCTAATTCTTCTCCATGCGCGCGGCTAAAATTTACGAGCCAATCAAGCTCACGTTGCCGGAAGCGGATGAGACGCGCAGGCGGCGTGAACCGTTGCCGACACGCCCGCGCGCGCGGCTGCCGGGGCCGTAGCGCCTGTCTTCAATCTGCAACGGAAAAGTCGTCTTGACGGAGCCGGACGCGCTCGACATCTCGACTTCCGCATCCAGATTCGCGGGCAAACGCACATTAACATCTCCGCTCGCCGACGCAAATTTCATATCGTCCGTGCCTTCGAGCCGCGCTATTTCGACTTCGACGTTGCCGCTCGCGCTTTGCGCCGAAACCGTTCCCGAAGCATCACGCACACGCATTTCGCCGCTTGCCGTCGTCGCATGAATCGCGCCCGAAGTGTCCTTGATAAGCACATCGCCGCTCGCTGTGCCGACACGCACATCGCCCGCGACGACATTGCTGACTTCGATATTGCCGCTCGCCGTCGAAATCCGGTCTAGGCTGAGCCGCACGCCGCGCGGCACGCGCACATCGAAACGCACGTCCGCCTGACAATTATAACGGCAGTCGGGGTAGCTCGCGCGAATTTCGACGCGATTGCCGCTGCTCAAATCATCTATCTGTATTTTGTCGCGGTCGCGCCCTTCGCGGAAGGCGTTGACCAAGACGGCGTCACCATCGTAGCCCGTAATCTTCATATTGCCGGACGCGTTGCGCAAAGAGACGCTGCCGCCCGCGCTCAAGCGATATGATTTCTGAAAGTCCTGCGCCGCCGCCGTTGACGCGACGAGCGCCAGCATGATGCCGGTCAGTGCCAGCGTGTTTAAGTTTCTTTTCATGGTTGTTTAGCTTCCTTTTCTTTTCAATTAATTTCAAGTGGTTAATTTTAACGAGGTGTTTGATTGGCTTCGCTTTGCTGCAACACGAAATCGCCTTTGCGCGCGCCCGGTTTGATCGTCCATCCGGCGCTTAGATCGAGCGTCCAACCGTCGCCGCGCAAAGCCTGTGCGTTCAATTGCGATGCCAATTCAGGCGACGCCGGAACATAAATCTTCGTAAACGTTTCATTCATCATCGCGCCCTCTGTGACGTTGAGCACGCCCCACGCATCGACGACGCGTATCGTCGGATAGATCGTTCCCCGCCCGTCGAGCGGCAATACGTTGTTCGGATTAAATTGCAGGCTCATTTTTTTCAGCGGAATGAGAAGCAGGGTTCCGTCAACGAGTTTTGCGCGATACGTTGCGAGGCGCTGCTGCCGTTGTTTCTCGCGCTCGTTCTCTGTTTTAGCAAGCGCGTCGCCGCTGTAATTCGTTGCGGCGGAGGCAGCTTCTTGTTTGACGTTCGCCGGTAGGTTTATGGATAGCGCGCGCTGTAACAGCAATCCCAGATCATCAGAGGGACGCAAATTCTTCCGCCACGCCGCGCCGCTTGCTTCGTCGAGCAGAATTCCGTAAGCAGGCACAGACGCATAAGCGAACGAGCGCACGAAGGTTTCTTTTTTTTCTGCTTCCTTTAATTGGGCGGCGACACGCTGCGCAACGTCCGTTCTGCCGCTCAACTTCGCGCCTGTGTATTCGGCGAGGCCTTCGTGCATTTCCAGCGCGCGTTCTTCCGCTTCCGCTCCCGGAAACAATGTTCGGCGATAGGCGCGAAACATCAACGCGTTTCTTATCGCCACGCGACGCTCGTCGCCGCGCTTTGTTAAAGCAGCCGCGAGAGCGTGCCATTCGAGTTGCAGCCAGAGGCGTCCCTGCGGCGAATCCAGATGTGCGTTGGCGGGCATTGAACCCGGAAGTTTGAGCGCATCCTGTATGCGATGCCATGATTCATGAGCCAGCAAATTCGCCCGGTCATATTTATTTTCAGGCAGCGGCCATTTAATCATCGCCCATCTTTTTCCGCTCCAATCAAGCGCCGTGTTCGCAATGTTCACGCGCTCCGGCAAATGCCCTGTGAAAACGTTTTCCCGCTTCGTCAAGCTGCCTTCCGCATCCTGTTCATTAGCGACGATAAAGCGCGTTTTCGGATCGACGAACAAAAGCGGCGCGCACAAGGACACGCCCCAGAGCTTGCCGTCGTCTGCGCGACAAATATTTTCCGCTTCCTGAAAATACTGCTGCGCCAACGCCGTATCAATCGAAGAAGTTGTTTGCGCCGCCCCGGAATTCGCGTACACGGCGACGCCGGAACATATCAACGAACTGAAACATATTAATAAGCAGACTACATACTTCGATCTCTTGCCGCACATAACGATCTCCCTTTCGCGCAAACGTGTTCGCACGTCTGTCATGGTGTTTCTAAAGAGAGAACACCGCGCGTATATATTTTGTGGCAGGAATTTTTGAGCGGCGTGTGTTTGCCGTTGTGAGTGCGGGATGGCGGGAACTATTGACGACGCAGGCGCAGCGTGCCGCTGAAGGAAGAAAGCGTCAGCGAGGCATCGCCCGTCCCGAAGAAGCCGTTGACAAGGCGCGAGGCTCTCTGCGAATCGTTGCTGGTAAAGGTGAACGGAAGATTAATGAAGATAATGTCTCCACCACGCGAAACTCGTGCGTTGTATTGAAACGACGCGTCCGCAGGCAAAAGCAAATCGACGTTGCCGCTGATGGTTCGGAAGCGATAACGCCCGCCGCGCGCGAGCGCCCCCGCCATGCCGATGCTCCCGCTCACCGTCGCGGCTTCGACGCGCGCTTGAGCGACGCGTTCGAGCCTGATGTTGCCGCTCGTCGTATGAATGTCTAATTCATCGCTTGCCGAAGCATTCAGGCCGCGCGCTTCGATTGTGCCGCTGACGGAACGAAATCGCGCCGCGCCGCTCGAATCCTCCAATAGAATATCGCCGCTAACGCTCACGGCTTCCATATCCTTACCGATGCGGCGCGCTGTTGTCGTGCCGCTGACGGTTTGCACACGCGCTTCGCTTACGTCTTCGATGCGCACATCGCCGCTCGTCGTTTTCAGTTCGACAACGGCGCCGCGCGGCACATTCAATTCGACATCGCTAAAAGCCGCGCAGTTGTTTCCCGCGCGCCCTTGTTTGCCTGTGTCCGAATCAATCAACACGACTTCGACGCGCGTTGCGTTGGACGCAGCGGAGTTGCCGTTCGAGCCTTGCAGCAAAATGTTTGCGGCGTTCGTGGAGGCGGCGCGCACTTCGCGTTTGTCCCAGCCGCGCACGACGATGTTGCCGGAAGCGACGCACAACGTCACGGCAACCGAAGCATCGACTGCCAGCGTGCGCTCAAGCGTTTGATTCTCCGCAGCACTTTTGATACGTGTCTTTTTTTGAAAGGCGAACGAGTGCGCACCGCTCAAATTTGCAGCGATAAAGAGAAGCGCAAGAATGCCGGGCGCAATTGTTTTCATTAAAGGAATCACCAAAAGTCTTACGATAGTTCAACGCGAGGCACTGGCAATCGTGTCCAGCAAGTCCAGTTTGCTCTGGTAAGCGACGAGCAGAAATTCCGTCGCGTCCGTGTCGCGCGGATGGCGCACGGCCTCGCGCCGCGTCGCATTGATGGCCTTATCGACAATCGCCAGATCGCGTTTGTAATCGACGCGCGCAGGCGAAGAAGTTTTTTCATCGTTCGCTTCAAGCGCGGCGGAGAGCGACGCGATGGCCTTCAAGTAACTTTGTTCGCCGGGCAAAAATTCCGCTGCCGGAGCCGGGCTATGAAAACGGCGCGCGGCAATGTTCGCGGCAAGCGATTCATCATGCACACGCTCGACATTTGTGCGGCGCGCATGTGGAAGTTTTGCGATAGGCGCGATGACTTCCACTTCATGGCGTGCATTGTTCGTTTCCTTCATCGGCGAGTTTGCCAAGAGTGATTGAGTGTATTGAGTTTCAGGCGGTGCGCTTACTGCGTTAAGCGCAGGCATGACGGAACCTACTTCTGTCTTGTTCATCGCAATTTGCGGCATAGTGCGGCGCGACCCAACGAAGAACAGAAAGAAGCCGACCAACATCAGCGCGGCGACGCAGGCGAATGCTACGCGGCGCGTGCCGGGCAAAGCGAAGAACGCGGCGAAAGCGTGCCGCCAACGAGCGGCATAATTAACGCGCTTTGTTCGCGGCTCGATGTTTGCAATCCTTTCATCCGTCTGCGCGGCGAGATATGCGTCGAGGCGCGCGCGCATTTTTTCAGTCGGCGGCTGCGCGGAAAACGCTTGCCCGAAAGCCGCGTCGAGCAACAATGTTTCGCTTTTGATTTCAACCATTGCAACGCTGCAAAGCGAACAGGTAAAGAGGTGCGCCGCCATCGTCTCCGTTGCTTCAGCAGACAATTCGCCATCTACATAGCTTTGCAAAATCGCTTCGTCCGGGCAAATCATTGCGCTCCTCCGATCTTTCCGTGCATACGCACAAATTCTTTGCGCCCGCGCGCGATGATGCTGCCGACATTTGTTTCCTTGATTGAAAGCGCGTGGGCAATCTCGCGGTACGAAAGCCCTTGTTGCTGTAAAAGCAAACAACTGCGCGTCGGCTCGCCGAGACGTTCGAGCGTGCGCCCGACGGCTCCGATTTCCGCGCGCCGTTCGTATTCCTCATCGGGCGCGGGAGATGCGGCATCGTTTCGGAAAATTTCTTCGCGCGCGTAGTCGTCTTCGCGTGTTGCGGCGCGACGCTGCCCGCGCAGTGTGTTGCGTGCGGCGTTGATTGCCACACGCAAAAGCCACGCGCGCAACAAGTCTTCTTCGGGCGCGCCTTCCATGCCGTTGTAAAGTTTAATAAAAACTTCCTGCACGATGTCTTCCGCGAGTCCCGCGTCGCGCACCAGCGCATAAGCCGTGCGGTAAACATGGCGATGGTGCAGCACAAAAGCGTTGTCGAAGGTGATTGAAAGTTTATTTGCCGTCGCCGCCGCAGCGGTTTTCGCGTTCGGTGTGTGCGCCACAGATTCCGCCAGCATTATCATTTGTACGCTCATTCTACGCCGCTCTCTAAAGGGTAAACACCGCACGCGCTTTTTTTGTGGCAACTATTTTCGCACGCCATTCGCTCACGATTTGGCGTAATCGCACGCGCCGCATTATATTGTATTGCTATTATTTCAACATGAAAATTAATTTTCCCGAACGCGCGGTATGTTACACGAAGATGCGCGCGACAGTTTTCGATCATATAAAATTCGCCGAAAGCATGACAAAAGAAGCAATCGCCACGAAAGACCAAAGCGCAACCGTGTTTGCCACTACAAAAGCACTTCAAGACAGCCCGTTTATGCGCGCGTGCCGCCGCGAGCCTGTGCCGTATACGCCGATCTGGTTGATGCGGCAGGCCGGGCGCTACATGCAGGAATACCGTGAAGTCCGCGCGCGCACGACGTTTCTCGAACTCTGCAAACGCCCTGAACTCGCAACGGAAGTTACGGTTTATGCTGCCGAACGTTTGGGCGTGGATGCGGCGATTATCTTCGCGGATATTTTGCTGATCGTCGAACCGATGGGCATCGAACTCGAATTTGCCAAAGGCGAAGGCCCGCAGCTCCACAATCCCATACGCACGAGCGCGGACGTTGATCGCCTGCGCGAAGTCGAATCCGTTGACTCGCTCGATTTCGTGATGGAAGCGATTCGCCAGACGCGCCGCGCGCTGAAACCCGAGTTGCCCTTGATCGGTTTCGCGGGCGCGCCCTTCACGCTCGCGTCTTACATTATCGAAGGCGGCTCGTCGAAGAATTACATTCACACCAAACGCTTGATGTACACGGACGCGGGCGCGTGGCATGAAATGATGTCGCGCATCGCTCGCTCGCTGGCGCGTTATCTCAATGCACAGATCGCGGCGGGCGCGCAGGCCGTGCAGCTTTTCGATTCGTGGGTCGGCTGTCTGAGTTTGCACGATTACCGCGAATACGTTTTGCCGCACACGCGAAACGTGATCGAAAACATCACGCACGGCACGCCCGTTCTGCATTTCGGCACGGGGACGGCGGCGATGCTCGAAGCGATGAAAGAAGCGGGCGGCGACGTGATCGGCCTCGATTGGCGCGTCGATTTAAGCGACGCATGGCAACGGCTCGGCGATGTCGCGGTGATGGGCAATCTCGATCCGATTACGCTTTTCACAAATCCGAATTACTTGCGCGGCGAAGCCAAACGCATTCTCGACGAAGCAGCGAATCGTCCCGGACATATCTTCAATCTCGGTCACGGCATCCTACCGGAAACGCCCGTCGATAATGTCATCGCACTCGTTGACGCGGTGCATGAATTGAGCCGACGATAGACAACGAATTTCTTAATGAACCAATTTCTTATGAACCAATCTTACGACGCAATTTTACTTGTTTCCTTCGGCGGGCCGGAAGGCATGAACGACGTCATGCCGTTTCTCGAAAACGTGCTGCGCGGCAGAAACGTTCCGCCCGAACGAATGCACGCCGTCGCGCATCACTACGAACTATTCGGCGGCGTCAGTCCGATCAACGAACAAAATCGAAAATTGATTACGGCGCTCGAAGCGGAGTTAAAAGAGAGCGGGCTGCACTTGCCTGTTTACTGGGGCAACCGGAATTGGCAGCCGCTACTTGCAGACACGTTGCAGCAAATGAAAGCCGACGGTGTCAAACGCGCGCTTGCTTTCGTCACATCCGCTTACAGTTCTTATTCCGGTTGCAGGCAATACCGCGAAGACATCATGCGCGCGCAAGCGGCGGCGGGCGCAGAGGAGCTGCAGATAGACAAGCTGCGCGTCTTTTACAATCATCCGGGATTCATCGAACCGAACATCGAAAACCTACGCGCGGCACTCGAAGAGATTCCCGTAGAACGTCGCGCGACGACTCACATCGCGTTTACGGCGCACAGCATTCCGCAATCTATGGCGTCGAATTGCGCGTATCAGGATCAGCTTACAGAAACCTGTCGCTTGATTGCCGAAGGTCTGGGTCATGCACAGTGGCAACTCGTTTTTCAAAGCCGCAGCGGATCGCCCGCGCAACCTTGGCTCGAACCGGACATCTGCGATCATCTCAAACACTTGAAAGCAAACGGCGTCGAGGATGTCGTCATTGCGCCCGTCGGCTTTATCTCCGATCACATGGAAGTGCTTTACGACTTGGATACGGAAGCGCGCCAACTTTGCGAAGAAATCGAGTTGAATATGGTTCGCGCGGCAACCGTCGGCGCGCATCCTTTGTTCATCGGGATGATACGCGAATTGATTCAAGAACGAATGAGCGACGATCCGATTCGCCGCGCGCTCGGCACACGCGGCGCGAACCACGACGTATGCCCGACGGATTGTTGCTTGATTGGCGCAACAAGACCCACACATCAAAGTGCCAACCAAACCGTCGGTCAAACCGCATCTACTGCCGCGCGGCAATGATTGAAATTCGCCAGCCTAAAACTCGCAGAATCGTCGTCATCGGCGGCGGCATCAGCGGCCTCGCGGCGGCGCATCGTTTAATCGAACGACGCGCGTCGGAAAACCTTTCGCTCGAAATTTTATTGCTCGAAGCCAGCGGACGGCTCGGCGGTATTATTCGCACGCATAGGCGCGACGGATTTTTGCTCGAAGGCGGCCCCGATTCCTTTATCTCCGAAAAGCCGGAAGCGCTGGCGCTCGCCGAACGCGTCGGAATAAGCGATCAACTCATTGAAACGAACACGGCTCATCGCCGAAGTTTTATTGTGCGCGGCGGAAAACTTCACGCGGTTCCCGAAGGCTTTCAATTGCTCGCGCCGTCGCGTTTTTGGCCGTTTGTGACTTCAGGGATTTTCAGCTGGAGCGGCAAGGCGCGCATGGCGCTCGATCTAGTGTTGCCGAAGCGCGCGGCGGCGAATGGCAGCGACGATGAAAGCCTCGCGCAATTCGTCCGGCGTAGATTCGGGCAAGAAGCGCTCGAACGCATCGCGCAGCCGATGGTCGGCGGCATCTATACGGCAGACCCGGAGCAACTCAGTTTGCGCGCGACGATGCCGCGTTTTCTGGAGATGGAAAAGGCGCATAGAAGTCTGATTCGCGCGATGTGGCGCGCGGGGCGCAAGCAAAGCGTCGAAGCTTCGCGCGGCACGAGCGGCGCGCGTTACAGTTTGTTTCTTTCGTTCACAGAAGGAATGCAAACGCTTGTCGAAGCCGTCGCCGCGAAGTTGCCGGAGACGTGCGCGCGATTGAATGAGAGCGTTACCGCGCTGCGATACGATGAAGCGGCACAGCGTTGGAAAATACGCACAGGCGCGAATGAAACGATTAAGGCGGACGCCGTGTGCCTCGCCCTTCCGACTTATGCGGCGGCGAATTTATTGCGTGAAGTTGATGAGCCGTTGGCTGATGAACTCGACAGCATTCCTTATGCTTCGACGGCGACAATCAATCTCGCGTACAAGCGCGAAGATGTGCCGCACGCGCTCGACGGTTTCGGTTTTGTCTCGCCTGTTATCGAAGAACGCGCGACGCTTGCCTGCACATTTAGTAGCGTAAAGTTTTCGCATCGCGCGCCAAAAGGATTCGTGCTGCTGCGCGCGTTCGTCGGCGGCGCATTGCAACCGGAAAATTTCATGCTTGACGAAGATCGTATGCTGGCAGCGGTGCGCGAAGATTTGCGCATTTTGCTCGGCATCGAAAAAGCGCCGCTCTTTTCTCTCATCGAAAAATGGCCTCGCTCGATGCCGCAGTATCATCTAGGCCACCTCGACAAAGTGGCGCGCATCGACGCGCATCTCTCACATTTCCCGACGCTCAAACTCGCGGGCAATGCTTACGGCGGCGCGGGCATTCCAGATTCCATACGCAGCGGCGAAAAAGCTGCCGACGAAATTCTATCGAAGCTTGATTGAGCCAAAGCGAATTTCAATCTCGTTGCAAATTCAATCTGCATATTCAAGCTAAAGATAAATCACATGCGCGGTGCGCCAGATGTCAACGGGGATTGAACCGGGCGCGGCGGTCGTGAGCAGAATACTGTAATCGCGGTCAGCTAAGGTTGAAGCAGTGCTGCCGTAAAGCGGCGCGAGGGAGTGGGTAATAAGTGCGTCTTTGTCGATTGCAGAATTGATGCAGTGCGGCGTAAGCAGCGCGAGGCGTTTCAGGCAGTCGTATAAATGATCGCGGCCTTTGCCGTACTGTCCCGCATCATTGCCGAGCGTGAGGCGCACTTCGGCGTGTTCATCTATAAAGTGCGCGACGAGCGAAGCGGTGCGCGTCACGCCCTGTTCAAAACGCCGTATCAAATCTTTGTCGCTTTCTTCGCCGACGATGCGCGTGTCGAAGTGTATGGTGATGCGTCGTTCGTCTTCGGCCATGAACTCGCGCACGACTAAGCGGCTCGCGCGCGCCGTCGCTTTCCAATCAACGTGACGCAGATCATCCTGCGGCTGGTAATCGCGCAGCGCTAATAGATCGTGACCCGCGCCGCGCCGTGCGGAAGCCTGCCGTCCGGCGTTCATCGGCAAGGCGTGTAGCTCGTCGCCGACGGTTTCGAGTTTCGGGTAAACGATCAAATCTACGTTGCGCGCGTGCAGGCGTATGCGGCGACGAAAAAAGCCGAAGGGAAAGCGCGTCGAAAGTTCAAAGCCTGTGATGAGGACGTGGCCGCGCGTGGGAAACGATTGCTCGCTGCGTTGCTCTGCGGCGGCGCGGCGCGGCACATAAGTGAAATGCGCGAGCGGACGCTTCACAAACTTGCGCGGCGGGCGTTGGTTCTTTGCGTTGTTTGATTCAAAGGCGGGGCTGCGCGATTCGACAAGCACGGAGAGCGAAGGCAAAAGCCTTTTCGCGTTCCGCAGTGTGACGATTACGGGCGCGGTTTCGCCCGCGAAAATATGATCCGGGAAACGCGCCGAGACGACCAAGTCGCGCAGGCTAACGCGCGCGGCGACCCATGCGATGAACAGCGTCGAAGCGAGCACTGAAAAGACCATGAACAACAGATTATTGCCGGTGCTCCACGCGGCGAAAGCGACGATGGCGACGATGCCTAGAAAAATTATGCCGCCCGCCGTCACCGCAAACGGAAAGTCGAAGCCGTTGAATTCCCTGCGCGACGAACGCACCAGCGGCGGCACGACGAGCAGCGAAATCAGCGCGACGAAAACGAGCGAGGCAATGGAAGCAATGCTCGAAAGCGAAAAGTCTCCGCCGCGCCGCGCGATCATCGCAACGAGCGCAGACCCTAGCCCGCATAAGACAAGCAGCGTACCGAGAATGGCATTGCGCCATCCTCTGAATTCGCGCAAGTGCGGCGGCAACTTTTCCTTAAGAGACATGATGGAGAAAGAGTGATGTGTAAATAATGATATGAAGCGCGATAACACCAAGTTAATGGAAGGCTCGTAACCAACGTCCGGTTGCGAGGAGTTGCTAGACGTTGGCTTTCGATTCAAACACGCTGCTCAAACGTGAATAATAAGCAGCCGCCAACATAATGCCGCTAATGATGCTCAGTACAGACTTCAAAGAATTTACCCAAGCTACATCTACAACAATTCTTCCAACCGCAGCTAACAATAAGCCTAAAACGATGCTTGGCAAAAATAAACTACGCGCCCATTTCTTGAAAAAGAAAAGCCCAACAGAAATGATGAAGGAAAAACCAAGGTAGAGTAAGTCAAGTATAAGTCGAATAGGCTTTATAGAATTCTGTGGGGCATGAATATAAACATCGTAGCTGTTTCTCAACTCTACGGGAAAATACTTTAGGGTGGCGAAATGAGCGATAACTAAGAAGATTGTGCCTATCCAACCCGCAATCAAAAGAATTCTAAAAGTTCGTTGAGTCATATCCACCGTTCCCCGACATACAGAGATGTCTAACTTGCCGTTCTTCACTGTGTACTGTTCATTGCAACGCGTGCATCGTTCGCTTTATCAGAGCGGGACGCTGATTGTTTTCATTATTTCATTGAGCGCGGCTTCGGCTTCTTCGCTGCGGCGTAGGTGCGAGGAAAAGCGCGAGCTGACGACGAGGCGGTGCGCGAAGACGGGCAGCACAAGCCGCTTAATATCATCCGGCACGCAGTAGGCGCGGTCTTCCGTGACGGCGAGCGCCTGCGCCGCGCGAAATAGATTGAGAGTTCCGCGCGGGCTGACGCCGAGATCGAGCATCTCCGACGCGCGTGTTGCCGAGACAATACGCATCAGGTAATCGACGAGCGCATCGTCAACGGAAACTTCGGCGACTCTGCGCTGCAATTCCAGCACGTCCGCGCCCGTCATCACGGGGCGAAGTTCATCGAGCGGATTAGAGCGTTCGCGTTCGCGCAGGATTTGTTTTTCGTCTTCCGCGCCCGGATAGCCGACGCGCAAGCGCAGCATAAAGCGATCAAGTTGGGATTCCGGCAGCGGGTATGTGCCGTGATGTTCAATCGGATTCTGTGTTGCGACGACGATAAAGGGCGCGGGCAGTTTGCGCGTCGTGCCTTCGACGGTGACGTGTCCTTCGGCCATTGCTTCAAGAAGGGCGGATTGCGTTTTCGGCGTCGTGCGGTTGATTTCGTCGGCGAGCACGATGTTAGCGAAGACGGGGCCGGGACGCCACTCGAATTCGCCCGCGCGCTGGTTGTAAATGGAAAGGCCTATGACATCGGAAGGCAGCAGATCGGAAGTAAATTGGATGCGTTGAAACGTGCAGTCGAGCGCGCGCGCCAGAGATTGGGCGAGAGTGGTTTTGCCGACGCCGGGAACGTCTTCGATTAAGAGATGCCCGCCCGCGAGCAAAGCGACGAGGGCGAGCCGCACGGTTTCCGGCTTGCCTTTGATGACGCTCTCGATGGCCGTCTGGAGCCGCAGGATTTTTTCGCCCGTGTCAATCCCGAGCGTCGCTCGATCTGTGTTCGCCGTCTCGACTTGTCGCATAAAAGATTTTTCTCCCACGCTCTCGCTGCCACTTATTCTACATGCACGGAAAGGCTGCCGCACGCGCCCGCCGCCGTTTCGCTTTCTTTTCAAAGCTTTTTGAACGCTCGCGGCGCGGCCTTCGATTAAACCTTCAGCGGATGACGCGGGCGGCTCGTCTATTGTAATATATCGGCTTGCCGGAATCGTGTTTGTCATCGCTTCGCCTCGGCGCGCTAATTTTTCGGAACTATGCAGCGTCCGGTACGTGAAGTAATTCGGAGGAAATGTATATGCCACACTACACAAGACAGCGAAGAAATGAACAGGGGTTTTCGCTGATCGAGCTTCTGATCGTCGTTGCTATCATCGGCATCCTGATTGCCATCATCGTTCCCGCTTATCAAAGAACAATTCGTCGCGCCAACGATACGAATGCTATCGGCACGCTCGAAGCGATCAAGAAGGAACAGATCGGTTATGCGCAGGACAAGCGCGGCAACTACGGAACTTTTGACGAGCTTCTGAAGGCTGGCTATCTCAACGATAAGTTTTCAGGAGAAGCGCCCGTCGTGCAAGGCTATATCTTCACGATGAAGGTCGTAGCGAAAGGCTCCGGCAGCCAGACGGCTTTTTATAGCGTCAACGCCGATCCGCAGCAGACCGAAGGTGTCGGCGCGACGGGAAGCCATCATTATTATATCGACAGCAATCTCAGCAACATTCGCGTGAACGACGAGCAACCTGCATCAGCCAGCGATCCGTCTTTATAGCGCATGGCTGATGCCAGACGCTTTGGCGCTCGCTTGACGCTCACGTAGTGCCTTGCTAGCATGTCGCTTCCCTTTTATGCAAACGCCCGCTTAGCTCAGTGGTAGAGCACTCGCTTCACACGCGAGGGGTCAGAAGTTCAAATCTTCTAGCGGGCATCATAATTTATTTTCCGAAAAAGCAGCCGCAAACACGGCTGCTTTTCTACAGGCGCTCACAAAATCTGCCAAACACCGGAACTTAGAAAGCAAACTCTTATCCAGGCCGTTGCCGGAAGTGGCTGCACTTCCGATTGTAGGTGTCAATTAGGAATTTGCCGCCGACCATGAAGTGAAAGATGAGGACAACTCGATACGCGGAAGTTTTCGCAACCTCGAACGCTAGCAGCCTCACTATGCTGTATTAAGCTCTAATCGAGGCAAGTGGAACTAGCAATACGCCAATCTTCGAGAAACTAAAATGTATGAGATTCTATTGAGACTTTGAATCGCAACGCGGGTGTTTGAGGCTAATAAATGCGAGCGCAACACGCAAAGGATTTCTGTGAGAACCATCTGATGACTGCGGACAGGCCTGTGTCGTTAAAAGAGGGATAGCTATATCCATCATCCGCAATTTTTAACTTCCAAAATCAAGCTCTTTACAGCAATATTGCGCCGCACTTCTCAGCGGGCGTTTCTTAGTCATCGAGTGTAACCATTGTGACCTCACGGCTGCAATAATCTGGAAGTTCCGCTTCCACTCCAACAACATCGACTTATATGTTTTAAGAAACATTTCCAGATTCATTTAAGAGAGAATATTTTGAATTCCTCGCTTGCTGGTCTCAGTCGCGCATCGTACCTTGCTTTAACATTCACGCTATTCGACCAAAAAGATAGCAGCAACAAAGTCAGCGGACTGCTAGGAATTGCTAACGGCATATTTGGCAATGCTAGCAGTTATACGGTAGGTCTAACGCCTGTTTTTGTGTTGACCGGTGATTTTAATAGAGACGGTAAACTCGACATCGTTACGGCAAATAGAAACAGCAGCAACGTAAGCGTTTTGCTTGGTAATGGAAACGGTACGTTTCAGAGCGGGGTCAACTATTACACTGGGATTGCTCCCAACTCGATAGCGTCAGGTGACCTTAATGGTGATGGTAAATCGGATTTAGCCATTGGCAACGGAGGTGTTGCCGTGTCACTCGGCAACGGCGACGGGTCATTTCAAACCGTTGTTAATTATTCGGTTGGAACAGGTTACCGTTCAATCATTGTCGGAGACTTTAATCTTGATGGCAAACAAGACTTGGCGGCAGCAAATAGTAATGGAATCGGTGTATTGCTTGGAGTTGGCGACGGTTCTTTTCAGTCTCCGATTAACTACGCTGCCGGCAATCCCGTCGCAATAAGCAGCGGAGACTTTAATGCAGACGGTAAACTTGATCTTGTCGCTGTAGATTCTCTTCATCCGAGCATGGGCATACTGCTCGGTAACGGCAACGGCACGTTCCAGCAAATGAGAATCGAGTTGCTCAAAAATAATCCTACCGATGTAAAGGTCGGCGATTTTGATGGTGACGGAAAACTCGATTTATAGCGTTTCTCAATCGGATGCGACTAAAGCAAAAAAGCCCGCGCCATTCCCGACATAGAAGATTCAAGGGTTGCGCGCTAACGAATTAAGTCGCACTCATGTGAAAACCGCTATAGTTGTTACTGGGATTTTTCTGCACGACAATGTGAACGTGCTGCTCGGACGCGGCGAGGGCACATTCGGCAGCAATACCAATTATGTCGATAGCGTTCTCTCCGGTGCGAACGCATAACGACTCAATCTGCGGCGGCATTGGACAGTGACAACAAAATTACAAATGGTCTCGCAAATAACATTTGCAGCGCAGCGACCACTCGCGGTGGCCACTACAATTACTCCGGCGTCGGTCACATCCATTTGCAACTCGCTATAAATACTTGCACCGCCTTCTGTTTGTAACTGTAGGGTAAGTTGAAAGTCTCTTCGTAAAAGAAAAGCCTGCGCGAAGTATCTAGCTTCGTGCAGGCTTTAGTGTTGAAAGAGTCTCGTCGCAGCGGTTCTCGAATAGCGTTGTTGTAGTCGCTGCCTCAGGGCTTTCCCCGCTTGTCTTCCTTTTTCTTGTCGTCCTGATTGTTTGACGGCGGCGGGTCTTTCTTTTGCGGAACAACGACCACCGGCGGCCTTTCCTTCGTCGGCGGCGGTTTTTGATTATCGCGGTTTTGCGCAAACACACCAATCGCCAGCAGGCAAAGCATCGCGGCGGCTGTTAGTGTTCGCTTTAAGTTATTCATATTACCGACTTCCTCCTCATGCTTCTGATTTACATGAGCGCGCAATAGGAGGGAGATAAAACGCGCTGCTAACGCAATTCAGCAAGCCTGATGCCACGCACCGCGAACGCATTTTCCAGCCAAACAAGCCTTATTTACCATAACAAACGCACGCTTTCCGTTTTCGTCGCACCGTATCGTGCAGCTTTTAGGATGCCCCGAAACAGCGTTTTCGTTGCATGTTAGCGTCTGGCCGTGACGCGTAGACTGCCTACGTTGCCGCTGGCGTCGAAGGCGCGCAGTGAAATTGTGTGTTCGCCCGCGCCCGTCACGGGCAATTCCAGCGTGTAGCGTTCACGCGGGCTATCTGCGATGCCGTCATCCGGGAACACAGCGCGCCATGCGGAGCCGTCAATGCTTACGTCTGCGCGCTTGATTCTGCCCGTCGCGTCTTCCACCTCAAACTGCACGCGTGCTTGATCGCCGACAATGCGCGCATCCACCGCGCCGCGCACAACCGGCGGCGTGTTGTCTATCTCGACAGGCTCGCTCAGGCGTTCGCCTGCAAGCGCCTGTCCCGCAGGATTATCGGGCGCGTCGGACGCGACGATGTTGAAGATGTAACGCCCGTCGGCGAGCGCCGCGCCGTCCACCGTATAAAAATTATCGCGCAGCTTATCCTTCAACAACCGAAACGTGCTTTCGTTCAAAGAGCGATAGTAAACGGAGTATTCCAGCGTGTCGTTGTTGCGGTCTTCGGCCTGCCATTGCAGAGCGCGCGCGCCGCGTTGAAAGAGTCTGCGCGGCGGCACTTGCACGGCGGGCGCAAACAGCGACGGATCAAGCCCGGAAGATTCGACGTTCGGATCGACTTGTATTTGCAGAGCGGGCTGCAAACCGACGCCGACAGGCAAAGCCGTGATCGATAAAACTTCCGGCGCGACGTTGCGCGGCAAATACGCGATGCTCACATTCTCCAACCGCGCCGCTGCGTTTTCCAACGCATTATTTGTTCCAGCGACATTAGCAGAACCGCGCCGCAAAATTGCGCGCCACTGTAGAAAACGCGCGCGCGGGCTTGTAACCTGCGCGCCCGCAGGAGCCGTGTAGGGCGCGCTCCAACCGCTCCACGTCGCGTCCGGGCGCTCCGTGTTGCCTGTGCGCGTTTGCAGTTGCACAAGGCCGTTGCCGCGCCACCAGATACGCCCCCACGATGCGACGAGCTTGGCATCGCGCACGACGGATTCGTATGTTCCTTCGCTCGCTGGTTCGGAATTAAAACGAAAGAGCTTGCCCGCGTTGCTAGACGCCGCGAACACGTCTTGCCCGCGCGCGGCAAAAGCCGAAATCTGCCCTTCTGTGGATTGCAGCAAAAGCGTCGTGCGCCCGTCGTTCGCCACGGAATAAATGCGGCCTTTGTCCGACGTTCCGATTAAAACGCGGTTCGTCTGCGGCGCAAACGCCAATGCAAAAGCGTTGATCGAACTCGAACTCCACAACACATCCGCGCCGCCGTCCGGTTGAATGCGAAAGACCGCGCTGCGTGCGCTCGATAAATCCGCGCGTCCCGGACGTGTGGTCGTGGGCTGCGATTGCCCCGCCGCGCCGCTTTCGTCCATCGCCACAACGGTCACGCCGCCCGCAGAACTTCCGTCGGATGATGTCGCAGATGAAGCGGCGGGAGCGGGTGTTCCGCCGCGCGTGCCGGAAGCCGCATCGCTCAATGCAAGCGCATAGATAGAGCCGTCCGGCGCGGGCGCAAGCGCGTGTATCTCTCGCAAGGATGAATCATAAAGAGCGAACGCTTTGCCGTCTGGAGCAATGCGCAAAACGAGGCCGCCCGGATCAGTGCCTGCGATTAAATCGCCGCTCGCGCTCACCGCGAGAGAAATCACATGCGTCTGCGTCGTGTCGATCAAGAGCGAGGCTTCGGGCTTCGCGCCGCCTGCGCGCACGCGGTACAGCTTTCCTTTGTCGCCTGTGCCGACGCAGAGCGCGCCGTCCGGCATTATCGCCAGCGACCAGATATATTTTTCCTTCGGCTCGAAATAAACCTCCGCCCGATTCGTCGCCGCGTCAATGCGATAAACTTTTCCGTCCGGCGAAGTGCCTGCGAAGATCGCTCCGTCGCGCGCAACTGCGAGCGCCGTCACATCGAGTTCCGGCGCATCATAAACGAGCGCGCCCTTGCCGTCCGGCGTCACGCGATAAACGCGCCCGTCGTGACCCGTGCCTAAATACACATTGCCCGCCGCATCGACGGCGCTCGACCAAACGTAAGGCTGCTCCGTATTGAAGACTTGGGAAAACTGCGGCGCGAGAATCAGTGCGCCCGTGTCCGTGACGGAGACGCCGCGCGCATCGCCGCGCAGTATCTCTTCGCGCGAATTCGTTTCCCAGATCACAGGCTCGCTTGCCGCAACCGAGACAGAAAAGAAAACCGTGATTAAAAAAAGTGTAATTAAGTTAGTGGTGTGCTTGACGAGTTTCTTATTTAACATCAATGAAAGTTTACCGCATTCGTCGGCGCGCGGTCACGTCTAAGAGCCTATGTATCTGGCATACAGTGAGCGCGCTGCGGCAACATCATCCGTGCCGCGAATGATGGCGCGCCCGTCCTGAAAAACAGTCAAGTCGTAATCTTCAAAGCGAAAGCGTAAAAGATATTCATTGAGATTGACTTCGCCCACCGCGCGCAGCTTCAACGCGAGCGCTTCCAAGTCAACGCTCGTTCTCTGCCCCGGCGAAATCTGCACCGCGTCGCGCCCGCACAAGACAGCCGCCGACTCAACGGTTTCCGTGTCCAGCGTTTCGTAAATGTGCTGCGCGCAAGTGCGGCATTCCGCCGTCGGCTTCCCTAACGCGATGCGCCGCCACTCATTGCGCCACACATCGAACTGCATCAATGAATTGTGCAAACTCTCTGTGCGCCCCGTCAGCAACTTCAAAACTTCCGTCACCTGCACGGCAGCGACGACGCTAATAATCGGCATCAACACGCCCGCCGTATCGCACGTCGGAGCAGACGCTGCCGGAGGCGCTTCCTCGAAGATACAACGCAGGCACGGAGTTTTATGCGGGCGCACAGTCATCGTCACGCCATAGGAAGCGACTGCCGCGCCGTAGACCCACGCAGTATCGTGTTTGACGCACGCATCGTTAATCAAATAACGCGTTGCGAAATTGTCCGTGCCATCCAGCACCACATCGCAATCTTCGATTAACCCTTCGATGTTGCTGTGGCTCACGTCCGCGACTGTCGGTTCGACTTCAATCTCCGAATTGATCGCCGCGATGCGTGCCTTGCAGGCAATCGCCTTCGGCAAACGATTGCGCGCGTCCTCTTCCGTGAACATCGTTTGCCTTTGCAGATTCGACCACTCGACGAAATCACGATCCACCACGCGCAAACGCCCGACGCCCGCGCGCGCCAAAGCTTCAGCCTGCGCCGAGCCGAGCGCGCCGCATCCGACGATCAACACACGCGCCGCCAGCAAGCGCTGCTGTCCCACTTTGCCAATCGGCTCAAATAAAATCTGTCGGCTGTAACGCTCTTGCATATTTCAATAGGCTCTAGTGTAGCAAAGCACTTGAAAGAAAGTGTTAAGCTGCTGAAATGGAACAACTAAACCGCTACTATCGGTGTTCCAAAATTAGTGAACGTAAAATGCATCAAGTCATTCGCTATTT
>JAABUK010002330.1_pt1 | contig 34275 bp, 31 predicted proteins | sample 5559141 | NCBI WGS metagenome assembly JAABUK01 (sample SAMN10711869, study PRJNA513367) | rock metagenome | isolation source: Antarctica rocks | place: Antarctica: Victoria Land, Pudding Butte nord | collected 2016-01-03 | reverse complement strand
GTTGCGGGGCAGCCAGTCCGAGATGGCCATGGGCAAGGTCGCCCCGATCATGGCGCCCATCCCAAGGAACAGCACCATCATGCACCCGGCCGGCCTCTGGTCCGGGATGATGCTGAGGTCGCCGTGCCGCAGCACCCGTGGTTGCCAGAATGGAATCCGGTTGACGAAGCACGCCAGGCCGATCCAGACGGCGATGTAGGCGAAGAAAACCAGGTCGCGCATGAAGCCGGCCCTTCCGCTGTGACCAGCCCTACTCTGCCACCAGAACCTCGCCGTGTTCATGCTCGAAGCGCCGCAGCACGATGCCGAGGCCATGGCCGTCCACCAGCTCGTCGGCCAGGTCCTGCACGACGCTCATGCTTGCCCGTGCCTCATCCTCGCCAGCCTGCTGCCGCTCCTGCTTGCGCCGCTCGATCTCATCCTTGGCGCTGCCGTCCGGGAACACGCGGGCCAGCCGGCGCCGGGCCTCGGCCGGGCCGACACGCTTATAGAGCCGCGAGCGCAGCGCCACGTCCTGCGGCGACGTGCTGAACGCCCACAGCTCGACCGGCCCCAGGCTGTTGACCAGCATCTGCTCGTACCATTCGTCGTCGGCCTGGATCAGTGCCATGAACGGCGCACCGCCACGGGTCGGACCGTTCAGCCTGCGGCGGATCACCCCGGCGGTCGCGTTGGTGACGCCGAACCGCTTGATGATGTCCTCCTTCTCCTGCTCGTCACCGGCGCCCAGGATGAAGCGACCCGTGGACTGCGAGATCACGTAGTCGCCAAAGTCCTGCATGCGCTGGCTGCTCAGCCCGAGCTGCAGGTTGTGCTTGCCGCCCTCGCGACCGTCCTGCTCCACCTGGCGGCGGACGTAGAGGCGGCCTGCCGTGCGCTGGTATTCGTCGTATTCCAGGCGCTTGTAGGTTTCATAGACCTCGGTGAACCGCTTGCGATGATACTCGCGCACCAGCTCCGGCACGAGCGGGACGTACTTGGGGCGCAGGAAGAAGTTGCGCGCCAGGATGTGCCGGCCCAGCAGGTACATCAGGTCGGTCTGCCGGTCCGCCTCGGCGCTGCCGGTCGGGGCCACGTACTCCAGGTCCAGCACGATCACCCGCGCCGGGCCGAAGTCGAGCTTGGTCGGCCGGTTCAGGGTCGGGTAGTTCTTGATGAGCGCTATGATGTAGCGCTCGAACAGCTGCGGCAGCGTTTCCTGGGTGCCGGCAACTACGTTGCTGAACATATCCTGGATCTGCGTGCTGCGGCAGGCCGAGATCAGGTCCTCCAGCAGCGGCACGGCATGGCGCTGGGCGATGCCGGCCAGGTAGTGCTCGCCAGCCCGGCACAAGGCGTCCACCACCTCCCACCACCAGGTGTCGCGCTCCGGCGTGAAGCGCACCTGCCGCAGAACAGCGTCAACCGCCGGCTCGACGCCGGGCTGGTAGCGCTTCGGCCGCTTCTTGCCGGAGGAGGCGTCGGAGAACATCCGGTAAGCCTCCTGGACCACGAAGCCCACCATCTGGTCCATGCCCTCGAACGGCTTGTCGGCGTCGATCGGCATGGCGCCGAGCGAGAGGAAGTTGCGGACGAACGACTCCTCAAGCGGCAAGGGGTCGCGGCAGCCGATCTGGGTGTCGAAGATGTTGACCTCGTAGCCGTCCGCGAGCTGCATGGCGACGTAGACGGCCTCGTTGCGGCGGTGCGCCGGCAGGGCCTCCTGGATCAGCAGGATCAGCCCCTCGGCCGAGGGGCCGACGTCGAGCTTGCCGATCAGCGGCAGCTTGGCGCCGTTGGTGCCCTGGGCGGCGCTGCTCAGGCACAGGCCGAGCAGGATGGTGTTGGACAGCACCGACTTGCCGAAGCGGGACGGTGCCACGAACAGGTCCATGGTGTGCTTGCGCCGCGACCCCGCGGGGTCGAGGGGCCACATGCGGCCGTCCGGCGTGCGGAACAGCACCGAGCCGACCGACCAGGGCGAGGCGGGGCGGCCCCAGGGCAGCATCCGCAGCACCTCGCCGAGCGGGGCCGCCGCCGCAGGCGCCGTCGAGGCCACGGCCATGCCGAGCGCGCTGCTCATCACGCCCTCCAGCGGGTCGCCGGCGATCACGCTGGTCTGGCAGTTGCCCCAGCCCTCGACCAGCTGCGCCAGGGTGGATGCCTGCCGGCGCAGGCGGTTGGCCTCGCCCTCCGGCGCCCAGGTGGCGAAGCTGGTCCGCACCTTGACCAGCACGTCGGCGTTGGTCTCCCGCAGCTGCCGCAGCGCCGTGAACGCCTGGTGGATCTGCTTGTTGGACGGCACGAAGCCCAGCACGGTGGCGAAGCCCGCCTTGAGGCGCATCATGTTCTTGCCGCCGCCCTCGACGAGCATGGACATGCGCCAGGGCAGGTGGTGGTGCTGCGCCAGCTTGGCGACGATCTCCGCGAACGGCCGCGGGTCCTCCGGGCCGATTGCCATGTCCACGCTGGACCACTCGAACTGGCCGATGCGGACGCGCTGCCCGCCGTAGGTCTCGGCGTCGCCGCGGAACACCTGGTCGGCGATGGGCGGCCACAGCACCATGCCGGCGTCGAACCTCTCATCCTCCTCCGGCAGGCGCGGCATGACGGGGCTGCCGGGGAGGATCGGCTTCCAGTCGCTGTCGGCGGTCTCCGGGTGCATCGCCTCCCGGACCCGGACCAGCGCCTCGGCCGGGGGCAGCTCCTTGATGCCGATGCCGTGCGTGCGGAAGGACGACAGCAGGCGGCTGACGAAGGCGGCGTGCCGGGCGCCCAGGATCTCGCTGGCCAGGAAGGGGTTCTGCACGTCCGCCATGCGCGGGGCGCCCTTGCTGGCCGCGTTGCGCTCGGCCCTGCTCTGCTTCTTCTCCTCGCGGGTCAGCAGGCTCGGCTTGGACCAGATGACGAGGTAGCACGCTTCCCAGCGCATGATGCGCGGCCACATGCGCTCGCGCTCGGCGAAGATGTCGGGGATGCTCAGGCCGATCTCGCGCGCCATGGTGCGGCTGCCGCGCAGGTTGCGCTCGATCTCCGGACCCGACAGGTCGGGGTCGCAGGCGAACCAGCCCTGGATGGCGTGGCCCGGTCCATCAAGGGAGCCGGACAGGTCCATGCGCAGCGCCTCGGCAATGGCCTCCACGTCGCGGCGCAGGGTCATCTTGCGCAGGCCCTGCACCTGCAGGACGCTGACACACTCTCCCCGCTTGCCCACCAGGACAGTGCCGTCCGCGGTTTCCAGGTCGCAGAACGAGGACAGCGGCTGGCGCAGCTTGAGCGACAGCGCGGCCAGGAGCTTGGCAAGCGAACCGAACATGGCGGGTTCCGATCAGGACAGGGTGGGGAGGGCGGGCAGGGTCACGGCTGCGCCGGCCCTGGCCCAGTCGCCCAGAATGCCGGGATACACGTCGGCGCCGTCGCGGAAGTGCCGGCCCCGGTGCAGCACGCGGGTGCTGCCGAGCAGCGCGGCACGGCGGGCATAGGTGGCCGGCGGCATGTCGAGGAGGGCGCTGGCCAGCTCGCGCGGCGAGCTGGTGCCGACGTGCAGCTCGGCGGCCGGGGCGCGCGCGGCCAGGGCGGCGTAGGCACGCCAGGCGGCGCGCACGGCCGGCGTGTCCTGGCGGGGGCGGCTGCCTTGCACGGGGGACTGGCCCTCCTGGTGCAGGACCTGGTGGATGCCGCGCACGAGGCCGTTCAGCACGGCCTGGCTCACCTCCGGCAGCCAGACCAGCAGCATCTCCTGCACGGTCGCGGGCCGGCCGAGGTCCTGCACGGCGTCGCAGAGCAGGCAGGCGGTGGCGAGGTTGTCGAGCGCCGGGTTGGCGCGGTTGCCGTCGAGGTGGACCACCCCCTGCCGGACCTGGGCACGGAAGCCGCAGAACCGGCAGGTGTGGCCGTCACGGGCCAGGGCGGCGAGGTGCGCCTCTTGCGCCCTCTCCGTGTCCGCAACGGCGGTCCAGGCCGTGAGGTGGGCGGACGGGACGAGGGGCAGGAGGCGCATGGGATCGCGTGCCCCTTACTGGAACTTCATCTGCTTGGAGGTGCCGTCGCTGCTGGCGGCGGCGCCGGAGATGGTCTGGGCGCTGAACGTCGCGATGGAGGCGATGGTCAGGAAGAAGCCGCCGGCCAGCACGCCGGCGACGCCGTAGCCGAGCTTGGCCTGGCCGTTCGGGTTCTTGGTGTGCTGGTAGATGGTCCAGCCGCCGGCGAGCAGGGCGAAGCCGCCGAGGATGAAGCCGAACAGCGTCAGCAAGGTGCCGCCGCCGGTGGTCATGTCCGTCGAAACGGCCTGCATACGGCCGCCCAGGGTGTTGCCGGCGCCCTGCGCCATGGCCTGAGCCGTGGTCAGCGCCAGGACGCCGGCGGTTGCGGCCGCGGTCGCCAGCCGCTGTCGCAGCAGCGTCGGCTTGGAGGTGGGAGTGATGGCCAAGGAAGGAACGAGGAGGGTCTTGTCTGCCACGATGGGCTCCTGTGGTTGCCGAGGGAGGTTCTCCCTCGGCAGCCAAGGTCCCAGGCCAGGATGCGAACAGGAATCGCCATCATGAAGAAAAGTGCCGATGCCTGGCGCAAGGTCAGGTGAACGTTTTGACGATGGCAGCCGCGATGCTGTCCACGTTCATGATGCAGAAGCCGAAGCCGATCATGATGATCGACAGGCTGGTGGCCCCCTTCCGGTTGCCCTCCACGACGGACTTGAGGCTGAACACGCCGAGCAGCACGACCAGCGCGCCGTAGCTGCGGAAGAAGGGGATGAACATGCCGATGATGTTCAGCAGCGTGTCCTCCGGCGTCGCGCCCAGCAGGGTGCTGGGATCGACGGTGGGCGGCAGGTAGCTGGTCATGCTGCTGTCCATCGAGGACTGCGCGCCGCCGCCCATGGTGGCCGCGCCGAAGTTGAGGAACTTGTCGAAGGACAGCAGGATGCCAGCGAACAGCGGCGTGACGAACGGCACCCAGGGGTGCCGCTCCCAGAAGCTGCCGGGCTTGCTCAGGTGCCACAGGCCCCAGCCGCTGGCGAGGAGGAAGAAGCCGGCGCCGAGGTAGCAGATCAGCGGGATCAGGACGGCGATGGCATGGCCGAAGTCGGCCGCCAGGTTGGTGAAGCCCTGCATGGCCCGCCCCCGCTACTGAATCACGCCGTAGTCGGTCTGCACCACCCAGGCGGTGCCGCGCTGCGCGATGCTGACGACGCGGCCGACCCCTGGCACCATCTCGCCCGCCTTGACCTGCAAGCCAGCGGCCTGGCCGGGCGGGGCGTTGACGTCGGCCAGCACCGCAAGGCCGGGCGAGGCGGCCTGCACGCGGTAGTCCCGCACGGTGCGGGCGGTGCCAGGCGCCGCGGCGATGGCGCGCGTCACGCCGCCACTGGCCCCGGCGGTGGACAGGATCGGGGTCACGACCGCCCGGTGCCCGGCACCCATGGCGGCGGCAACGGAGTTGCGGGCCTCGGCGAGGTTCAGCCGCTGCTCGAAGTCGGTGGTCCTGCCCTGCACCGTCTCGGTCAGCATCGCCACCTGGGAACGGAGCGCGGCATTCTCGTCGCGCATGTCGCGCACGAGGGCACCCATCTGTGTCACCAGGGCGAGCACGTCCACCTGCGCCTGCGGCGTCATCGGTGCGGGCCTGAGCGTCGCTGCGACATCCGCCGCATCAGGCGGGTTGGAGGCGGGCGAAGGCAGGGTGGGCGCCACGCTGCTTGGCGCAGCCGCCGGCGTTGATGCTGGTGCAGCCTCGGCCGACACCGCAGGACGGACCGGGGCCGGAGGGGCTGCGGCAGCTTCGGCCGGAGGCGAGGGGGGAAGCGCTGCAGCGCCCGGTGCTTCCAGGACCGCAGGCGGAGGCGGCGCGGGAGCGGCAGCCTGCTGTCCCCCTGTGCGCAGGCTCAGGATTTCCGCGGCATCGCCCTGCACCGACGGCACCGGCACCAGCCGCGCCGAGGGCCGCGGCTCGGTCCGGGGCGGGGCGGGCGTGGGCCGCGCCGGCACGGCAGCACCCGGCGACGCCTGGTCCGCCTGGTTCGCGGCCAGGACCTGGGACGGGCGAACGGGAGGTGGGATGACCGTGCCGTTGGAGGCCATGCTGTCAGAAGCAGCAGGAGAAGGCGCCCTCACCGTCCAGGCGTAGTAGCCGCCACCGGCGGCGAGCATGCCCAGCGCCAGGGCGGCAGCGGTGCCGAGCAGCGCGTTGCGGGAGGAGCGCTGTCCCGTGGCAGCGGGAGCGGCTTCCGGCGTCGCTGGAGTGTCCACCTCTCCGTCGTCCTCGCCAGGCATGGTCAGCTCGGCGCCGGGCACCATCTCCGGTGGCGAGATGGCGGTGGGCATCGCAGGAGCGGGCTGCTCCAGGCGCTCGCCGTGGTCCTGGTCGGAACGGGAAACATGGTCGTCTGACCGGGGCGCGTGCGGTGCTGCGCCAGCAGAAAGGCGAGCATCTTCCTCGTGGGTGTCGAGTGTCTGGTCCTGGTCGGGAGAGAGATGGGCGTCAGGCGGCAGCATGTCCGAGCCTGACAGGATGTGAGAGTCCATGGATCACCTGCGCATGTTGACGCAGGCAGTGTCGCCGGGGCCGATGCGAACGGCACCAGCCCCGGTGCGGCCTAGTTGTAGCGACCCGAGATCGAAATGTGGCGAGCGCGAGATCATCAGCGGTTCGCGCCCACAATCCGTGAGACTGTAGCGCCAGCCCTGCCCACATTATGAGTCTTGGCCATTTTTGATGATGACGGGCTGACACGCGGGTCGGAGCCAGAGCAGCCCAGCGTGCCCGTCACCCGGTGGAAGGTCGCCTCGATAACACAGCCCTTCGCGGCGATCACCGGCGTTCCGGCCCACAGTTTGCCAAGAAGGTGGAATGTGCCCATCTTCTGCACGGCGCTGAGGTGGAGCTTGGTCCCGTCCGCGGCGATGATCTGCGCGTTGCGGACCTCGCCATCTACATCATGCAGCGGCATCAGGAGGCGGCCGGCGATGCCGGCGTTTCTTGCTGCCTCAACTCCAGTCTGCATCTGCACGGTCTGCCCTGGGTCTGTAGGCCCGCTTTGGCCATCCTGCCTTGGCCGCCGCGGTGCAGGCGGGGTATGCTGGATCATGCTGTATGTGAACACCGGGCACGCCCCCCGCCAGACCCTGCCGGCCGAGCCGCATGTGCGGACCGTGGAGGGCGTGTGGCTGGACCTGGTCTCGCCGACCGACACCGAGCGTTCCCTGGCCGAGCGGGCGACGAGCCTGCGCGTGCCGGCGCAGGCGGACCTGGCGGAGATCGAGAGCAGCAGCCGGCTGGCGTCGTCGGAACGTGTGCTGACGCTGAGCACGCCGATGACCTACCTCGGCCCGGATGGCATCAGCACGGTGGCGCCGCTGGGCCTCGTGCTGTCGCCGGAGCACCTGATGACGGTGCGCTTCGCCGAGATGACGGCGTTCGACCTGTTCGCCACCCGCTTCGCCAGCCAGGAGCGGCACCCGTGCAGCGTCGCCGCCTTCGTCGGGCTGCTGGAGGCCATCGTGGACCGGCTGGCGGACGTGCTGGAGCATGTGGGAGGCGAGCTGGAGCGCATGTCGCGCGAGGTGTTCCGCGAGGAGGGGGACACCGCGTATAACGCCAACGTCATGGACCAGAAGCTGCGTGGCACGCTGCGCGGCGTGGGCCGGGCCGGGGAGCGGCTGTCCAACATACGCGACAGCCTGCTGGGGGTGGCGCGCATCCTGGCCTATACGCGGGAGGCTGCGGACGGGTGGATACCGGCGGACCTCAAGCCGCGGTTCAGGACGCTGCGGCAGGATATCGCGTCGCTGTCGGACTACGACGTCCAGTTGGCCAACAAGGTGCAGTTCCTGCTCGACGCGACGCTGGGCTTCATCAACATCGAGCAGAGCAACGGCATCAAGATACTGACCGTGGTGTCGGTGGTGGGCGTGCCGCCGACCTTGATGGCCAGCATCTACGGGATGAACTTCAAGCAGATGCCCGAGCTGCAGTGGGAGTACGGCTACCTTTATGGGCTGGTGGTGATCGTGCTGAGCGGGGTGCTGCCGTTCTGGTGGTTCAAGCGGAAGGGGTGGATTTAGCTGTAGCGAACCGAGATTATCTGCGCCTCGGCGCGAGATTGTCGGCGTCTCCAGCGCACAATCCGGGTCTTGGCCACCTTTGTTGATGGCGCCGTTTGGCAAGCTGGGCCGCCCTGTGGCTTAACCCGCGTTGCCGGCCACCCATCATCAAAAGTGTCCAAGACTCATAATCCGGGCCTGGCGCGCGCTAGAGTCTCACGGGTTAAGGACCGAAATCTCCGATGATCTCGCGCCGAAGCGCGGATGATCTCGGGTCGCTACACCTAGTCCGGCTCCTCCACCGTGGCCAGGAACACCACGCCGACCGGCGTGTTGGCGTCCAGATAGACGGTCGCCTTCTTGGGCGCGGACTGCTGCAGCGTTTGGCCGATCTGCGCGCCGCTGGCGCCGGCCGCCACGCCGAGCTGCTGGCCGAGGTTGAGGCGCGAGAAGCCGGTCGTACCGCCGAACGGGCTGATGACCGATGTGGTGTTGGACTGCGCCAGCGCCTGGCCCAGGCCGGCCACGAACGCCGCCGCCGCCGGCAGGGCGAAGCGCTCCAGGTAGTGCTGCTCGACGCGGGACGCCACCGTGGTTTCCATGGTGTCCGGCGTGACCACGATGGCCTGGATCGGGATGTCGCGGCCGTTGTGGGTCAGGCTGGTCAGCATGACGACCAGGCGGTCGCCTTTCTGCTCGAAGGCGCCGCGCATGCGGTCGCCGGCGATGGGGCCGGACCCCGCCTCGACGATCACCGGGCCGCCGCCGTCCGAACTCACCGCCAGCTTGTTGACGGCGTACACGCCGCGGTCGGCCGGCATCAGCACACGCCCTGAGCGCCGCGATAAGGGCGAGGGGGAGGACGAGGTGGAGGACGCCCCGTTGGTCGAGACGTTGCGCACCCGGGCGAGGCCGTCCGGCCCGTTCTCCGGTTGCCCGCCCCGCTCGGTCTGGCTTCCGCGCTCCGCGGCTTCCTCCTTCTTCTCCCAGATCTTGGTTTCAGCCGCCTTGCCGTTCAGGCGGGCAAACAGCGCCTTCATGGCGGCGTCGTAGGCCGCCACCTGTTGTTCATCCACCTTTGGCTGCGGGTTGGTGTCCGACACGCGCTGCACGGAACCCGGTGCGGGCGCGCTCGATGCCGGCGGCGCGAAGGGGTTGGCCTGCATGGTCACGGCCGGGGGCGGGGTCGGCCTGGTGCGCGGCACCGGCACCGGGATGACCGGATCGGCGACGACGATGCGCGGCGTTGGCTCCGGCGGCGCGCTGCCCTCCAGCGGCGCCACGTAGGACCGGCCCGCCGCCTCCGCCACCCGGCCATGCTCCTGGGCCTGTTCGCGCGCCAGCTGGTGGAAGTAGGGCGAGCCGTTCTGCCCGCCCGGCAGCGGGTCGGCGTTCGGCACCTTGGCCGCCTTGCTGATGGGCGGAACTGGATTGCTGACCAGGGCAAAGCCGGCCACCGTCACGAGCACGAGGCTGGCCGCGGTGCCCATGATCGCCAGCCGGCGCGGCCCGTTGCCGGCCTGGCCGCTGAACACGCGGTAAGGGGTGAGCTTCAAGGACATGGATCACTGCTCCGTCAGGCGCGCGGAAACCGAGCGGCCATTGGCTGACAACAGGACAATGGGCGTGGCGGGCAGGGCGTAGATCGACACGCCGGACGGGCCGGCCTCCGACGCCACCCACTCCGGGGAGATCAAGGTGTAGCGGGTGCGGAGGTACACCCGCCCGCCCATGCGCCAGGCCCGCACCTCATCCGGCGACACGCCTGACACCACCAATGGCACCGCCTCGGCCGGCGGCGTGCCGTCCAGCATCGCCGTCAAGTAGGCGGCCCCGGTCTCAGGCGTGTTCGGCCGGGTGATGATCTGCACCTTGGCGTTCGGCCCGCGGTCGGCGACGCGCGCGTCCACGCGGGCGTCGTAGCGGTCGCGGCCGGCGATCACCATGAAGGTCAGGGGCACCGGGGCGCCCTTGAGGTAGACCAGCAGGCCCCCGCGGGGCACGGGCGACCGGGGGATGATCTGCATGACGTTGCTGCCCTTCTCGGGCACGCTCACGTCGAAGCCGCTGTTGTCCACGTTGGGGTTGCTGTTGGTGTCCCAGATGATGGGCCACGGCTGGCCGGTGGAGTCCATGAAGGCGATGGCGGTGGGGAAGCCTTGCACCGCCTGCAGGATCGGGGTGGCGCCGCCGGGGCCGAGCGGGATGTTGACCGAGCGCGTCACCGGCAGCGCGATGCTGCCCTGCACCGCCCGCTCCTCGGCCTCGCGGACCTGGCCGTGGGCGCGGGCCAGGTCGTCGATCATCGCGGGCGTGAGCGGCAGGTTGCGGCGCCGGGCGATGCCCTGCGCCTGGCGGTCCAGGTCGGCGTCAACGTCCCCCTGCGACGGGCGCACGGTGATCTGCATCTGCGCCCACCCCTGCAGCGGAAAGCAGGCCGCCATGCAGGCAAGGGCGGCGGCAGCGGGTGTTCTGGCGCGCACGGTGGCTGCTCCTGAAGCTAGGTGGGAATGGCGGTGAGCTGGTCGATGGCGACGCCGTCCGGGTGGTCAGGCTCGATGGTGCGGATCACCACGACGCTGACGATCAGGTGCTGGGCGTTGTTGACGTTGTCGTTCTCGAAGACGACGATCAGCGGGATCTCGACCTTGTAGGTGTACAGGTCGCCGATGACGCCCTTGCCCCTGATGACGGCCGCGCGCTCCGGCGTGGCGGTGCCGATCAGCCGGGCGCTCTGGATCTTGGCGAGGTTGCCGACGCCCTTGAAGGCGTTGGCGTAGGCGTCCCAGCCGCGGTCGGTGAAGCGCTCGCCGGCCTTGTTGAGCTGCGTCCTGTATTCCTTGAAGTTGACGGTGAACACCGCGCACACGGCGCTGACCGTCCAGATCAGCATGTCGGAGTCGCTCATCACCGGGCTGTCGAGCGGAAACACCTCGCGCGGGGTGTCCCTGCCGTTGGTGTAGAAGTAGTGCGGCTGCGGCGGATGGTGGTCGCGCCAGATGCGGTCGCCCACGAGCGCCAGGATGGCCCCGCCCTGGACGGTGTTAACGAGGAAGGAGCGGCGCAGCAGCTTCTGCGAGAACTCTGGATCGGAAAGCCTGCGGCCGACTGCGGCGGATTGGTTTATCATGGAACCAGTGTCTCCTGGCAGGACGCGAACGGGATGCGGCTTGACGGCGTGGCGTTCGGGTCAGCCGTACATATCCATCATGTGCTTGTATTCCCGGGTCCCCCGGTACGCTGGGCAGGTCGAGAAGCGGTCGCCGGGCTGGACCACGAACACCCTGCCCCACTCCTTGCAGTACTTTATGGTTTGTGTGGCGCGCAGGGCCTTCGCCTCGGGGCTGTCGGGGCGGTAGTCCATCGTCAACAGATTGCGGTCCCGGTTCTTCGGCAACCCGAGGACCTTGATCTTGGAGCGCACTTGGCCCGGGGTGAGGTTCAGGTCACGGGCAACGGCGACGTAGTGCTGGTAGGCCAGGATGCGGTTGATGACATCCATGGAAAGGTCGTTGTCCCAGCGCGTGCGCCTGGTCTTGGCAGGTTTGACGGGTATTTCAGCATAGTCGTGGACGATGCTGCCGCGGGGACGCCGTGGCAGGCCCAGCCAACGTGCCTTGCCGCGTATGCTTCCCTGGGAGCGTCCCAGCTTGACCGAGACACACTGCGAGCTGAGGCCCAGTTCCCAGAGGGCGATGAGCTGCCTGATCTCCCCGATCTGCCAGGCGTTGCGGACGCCGTTGGTCCGGCGGACTGCGCCGTTGTGGGGAGTGTAAAGGTCCAGCGCCACAACGCGCGCCAGCAGGTCAACCTCCAGTATATCCAGGAAAAGGCATAGCGCCTCAACGCTACGCCCCTTTGCAACCATGCCAATGAGCGTGCTGTCACGCACGCCGGACGGAGCAGCAGGTTCGCCGCTCTTGGGTAGAAAAGCTGCAATCGAGAAAGGGAGTCTCGGTTCACGAGTGGCAAGTCTGTCCCTGGCGAAAGTAATAGGCATGTCGTCTCCGGTTCTACAACCAGAGGCAAGCTAGCTTTCACGATTCCGAGTGTCACTACGGAAACAGCATTATGATACGCAATCGAAAAGAATACTTTTCATTACGTATTCACCGTTCGCATTTGCTCTACCGATGGTCGGACGAGCCGGCCTCGCTCTCGTAGTCCAGGGACTGGGAGGCATTGAGCATCGCCACGAGCAAGGCGTTGAGCATCGGGCGGGTCATGGGAACGGACCCGTGCCTGCGCTCCATGGCCTCCAGGCGCCTGTGGACCGCGCCGGCGATGTGCTTCGCCGCTGACAGGTTCAGGCCCTGGCCGAGGGAATTGAGGACAGCCTCGGGGCCGGGCGGAGTTCCCGCTCCCTGGGGACGGTCCCGGGACGCTGCCTTGCTGCGCTCCCTCGCGGCAGGGCCGCTCTCGGCGCTGCTGGACGCCCGGGGAACGGCTGGTGGCTGGGGGCCTGCCTCGCTCCCGTGCTGCAGCTCTGGGTCGGCAGTCCCAGGGTCCGTCGGTTCGGATTGCGACCCTTCGGCGGAGGGCGCACCAGGTTCCTCCATGCCGGGCGGTGCCGACAGCAGGGTCATCGGGTCCGTCCCGAGTCCCTGCGCGACCCTGGTCAGCGACCGGAGGCTGGCGTCCACCTTGGCGACCTCCAGCACGGCAACCTGAGCCTGGCTAATGCCGGTCAGGTAGCCAAGGTCGGCCTGGGTCAGCTTCTGCAGCTTGCGGAGGCGCTTCATGTTGCGCGCGATGTTGTGGCGATAGACGTGTGTGACCTGGTGGTGGTCGCTGGGGGCCTCCTCTTCGAATTCCTGTTCGCCTGCCTGCAAGGCGCTGTCAGCCAAGGGGTCGGCCCCTGGCGCTCCATCCTGTGTCGAAGATGCCGGCAGGGACTGCGGCTCCTTGTCTCGGGTCATGGCAGGTCTCGCCTTTGAAGGTCTGATGTCATTGCGTTCTGTCCGTCCTAGAAATTCGCGCTTGCTTCTATAGCCACGGTTGGCGACGCGAACGAACATGCTGCGTCCAGTTGGCGTGGAGGGAGTTCCTGTTCGCGTCCGGGGGCCTCAGTAGGACAGGACCACCCGATGAGGCCCTCATGCGCGTCCCAACCACGTTGCCGCTTCTGATCGCCGCCTGCCTATGCGGGCACACGGCCAACGCCGACTTCCGCGTCGAGGGGGCGGCACCGGAGGCGGGTGCCGCCCCCTTCCCGGCCAGCCCCCTTCCCGATTCGCCTGGCCTTGGGGGACGGGTTCAGGTGCGCGTCCGGCCCAGGGTTCCCCTGGCGGTCGGCTTCGGGCGGCAGATCCCGCTGTCCTTCGCCGCGCGCCAGATCGTGCCTGCCGGCCTGCCGGTCAGCTTCGCGCCGGACGTGGACCAGGACGCGCTGGTGGACTGGTCGGGCGGGCGCCCCTGGAACCAGGTCCTCACGGCCGTCGTCCAGCCGCTTCGCCTCCGCGCCGTCGTCACGGCCCGAGGCGTGCTGATCGGCCCGTAAAAATATCGCTGCCGTTCGCGTCCGCGGGTCCGATCCTGTCCACCCATCACAGCGGACAGAGGATCATGCCCAACCTGAGTGCAGAAGTGGCCGCCGACTGGCTGACCAAGCGGGACCCGAGCAACGCGGCCGCCCTCCTTGCCCCGGCTGCTTCCATGCCGGAAGGCGCCGAACCCCTGCTGGTCCAGCTCGGGCAGGCGTTGGACGCCGCCCAGGCCCGCGACCCGCAGCGCCTGAGCCGCCTGTTGCGGGACGCTCCGGTGCGGGAGCGCCTTGGCGTGCTGCTGACGCACATCGACAGGCCGAGGTGCCTGCGGCTGCTCGACTGGCTGGGTTCGCCGCCGATGCCGGAGCACAACCTGGTCGCGGCGGCCTACCTCACCGATGACCCTTCCGAGGAAGGTGCGGTCCTGCGCCGTAACGTCCAGGCGCTGCATCGCAACGCGCTGCTGAGCCGCATCTTCGACCGGGACCGCATTGCCAGCCTGCTCGCAGCCTGCCAGGTCGCCGGGCAGGCGGAGGGAACGGCATGATGCGCCGTCCCAGCCTGGCAGTGCTGCTGGCCTGCCTTCCCGGCCTCGTGTTCGCCCAGGGCGCTTCGGACGACACCGCAGGCTGCACCGCGCTCGCCCAGGCCGCAGCGGCAGGCATGTCAGCGCGCGTGAACGCGGACGACCAGTCCATCAGGCCGCCGCAGAGCGTCACCCAGCTCAGCTGCCTCGACAACTTCTTTAAGGGCGTTGGCCTGAACGTGCTTACCAACCTTCTCGATCCCACCTCGCTGCTCAACTCCGTGGAGGGCAAGATCTGCTCGACCGTGCAGAGCGCGTGGCAGAGCGCCATTGGGTCGGCGCAGTGCGGGTTGACCGTGACCGGCTTCAACATCGGCTTTGGCGGCCTTGGCGGCGGCACCTTCTGCCCGAAGCTCAGCTTCGGCGGCGGCGGGGCCGCGATCGGCAGCGTCGGCGTTGGCGTCGGCAACAACGGCGGCGGTTTGTACATCAACGGCAAGGCGCAGGGGCCGACTGGATACCCCCTGCCGTCCGGCAATGGCCAATAAGGAGCCAGCACCATGACGCGCAAGTATCTTCTCGCGACGACAGCAGGCATGGTCCTCGGGATCATGCTCTCCGCAGGCCCCGCTTTTGCGGACCTGCCGACCATCGACGTGATCACACATTTCTTGCTGCAGCAAGCGCAGAACATGATCACCACTGCGGTGACAAACGTCGAGAAGTCCGTGACCAACATAGGCAACCTGATCGGTGACAAGGTCACCGACATGGGCAACCTGGTCGGCGACAAGCTGACTGCGGGCTTCACGCAAAGTGCCAACTACGCCAAGGCGTCTATCGGCGCCCAGGAGCAGATTGCGGACGCATCCAATACCGTTATGGCTCGCAATGCCAGGGACCTGCGCAACGCGCAAATCCGCGACGAACACGTCGTGACGCCACAGGCTTGTGCGGCCCTAGATGACGGGCAAGCCATCGCGGTGTCTGCAGGGCAGTCTTGGAAGGTATCCCAGGGTATCAGTGAGATCACAGACAAACGGGGTCAGGGGAGACCAGATACTCCAGCTTGGGCAGGACAAGGACAAGCAACTGCGGCAGCAAATCAATTGCATCTTTCTCGTTACTGTTCAAGAAATGAGCAGCAAGCAGGACTTTGCAGCACATCCAATCTCAAGACTGAGAATGGCGACCAAAGCTGGACCAGTCTCTTTGGTCGCCTTTCATACTCCGATCAAGATGGCATCAACGCAGCCAACGACTACTCACGGACACTAGTAGAACCAGTTCCGCCCGCTGCGATGAGGGGCGGGCAGCTTACGTCAGTTGCCGGTCAAGAGGCAGAGGCAAAACGGCGCGGGTACAATGCCCAGATGTCTTTGGCAAACGGTGTTCTGAATGACATTATCGCTTCGCGCACCAGTTCGGTTGTGCTTACGTCGGGCCAGAAGCAGCAGTTGCAGGCTCAAGGACAGCCCGCGGCGGAAACGGCGTCGTGGGTTCAGGCCCAAGACCTTGAGATAAACCGGCGCATCAGTGGCGTAGCATGGCACGCGGGTTTGCAGGGCATGCCAACCAAATCCGTTTTGATCGAGATAGCTTCTGAGCAAGCCATGACCAACTATATTCTCTGGCAGGTGTTCGGGGTTCTCCAGAGGAATGGTGCAGTAGGGGCCGCTCAACTCGCTGCGACCGCGACGGCGAGCCTTCGTGCAGCACCGGCTGTCCCGACACCACAGATGGCATCGCAGTAAGCTGAAAGCCGATACATTCTAATCACGCATCCAAGGAAAGGGCCAAATATGCCTGATGGATCGAACGCTGCAACCAAGCCGCAACCGCCTCCACAGGACCTTTCGGTGGAAACGCCGGCAAAGCTGGCCGACCCATTGCACGATGTCATCACTCTCCTGAACCGGGTCTCCACCGAATCCAAGCTTGCCCTGCTTAATCCAGACCTCGCCGGGATGATCGACAAGCTAGCAGAGCAGGCGACGGAGCCGGGACGTCTCGACCAACCATCCTACCGCACCGGAGCGGCCTACGCGGTGCAAGACATGGAAAAGTACACAGGGGGGCAGCCCATCGGCATGCCTCCAGAGCTGCGTGCGGAGTTGGTGACGCTGGCGAGCGCCAGCCCTGGTTTGCAAGACGCGCGCATGCAGGCTCTGGTCGCCAAGACAGCCGGACTGGACGATCGCGAGCTGATCCTAGACATCCGGCGGACCGCACAGCAGGTCGCCCGCCTTGATCCCCAACAGGACGGCCCGGAGGCGATCGCCAAGATCGAGGCTCTTGAGAAGCGCGCCGGCATCGTCCGAAGCCCGGACATTTCCACGAGCAATGACGATCCTGCTCTCCAAGCAGGGCAGAAGGTTGCCATGCCGGCTGGCCAGGACAGGTCCGCCGCCGAACAGACCGTGGCCGTTAGCACCAGCGATGCGGTCAACAAGGTGCCACCCGCCAAGGAGCCGGGAACACCCGCTGGCGCGGCCAGCGTCGAGCAGCGCGTCAACGCCGTGCCGTCTCCAGGCAGTGGCCAACCACAAGCGACGGCTACCATGGAGGCTGCTGTGGCAAACAGAGCCGCTGACGCAACTGTAACCACCCAACCTGCTGCAAACATAGCCGCTGGACAGCCCCGACCACAGGTGGAGACCGTGCAGACGCAGTCCCAGGGTGTGGCTGAGAGGATCGTATCCTCGACGCGCAACCCGCGATCCCTTGATCCCGCCCCATGGAGCGTGTCGGTTCCGGCCATCGGTCAGCGCATTGCCCAGTTCGAGCAACGGCTGGCCGATGGCAGGACAGAGCGCCTGGTCCAGAATGCGGAGAGGTCTGAGACCGCCATGTTGGCGGCCATGGAACAGTTCACCAACGGACCCGGCCGCGGCATCATGAGCAAGCTGGAAGGGGTGGCTGCACAGGACCCCGGCGGCATGCCTGCCGTCATCGGCGAGATGCGGCCAGGAGGGCGCTACGCTACGGAGCGTGCCGATTTCGATGCCGCGCTCCGCAGTCGCGCGGCAGGGGCGGCATACAAGGCTGTGACCGATACCGCCGACAAGTTCGCAGCAGACCGATACGTGGTGGCCAACAACCTGCACAGCCGCAAGCTCGATCCAGCCGCGGCAGATGGTCGCTTCGAGCAGATGGACGCCACGCTTGGCGAGCAGGCGTCCAAACTACCCGGTCGGGAGGCCGGCAAGGACGCCATGGCTGAGATGGCACAGAAGCTGGCCGACCTGCTGCGTAAGGCCGTGGCGAAGGTCGAGCAGGCATTCGGCAAGGCGGCCGGCGTCGAGGCGCAGGCGACGGCTCGGCCAAGCCCTTCGCCAAGCGCCTCGATGTAGCAGAGCCAGCGGCGCCGTTCGCGTCCTGGCCGCGCATCCTCGCAGGGAACACGCCCTGCGAGGATGCGATGCGCCGTTTCTGGTCCCCCCTGTTCCTGCTGACGCTGGTGTGCGGACTCGCCCAGTCCGCCCATGCCCAGAACGCCTCGCCCGGCTCTGCCGCCACCTGGTCATCCCTGCAGCCTGCCGACGACTGGTCCGCGCAGGTGCTGGCAAGCGTGTTCCCGACCACGGCGGCGACGGGAGCGACCTCGATCGGCGCCGAGCAGACGGTGATCGGCGTCATGCTGGGCCAGCTCACCCACTATGTCATGGCACTCGCCGCTGCCTTCGTCGCCTACACCACCATCGTCCAGATCGTCCGCGCCGGCGAAACCGGGCGCGTGCTGAGCAACTCCACCAGCTCGTGGGCGCCGGTCCGGCTGTTCTTCGCCATCATCCTCATGCTGCCGGTGAACAGCGGCTTCAGCCTGGGCCAGAGCGCAGTGGTGCAGGTCGCCAAGTGGGGCATCGGCATGGGACGGGCAGTGTACGCCAACGCCGTCAAGGCGGTCGGACCCGACGCCATGCCGATAGCGCAACCCATGATCCCCGGCACTAGGGCCATCGTCGCCGGGCTGATCCAGACGGAGTTCTGCCGCGCCATCATCAACCAGGCGTCCGGAAACCCCAACATGGTGCCGCTGCCGAAGGCCACGAAAGGCGGGCAAGCGGGGCAAGGCGGCTACGTCACCTGGTCCTACTCCCTCGCGGCCGGGAACGAGACGGCCTCCCCCGTTTGCGGCACCGTCACCGTGCGGGTGCCCGGCACCGGCAACACCCTGGCCGGCGTCAACGTGGACATGACCGGCACCCAGCAGGCGACCCTGAGCTACGTGCTGAGCGAAATCCGCACCGACGCCGAGAAGGTCGCGGCCAACATCTGGAGGACCCGGCAGACCTCGGCGCTCAACGATCTCATGACTACCTATGTCCAGGCGACGAACGACTACACGCAGCAGCTCACGACGGCCGCCACCACCATCACCAGCGCGCTGAACGCCGCCATGAAGGATGCCAGCCTTGCCCGCGACGGCGGCATCGGCCTGCAAACGGGCCAGAACAAGCTCGCGGCACTGGGCTGGACACAGGCCGCGGCCTACTACCTGGAGATCTCCCGCCTGAACGGTCAGACACTATCGCTGCTGGCAGCTACCCCCACGGTGAACACGCCGAGCTACCAGGGACTCGGCGAGGGGCTGCTGAACGACCTGCTGCCAATCATGAACCCGGTGCGGGCATTCCAGGCCAAGCTGGACACCTACGTGCAGACCACGGACACCCGCGACACGCCGGCCGGCAACGCCACTCTGTTCTCTGGCGCCACGCCCGGCGAGGACGGCGCCGGCGCGGTCGAGCAGGTCGCGCGCAAGATCGGCTTCAACGAGGGGTTCCTGCGCAAGCTGATGACCCTCAGCCAGATGGGCAAGAGCCAGTGGACCGATCCGATCCTCGCCATGATCTCGCTCGGCCACCTGATGATCAACACCGCCCTGACGGCACTTGGCCTCGCGGGGCTTCTCTCCTCAACCGTCGCCAGCACCGGACTAACCGCGGTGCAGATCATAACCTTCAACTGGGCCGGCGCTGCCGCGACGGCCACCGGCCACCTCCTGATGACCTTCCTGGCGACGCCGATCTTCTACGGCTGCATGGCCATGCTGATCCCGGGGCTGATCCTCGCCTTCGTGCTGCCGATGATCCCCTACCTCATGTGGATCGCCGGCGTTGCCGGCTGGCTCATCCTGGTGTGCGAGGCCGTGGTCGCAGTGCCCCTCTGGGCGTTCGCGCACCTGACCTGGCAGGGGGACGGCCTGCACGGGCGCGGCATCGAGGGATACGGCCTGCTGTTCAACATCCTGTTCCGCCCGGTGCTGATGCTGTTCGGCCTGTTCCTGGGCTACTTCGTCTACACCGCGATCAGCTGGCTGACGCTGCAGGGCTTCGGCGTGGCGGCCGGCTTCGTGCTGCAGAACGGATGGTTCGTCAGCAACCTGCTCGGCGTCGTCGTCCTGCTCTGCATGTTCGTGCTGCTGCAGATGACGGTGGCGTTGATGTCCTTCCGGCTGATCTCCCAGCTTCCCCATCAGGTCGTCAAGATGATCGGGCTGCAGCCGGCCAACCGGGTCGATATGGACCGCTTCGCCGCGGACGCCGGCATGGTGGGCATGAATGCGTCCTTGCGCGGCATCCAGGGCGGCACGGGTGCCATGCTGGAGAGTGCCACGAAGGCTGGCCGACCCGGCGGCGGCGGCGGCGAGATGCGCGCTCTTGCCGACGGCAGCAAGTCGGCGGAGAACGGGGGACCCAAGCTTTTGGGCAACGACAGCACGTTGCAGGCGGCGTCCGAGGTGACGCCCCCAGCCGCGGGCAAGGGAGGGGCGCGCAGTGACTGAGCTGTATGTCAGCGATTTCGCATGGGGTTACATCGCAGCAGGGCGGCCGAGGGATGACACGGCCAGGCGGGTGGCCGTTGCACGGCAGCACCGCGCCGAGGCCGCGCTGCACGATGCCAACGAGGACCGGCAGCACCTGTGGGAGCAGCTCAACCAGGTCGCCGCATATGCCGACGCGCTGATCGCGGAGAACGCCGGCCTGAGACAGGACGGCGCGAGCCTTCGGCGGCATGTGGCTGACCTGATAGCCTGGGGCGAAGGCTTGAGGGATCAGCTGGCCGAAGCTCAGCGGGTCGCCGAACACAAGGCCCTCTGCGACGACGTGCGCAGATGCCTTGATCGGCTTCAAGGCGGCTGACGCCGTTCGCATCGCCCTCACGCATGGTGCGCTCCAACCTTGGAGAGGCATTATGCGGAACACCTTCGCGCCAGCTGCTGCGGCACTGCTTCTGACCCTTGCCGCTTGCGGCAGTGGCGGCAACCTCCGGTCGGTGTCCGACTACACGGCACCAGCCGCGCCACCCATCAGGCACCCCTTCTACGATCCCACGGCCGCCTATGGCGACGCCCGCGCGACGTGGCGCCCGCCCGTGGTGGACCGCAACGCAGGGATCGTCCGCCCGCGCGAGCCAGCCACGGAGTGGGGCCGGCCGGACTATGAGGGAGCACCGTGGGCGACCGGGGCGGGACGGTCCCCGTTTGGCGGACCGCCAGGCACGTTCTAACGCGACGTGCGGAGGATAGGGGTTGCGCCCTATCCGTCCGCTTCTGCGCCCATCTCAGTGCGCCAGCAAGCCTCGACCTGGGCGCGCGCCTCCTCGTGGGTCCGGGCCGCTCCCATGGTGATGGCCAGCGTCCGCCCTTCCCTGCTGATGGACAGCATCCAGCTGTGCTTTGGCACCTCAAGGGGCTGGGTGGCCAGGAAGTCGTCGCTCAGCTCCACCAGGGTCAGCAGGTAGCCGAACCACTGCGTGCCCGGCGTCTCGGCACTCTCCTCCCGCACGGCCTCTGCTCCGGCCGTGCAGGGATGAGACACCCAAGCAGGTGCGTCCACCCGCCGGGGCTTGGTCCGCATCTCCTTGACCCGTTTGCGAACCAGAGCGAGCGACTCAAGAAACATCTCGCCTGCAGCATCGTCCACGCGCTCGGTCAGCGGCGGGAGAGAAGCCGGCCTGGGCTTGCGCGCCCGGACCGGCTTGACCAGCGCAGCCATCAACTCGGCCACCAGCTCTCGTCGGCGTGCAGGAACTCGCGCGCCGTGCCGAGCCGCCGGGTGCGGACCTGCCAGTTCACCAGGGCATGGTAGAAGGCCAGCAGGAAAAAGCAGGAGCAGATGGCACCCATGCCCACTACATAGGACAGGCTGGGCGACGCCGGCAACGCCGCCGCGGCGTGGTAGAACCCCACCGCCAGGAACAACACGGCTCCTGTGAGATAGCACAGCGTCGAACGTGCCGATTGCTTCCGCCGGTTGTCGAGCTGGCGCTCGATCTCAGACGGTGGCACCTGCGCGTCCCAGGCCATAGATATGACATCGAGGCTCCGATTCTTGGACAAACGGACCCGTGGGTCCGTCCCAGGTCCAGTCCGGATCAGCTGCACTAGGTCGCCTATGTATCCCGCGTTCTCACGGATCTGCTTGCCGCCGAAGCACGCGGCGGGCGCGCTCATGACGAGGCGCACGCCTCGCCACAGGGTTCGCCGCTTTGGCTTGTCCGGTGCGTCCTTGGGGTTCTTGGCCACGGGCCTCAGCCCCTGGTCGGAGCGATGGACGCGATCATGGCTCCGATATCGGTCGGCAGGCCCTCTTGGCGCCCTTCCGAACCGTCGGCCTTGCGCCAGTAGAAGGTTGGCGTGCCACGCAGGGCCAGGGCCTCGGATACGGCCATGTTCGCCTGCAGTGTGGCCGCCGATGTGGCATCAGGTTCCCCGGATAGCGCGTTGCTGGTCCAGGCATCGACCATGCGCTCCGCACCCTTACTGAGCATCACTCTGGCGGCGATCGTGCTGCGGCCGTGGTCCTCGTAATCGAGAAGGGATAGCGGGACGACCGCCACCTGGACCTTGCCGCTGGCGATGAAGGGCCGCAGTTGCTCCATCGCGCGCACTGAGAAGGAGCAGAGCGGGTCGATGAACACCCACAGCCGCGGCGCGGAAGCTACGCCAGTTGTGCCATACGTCGTGGACGCGGCTGCCTGGAGGACGGAGGTGGAAGTTGTCTGGGGCATCCCGGGAGGCGCAATTGGGGCTGCGCCGATGGTCACGGTCGGGATGGCCCCGTCTATCGAGGACACCTGCTGACGAGTGATGTTGCGGCCGGCAGCGTCCCACATGACCCCTCCGACCGCCCCCTGCCCGTCCGGGGTCAAGTAGAACACTTGGAAGCTCTGGCCGTTGCGGGCGAATACGGTGCGCAGCCCGTGCTCGTTACCCAGATCGGTTAGCTGCGCTCCGACCGAAGCAATGCGTCGCAGTGCCGGCACTCGGCTGATCTCATCAGCAGAGATGACGTGTGCTGTAGATGCTGCCGTCGGAGGCTGGAGAGTCGACGGCTGTAAGGGAGCAGGTGGTTGCTGGACAGAGTGGACGTTATCGTCCAGATCGGAGGGCTGCACCGTGCATTGTGACTGGGCCGATGCCAATGAAGGTAGAAGGAGCAGCGAGGTGACGAGAAGTGCGCGGTGCATGAGGTTCTCCCTTGAACGCTTAGACAATGACAGTGGTGGATGCGAACGGGATCAAGGAGCGTCACACGTTGCTGAAAGGTGCAGTATACGCCCTATCTGGATCGTATGATGGTATGGTGTCGCCATTACTCATCCAGGTGGCTAATGCATCATGTGAGGTGCAGTGCTTGAACGGTTGCTATATTGCTAACATGAGGAAAGATACATGGCATTTTTCACTGTCGTTATAGCGATTTTAGGTACTTCAAGTTCAGTCTTGGTAAGCGGAGATTTTTACAGAGTTGGAGCAAGCTTCTCAAACTCTCCCGGTTTATCGTGCCGCACTGTAAGTGTGGCGGCGGTGTATGAACGGCCATCCCTTTCTTCAAGGAAACTTGGGCGAACGCAAAATTTTATTGCGGTTACTGGCGAAGAACTGAATGGGTTTGTGCCTATGATAACTGGAAAGAGGGTTAGAGGATGGGTCGAAGTTACTGAAACAATCATTGGAGCGCCAGGCGATTTGCGTGGCCCATGTGTTGTCCAGGTGCAGCCAGATGGCCGGCTTCTGTTTGGATGGCGATGACCAAATTTAGCCGTCTCTACCGAGCTTGCAGGTGGTGCAACAGGCACAGCAGGCTCGCGCTAAGCCTTGCTCTCCAGGAAGCTTGCTCTATCGACGATAGGCATGGTCTTGTAGCATATGAATGCGCAAGTGCGTATTTGCGTAAGCGTTGAAGTATCATGGACGTTTTAATGTTGGCGGCCCAGAAAGGTGGGGCAGGGAAGATAACCATCTGCGCTAAAATATTTTCATAAAGTAAACACGCTTTTCGATAAGCATAACCCTTTGATAAATCAGCGTATTGTCTTTCTCCGCAGCGCGTCTAATTTATGACGACCCCTAACCTCGCTGTTGAGGCCGAGATGCGAGGTCACGGTCCGGTCACCTTTATTCCTAGAGCTTAGCGTTGCTGCCAGGCTAGAAGCAACTCAAGTGGTTGCCGGGCCACCTTCGAGCAGCCGGAAGCCCTGGACCAGCGCTTTGGGCACCGCTGGTTTTGAGGGGTGCATTGTCAGCCCCGAGGGAACAACTTCGACATTAGCCCAGGGATAGGCATTGAGAACTTTAGGCAGGATGTTACGGATGCGCCGTCCGAGTTCTTTTGTGGTGTCCTCGGCACCGAACTGTGACGCAAGATGCGACCAGCGCAGGTGGAGCGGTGACGACAAGCGGGGTAGGCGGTAGGCAAATAGCGCATAGAGATCAAGGGCAAGGCTATTGTGGGCCAGCTCAGCCACAGCGCGCTTATCCAGCGGAACAGCATGCTCGCGGAGGTGTTCATGGAACTTGGCAGAGAGTTCTATCGCACCTGTCCAGTTTGACTCGCCCTTCGCTCCCCAGAGATCTAAGCCATCAACGATCTTGGTGTCGGACACGATCAACCTTGACCCTTCCGACCACTGCAGCTTGAAATTGGCGCAAGCGATCCGAAGGCACTGCTCGCGAAATGGCGTAATGCTGCCTCGCTGGCCGCCCTGGCTGGAGATCCCTAAGGTCCGCATGAATGCGGTCAGGGACTTCCCCAGCGGAACGACCCTGTTCTTCAGGCCCTCCGTTTGAAGATGTATCAGGATTAGCCGCGCCTTTGTGCCATAGGGGACGCCGACGTACATGGCATCGGACTCGGCTTCAGTGGGCTGCCGGGACCGAGTCTCAATCTCAGTGTTGTCAATCAAGCCAGGGGTAACGATGAGGGTAAAACGTCCGCTGTGACGCCGCCAGATCGAGGTGTTCTTGGACGGCCGCTTGTGCGGCAGGCAGGTCTGGCACAGGCCGCTGTGCAGGAATGACAGGTCTTCGTGCGAAGGCAGTGAAGAAAGCAATTCATGAGTGATCTCAACCTCGTCGAGCTTACGACGACGCTCCTTGGGCGAAGCAGATCCAGCCGCGGCCCATCTGCGGGTTTCCTCAAGTCCAATAAGCTGCAGCTGCGTGCCGATGTCGCTCAAGGCAATCTCCTCAAAGCACGACGCTAACCATCCAGCGCTGCATCGTCACGCTGAATTACCCACCTCACAGGCGACATCCACGCTGAATCGCCCACCTTGTGGCATTGTAGCCGCTTGGGCACGACTGCGTTGGGGGCACCATTGAGGCTTGGTGCCGGAGAAGTGCTGCCGCAACTGGTCCGCCCGGGGCCAACAGGCAACCATCCACGCTGAATCGCCCACCTGCACACTTGTCCACGCTGAATTACCCACCGGAACAATAACCGCCAGGGCTAACCGCGCTGAATCTCCCACCTTGGGATCCGCGAAGTGCGCTGAATCACCCACCTGCGAGCCATCTATCCACGCTGAAAGACCCACCCACTCCTATACTAAGTCTGTTACCACTTCCCTATACTAGACAGAGGTGGGTGATTCAGCGTGAACCGTCTCACCCTTTGAAGGCTGGTCGTCGAACATGCTTATGCTGAAGCAGCACCGAGGTGTGTTCAGACAGGTGAGACAACGCGACCTATGCTTGGATGGTCGATCCAAATCCTCCGTTATCCAATCACTCCTCCAGGCCCATCAGCCAAAGATCCTACTCACATCCCGTCGGGGAACTATGATTATCGAACGGAACGGTTGTAGAGTGGACAGCAAGTAGGGCAGACGAGAGAAGCATGCGATGAACTGCTGGGGCTGATGATCGGTCAAGCCGACGGACAAGAAACTCCGCTTGTTGCACAGGCATCCCGATGCCGCGTCCATGTTTGGAACTTGTTCGCGAAACCCATCTGGACCAGCAGGCACCGTGCCGCGTCACAGGCCGGACACATGACCGCCATCGCACCGCTTGTCAGATCATACAGCAGCCCCCTTGCACCCATAGGGCCGTCTACAAACGCGACACAGCTATTGACGCCGCCAAGGCTCGGCCTTTGCGCCCTAGATACCTGCCCCAGCTACAAAGGTCTCGCTGAGAGCCTGCCGCAGCAGAGCGGCCTGGACGCCCAGTTCCGGTGCGCCGCGCCGCTGCGGCCGGGGCGTCGTCACCTCGATCTGCTGGGCGATCCGCGCGGGCTGGCCGGCCAGCAGCACGACCGTGTCGGCCAAGTAGACCGCCTCGTCCAAGTCGTGCGTCACGAAGACAACCGTGGCGTCGCTGGCCTGCCACAGCCGGAGCAACTCGTCCTGCAGCGCCTCCCGCGTGATGGCGTCCAGCGCCCCGAACGGCTCGTCCATCAGCAGCAGTTCCGGCCCGACTGCCAGCGCGCGCGCGATGCCGACGCGCTGCTGCTGCCCGCCGGACAACTGGTGCGGCCAGGCGAGCGCCAGTGGTCCGAGGCCGACCAGGGCCACAGCCTCTCCTGCGCGCCGTCTCCGCTCGGCGCCTGGAAGGCCCAGCCCTTCCAGGCCGAACGCGACGTTGCCCAGCACGCGGCGCCAGGGCAGCAGCCGCGGGTCCTGGAACACCATGGACGTGGACCGCCGCCCGGACGCGGGCTGTGCCATCAGCCGGACCGCGCCCTGGCTGGGCGCCGCAAGTCCGGCAATCACCCGCAACAGCGACGACTTTCCCGCGCCGGACGGCCCAACGACGGCGACGAAGGCGCCACGCGGCACCGCTAGCGTCAGCCCCTCAAGGGCCAGGCGGCTCGCGCCGGCATAGCCGAAAGCGAGGTCCTGCAGTTCCAGGATCGGCGCGGGCGCCATCCTACGGCACCCAGGCCAGTACCCGGCGGCTGACCCGCAGCAGTAGAACGTCGCTCAAGGCATACAGCAGCGCGATGGTCAGCATGTAGACGACCAGCACGTCCGTCGCGAGCAGCCCGGCGGCGTCGCTCATGCGCTGGCCGATGCCGGGGATGCCGAACAGCTCCGCCGCGACGACCGCCATCCAGCCCTGCCCCAGGCCGCTCCGCAGCCCCGCTAGGATGCCCGGGGCGGCGCCGGGCAGGACCACCTTGGCCAAGCGCGCCAGCCCGGCCTGGCCAAATGCCGCCGCCAGCTCGTCCAGCCGCGGGTCGCGCGCCTGCACCGCGGCGATGGTGGCGAAGTAGTTCACCCAGAACACGCCGATGCCGATGATGAACGCCGCAGCGCCCTCCCCGGCGCCGAACCAGATCAGCGCGAAGGGGATCCAGGCCAGTGGCGGGATCGGGCGCAGCATCCGGGCGACCCCGGACTGCGCCGCCTCCAGCCGCGGCAGCAGCCCGACGGCAAGCCCCGTCAGGACGCCGAGAAGGCTGCCGGCCGCGACGCCGGCCAGGTAATGGCCCAGGCTGTCCAGCACGGAGCGCAGCCAGATGCCGCTCCTGACCTCGGACAGTAACGCCATCGGCACCGCGCTAGGCGGCGGCACTTGGTTGCGGGGCAGCAGCCCCGACCACACCCCACCCTCCCAAGCCAGCAGGAATAGGGCCAGCCCCGCACCCGTCCAGGCCGCCGGCCACCGCGGGCGGGCGGGCGTCAACGTCCCGCGACCGCAGCGTCGTAGAACGAGGTGTCGAACAGGGCGTCCACGTCCACGCGCTTGGCCAGGCTCCCGAGGCCGGCCTGGAACGCCTCCAGGCGGCGCGTCGCGTCCAGGATTGCGTGCGGGTCGGCCACCGGGGACATGGCCGGCGAGGTGAGCGCGCGCAGCAGCAGGTCCGGCTCCACCAGGCCCTGCCCGATCACGGCGCCGATGCTTGTTGCGGCGCGGGCGGGGTCGCTGAGGATGAGGGCCGTCGCGCGGATGTGCAGCCCCACCAGGGCCTGCACCGCCGGGCGGTCGGCCGCGATGAAGGACTGCCGCACGGCCAGCACGGCGCCGGGCTGCCCGGGGAACATCACCCCGCCGCCGGCCAGCACGCGGGCGGCGGGCAGGCGCTGGCCGATGATGGTCAGGATGGGTTCCAGGGCCGAGGCACCGTCCACGGCGCCGGACAGCAGCATTCCCTGCACCCGGTCTTCGCCGACGCCGAGGACCTGGACATCGGCCTCGGCCACATGGGCCACCTCGCGCAGGTAATGCGCCAGCACCGTGTTCGGCACGGATCCTGTGGGCAGCGTGGCGATGCGGGCGGGCCGTCCGGCGTCCTGGCGAAACCGTGCGAAGGCCGCCGCCGGTGAGGGTGCCGCGACGAAGGCCGCCGCCAAGGCGGCACCACCAATCAGCGCGACCTGGTTGATGCCGTTCGCGGCCACGACCTTCAGGTCCAGCCCGGCGGCGCGCGCCACCATGGCCGGGCCGATGCCGACGTATGCGGCCTCGAACGTGCCGGACACCAGCGCCTGCACCATCGCCGGGCCAGAGGAGAAGCGGGTGAGCTGCAGGTCAAGCCCGGCCTGCGCGGCCCAGCCCTCCCCCTGGATGACGAACAACTGCGCCATCGGCAGGATGGGGATGTAGCCCACCCGCACCGGGGTGGCGGCGTGGGCGGCTCCGGGCAGGATGGCGCCAACTGCGGCGCCAAGGGCACCCAAGGCGCTGCGGCGGGACAGGGCGGGATGAAGCCAGTGCGGAAGGTGGGGCAGGGTGGCTCCGGAAGGTGGGCTGGGGTTGGGACGGTGCTGCCCGTGCCGCCGGTTGGAGGCACGCGCAGGGCTTCAGTCGGCCAGGTTTCAATAGGCCAGGCGGCCGCGCAGGTCTTCGAAGGGCACCATGACGTGCGCCCGGTAGGCGGGCCTGTCTCGGAGCCGGGCATACCACGCCTCGACGTGCGGCAGCACGGGCCGCTCGACCTCCAGGTTGAAGTAGCGATACAGGCAGGTCCCGGCCGGGACGTCGGCCAGCGTCAGGCTGTCGCCAGCTAGGTAGGGCTGTCTGGCAATCTGTGCATCCAGCAGCCGGAAGTGCCGCGCGCATTGCGCGAGCAGGCGGTTGATAGCCGGCCAGTCCCGCTGTGCGTCCGGGGTCCGGTAGAAGCCCCAGAACAGGCCCATGACGTCGCGCTGCAGCGTCGCCAGCGTCCAGTCCATCCAGCTGTCGGCCCGCGCCCGCTCCGCTGGCTTCTCCGCCCAGAACCGTCCTGCGCCGTACCGGGCGGCGAGGTAGCGAAGGATGGAGTGAGATTCCCAGACCACGGCGCCCGCGTCGTCGATGACCGGAACGGCGCCATGCGGGTTCATCCGCAGGAACGCCGGGTCGTCGAGGCCGCCGAACGCGCCGCCGGCGTCGATGTGCCGGTGCTCCAGCTCAAGCTCTCCGACCAGCCACATGACCTTCTGGACGTTGAACGAGTTGCGCCGGCCCCAGACGCGCAACGGCGCAGCATCCGGACGGGGTTCATGGCTCCGCGGCGTGGTCCCAGACATTCTCCGCTCTCCAGTATCGGCCACGTCGGCGTGGCTGACCTTCTACACGACTGCTGGCGGCCCGGGCCATGCTCCGGAGCGCGGGCGCCAAGCCAATGCCGTTCTCTTGCCCGTAAACGCACCATCGAGGCCTGCCGGCGCTAGGTGGCGCCGGTCTGCGCGCTCAGCGGTTCGCCGCCTTGTTCAGGCCGATGTATCTCGTGCCACTCGACCGGAAGGCCGTCCCAGGTGGCCAGCTGCTTGCCAGCCCACTTCCTGCGGACATGGACCACGAAGCCCGCGGCGGTGGCCTCGACGTATCCCGACTTCCCGTCCGTCAACCTGAGATGCTGTGCCAATGCCTCGCCCTGGTCCCTCATGTAGCTGTCGCCCATCGTAGGCCCTCCTCCTGGCGCCGCCTGGGCCGGGAGCGGTTCAATCCGAACCCTCCCCTGCCCTGTCACCATCTCAGCCGGTAGCCGGTCCTGAAGATCCACCAGATGCCAGCCAGGCAAGCCGCCATGAACACGAACGTCATGCCGAGGCTGATGCACGGGCTGCATGACCCCTCTCCTCTATGCCATCGTGGGCGGCTCTCGCGTGTTCGTGGCGCTCCGCAAAGCTGGGCGGGTCCTCCCAGGGAGCGGCACCCATCTACCATGCCGTCACACCCCACTGCCGCCCGGCCCTCTGTGCAGGTGAGCCCGGAGCGGGATCAGAGTGGGCTGCGCCACCGGGGATGGCAGTTACCTGCCCAGCTTGCCTCAGAAGGCTGCGGCGTTTGTGCTGATACCAACCGCCCTTTGCTCTGACCGTTTCCGCCGCCATAGCCAAGGGTGCGCCGCGACGACAGGAACGGTCAGAGCAAAGGGCGTTTGGTATGACTCAGGGTCCACGACCGCATGGCAGCCCCGAACGGGGTTCACCGCCCTGCAGGGTCGAGCAAGGGCCAGAACCCGCTCTTGCGCGGGTGTTCCCGCCGGAGCCGGGCCATGAACGCATCGTGCGCTTCCAGCCCGGCCTCGTCCGGCAGGAAAGGTGCCAGGCCCTCGCAGGCCCTGACGTCGCGGGCGGCATACTGGTACTGCCGGGAGGACGCGCGTTGCAGCACGTCCTCGGCCAGTGCCCGGTGCAGCAGCGTCGCCGCGGCTGGATACCGTTCCGCCAGTGCTTCGGCCGCCGGGCGGAGCCGGCCGTAGTCGCGTCCGTCGAGGTCGTGGCAGTGGCCACGCACCAGGCTGTTTGCCGCTTCCAGGTTCGGCCAGCCGACCAGGAAGCCGAGCGCCAGGTTGCGGTCCGGATGCGCAAGGGCATGCGTGATCGCCCGGTCCTCCGCCTCGACGTCGTCGAAGTCGGGCAGCCCGCGCAGGTAGGCCCGGAGATGGGCGGGGCTCAGCCACCGCTCGAACAGCGTCCAGCGCAGCGCCTGGGCGTCCGCCTTGCGCCCGAGCGCGTCCAGCGCGGCGATGCGGAGGTCGGCCAGCACGAATTCCTCCCCCTCGTGCCGGCCCGACGCACGGTCCAGCCAGGCCAGCGCCTCCGGCGCACGCCCGTGGGCGATCAGGCGCTCGGCGATGTCGCCGGCAAGGTTCTCCGCCCGCCCGCCCGCCTCTGCAGCCGCGATGAAGGCGTCCACGTCCCCTTCCAGGTCCGCAAGTTCGCACAACCGGAAAGACAGCACGCCCCGCCCGTGCCAGCCACCGTAGTCGTCCCGGCCGCGCGACGCTGGCAACGCGGCAAGCCGCTCCTGCAGCCGCCGGCGCAGGTCGGCCCGGCCGTCAGGGCCTAGTGCCGGGCTGGCCGCCTCTAGCAGCCGGTCGGTCACGCCGTAGCCGTCGGCGTCCAGCAACGCCAGCACCTCGCCCGCCAGTGCGGCGGGATCGCGCGCCGGCAGCAGCGCCCAGAGCCGGCCCAGCTCGGCCCCTGCCTGGCGGAACACGTCCCCCAGGATGCCGCTGCCGTCGTAGCTGCGCTCGAACACGCCCTCGCCCAGGCTGAGCAGCAGGCGCATCTGCGCCACGGCCGCGTTCGGATTGGCTGCGGCGAGCGGCCCGGCGATGGTTTCGCGCAGGCTGTCCAGCTCGCGGGCAAGGGGCCGCACCTTGTCCCAATCGAGGAACCCCCGCGAGCGCCCGATGGTGCGCAGGCGCTTCTCCACCTCCGACGCGAGCCGTCCGCCTCCGTCCGCGCCGGCCAGGACGAGACGGAGGGACCTGGCCAGTGCGGGGTCGCCCTGGGCGGCGCCCATCAGCAGCTCGGCCAGCCTGCGTGCGCCCAAGCCTTCCAGCGTATCTGCGCTGAGCGTGCGCGCGCGGGAGGTGGCCTTTGCCGGCTTCGCTGGTGCGTGGGCGGGTGGCTCGGTGTTGCCATCGACCGGCGGCGGGGTCAGGCGGGTGCGGGACACACGGGCGCGCAGCATGTCAGGCTCTTCTCGTTCTCAATTTGGTTGACTCTGTTGCACCCTCGCCGGGTTGCCTGGCCCTGCTGCGCGCTGGTGCCGGTGCCGGCGCAAGCCACTCCCGCAGCTTGGACCATCGCCTGCGTCCGCCGGCGTTGCGGACCGCCATGGCCAGCGCCTTGCGCTGTCCCACGAGGACCACCAGCCGCTTGCCGCGGGTGACGCCGGTGTAGAGCAGGTTGCGCGCCAGCATGGCGTAGTGCTGGGTCATGAGCGGGATCACCACCGCCGGATACTCGGACCCCTGCGCCTTGTGGATCGTGGTCGCATAGGCCAGCGCCAGCTCGTCCAGCTCGCCGAAGCCGTACTCCACCTCGCGCCCCTCGAAGCTGACCGTGAGCGCGCCCTCCTCCATGTCCAGGCCGGTGACGATGCCGAGGTCGCCGTTGAACACGTCGCGCTCGTAGTCGTTGGTCACCTGCATGACCTTGTCGCCCGGGCCATAGGTCCAGCCGAACCGCTCCACCCGCCTCTCCCCCGGCAGGTTCAGCACCCGCTGCAGCTCCCCGTTGAGCGCCCTAGCCCCCAGGCTGCCCCGGTTCATCGGGCACAGCACCTGCACGTCGCGCACCGGGTCCAGCCCGAACCGCGCCGGCACGCGGTCGCGCACGACGGCCAGCAGCTTGCGAACAGCGTCCTCCGGCTCGGCCGCCTCGACGAAGTAGAAGTCCGACCCGTCCGGTGCGGTCAGCTCCGGCATCCCTCCCTGGTTGATGCGGTGCGCGTTGGTGATGATCCGGCTCTGCGCCGCCTGGCGGAACACCTCGGTGAGGCGCACCACCGGCACGGCGCCGGACGCGATCACGTCGGCCAGCACCTGGCCGGGTCCGACGCTCGGCAACTGGTCCACGTCGCCGACCAGCAGCAGCGCCGCGGCGTCCGGCAGCGCCATGAGCAGCGCGCGCATGAGCGGCACGTCCACCATGCTGGCCTCGTCCACCACCAGCAGGCCGCAGTCGAGCGGGTGCGCCTCGCCGCGCTTGAACCCGCCCGACTTCGGATCGGCTTCGAGCAGGCGGTGGATGGTGCGGGCCTCAAGCCCGGTGCTCTCGGCCAGGCGCTTGGCGGCGCGTCCCGTGGGCGCGCACAGCGCCACCCGCACGCCCTTGGCGCCGAGCACCTTCAGGACGGAGTTCACCAGCGTCGTCTTGCCCACGCCGGGGCCGCCGGTGATGACCAGCACCTTGGCGCCCACGGCCAGGGTCAGCGCCTCCCGCTGGCTCGGCGCCAGGGCCAGCCCTGTCTTGCCCTCCACCCAGGGGACCGCGCGCCCGGCGTCGATCACCGGCCAGGGCGGGCGGCCCCGGGACAGCAGCCGCAGCCGCTCGGCGATGGCCTGCTCGGAGCGGTAGAGGCCGGCCAGGAACACGCAAGCCTCGCCGTCCACCGTGTCGGCCACCAGCTCGCCGTCCCCGAGTTCAAGCTGGAGCGCCTCCCCGATCAGCCCGGCCCCGACCTCGATCAGCTCGGACGTGCTGCGGGTCAGCTCGGCCACGGGCAGCCCGCAGTGGCCCTGGCCCGTGGCCTCGGCCAGCCCGAACGACAGGCCGGCGCGCACCCGGATCATGGCCTCCCGCTCGATGCCTAAGCGGGACGCGACCTGGTCGGCGGTGCGGAAGCCGATGCCGCGGATGTCGCGGGCCAGCCGGTAGGGGTTCTCGGTGATGAGCGCGATGGCGTCCTGGCCGTAGGTCTTGTAGATGCGCACCGCCCGCGACGTGCCGACGCCGTGGGCGTGCAGGAACAGCATGATCTCGCGGATCGCCTTCTGGTCGGCCCAGCCGGCGACGATGCGCGCCGCCCGCTTCTGGCCGATGCCGGTCACCTCGCGCAGGCGGGCAGGCTCCTGCTCGATCAGGTCGAACACCGCGTCCCCGAACGCGCCGACCAGAGCGCGGGCATACACCGGGCCGATGCCGCGGATCATGCCGGACCCCAGGTACTTCTCGATCCCCTCCAGCGTGGTCGGCTGCGTGGTGGTGACGCTGGCTGCCTTGAACTGCAGGCCGTGGTCGCGGTCGGTGGTCCACCAGCCCGTGGCGCTGACGAACTCGCCGGCGCTGATGGTTGCCGCGTGCCCCACCACGGCCACGAGGTCGCGCTGTCCGCGCGCCTTCACCCGCAGCACGCAGAAGCCGCTCTCGGGATTGTGGTAGGTGACGCGCTCGACCAAGCCGGACAAGGTCTCGGCCGGTGCTGCCGTCCCTCCTCCGGTCAACTGCCCCAGGTTCGTCGTCCCTTGCCCGTCCACGGAAAGAAGGTAGGACTACACCGGCCGCCCCAACAGCACACCCTGTGGCCATCCCTCGTATGCTTGTCACAGTCGCCTGAACGGGCCTGAAGCCTCACAGACAGCTACGCACCAATCTGTCTCCGGTCCACCGGATGTCCTCTCGTCAACCCCTTGCAAGCTTCATGACCTCTCCTCTCGACACGGATACCCCGAAGCGGGCCGCCTTGTGCGGCAACCTGAATGGCAAGGCTCTGGTCGAGGGTGCCGAGGCGAACACGGCCGTCGATGGACAAGGGCGAGATGTGATCCGTCTTGCTGAGGTCTAGACCTGCTCAGGTCATCGTCTCGGAAGCCTGGGAACGACCCATGTGAGACGTGCTTCGGTGTCTCGCCGGGATGCCTTGCTGGGGTATACCCAAGCGATACATAAACATAAGACTATTTTCCTATTTAGTATGGGTTGTTCACAGCGTTCCGAGACGCTTGCCTGAGCAGGTCCAGAGCTTATCGAGACGGATTCTTCTCCCAATTCCTCTTACGGTGACGGCGTAATGACCTGTTCCGGCGAGCTAACCCGCCGCTACTTTGCGGCTCATAGCAGCGATGTTGGGTCAGGCCCTACGACGCTGCCAAGAAGGTGACGGGCCGCAAGCGGCACATCGCCGTGGACACGCAGGGGCTGCTGCTGGGCGTCGTCGTCCATGCCGCCTCCATCCAGGACGCGGACGGCGCGGGCGGGCTGCTCGGGCGCATCAAGCCGCTGTATTGCTGGCTGCGCGCCGTGTTCGCCGATGGCGGCTACAACCGCGTGCCAGCAATCCTGGCCT
>JAABUK010002329.1_pt1 | contig 34284 bp, 23 predicted proteins | sample 5559141 | NCBI WGS metagenome assembly JAABUK01 (sample SAMN10711869, study PRJNA513367) | rock metagenome | isolation source: Antarctica rocks | place: Antarctica: Victoria Land, Pudding Butte nord | collected 2016-01-03 | reverse complement strand
TCAAAATGCAGCCAAACTATGCTGTGATCGCAAGGTCACAATTGGCTTCTCGAGAGCACCAGTGGCTCAGGCCATCTCCCATTCTTCCTGCCGCTCCAATTGCTTGAAAAAATCGACTATATCCCACTCCCCTTACTCCGATGCCGTTTGCTACTTCTCCACTACTTCCGCTTACCTCAAAAAAGGCGCCTCTAAAGCCAAAAAGATCACTCCAACCTCCTCTACCAACCACATCCCGGACAATAAAGCTCAAAGCAACCGCGACCGCGAAATTGACCCGTACGATTTCTCCGACCTAGAAGCCAAGATCAAACACCAGGTCGACTGGCTGCGGGAGAGTCTGCAGAAGCTGCGATCTGGGGGTCGGCTGAGCCCCGAGACAATTGAGGGATTGCAGGTCGATATTAAGCATGGACTTGGTGGGGAGGTCGGTCAGGGGAAGAAGGTGGAGAAGGCGAGGTTGGGAGATCTGGCCATGGTTGTGCCGAGGGGTGGGAGGCTGATTGGTGTTATAGTCAATGAGGAGGCAGTCCGTCTACGTCTTCCTACTTCTTTTCTCCCCTATTGTTCAAATCCGTGCTTGAGCTGACACCAACCATTGTACCCAGCACCTCAAACCTATAACAACCTCTATCCAATCCTCGCCTTTCTCCCTAACGCCGCAACCGGACTCCCAAAATCCACTGCAGCTCAATATCCCTACCCCACCTTCGACAGCCGAATCCCGCGTCCAGTCACTCGCCGACGCGAAGAAAGAGTACGAGAAGGCCAGTATGGGCGTGAGGGATGCAAGGGGGCAATGGCAGAAATGGTACCGGAAAGTCGAGAAGGAGAAGTTGGTTATAAGGGATGAATTGGAAAAGGCGCACAAGAGGATGGAGGGCGTGGTGGAGAAGGGTCACAAATCTGTGAAGGAGGTTTATGACCAAGCGGTTAAGGGGATGGAGAGATAGGCTAAGGAAGACGATGGTTTGGGCCCTCGAGGGTTCTTGTGATCGGATTCACGTCGTTGAAAAAGATCAGCCGCACATGGTATGTCAGATCGGTCTGCCGAGAGGGACTGATATATACCCACTGCTTCCGCAGATCAAGAGATGATATCGACATGTTACAAGGACTCTGCTAACACGGTGCATAGAAATTGGAAGGAAAAGCATCGCCTCCTGATGTCGACCATCGATCTGATGAGATGACCTGGAAAACGAAATACACCACTGTTCGGAGAAGCTCAACCTACTTTTGCTCTTCTCTTAACCACCAATCAAATACTGCTCAGATCGTCTTCCCCTACCCGGGCGCTCGCTGCAGGGGAAATTTCGAGTAAAGGAGATAGACCAGAAGTATGCGCTTCATAGAAGAAAGAGAAAATGTCTGCCGGGGAAAATGAAGATGTAAGTCACGCGAAAACGTCGGTTTGCGCCGAGCTGCTTATTGGCACGGTCATCATTGAATAACCCTCCACTATCCAGCCTTCTTTCATTTTACTCTTGCCCTCGGTCTCGTTCTCCGTCTACTATCAGCACTTATCGTTCCTTCTTTATCGCCGTGCTCATCTGATCTTCGAACGAGGCAGGCAGACAGTCAGGAGACATGGCAGATCACTCCCTTACTCATCTTGCCTCTCCGATTTCAGTTTCTCACATCCTATGCGTACTCTGTTGTCCAAGCATCGGGATGAGACTCGCACAGGGGGCCCTGAGGCATATTGACAGATTTGGTGGTGGTGTGGGCCAACATCCTGGTAGGCGGAAGATCGCCACCACTTCTATCACTGGGGCTCGGCCCTTCCGCCCCCAAAATCCCGCTGTCCTATCAGCAGATGAGGCCCCCCATTTAAGAGCGAGATATCTTTGTGCAAATCCTTCGTAGGTCAGGAAGGCTCTTTTGCCTTATAGTGCTGTGCTGTGTAACCTACAATCGTGGGCAGGATCATGAAATTGGAGGCTAACATGGGATGCCTGGTGAGCAAAATGCCTTGTAGCAAGGACATTCGGTTCCGCACGAACCTGCAGAGCTTGAATTCGGGCTTGGGGCGTATTCTTTGTTCCCCGTGGATTCTTTTTCCTTAAGGATGCTTTCTGCTGTTCGTTCAAAAAGAATCTTCCTGCTGTGCTGTCGCACCGAAAAACGGGTGCCTCGTTCATTATCATTATGGGAAGCTTAACCAACGTTCCAGCGCTGACACCACCAGCAGGTGTGATACCGAACTATGTGAATCCTTACTCTTTGTACCCTTTTCTTGTGGCCACCATAACAATATGCCTTGCACTTGCTACATTCGCGGTGGCAATCCGCCTAGCCACAAGCTTCTGTGCTTTCGAATCGATCCGTGTCGAAGACTGTAAGTTCCTCACGGAATGCCGGAACATGTTGTAACACTGCTAATATGGTCCAGATACTAGCTTAATCGCGTGGGTGAGTAATAATCTTAAGCATTCCCCTTTGGTTGCTCAATTGAATGCGAGATATTGAGCTGATAGCCCGGAAGCTAGGATTGTTAGCGACTTGCACATTAACATTACTCGAAGCTCATGAGGGAATGGGCCGTCATCAATGGGACGTCCCATTGTCCCACCTACTGAAGATTAAGAAGGTTCGATTTCCCATATTTCTCTGCTACTGAGAATCTTTGAAGGAGGCGAACCTGATGCTGTCCAGTTGCTCTATGCCAACAGAATCTTCTACTCTCCCACAATTCTGGCGGCGAAGCTTACAGTCTTATTTCAATTAATGCGCATCTTCGTGCCGACAAAAAGAGGAGGTGTATACTGGTCACTCCAGGCGCTAATTGTGCTGAATGTCGGCTTCTACTTTGCCAACGATGTATCTGTTATCTTCCAATGCGATCCGGTACCCAAGGCCTGGGACTCGAATATCCCAGGGACATGCGTCAACACCAATCTCAACTTCATCGTCACCGGAGTCACGAATGTCGTTTCTGATCTCCTCATATTGCTGCTTCCAATCTGGGCTATTTGGCATTTGCAGATTCCACTGCCCAAAAAGCTGGGGGTCTCTTCCGTCTTCATGATGGGCGTCTTGTAAGCCTGCGCGAACGATCATGACTCGTTGAAAACCGCTGACCACTCCTCAATAGTGCTAATGTTGCTGGTATTATGCGACTGTACCTATCCACCGAGCTCCTCAATACCGCCGATCTGAACTTTGTGCGAATGCAGCACGGAATGTGGACGTATGTAGCAGGCTCTTAATTCTTGATAGTATAACATTGACATGTTGTGTGTTCTCAGTATGGCAGAGATCACAACGGTCATCATCTGCGGCACGCTGCCCATCATGCCGCGCTTTCTCCGCCTCTTCCGGACCAAGTCTGCGTCGGCTACAGCGTCTGGGTCTCCTGGCAATCAGTACTACGGCTCGCACACTAGACAGAAATGTTTCTCGGCCCGAGCTACACCACAAAACACTGCAGACGCATGGTCGGCCGAACAAACAAACACCGCACTTGCCAAGGTGGACAAGGCGTACGTCCCTCTGAAGGAGAACAACTCATCCGCCGCTAGCACAGAGTCCACTGCCGGCAAGCACAACGCCACGATCCATCTACGGGAATTCGACGGTGGGGACGAGGAGGGTGATGACAGGCGCATATGGAAGACAGTTCGGGTTGAGCAGTCTTTTCTGAGGACAGATTAGAGGGAAGGGTAGGGAAGTAAAGGGAAGGGGGATTTTTGAATTGGATTTTGGGACCCATCTCAGACGGTGATGACGGGCATTGAACAGGAGGCGCAAGGTGAAACTGGGACCGTATAAAAGCCTGCAAAAGGGGCTATATACTTATCAGGTGCGTTGGCCGCTTAGCAGCACCTACTCTATTCTAGCTTGATTCGTTGCTTCCAAAGCAACTTCTACCGATTGGTTGGGATAGAATCAACTCATTGCTATATATCATAGCAAAATGAATCCTGGATTCAAGGAGATTATCGCTTTGGCAAGGGCCTTCTGTTGGGAAGCTCCGGCAGCCTTTGGCTCAGCTGCCTTCCGACGCTTTAGACCTTTCAGAAAATCTACAATAACGAGGGTATCTAGGCTCTCCACAGCAACCGTCGAGTCGACGTCAACAATTGTTAAGGGTCTACTTGCATTAGGTGTTTGTCGCTCAAAGCGTGATTTGGTGACTGGAAAGGTGAGCTCTGTACAGAAAGATGGTATCTTGTAATCCGGATACTTCACTCTTCCCCGAGACCAATAGCTTCACAGAACCTCAAGCATAATCCAACTTCATGCCAATGTCTTACATCCGCTCCACACATACACAGTCTTGCCAAATCATGCGGGACAGGCAAATCGCGAGTCTAGCCCCAGGCTAGAAGATTATGGTACTGCCTGTGTCATCAATCGAGCTGACCGCCATGCCTGGAAGAAAGAGCAAACTGTGTTGCAGTCTTTGCAGATCCCCAAGTATTCTTTTTCAATGCTTCGGTGAATGTCAGCGTTGCACGGAACGAATTATGGAGTGGTATGCTTGGGTCTTCGGAGACTTTGAAAATCAGAGCAAGAAGCTGTCTTCTGTGCCGGACCTTCGTTCGGCTCCTGAAAGAATACTCAATCGAGCAAGGGTTTGTCCGCTCTCCAGAAATGCTTCTCTTGGAGCGTCCAATATGTGACCTGTCGCCGTGCTGGCACCGTTCTCACAACGATTCGGTCCATGCTTATTCTCGAATCAACATTGATCGGTGTGTGAAGACTATGTTGTGGTCGCGTTCAGCAACGAGGAACGCACAGCTTTAGAACGCTTTCCAGGTACCGTCGCCTGATCTGCAAGCTCCACCATTTGATTCGGAGGTTACAGCTTTCAGCACAACCTCGATTCCTGCTCTGACCGCACCATGCTGTCGACCACGCATGTGCAGTATGCCGCTAACCCGTGATTGGCTTGGTCTATGCAAGATATCCCATGGAGCTGCATGGTGTGCGAGTGACGGATCCAGTCTATCTGTGATTAGGCTTGTGGACGTTCGAAATCGAAGCATTGCTGAGTCAAGTCACCACTCAATATTGAGCAACCAGAGATATATTGCACTGAGTCATGTTTGGGGTGCCGATGCACCGTGTTATGGACTACAACTTCAAGATATTGCAGGTGCCCATTTTACTGGCTCCTTGGACCAGTTGCGTCTTCCAGCTACCATTGCACTAGTTAGTCCGGAACTTGGGGGAACAGTACCGCTGGGTGGACTTGTTGTGCATTGTGCAAGACGACGAAGATGATACACCGAACTTTATCCCGAAGATAGGTTCGATCTAGGGAGGAGCGCTGTTTACGATCGTTGTATTGGCAGGGAATGACTCTGGTGCAGGGCTTCCCGGAATGCAAGCTTGCACAAGAAAGAAGTCCCAGAGTGTGGCAGCTGTTGGTAAACTTCGGTTGACCTCATGCCTGGACCCGCAGTTTATTCACCTTGAATATGGTGCTACACCATCAGCATGGGAGACCCGAGGATGGGTGTTCCAAGAGAAGCGGCTTTCACGAAGATGTGTGATCTCTTCCTCCTACCAGATGTTGTCGGAATGTCTGCATGCGTCCTGGTGTGAGGAGACCAACCACGAATCCACTGAGTATGGGGGAAATAATACTATGCCAAAACGCATCCAGTCTGTATTCTCGTGGAGATCTTGCCGTCAGCGACATACATTCTCGAATTATTGCCAAACATTCTACGATTACTCATCGGGTCTGGTTTGGCTGTACACCCACCGGCAGCCCACACACGATTCAAATGCATTTAACGCCTTTCAGGACATTATAAACACTCTGAGCCATCTCACCAGCATCAAATTCCCATAGCGTCTCCCCTGCTCCGGTTTTGAACAACACTTACTCTGGTCATCTGTCGGTGGTCAAAGGAGGGATTGCCACGGCTTTCTAACTTGGTCTGGGCTGAACCACATACGCGCAACGCCGGTAGATGGACTTCGAGATGGCTATACTAATGCCTCGATTCAATGTTACTAATACGCTAGGGCGCCCGCCTGGAAAAAATGGGGGAGCTCGTTTTCCTTGACAAGGGTCTGCAAGGTAGGACATGCTCCCTCACTTCGCCATCTTGCAAAAAACGAGAGTCAAGATCTTTTACACGTCCAGGCAGCGGATGTACCAATCTTGATCCGAGCTCGTCTCATTGAACGTTTCCACCTCCTTTTTTAGGCCGATGCAGTCAAATACCTTTGGACAAAGACTGCTTACCCCGGGCCAGGTGGGGACTTGTATCTTATCTGGGAGAAAATCGTCAGGCTGCCGGACAGCCTAGAGACCATCTCTTTAGGTATTCTGAACACCATCGGAAATGGCACTTTGGCAGCTGCTTGTCGAGATGATACGCAGCGAGCATACTGTGATATTATCAGAGTGCTGAAGCCGGAGAATAATCGTCAGCCATAGGAGCGGGCCTCACTCATCGCCTGAAAAGGTGGTACGGCGGAAAGAGTAGGCAAGACGGAGCTCGTTTCTCCCCCAGCTATGCATCTTTAATGGACGCGGAAACTGGTCATTCTTGGACGAGGGGCAAGTATGTGCGGAAGAAAACCGTTTTGCGAAGCTCGGCCGTCATCTGCTTGATTAGCCTGGCAGCCAGAAGCTGTGTCTCTTCCAACACCCCATGCAATGATTACCACATGCATGCAGAAAGAAGCTGGCACGACAATACGTCGCTGGATTCATTCCTTTCCTCTTTCTCTACGACACCTTCTCGACAGTGACTTGATCACCATATACCTACAGAAGCGACAACCACTCCGACTGCTGATTCTCTGCTAGTCAGCCGCACTGCAAAGCTAAATCTCTAGCTGGCCTTTGCTCTGATGGTCAAGTCGATTTCATGTATTCCATACAGGAATGAAATTGGCTGGGCTACTCTGTAGCTCCCCTACCGTCACAGGCTCTCTGTGAGAGGAAGTAGCAGCGTTGACTCGTTGCGAAGCCTCCCTCTTCCTCTGTCCTTTTATCCCCGGTGTGAGTTGGTCGTTGATCCAGAAAAATATTCAAGGCCACTCCCTTTCCCCAAGTTCTGTGTCCCAAATCTTCCTACAAGGCAGCCACGGAGTATCTCAACGGAAGTAGTTTTGAACGCCGACTATGATTGACGTGTAATTGAGGTTGGTGCCTCACTGTGTGCATTGGGTTACACAAACATATGTACACAGTCCAAGGACTCGGCTGGGGCGGTGGGAAGGAAGGAAGGAGAGAAAAGAAGGTAGATGGGGATCAGCGAAGAGGAGATGAAGAGAGCAGAGGTGAAAGAGCAGAAGTGATCGACTGACTGACTGACTGTCTCGATAAGAATATCATTATTGCAAAATATTCAACCTCTTTCTCCCTCCCTCTACTCTCCTCTTCTCTCCCTTCCTTCTTTCCTTCCTTCCAGCAAGCACCCCCCATCCCCTCCCAACTTCTCTGTATCCATCAATTAACAAGTTCACACCAACAGAAGCCTTCGACGCATTATAAGCAGACAGCAGAGAACGGAAGAGAAGCAGATACAGGAAGAACAACAAACGAGTCTGGTAATTTAGAACATGATTCTTTTGAAGACAGGCTCACTTAAGATTTCGGCTGGTTACACAGAGTGAGTACTCGATTTAGTCTTTGATATGGCTCCGATATGATGACTACGGTAGCCATGGGTAGGGTAGATTGATTGATAATGGTGATGTTACACATAAGTCCTCGTAAGGCGTGACGAAACGCAAGGGATAGGTCTTGTTATTCGTTCATCCCCTTTACTGACTCTGACTCTGACTCTGACACTGACTGTCTGACTGACTGACTGACTGACTGAGTCAGCACCCAAGAGCTAGATATAGACCGAGAGGAGTCCTCATCCCCATCCCGACATCGTACTTGTAGGGTAATCAAGTCACAGCAGCTGCTAGTTGCAGACTGAATGGATGGATGGATGGATGAAGAAATGAATTCATATTCAAAAACGAGTTAGATCAGATAGAGCACACATTACGTGGCTGAAGCCTTGTCTTCTATAGGAATCCGAACCTAGCTGATACAGAGTCCTGCATGGGCTGAACCCTCCTCATCATCAGCTTCAAGGCCCAGCCCCGGGCCCAGCTCCAGCCCGCCGCTGCGCCGGCAATAATTTCTGGATAGTCTCATACAATTGCCCCTTCTCCCTCTCATGATACGTCTCGTTATTCCCGAGGATCCTGACCACCTCGTCCAAGAATGCGGGATTCTTTCGCCCCTTCTCCTTTTCCCCGGACCTTTTCACCGCTTCAAGAGGAGGGTAGGTCCCCTGGATCAATTCGGCACGCAGCACAGCTCGTTCTTTCTGGCTGATGCTCGCAAAGTTTACAACCTTGGGTAAGGCCTCCTCTCCTGTTCGTTCCGTCCGGTTACTCGCGCTCTTGTCGGCCAATTGCTGGGCTATCTTGAGGACTTCCTCCTTTTCGTCGGCGCTTTCAAAGTGCACGAGGCCGTGCCCCTTGTGGAGTCTGTGTGCCAATTCCTGGGGCGGGTCATATCCATGCTGCATCTTTCGAGCCATCCAGCGCAGCTTTTCCTCCACACCCGTTGCCATGCCCACCTTGCCTGTTGGTATAGTCGGCCAATCTACCCGTAGATCCTCGAGACTCAGATCCTCGGGCGTGTGATCCACCCATTCACGTGGCGGAGGCGCCATGTGCGCTTCTACATTTGCTTCAATCTCTGCCAGATCCTCGTCGTTCTCGGCGTCGACATCTTGTTCGGATCGTCGTCGGGCGCGATTACCTCCTCGACCCCCTGCACCGCCACCTCGACCTTCTCCTCTGCCTCCAAATCGGAGAAGTCTGCCAGCGCCGGCTGCGGCAGCGCCGCGACTGCGCGCATTGGCTTGGATGCGTGCGCGGGCGGCGGGACTGAGTTCGAGACGCTGGCCTGGCGGTCTTGAGGCGCCGAGGGAGCGAGCGTCGAGATTGCCGTAGCCGCCTCGGCCGTGGGTGGGTGTGGATCGGGGAGCGGGGAAATCTTTATATTCGCGCGTAATTCGCACGCGGGTGCCGGTGGCATCGGTGGTGGTAAACTTGGTGGGTTTTTGCTGTTGGTCTCTCATGGTGGTGCGGGAGCCGATGCCTATTGATGTGTCGGATTTTGGTTCGGAGGAGTGGCGACGGGTAGAGAGTATGCTTGCTTCGTCTAGTCAGGCAGAAGAAGGGTCAGTTCTGGCAGGCTGCGGAGGGAATCGTGTGTGGCCGCCAACCTCCATCTTCGCGTAGCTTTGTCGAAGATGAGAATTCTCGTGATGTTGCCACGATGCTGCGCTGAACTGTCGGAAGATCATGTGGGAGTGCTCTCAGCGTGTTGCCTGCTTGCCGTTTATACATGGTGATGTCCTGCTGCAGAGGGGGTTGTTTCAGAATGAGCTTGACAATGTACGAAGATGACTTTGGAAAACACTCTCGCCATTGGAGTTGGTTCTGAGCTTCGAGTACAGCTGCGGGCTTGGCAATCTAAGGAGAACAAACAAGGTTGTCGGTCGATGCTGGACTCTCGCTGCTCATCTTTCTTGTTTACATTTGTCTTTCACTTTGCTAGGACTCTGATAGTTCTATCAATATCAAATCCTCCATATCTGCGTTCTCTATCTATTTATCAGGTTTAATTTTTACAACAGCTGCCTTGTCAGTTACCTCACTACATCCACCACCGCGGGCACCTTCACTTCCCGGCTTCTTCATCTTATCCAGTCCTCCGGCCTCCTCTCACATTGTCTTCCTTCCACACCATTGGCCAACCCTGAAGTAGAGACCCATCTCTCCACGATGCTCCGCCGCCCCCCCACCGCCATTTCCCCAACCCCGGACGACCTGGCCTTCTTCGAGAAGCAATACGCCCAGGGCCAGATTTACGCAAACCATCACGAAACCACCATCAACAGCGACAACAGTAATTGGCAACAACAGCAGAATATTGGGACGCCTGGATCGTCCAGAGGAGAGGGTCAGGTCGCTGCGGGTGTGGGGGTAGCGGAGGGAGCAAGAGAGCAGGTGGGTGGAGAAGAGAGAAGGGTTAAAACTAGGGAGGAGAGGATACAGGGGATTACCGCTGCTGGAGGTGCTGTCGATGGATCTGCGGGTTCAGGCGCGGTTAGCGGGAACGGAATGGGGAGAGTAGCTGGCGCAACGCAGCAACAGCCACAGCGTTGATCGGAGTTCGATGATTTTACGCGTCACACAAAGAAAGATATGGAAACGGTTCAAAAAGCGACTAGCGTCATAAGGGCCATTGACGATGCATTGTGGGCCATGGTTGTTGCTCCCTCAGCTGGAACATTGGGAGACGGTGGATTTGACGATTCGAGCCGGATTAAAGGAGCACGCTGCTCGCGACCGAGCGCTAACGACTTCTCTATGCATTCTACGACAGCAGAAGGTTACGTCCCGAACGGCCAGGATTCAGGACGCTTGATGATGACTCGATCTTCCAGCAGGTAGATGCCCGGACCTCGAGGACATTTTTGGTCACGCCGCATGGGAATCGGAACCTTACTCTGTATTGAATGCCAGACTTTGGATAACACTGAAAGCTTTAGGACGGGAGAAAAGCTCAAAGGATTTGGGGTTTTGGGAGATATAGAGACTTTAGAAAGATTAGATTGTTGTAGGCCTCCGCCACTTGAGGCCAGCTTATAATGCTATGGTGATACAATAAGAAATCCGCTTCTGATGGTGAAGCCGGACCAAAAAAAGTCCGAAATTTCCGAATTTTCAAACCACCTTCCCCGGCATAATGTCATGTCTTCATCTGATGAAACGGCCGTTGTTGTCCAATGTAGGTCAAACGAGTGTTCAGAAGGCAGAATTACCTCATCCGCTTTTGAGGTTGGTTGTCCAGCTCTGAGTACATATACCTCCTCTTGAGCCCCTCGGGATCAAAGACACTGGCAACACTTTGTTGCCATTGCTTAGATGATACGAATGCGTGCGGGTAGCCAGCTTTTGGTGTTTGCGGCGGTTGCTGCTGTGGCCGCTGTAGCTGGTGCTGCGGCTGGGGAGCGGAGGTGATTGATCCTCCCGCAGATATTGGATACTGGGATATGTAGGGATTAGAGTTTGAGGGCGAGACTGGGGTATTGCATTGTTGTGGTATCACAGGAAAGTTCACGGGTGGAGAAGTTGAGGTTGCGCTGGGTGACGGTGCTATCGCCGGTTGTGGAATTGAAAAAGCCGTGCTCCATTGATGGAAAATTGGAGTTGGGTTCCATTGCGCTTCGTCAACTGTGGGGATAGAATGCTGGGGATATGTTTGAGGGTAGTTTGTCATCGAATGGCTCGGATTGTTGGAAGTCGGTGCGATGCCTCGATTTTGTTGCGGAAGCGGTGAGTCGAAGCCAGAATCTCTGGAAACAGCGGACATTGGAGGAGTTATGGTCTGCAACGGATACGACTGACTTCTCTGCTGGCTGTACGGCTCTTGCTCCGGCAATTGAAGCCTGTGATACTGTGATTCCATGGGTGGACTTGGTTCATAGGAATCTGAGGGTGTGCCGTATGGGAAAGACATTTTGAGCTCAAACGGTTTGTCCTTGTCTGCTGAGAATGCTTCACGCAAGGCGTCAATCTGACCTCTCATTTCCTGCATTGGCCACGCGTTTATGCATTCTTCTAAGACACGCATATGACGAGTAAAATAATCTCGAGCATCGCTGTATAGCTCTGGGTCGGGTGACGTGATGGCAACCTGTAGAGATTAGTGAGATCCGTGTGGTGTGGCAACAGATGCTTACCAGATGCAGCATAATGCAGGTGAGTATTGCATAGATTGTGAAATTGATACCTCGCTGCATGCACAGTAAACCGTGTAACCCAAACTGCGCAAAGATAGCTTCCTGTAAGCGGCAAAGGGCCTTTGCTGACGTATAACAGGATGTCATATGCTGCTTCCAGGCACTGTCAGCTGCAAAGGACTTCGAAGCCATCAGTTGAGGCCTTTGCAGCATGATACGTCCCAACTGATAATGTGAATGCATGTTACCAATGAAATGAGATGGTATCCATGGTGGAGAGCCATCAGCTGGAAGAGTCAACTGTAATTCTTGAGGTAGAGCGTCCGGCCATCTGTCAAAGGTTTGGTTATTAGCAACAAATTTAGGATGACCTCCCCAGTCTTTCGTCTTCCTCAGCTCGTGATAGGTATCTGCTATTGTGCGGATGTTGCGTACGTTGCGAACAAAGTAAGCAAATTGGCGAGAGATTGATGCTTCGAAAGGATCAAGATCTGAGCAAGGAGGATTTGGATTGATGTCAACGGTTTCGATATCAACCTCATAATCATAGCGTCCTTCCACCTGTCAGTACAGAATGTAATTGCGAGGTCTTGGTGCTTGCCTTGTGGTCCACCAACCATCATTTCACACACCATCAACGTCTGCCATACTCGAGTCTTGGTCAAACACTCAACAGGACTGGATCCACAGTTTTTTCCATCCCTGTGAATCTCATGGTGCTCGTGGAGCTCCAGGTCTTTGGCCATTGACGCAATCGTCTTGCATGTCATCCAAGAACGGTAATAGTACCCTCTCTTAGGCGCAGCCTCTCGAGCTTTAAGTAGAAGCAACAGAGCCTGAATCGTGCTCAGCCGAGGGGTATCCAGGAAAGAATCCTCATGCTCTAAGATTTAGTCAGCTCTGGCGCAATACGTCCGCGGAAATACTTACTGTTGGCCAATGCCAACCACTGGGCTCCTTGAGCCGGATCATCAGATAAGCGTCCAGCACATGCCAGTATGCCTTCCAACAGCAACGGAGATATCGAGCTCCGGTCAGATTGCCACTGTTGATAGAAGCAATTTCGATTGACAACAGGTACGTATGGATGCACATCAGAAAAGAAGATCTTGAAAAAGTGGGCAGCGTCTTCTTCCGATGGCATGAGTGCTGGAGGTATGCGAATCTGAGATCCATATCTGGTGTCAAGAGGCGGAAGCTCGATTTCTTTGTCTCGAATAGGCGCTGCGGGTTCAGCGACATTCTTGCTCGGTCTCCGCCAATATGGAGCTGAGGCGAAAGTCAGCTGCTGGCTTTCGCGAGGAGATCAAAGGACTGCCTACCAGTGCCACTCTCATCGATCTTTAGTTCTCCAAGTGCCTCACTCAAACCCTCCGCGGTGGAGGAACTGTGTTCCGACGCATCGCTTGCAGTTCGTGCCAGTGGTGCCATTTCTGGAGTATAAAATGATTGAGAGCCATTGGTTGCTTCGACGGCGGCAGAATTCGTTGGTGGGTACAATCCATCATATGAACGATTTTGAGTTTCTGGAGAATAGAACTGCGCATTTGCGGAATAAGGTGCGAGGGGAGGTTGGTAGACTTGACGATTGCTCTGGAATTGACCGTACGGCGTTTTAGTTCCGTAGTCCAGTGGCTGTTTCTGATTCTGGACAGTGCCTAGGTCACTGGCACTGCCAAAGTGATAGCTCGAAGCCTCTTGGGGATCTAGCACGTGGTCGGCTCCGGAGAAGTCTTGATCGATGGTGGTCGGTGGGACGCATTGCAATTTCAGACGATTGCATGCAGAGCATGGCCACGTGTTGGTTGTGGCAGCATCGCACTTGATTTTTCGGCGTCTGCACCCTTCACAAGCTCTCATCACTGCTTCAGTCAGAAACGCAAGTATGTATACATTGCTCGGAAAACAGCCTTACCCTTTAGCCGCTTGTGACGGTTATGTTCGTCCACGAATACGTAGTCTAGCCGAGCGGTGAGTACGACGTTCAACATCTCCGGTACATTAAGGAACATACTTCTCTGCCCAGGCACATTGATCTGTCCAAATGAGAAGGCCTGCATGTTGAGCACTGGTCCCGTGCAGTACTCGCCAGATATCAGGCTTATAGATCGGTTGGTGCTGGTTTCCAGTAGCATGCGTGATATTTCCTACCGCGGTAGTACAGGAAGACCGTCTCCAAGGTACCAGCTGAATATTGGCCGTTGAACACAAAATAGGTGTCGAATGTTCTTTGCGAGGAATTATGAACAGATCAAAAGCTTTCCCCGTTTCCGAGTGAAAACTCGACGGTCTCCTTCGACAGATTCTCACCATGGGTGATCCTGCTTTCATGCGCAACCAGATTTGCTGATCCGAGTCGCCCAAAACCACGAGTAGTGACAGAGGTTGGCCAGAACACGAGCAAAGGGAGGACGAGAAGGTGTGTCGTACAAGAGATTCTAAGAATAAGATGTGTGTACAAGCTGAGGGCTAAAGTCGAATCATCCGTGGTGAAAACTCGTTTTCCGATATATCATCTGGACCTGGCTGCTAGTCTAAATGAGTTGCGATGCTTTGTGGAAACCTTCCAAGCTCATAACTCATGCTTGTTAGTGAAGCTTCGCCCAGGCCCAATCAAGCACATGGATAGAGGTAGACATCAATGCGAAAGTGTCATACAGCATTGGAGGCTGAATTGGAGGAAGAGCTGGGATCCAGGTCAATGACAGCTTTGCTGCGATGCTGCAGGGCCGTCAAAGGGGCAGACATGCGCCGTTGGAGGATGGATGAGTGAGGTCCTGAACAACGGCTAGGTACAACCGAGGATGGTCTGGAAGTACATGAGGCCCCAGGTATTGATGTGACCCTCCGTACTTCAGGCACCAACTTGGAGCACAAATTCTAAAGACCGAAGCAGTCAATGCAGCCTTTTGGTCCACATCGTGTGGCCTTACCATAACCCTCAGGTTATATTTTGGCCTGCCCTTGAACGTTCGATGTGGGGGCGCGCACACGCCAACGGCTTTACCGCTGCTCCCTAATTGCGCACGAGAGTCTTCACACTGGACGGCGCCAAAATAGCATGGCAGGTCTTGGACTGGCCACAGAGATGACCCACTCCAGGCGTACCGTGGCACCCAGCGCAACCCATCATTGGGTGTGGTGCGGAAGTTGCATGCTGTCTAGGATCCCATGCCTACCCTAGGGTGACAGTCCTCACAGTCAAGACGTTTTGCCCAGAAAATGGTAATCAAAGCTTTAGCTTTTCCTGCGGCGACCCATACAGCTTCGTGAGCAAGCATCTGACCGCGCCGTGAGATCCAATTTGCATCATTCGGGCAACAAGGCATACGCAGTCCTTGGAATTGTTGTGGTCCTTGTGAAGAACAAGTTTTGCGACCTCCTCGACCCAGATTTGCTGAGAGTCTAGTATTGAAGATGAAACTCTAGCTTATGATTTAACAGCTGTCGGAGGAGGGCGAAGCGGCGTCAAAAAGTCTAGAGACGCCGAATATGATTGGTGATGAATGCGTCCATTCGTTGACACTTGACTAAGTTGTTGGTTGCATCTTCCATCTTGGCAGGAATATACGAGGCGAGGTCTGGACTGATCGACGATGAGCTATTTGTATGGCCCGACTGCCACTCAGAGCGTTGTCCAGCGACGGAGAGCGATTCTGTTCTCAGAGTACATCCTGTGTACCTTAAGTACAGATTATGCCAGAACCCATAAACCACTTACACTGCTCTGATTCTGACGAAACTTCGTTTGAGGAGCCTTGGGACAGCAACCCGTCGGTCTCTCGGTGCGAGTAATGGTCAAGAAAGAGGATGGAGACACATCTTGCCGATCCATCCACTGCTCCAGCACGCCAGTGACAAATCCGATGTGGCTTGATCCACGAGGGTGTGGAAAAGAAGTCGCTGCTTAAGAGACTACTCAAACGCAGGTGCCTTTGGGACCAAGGGACCTTTGTTGATCAGTGATCACTACGTCTCCTGCGAAGCCGTGGTTACTGTCGGGAATCTTTTCTCTGCCTATACCAGGGGACCTTATCTCAGGTGAGGACAGAGCTGCCCCAAGCCAACAGTGTCAGAACAACGCCGATATGGATCGGTGCCAGGTACAAGGTTGGACCTTTTGGACCCAGCGTTGTAACCTCACTACGGAGTACGATCGATCGTCCCAGGTTGGGCAGGGGCATTGCTTGGGCCTTGTCCACGTCTGGGATCGTAGAAACATCACGGATTGCTTACTCCTTCGGGCAGCTGTCACCGGAGTGGCATGGTCCTAAATACTCGCAATAAATCTCCTCCCGCCGTACGTAGTATGACCGAGCTGCTCACCCTACATCGTTTTCTTCGGTCGGGCTACTCAACAGCTCCGCGGCCTCGGGACTCGTTCCGAGCTGCCTGCAATAGCGCAACGTTTCTGCACTGACCTCATCTCCACCTTCGTGATGCAATGACATCTGAAAGGATTTGAGCAGGGAAAGGAATAGAAGGATGATTCGCCCATAGTGCGTGCAAGCTTGAGTTGAAGAAGACGTGGCTTACGAGACGCAGCTGTACCTGCGTCGCCTACCATCATAGCGGCATTATTGAAGAAAGCCACTCAAAGATGAGACCAAAGGCGCAGTCCCTTTCGAACGTGAGGACCCCAAGGGAAAAGAATCCTTGCTGGTCCTCGTCCGGGGCCCTGTGCGGACTATTGTCGGCCGCCACCCTCGTAACCTTCCCCTAGAACGTAGAAGCATAGAAAGGAGAGCTTCTAGAACAACAGTAAGAGGCATGAGCCATTGATGCCGCGTTCTGGGAACACCTCTGTGAGACTTCATCATAATTAGAGCATCTCAGGGAGTCGAGATAAGCAAGAGTCCCACGTGGTGCCTCTGAAATGACGCTTGACATGTTCCCATTTGCCCAGGTGCGATAGAAACTCCTTTTGAGGTGCGCGTTGATCAGCGCATGAAGCATGTTTGATCTTCCGGACAAATGACAAGGAAAAGGATCCTCTCGGGCTGTCCGACACGGACCAAGGTCAACAGCACCTGATGAGACATGGCGACACAACAATAAGAAGAGAAAGGCACGTTTGCCTATGCTTGACTGCGGAGGGAGTGCCAACACTCTAGCGACCACCCATCGGCGATTTGGCTGAGGTAGATGCCCAATTATTGCTCACGATACCTACTAATTATGGGATGGGATGCCTCGTCGGTCAGCTTTCGGCTTGGCATTCTTGGCATCCTCCGCATCCTCTGCCACGTCGATGACGTTTCTTGCCCAATCTCCCCCCCATGCCTGTGAATATTATTCCTTTCTCCTACAGTCAGTGCTTTCATCGGACTCCCTTGCTCTTCTAGTACGATGGCAGACCCTCAGAATGCTAACCCAACCATACTGAATGCCTCCGACCTCCCGACGAGAAGACGACGAGCCTCATCCAACAAGTCAAGTCCAAATGGCCCAGGCATCTTCTCATATCCATCACCAACTCACACCGACGATCCCTTCTCACAAGCACCAACTTCGAAGGTCGATCCTGATAGTGATTCTGACTCCGTCGTAGAGCCTATCGACGAACAAGAAATCTACGATTTGATCTCCACCATATCTGATCCAGAACATCCATTGTCCCTGGGTTCCCTGGCTGTCGTCTCACTTCTAGACATCTCAATTAAGCCTACGATCCCTTCAAAGCCTTTATCAACACTTCAGACCGTCACAGTCCTCGTCACACCTACCATTACACATTGCAGTCTCGCTACCGTCATTGGCCTAGGTGTCCGTGTCCGACTGGAGCAATCTTTACCCGCTCGATTTAGAGTTGATGTCAGGATCAAGGAGGGCACCCATAGCACGGCCGAGGAAGTGAACAAGCAGCTTGCGGATAAGGAGAGGGTGGCTGCAGCTATGGAGAATGGGACTTTGATGGGTGTGCTGAAAAAAATGCTCGAGACGTGTCAATAGACTTCGACCCACCCAATCACCGGCAATTGAAGAGATCACCGATCTCTGAACTGAGGGTCTACGCTCTCGCTACAAACTTCGTGCTGCCAAAGAACGTTAGGCGCTAAAGAACCTTGTTTCTCTAACCTATCAAGTTCTACAGACGCAGCTCACGCTAAAGTGCGCAATGCACCCTCTTGACCTATTTGGCCGAAGCAAAATCCGCCGTGCAAGCGCCTAACTCCCAACCCTTAACTGAGGGCAGATGCGGCATTGTCAGCGCTTCGAGGGTTGCTTTGCAAGGTCAAGGCGACAGCCATATCCCCGAATATTTCGCATTTCCCTTCCTACAAAGTTTGTTAAATCATGCAATGCTGAACGAGCTTGAAACCGTCACTCTAGCGTGACCGAACAAGCGAGGATGTGTCATGGATACAGCCAGCTTGGAGTCCACATCTGGACGTGCTCGGAGGGGATTCCTCGAGCACTATAGAATTCCATGTTAGGAAGAATGAGGAGTCCAGAGGAGTGAACCACCGAATCGCGCTCAAGGAGCCACGCCTTGTTGGAGATGGGTTGTTGAGTGCACAGGAAGGATGCGGTGGGGTGCACGAGCAACGATCCAGAGCGTTGAGCGACAATCTCTTTTACGTTGAAGTAACATGCCAGAAAAGCACTACCAGTCAGAGTCTTTCCCGGTGATACCTCACGTTATGCTTCCTCTACTGTCTCCATATGCATGTCGGGTGACGTGGGTATCAAATTCAACACCTTTCTCACTCACTCACTCACTCCCCCAAAACTCCACTCTCCCTCAAACCCCTCCACAGCTCCGGCTCCAAAAACTTCCCCGCACTAACATCCTCCGCCAACCCCTTCCTCCTCCTCGTCTTAACCACAAAATCCCTCGCCGTCGCCACCGCGCCCGCCATCTCCAACGGCCTGAGCTTAACGCTCTTGTCCAGCGGATCCCCCGGCACGACGCTCCACTTGTCAAACACAAGCGACACGTTCGCCGCGCCTTGAGTGTGGATGCGGAGATCCGTCTCGAAGCCAAAGCTGTCGATGACGGGGATGAGCCCGCGGACGGAGTAGAGCGGCGTGCCCGCGACGGGGCCGTCGGATAAGACGTGTCCGCGACGGCGGGAGAGGACGGTGTAGAGCGAAGCCACAGAGTCTGCGGGCCCGGTCATAGCGACTGTGTAGAGCGGCTCCATCAACCGCGGCGAGGCCATCAGGAAGGAGGAATAGACCGCGCGCCGCGCCGTGGGGATGATCTGCCCCCCACCGCGGAAGATAGCTTCATCTGCCAAACTGACGTCCGTGAGTCGGAACTTGGTGTTGCGGATTGGTTCCTCGCAGAGGGGTCCTTCGCGTGTACCCCAGCTGAAGCCCTGCTTGATTCCCTCTTGGACCATCCGCAGGGACTTCTTGTCGATTTTGGAGGGCAAGGTGTCGTCGACGAGGATGTTGGGGCCCTGTTCGTCCGGGCCGAATGCCCAGATGGAGCGGCCGGAGAGTTTGTCCCAGTCGTATTTTTGCTCGAAGAAGGCGGCGACTTTTCGGACTGGGTCTTTGATGCGGACGTGGCCGGCTTCGATGTCCTCGGCTATGCCGTCATCGAGCGGCTCGGCGATCATGGTAATTTTGTTTTTCTTGTTGGGCGTGACGGCGTAGCACATTATGGCGCTGGTTTCGACGACGGTTTCGCAGAAGCGGGTTACGGGATCTGAGACTTTGATTTCCATCTCGGCGTAGAGACGGCGGAGGTCGTGCAGCACGCAGTCCATGTAGAGTTCGCCGGTGCCGAGGACGATGTGTTCGCCTGATTCTTCGACTTTTGTGGATATCAGGGGGTAGGATTTGTTGATCTTGCGGAGACCATCAAGCATTTTGGGGAGTTCGGAGGGATTGATCGGTTCGACTGCTACTTTAAAGACAGGAGTAGTCAGGTGTCGGATTGGGGAGAAAACGTAGGCGTCTTCATTGTCATCGAGCTTTAGAGGAAAGATGGTAGCAGTCTTGACAATAGAGTTGTCGATGCCAGACAACAACACCCAGTTTCCGGCGGGAACACCAGAAACAGGGATGTTGTATCTTGAGCAAGCGAGCCATGTGTCGGAGATTGTTGCCGTAGTCATGTCTTCTTCGTCTTCGAGGGTATAGTTCTCGCCTAAGACGCGGACTTGTTGGCCTGGGTGCGCGGTGCCGCTCATGATCCGGCCGAAGGAATGGAAGCGAGAGGCATCAGTGGTGGAAAAGAGTTTGGTCACGTGTATGACGAGAGGGCCGTCCTGATTGCATTGCGACATCGATGTGGCTATCTTTGTGTCGAGCGAACCAGTGTAATATTTTTCGAGCTTCTTCCGAGCAGCTGCAATTGGCGATGGAACGTGCTGGACGATCATGTCAACGAACCCATCAGAGGGTCCAAAGAATTGCTCGCAGACAAGCTTGAGGAGGACTTTGGCGTCGGTCTTCAATTGCGAAGGCTTTAACGATATGTTGAGAGTGTCCAATGTAGCTTTGAGATCTTCTGGGCTTTCGCTGATGGTGTGAGAGAAGAGCTTATATATTGGTTCAAGAACAAAATTAACGAATGTTCTCTTCGATCTCTCTTCCATTCCTTTTCTTGAGAACTTTCGACTCTTCGGGTTGAAGAAGATATCCCCCCATAATCTGGCTCCAAATTCTGTTGCGTCAACCTTCGGATATGTCTCTGCGTACATTTTGGCGAAAGATTGCAAAGTGAAGACCCAGCCCATGCTACTGCACGCAAAGGCGACATTACCCTTTTCGGGACTCAGCCGCCTCTTCTCACCCTGACCAGGGAGCGTGTTCTCAATGACTGTGTTGACCTCTTCAACGACATGCTTTAACTTGAAGTATGCGTCATTCGGCGGTAGCTTAAGCTCCAATATCAGTCTGTCCATCTTGTTAATCACCAGTGTCATCGGTAAATCTTCGAGCACTGCATATTTGATGATCTGCTCTGTGTTGATCTGCACACCTTCCACCACGTCCACAATCAAGACGACCCCATCGACTAGCCTTAGTGACGCAGCGACCTCGTCCACAAAGTTGACGTGTCCAGGTGTATCGAGAATATTAAATAAATGAGACTTTCCTCTTGTGCCTTGCAACACCATGCTCATAGGGGCAGCTTTTATTGATAAGCCTCGTTCTCTTTCCAGGAAGTGGGTGTCTGTGTATCGCAGCTGTTCATCCTTCTTCCTCCCTGTCCTCTTTTCCAGCCTTTCCTGTATATTATGCGTCTGCAAAACCAGCATATCCATAAACGCAGTCTTCCCATGGTGTAGATGTCCCACAAAAGCGATGTTCCGTATCTGCTCCGGAAAGCTGAGCAGATCTGTCATGAACTCGCGCGAGTAGGTGACTTCCGGCAAGTCAGCTTCCTGCACCGCAAATTTCTTTCGCCCGACAGGTGCAATTATAGGCTGGCTCAGCGGCTGCGCATCTTCCTCTTCGACTAGAGTTTCTACATCTGGGCCATATACTTGGGCAGCGGTAGGGTAGTATTGCTTGTCTTCATGAAGGATTACGGCGTTCGAGGGACCCTCGTCGTCCAACTCCATCAGTTGCTGGTCATTGACTTCCTCCGCCGCTGCCTCTGATTCTTCTTCGTAAACGGAGGAGGGCCCAGCGTCGCCATCATCCGCTTCTTCTTCTGACTCGGGGGCTTCGCCGATGAAGTTGCCAAATTCGTCATAAAGGTCGTCCATGATTGTGACCCAATTGTTGTGTTGCAGGAGATGCTAAGCTGCCGCAAATATCTCTGGATGATTCCTCGGCCTCACTGCGATGACGAGAATTTCTGTAGCCGTGGTCATCAATCTTTCTTGCCTGCAGAAGCAGAGAGAGTTTGCAGCCCCGAAAGTACGACAACCGTGCCGGGGCGCGCCGCAACTACTGTAAGTCAGAGAGTTGGAGAAGGATTTGGATTCCGCGTTGTGACATCTCACCGCAAAAAATTCAAACAAATATTTATTTTCAGGACAGTGCCCACGGGTAAATGTCCATTCAAGTCTACGAACTACCGTTTCGTACCGTCTTTTGCTCAATTGATCACTCGAAAAATTCTGGCCAGCACCCATCATGCCTGACCTCCCACCCGTCTACATTGTCTCCGCAGTGAGAACACCAATTGGGTCTTTTCTGGGAAGTCTTTCGAGCTTGACTGCTCCTCAACTTGGTTCACATGCTATCAAGGGTATGGGATATGCTAAAACGACTCGTCGAGCGGGGAACTAATCGCGCCTCCAGCTGCTCTAGAGCGGGTCCCTGAGATCAAGCCCTCGGACGTAGAAGAAGTCTTCTTCGGCAATGTCATCTCTGCAGGGTGTGCCAAATTGCTCAAGCTTCCTGTGCACGTGCTCACTATGCCTTCAGCGTCGGCCAGAATCCAGCACGCCAATGTGCGATCGGTGCCGGTCTCCGAGATGAAACAGTCTGTACAACAGTGAACAAAGTATGCGCGTCAGGACTGAAAGCAATCATACTTGGAGCTCAAACGATTATGACGGGCAACGCCGAGATCATTGTTGCTGGTGGCACAGAATCCATGTCACAAGTCCCGCACTACCTGCCCAACATGCGCTCAGGCGCCAAGTACGGAGACCAAACTCTGGTGGATGGTGTGCTAAGAGATGGACTGACGGATGCCTATGGCAGGAAGGAGCATATGGGATTGTCTGCGGAAGAATGTGCACGGGATCATGGCTTTGATCGGAAAGCGCAAGATGACTATGCTGTCAGATCATATGAGAGAGCACAGGCTGCGCAGAAGAGCGGAGCGTTCGACTGGGAGATTACTCCAGTTGAACTCCCAGGGATGCGAGGAAAGCCTGGCGTGACAGTCGACAAAGATGACGAGCCTAAGAATGTGAGTACTGCCATGGCGAATTCTGAGCAGTGACTGACATGACCAGTTGAATGTTGACAAACTCCGAGCCATGAAGCCTGCTTTCATTCCTAATGGTGGCACTGTCACGGCGCCAAACGCTTCGCCCCTGAATGACGGCTCAGCTGCAGTCATTTTAGTTTCGGAAGCAAAGATGAAGTCCCTCAATCTGAAGCCCCTTGCCAAGATTCTTGGATGGGGTGACGCAGCGAAAGCACCAAACAAATTCACAACTGCCCCTGCATTGGCGATTCCCAAAGCACTCAGACACGCCGGAGTGGACGAGAACAAGGTTGATGCATATGAGATCAACGAAGCGTTCAGCGTGGTTGCGTTAGCCAACATGAAGCTCCTCGGTCTTTCGGAAGACAAGGTCAACGTGCATGGTGGCGCCGTGGCAATGGGACACCCATTAGGTGCAAGTGGTGCGAGGATTCTGACAACTCTCCTGGGTGTGTTAAAAGAGAAGGAGGGCAAGATTGGTTGCGTCGGTATTTGCAACGGTGGTGGCGGAGCTAGTGCGTTGGTCTTGGAGTCGATGATGTAAGTCAACGACCAAAGCCTCCTGCTATGATACGAAGGTATTATTTGTTAGAGCGCTGTATGACATTGCTTGTCACTTCATCAAAATATTTCAGTCCATCTGAAGTTCTTCTTTCAAATCGGTCTATCAAACCAATCGTCCAGTCCTGGAATTTTCGTGCAGAAGGTGGCAACAAATCCGTGCTCTCTGTCAAAGCGTTCTTGAAAGACTCGAAGACTGATCTTGGTAATGATAGCTCTTCAAGAGAGGCCTGGTGCTCGTCGAGAAGCTTCTGAGGATCATCTGTCCCCTGGTAGAATATCTTCAAGGCCCTAACGACGAGTTCTGATCTCCGTGAACTTGAGTAGCGGATGTCGGGATTGAAGACCCAGATCTGTTGAAAAAGGACAATCAGCTTCCTTGACGGCGCCGTTAGTACTGTAGCTTACCAGAAGTCCATGCTTGGTGTCATCAGCATGAACGACGAACTTGCGCGCTGCTGATGACTCGACCAACGAGAGTAACTGTGAGGAGAGGAAGATCTCGGGTTGGAACGTTTCCCATTCTGCGTCCAGCGAAGGTTTCGAAGACACGTTGGACTTGTAAATCCTCCAGCCTTCTGCAGAAGTATCTGTCGCTCCTAATATAGCCTTGCAGCTGGAGCATTGGAGTTTGGAGGTGTAGGTCTGGTGTTTGTCAGTCTTAATGTACCTGCATATATCCCGCGGAATCCAGCACTAGGGAGAAGTCGCGAAGAAACTTTGAGGCGAGCTGAAATCGGAGAGGCTCAGTTTCCATCCGCCGTAGCAGAGGATGCTGAAGCCCCTATTCCCAACCAAAAGCATCGATTTTGGGCAATTGTATCGGTGGCCTAAACATGGTACCGTCTCCGGTGTGGAAAAGGTCTCCTTCTTGTTCCCCAGAGAGGTAGGGCTTTTCATCAGGGAAGATTTTTGAGGCACTTTTCTTGCCATTGCAGAAAGGAAAGACAACGCTGAAGGAAACGGTGGATCCTACCTGTATATTTTTGCAGCTTTGCTCAGCGAACAAGAAGGAGGCAGTATCTACGAAGGCAATACCAGGAGCTGCTTTCACTCTTGTAGAAGCACCATACCCCTTATAATCTGCTGCTGCTTCCGCATCTTTTTCTGGTCTGTGACAGTGCCACATGTCCATCATCTCCGCCCAATGCTCGCTGGGCAGGTCTTTGAATTCCAACGGTATCTCATTAGTGAGGAGCCCGGTCTCACAAGCGCGGCATCGGAGCTGAGTGTTTGGACTCAGGTCATTGGCTGACCATGGCGCTTCATTGCCATACGTGTCCTCGACGGAGGGCATGTTCATGATGTCAGCTAGCTCCAAGCGGACAGACATTTCTTTGCCGCGATCAACGGGAATGTTGACCTCGGCAGTACCACCAATCTCTGTTGGAAGATAAATGCTGGCGGTTTCTCCATCGTGAGTGACTGTTATGGTCTTCTTGTCCGAGGCAATATCTATCTTGGTGTGTTCATTCTTGTGTGTCTCCAGCGAAGCGTGGAGATTTGCCTGTCGGATGTTGGCAAGTACCTCCACGTAGAGGTAAATTATCGGCATTGTCAAGACGAATCATTGTGTTTCTTCCAGGGCGTCAAAGGTGAAGTCGATGGAACATGGGTAGGCATCATTGTGGTTGGACATCTCTTACCGTGCCACCAGGTGTAAAATAAAAGGTGATTGATTGCTAGGTTACGAGTAACTACGCACCCTTAAGTATAGATCCTTGTGCCAAGGCCTTATGTCAAGGCCTTGTGTCAAGCAGTGTCACGTGCTAGCTTAAGAATGGAGCTCGTCTAGCTTTGATATCACATCCTCCCCCATCTAGATTCGAGTATCATTACAAATAGACAGGTTACGATACTTTACAACAGCGTACTATAAGTGATGTGTTATTAAGTAATTCGGGAGTGAGAATAATAAGAGAGAATAGTGAAGAGATTATTAATATTTAACAAAATTTTAATTTAATTAAGCTTAAGTTTCTTACATAATTTATTCTTTCTATTAAGTTACACTCTCTTTTAAATATATTTTTATAATTATTAAAATAAGTTTTCTCGTTCTATATTTTCGGATGAGAGAGTATGCGATAAATTATAAATAAGAAGACTGATGTGAGAATGATTATTAATATTTATAATTCAATCTTATATTATAAGTACTCGAAAATCGATTTTATTTATACTCTTTTATAATTAAATAATATCTTATATTAATAAGTATTCTAATTAATCTTTAAAGAATAAGTTAATAATAATAATAAAATTACTTTTATTTACTTTTATTTATAACTCATTTATAATTTCAGACAGTTATTATTAATAAGAAGTTAATAGATAAAATTAATTAATAAGATAAAGAATAATAATAATTATAACTCTTTATAACTTCTTTATACTAATAATAAATAATTTAAAAACTTTAGTAATAATCAAAATTTATAATAATATAATTAAGATTAATGCTAAGAAATATAACAATCTAAAATAAGTTATAAATAGAAATAATCAATTATAATTAATTAGATTAATATTAATTTTATAATAAAACATATTTATTAAAAGAAAGCGATATTGATTTAGTTTATAAGTTCTTATAATATCGAAGATAAGTATTTATACTTTTTTATAACTCTTCAATTAATATGAGCAGTTTATAAGAAGTATAGAAAAGAAGAGAGAGCTTTTATATTTTATCATTTTCTTAAAGAAATTCATTATAATAATCAGTACTATATTATTATTATTTAATTGCAATTATAATTAACTACTTCTAATCTATAATTACTATATATAATAATCAAAGTAAATAAACTATACTTTAATTATTATTAATAAGTTTAATTAATATTAATCGCTTCAGATTATAATTAACTATATTATAATAATAAAGATTAAAAATATTGAAAAGCATTACTTAATTAAAGTTAAAGCTAAGTCTTTTATCTTAAAGAAGCTGATAAACATTTCGAAGTATATTAATAAGTATCTACTTAATTCTGCTTATAATCTCTCTAATAATCTTATAATTAAGACTAAGAAGTTTAATAAATTAAAAAAGTAGAGTTATTTAACTTTTTTTATAATTTAAAGTTATTAACGTAAATAATCATAAATATAATATTAGTAAATAAGACGGTATTAATTATTTCTAATTATAACTTATTATAATTAAATAATAAGACTCTTCGACGTAATTTACTTTTAATTATAATTAACTGATTACTTATTTTCTATTTTTAAATAAAGAACTCGTCTTTAATAATCTTTACAATTGTTTTTAAGTCTTTCGACTTACTTCTTTTCGTAACTCTATCGTGATTTTCTTAATATTTACTTGCGATTTACTTATTAAATGATGCTGATTAATATAAAGATGTAGAATAGTTGAAGTGCGTAATAGCGCGTAATTTAATAGTCTGATCTAAATAGAAAAGAGAGATAATAACTTATAATCTTAATTTAAAAGTAATAAAATAACAAAATCATAATATAGATTTTAAATAAAGAAAAGACATAAAATCATAATAATTGATTAATAATATTGACTTGTAAGTAGTTATAATATAATATAAGAAAGGAAAAATAAGTATAATATAGATTTTTAGATAGATTTAATTTTATATCATTCTTCTATTTAATCTTTATTATAACTTATATGAAATTATTGTTCAATTATACTCCGCAATATTAATTGTAAGTTCTCGCTTTTATAAAGAAATCTTAATAAATTTCGGCGCTGAGAGTAATTTCATTATTTTCTTTAAATCAATATTTATAATCTCTTAATTCTATTCGCTTTAAGTGTTAAATTCAAGAGTTAAATTGTTTATTATTATATTCTCTTATTCTTAATCTGAATTCTGATTTCTTTAAGAGATCTCAACTTTCATTAAGCTCTTCTTCTTCTCACACGAAAATACGATAACTTATAACGTGTTAATCAAGTCTACAACAGCTTACAGTCTATTAATCTCTTTAACAGCTCTTATTATTTTCTGTAGAGATTAAGAATCTTCTGTAAACTAATCTTTATTAAGATCTTCTTTAATATCTTCTTTTAAGACTTTAAAATCATTAATAATAGATTTTAATTAATCTTTCTCTTTTATCTGCAATAAATCATCTTTTTTATAATTTTCTATTTTTTTTTTTAATTCTTTTATCGGAATTAACGTCAATTTATTATAACTTAATATATCCGTATTTTCATTTTCGAAAAGTTTTATAACTTCGGAAAAAGCATTTAATATATTAATACTTCTTTTATATAAAGCTCTTTATATTCTTAAAGAGTTTCAGAGTTTCGAAATATATCGCTCATTTAAAATATTTATTGTAATCATTTATTGATTATTGATTAAGTTCTTAACAATATTTTCTTTTAAGTCGGCGAGATAATAGATCTTTAAAAGCATTTTCTTATTAATTTAATAGAGATTAAATTATCATTCTTTAAATTTATTATAACTCTCAGCTTATATAAGCACTTACTGATTCTCATAAAAGTCAACATTCTTTATCAGCTGATTACAAGTCTATTAAATTTTGATTATCTTTTTTATAAGCTTTTTATTAATAATCATTCTGATATATTACATTTTTTTGATATTATTAAGTTAAACTTATAACATTTCTTCATTATTCTTAAGAGATTATAACTTCTTATTATTAAATAATAATTTTGATTGTTTTTTAAATATAAGATAATAAGATGAATATTCTGTTATTATATGAATTTATACACGCACGAAAAATGTCGTTTATTAAAGATATTAATCTTATAAAATAGTTGATTTGTTGATAAGTATTTTGATTAAAATATTCTTAAGCAGTTCGTTTAAATTTTCAACTTTATTATTTATCTGTAAGTGATAAGAAGTTGTAACTTAATACTTTGTAGAAAGTAGTTTTGTATATATAATTAAGACTTACTTAATCAGATTACTATTATTATTAGAGAGAAGCTCATTTAATAATTTATAAATTATTATAATATTATTATGAATAATACGAGCGATTATTTTCGCTTATACATTTAGTAGTAGTAAATTCTATTTATCTAATTCAGACTAAAACTAATTTATATAGATCTTCTTATACGAACATTTAAACATCTATTAAATCAAATTTTCTGTTTCCTACTTAATTTATTCTTTCTCTCTCTCTTCCTCTTCTCTTCTCTTCTCTCTCACTCTATAGAACTTTCTCTGTCGATCTAAATTAATTAAGCAGCTTCGTACGAAATATCATTTTAATAGCTGCTCTGCATCCTTTCTTTTCTAAGAGGATTATTCTCAGATCTATTATACAAAGAGAGTTGATGAGTTCCATTCTTTCTGTAATCTATTGAAGACATTTCAGTAAAATATATTCTACTATTATGTTATCTTATATATATTTATATTAAGAGCTTTTAATTCCGGGCATCTTTCTTTTATATAAAAACTGATTAAAGCCAATTTTGCTCATACAAAGCCATATAAGAAGTGTGCTCTTATATTTCTTAAGTTCTTAATATAATATTATTAAATTTTCATTTAATTCTGAAAGGATTATTCTTAAATACTTCTCCTTTTAATTATTCTTTTATTTCTTTTTTTATTTTTGTTCGCAGACTGAGCGAATTTCTTCATATATTTTTCTTAGCTTTTAAGACTTTATATACTTCTTTAATTCCTCTTATAATAAATCTAACAGAGAAGTCTTATTATCTAATCTTGTTATATTCTGATTTTTTGAATTGAATTGAGTGAGCTACTTAGTTGTATAATCTCTTAATATTGCGCGGATTATTGCCGTATAATCTCTTCTATCTATAATTTGTCTTGCGATTCTAGCACATATATTATTAATTTCTTTAATAACTTTAAATACTTGAATTCTGATTATGATTTTAGCTGTTAAATTTTTCGTGTAAAGATTTAGAGATTAAATATATATCTTCACTTTTAAGATCTTCGTTAAGATTGCTTTATATACTTCTATAATTATATAGAGATACTTATCTTAAAGAGTTTATAGTTTTCTACTTACTTCTTTACAATATTCTTTAATCTCTTCTGATATGTGTTAAATACTTACTTTATATGTAATAACTGAGTACATAACTGTTTAATATACTTATTTTCCTGCTTTTAGAAAGACGCTTTAAATAAATTCTATAATCATACGAAAAGTATTAATTAAATAAACTGATTTTGCTTTAACTATCCGAAGATGAGATTATTATTTAAGCGTGATATTTAGTTAGATATTAAGAATTTATATATTATTCTTTAGATTGATTTCTTATCTCTTAAGCTTTAATCTCGTCTTCATATTAAAATTTCTCTTCGTATAACTAAAGTAAATTAGTTTATACTTATTTAAGCAGAATCTTGAGTTATATTTTCTTACTTAATTCGTGCATTTCTTATAAATTTCAGTGAGTACTTAATAGTTTCTCTCCGTACTTTTACTATATATCAAGATATTAACATTATCTATAAACTCTATTACGCTTGTACGAAATCTAATATTATCGCACTTTTCTAACAGATCGATATTATAGAAGAGATATAAGATTGAGGATATTAATAAGTCTTATAAAATTCCTACTGTGATTGACACTTTTAATAGCACAAACTCGTTAATCTTTATCTTTATATAATAATTAGAGAGGAAATCTATTATTTATTATATAAGTGATTCTGAGATTTTTCTTTTTCTCAGATTATAAGTTAATTATACGTGTGAGATCTTATTAAATGTCTTTATCATGTTTAATAAGAGAAAACTTACAACTCTTCTATTTTCTCTTTCTTAAATTATGTATATCTTCTTCATAATCTATTATAATATTATCTCTGTTACTCTCAAAAAGCGTGCTTCATATTATAAGTCTGATAAGAGATTATACAATTCAGCAATATATTTTATTTAATTAAATATTATTATCTTCAAGATCTTTTCTAGCGTGTTTAGTAGTGCGATTAATCTATATATTAATAGATTTAAGTAATCTCTCTTATTTAACTTCTTTAACATTATTATATAAGCGCTTTTAAAGTAATCTGATTAGATTTCTTATGTAAAATAGATCTGAAATAATCTTTTAATCAGATCCAACTTTTCTTATATAAGAATTTAAATAACTCTATTTAAAATTTCATCTGATTTAGAGATCTTATCTTTTCTTATATAATTAACTACTTTTAAGATTTCTCTTTTCTCGATCTCTTTCTGCTGTAGAATTCTTTAAGAATATTCATATCCTTCAATATCTATAAGATCTACTTTAGAGAGAGAAGAGAAGCAGATATTATATAGAAACTTTACTTTACTCTTTACATCTTTCGCTTTATACATTTCTTATTTAAGAATGGAAAAGAATACTTAAGTAATTTATTCTTATAATCGCTATCTTACTTATTATATAATCTTTCAAATTTTTTATAGTCTCTATATTATTTTCTGTATTATATTTCTAAAATCTTCTCTTTTTATCTTTAATAATATCTTTTCTTTTTAATTACGTTGTTATACAAAGTTTCGTTATAAGAAGAGTGATAAATTCTTAATAAAGTTTCTGCGAGCTTTTCTTATATTCTTTATCGCCTTTTAATATTCTTTTATTTAGAATCTCTAATTATATTAAGATTATCTTATTTATAATATTAAGTCTTTTATTATCGCGTGTGTGAGTCTTATTAGTTTATATGTGAAGTGATTAATCTCTTCTCTAATATTTAGTATATAACTTTCAAGTGACTTCGTATAACTGTAAAGACTTTTAATAAAGACTTCTTAATTTATCTTTTTTTATGTTCTGCGTCTTTTTAATAACTCTTTTCTAAATTGATTTAATTACTTGAATTCCGTATTAATTGAGAGATGATTTAATAACTATTCTCTTTCTACTTTTATTTAATATTGTATGAATTGATTCTTTAATATTAATGTTATAAAGATAAGATTTATAATTATCTATTTATATAAATTTTCTCTTTAATAATCTCTTGTTATTATTTCTAAAAAGAGAATTAATTTCAACTCTACTTCTTATATAATTTCTAGTAATATGTTTAAGAGTTTATATTATAGTGAGTATATCAGATCTAATTAGCTAAAATAATAAAGATTTAGATCGCTTAATATAATGTGTTCTCTAGATATTCTAAGTATTATATAAAGAGTGCTGAGAGACTTTATTTCTTTTAATTTCGAGTATTAACTTAAAGAATTATAGATATTATAAATATTAATTATATAATCAGTAATCTATGTTTTTTAAAGTTTTAATATAATTATAATGAGATCTTTTAAGTGATGTATCTCTACTTATATATTCATACAAATGCGCTTATTAATAAGTGTAAAAATTCTTAAATCTTTTTATTTTTAATTATTATTGTGAAAGACGCTTTATCTTAAATTATATAAAGCATAATTAAATATACTTCTTTATAATTCTTAAATTGCGAGAATATTATACTTTTCAATCTCTAAATCTTAAAGCAGTTCTATTATTATCTTATTTCTAGATTTATTAATATTATATTACAGAATCTTAAGACTTTATATAAAGATGTTTTTTAATATATAATATCTTTGAATATAAGTTGATAACTTTCTTTAATTAGAAGAAGTTGAATATCTTAACTTAATATAAGATTAGTCTTTATATAATTCTTAGATTCTTGCAGATAATCTTTTAAGTAAGTTAATCTTCTTTTTTATAAGTCTTTTACTTAATTTTATTTTATCTCTAATTCAGAATCACTTCTACTAACTTTTATTAATAGATTTGAGACTAATAGAAAGAGAGAAGAAGAGAGAATAGAAATAATCTCTTATTGATTTTGAGATTGAAAGTATCTTAATTTCTTATTATATATTTTCTTTATATAAGATCATTCTCTTTTCTTCTATAAGCAGTTATAAGATTAAGCTTTATATTCTTCTAAGTAATTATTATATTATATAATCTTTCTCTTAAGCTTTTTCTCGCATTTATTAATTTGATAATATTCTATATAATATACGTAGAATCATATCTTTCTGCACGTATAAAGTGAGTGTTCGTATTTCTAATAACGAAAGTATTGGCGTGATTAGAGAGTTAAGTTATATTATATAATCATCTTAAACTTTATCTCGTGAATAAGATCTTTTTAAATAATCTTATTTATCAGATTTAAATAAGAAAGTTTTAAAATTGCGTATGTAATTATATTTATCTCCGCGTATCTTTTTATTTATCGCAGATTTTTAATTTTTAGATTTAAGATAAGTTTAGCATTCTTATTCTTTAATTCTTGTATAAGTTACTTCTTTTCTTTCTTTTCTTATCTTATTTATATTACTTATATTAATATTTTATACAATCTTATCTTAAGTTATGCGAGTAAGCTTAGCAACTTTATTTATATTAAGTTTTATTTAAGCTTTATATAATCTAAATTATTTTCCGTGTATAATATAATTTCTCTCTTTAAAAGTTTCTTTACTGTAATTATATAATGTATATAAGATACTTTTGTTAATTTCTAATTAATCTAATCTACAATCTCTTTAATTAAGAGTTTATTAATTCTGATCTTCTCTTTCTTATTTAAGATTTAAATAATAATTTTTCTTATCTCTATTTTTAAAGAGAGTTAAGTTATAAAGACTGATTTCTTTTTTAAAGTATCGCGTGCTATCTTTATGTATGAGATTAAGAGTTTTTTCTGCTGACTTTAATTTTCTAGTCTAATAATAGATTTCTTAATTCTGCGTAATCTTATCTCTATCAAATTAGATAATTATTTAAATAGAGAGTGATTTGCGCATTCTAACGCGTCTTTTAACACATCTTTTATCACGTTTTCTGTGTATGAGCAGATTTACAGAATCGATTAAATAAGAGCGCGCATCTCCTCTCACGAAACTGTCAGCTTTGCTCCTCCGTACAAGTCTTCCCATCTCTGCGTTATCTGTCTAATAGTCTTGATACTTACTGATTCCATTTCAATTGTTCATCTCGCTTATATATTTAATAAAGCTTTTATAACAGATTATTTAATGATATATTTAATAATTATAAGAATTTATTAATTTTCTATAAATATTTGAGGCAAAATGTCGATAAGATTGATGACTTATTAATAAAATAATGAAGTATTCTTGAATGTGAGCATTTATAAAAGTTCACACTCTTAATTAAATTAAGATCTTTAAGTTATTTAATACTCAGAATAAATCATAATATATTCTTTAATATCTTTTTCAAGTGTATATTATCAGTCTCGATTATTTACAACTTCTAATAATTCGGAATGATCTAAATACTTATATTTTAAATGTATATATTTAATAAAATCGGCTCGAAATATATAAGAAATATAAGGGAATAACTCATTATTCAATTATCGAAGAAGATATTTATTATTATTAACGACAAAATCGTTTTTAGTCTTATAAATATTTATATAAAAGAAATCTAAAAATTCAATATTATTTTTTAAGAAGTAAGTCATATAAATAACTCAATTATTCTTATTTAGTTCTTATATAATTATAATTATAGCTGTTTAATTATGAGCATCTTTACTTATAAGATCTGATCTGCGATTAATTGCGTTTAAAATTATTATTATAAAGTCTTTTTAATATTGAATATTCAGATCATATTCTTTAAACTCTTTAATTCATCTTACGAGTTATTTTAATAAGTTGCGTATAATAAAGAGATATTTCAGACTCTTATAATCGATATAGATTACTATAATAAATTTATTATCAATATAAATTCGCCAGATTTATAAAGCATACTTAATTACTAACAACTCTTTTTTATATATTGAATATATTATGATCTCAGCTAACAAGTCACTTATTAACTAGTGTATTCGCATCTTCGACTTCTTAATATCTTTTCATCGTTCGAAGATTCTCTCTTAACTACTACTATATCGGCAATTCGAAAAGGTCCTCTGGACTGAGGCTTTCAGTCCAGGGTACTCAACAGCTCTGAGTACTCTGAGCAGTTCTGAACAACTCATCACAATTCTGAGTCACTCTGGACTCATTCTATTTATAGAATTAGCTTAAAAAATTAAAATGAATTAAATCGAATATAAATAATATTAATATTTATAAAATAAATAT
>JAABUK010002328.1_pt1 | contig 34289 bp, 24 predicted proteins | sample 5559141 | NCBI WGS metagenome assembly JAABUK01 (sample SAMN10711869, study PRJNA513367) | rock metagenome | isolation source: Antarctica rocks | place: Antarctica: Victoria Land, Pudding Butte nord | collected 2016-01-03 | reverse complement strand
CTCACGGAGCTCGGCACCTTGTTTGGTGAAGCTGTTGTATTGCTCAAAGGCTTTCCTGTTCACATGACTGAATTTTTTCAACGATTCGTTTGTTTTGTGCAGTCGCTTCATGACGGTGCTTGAGTCGAGGGATTTGTAGCTCTTAAAGGCGTCCTCAGTCAGCAAGCCGAGGCCACGGATGGCATCACTAGTAGCCTGAAATTGAGCCTGGAGGGCATTCTTCTTCTGCGCCGATTTCTCCATTCTTCGCTGTTGCCGTTCAATAGCCTTTGAAAGGTCCTCTTGTTGTTTCCTCGTCGCTACGACTTGAATCTCGAAAGTCCTTACTTCAGAAGCAGCAGCCTCTATTGAGTCCTCGGCTTGGCTTAGACGCTCAGACATAGTAATGCTTACAGCCGTCAAGCGCTGCATGTCCCGCTGATATTCTTCGATCGTCCCCTTGTTGCTGTACTCCTCTGTACTGTCCTGGTCTGCGGCTTGCAACTGATTTAGAGACGGCCGTAGATTGTCATTAAGCTCAACTTCAAGGACCGATTTACGTACTTCTAGCTCGCTTCGAGTGGTAGAACGAGAGACATATTCCTCTCGAAGATTTTGCACTGCGGTTGTGAGCTGTTCAAGCTGATGCTCTTCTGCTTTAGTAAGGGCCTTCTTGAACTCTGTGGCAAGTTCAGCTTCGTGAGCGTTCTGCTGATCGCTTAAGGCCCTGACATTCGATTCAATGGCGGCCTTCGCCTGCTGCTTCTGTTCCAGGATCTGCCGCTTGTTCCTAAGAGACGCAAGCTTACTATTTAGCTCTTCTCTTAGAGGTTCGTGATTACTTCGTAGTTGTTGCTTCTGCTGCTCGAGCTGTTGCAATTCTCCAACTGCTTTGGTTATTCTCTGGTCCAGCTGCCGCACTTCTCTCTCAATCTCCCCATCACGGGCTCGGCTTCTCTCCACCTCCTCTCGTAATCTCATAACGTGGCGACTAGCTCCGAGTCTGGATGACCTGGGATCGTGGAAACCGCCTGTGAGGGCGCCACGTTTCTCCACGGTGTCCCCGAAAGGAGTGACAGCTTTGAGATGGTGACTGCGGGCATACTGAGACGCAACGGTCAGGTTTGGGCAGATGATACTGCTGGCAAGCACCTGCTGGACTGCTTTCTCATACTGCTTTTCGAATTGGACCTTCGAGATGAGAGGAATGGCGTCTTGAGCTTGTGGATAGGCTGGGACCTTTGGCTTTAAACGATTCAAAGGCATGAATGTTACTCTCCCGGACTTCTCCTTGTTGAGAATGTTCAGTACTTTAGTAGCCGTCTCATCATTATCCACAACATAATGAAAGAGGCTGTTGCCCGCAATAACTTCCACTGCCGTGCGATATCTCTCCGGCACATCGATCAGCTCGGCCAATGTACCAAAAACGCCTGGAAGCTGATATTGCTTCTTGATGCGGCGGACTGCGGCTAGGCCTCGGCTAGTATTGCTGTCCATCATGTGTGAAAGCTGCCGCTCTGCTTTTGCCAGCTCGTCTTTGACATTGGCAATGAGGGTGTCGGTCTTGGCCATTTCTCTCCAAAGTTCCTTCCTTTGATCCATCAGCCGTTCGCGCTCCTCCTTTGCTGCCTGTATCTGTCGGTCGAGCTCCGACACGGCGTCGCCGCGACTAGATAGCAGATTTTGAAGGTGCGTCACAGCGGGCTCTGTAGTCGCTATGTCCTTCTCCAGCTGTGTTATTTCCTCGGTTGTCTGCATTCTGACAGCCTCAACCTTGGACAATGGTGTGAATGCGTCGTTGATCTGCTCTCGAAGCCAGTCATCTCGTTCCTTTTTGTTTCGGAATCTCGCATTGCGGCCCTGCTTCGTGTACAATCTCTGTCGTGCAGTTTCGGCTTCGTCGAGCTGATTCTTCACATCCACTTCCTGCTGGCGTTGAACGTTGTATTCTGGGAGTAGCTCTTCAAGCTCTTTTTCCCGCTCTGATATGGCATTACACAAACGCTTCATTTCGGCATCATGTTGTGCTTTTGCTTGCTGAGATGCAGATTGACCATCGGTAACGTTCCTTATCTGCAGTTCAGTCTGAGCGCGTGCTTTTGCATTATCTCTCCGCTCGTCCTCGAGCTGACGCTTGTCTACCATCAAGAAGTCCATCAGATGCTTGAGTCGGCCAATCTCTGTGTTGGTTTCTGCCATTTTCTTCTCGCCTTGTGTAAAGAGTTCAGAGTTCTCATCTGTCCCGTCTAAACCAGTCTGCCGCTGCTCTTCTATATGTTCCAGCGCTGAAGTTATCTCTGCTTGTTCTCGAGAGAAGATAGTGTACTCCAGACCACGTTTCTCCTTATCTTTTTCTTGGTAGCTTCGAAGCTCCTCCTTCTCTTCTTCAAGCTCCGCGAGTCGCGAATTAATGAAGTCAAGAAGCTCGTCAATCTTCTGGAGCTTGTTGTTGGTCTCGTGCATGATCTTCAAGGACTCCGTTCGACGCGCCTCGTAGACTTGAGTGCCAGCAACTTCTTTGAGCAGAGACAGTCGTTCCGAATCTTTCATGTTCGTCAGAGCTGTCACGCGACCTTGAGGAACAATGTAATAGGGATTCGAGCGGGAGAAACCAGCCGATTCGAGGAGATTCATGACATCTGCTTTTGTCGCATTTTTTCGATCTAGTGAGTATTCGTCTTTTTTCAGACCTATCGTTCGCCGTAGAATCAGCTCTTCCTTGCCAGTTGGGAATCGGTCGTCACCGTTGTCGAATATGATCTCGACATAAGCTGACATCACTGCGGAGCCAGAACCTTCCTAGAAAATCCTCAGCAAGCAGTACAGAAGCAGATCACATCGCTGCTGACATGAAGAAGCGCCTGCCGCTCCTCTCGTCCCATCTGAGTGTAGGCATCACTGAGAACGAACTGTATAGCCTTGAAGAAGTTACTCTTCCCAGAGCCATTGCGCCCAACAATGACATTGTGCTTGGGCGAGAATGGTTCGGTGACAGTCTGATCCTTGTAGCTATGCGCAAAAAATGTCAACAGCGAGAATTTGCAATCGAGGGGTTCCCACTCACCTCTTAAAGCCCTGGACTATGATTTGCTTGATGTGCATTTCGAATCTGGTAGCCCTAAGGCCAGCGGAGGAGTGCGATGAGTTAGGACAGGCAGTGTGTAGCTCATGCTGATTTGAAGACCTAGCCTAGCGCATCCTTGAATTGCCTTGCGATGTGGCTTCGGCCCACGCGTGTTGGCTGTAGGACGCGTCGAGCCCATTTAACCTTTAGGGTTTAGCGTTGATAGTGCCAAGAGATATTTGCCTAACACAGAAATTCCGGAGCAGTATTCAAACTTGGTTTGCGACTTCTTCGTAGTGTAGTATGCCTAAACTGTCGTCTCACTTATCTCGCTTCGCCATTGATCCTTTGAAAGCTAGACATTTATCGCACGGTGTCCACCTATAGCTTGGTTAGTGACATGGCGGCCACCGATGACAATGCCCGTGGTCTTGCCGATGGCCAGATGCCGACTCATACCTTTGTTCCTCATCGAGGCTACATGAGATCTGACGAGGAAGATGGTGGTGCACCAGTCAAACTGAAATCAAACTTCGAAGATGATAAGAATGAAGCCGAACAGGAAGATGACCTGGACGACATTTTCGATGAGGGGGACGTCGATGAAGAAGACCTGTTGGCATCAAATCCAGGCAACTTGACCAAGTCTTACAACAGACAAAGACGGGTACACGAGGTAGCTAGTGACCCAAATGCCCCAACTTCAAACTATCCAAAAAGCAACCCTCAAAAGCCGACAGCAAATACCTTCGCCTCTGTCGATGATCAGATTGCATCATTATCCAAACATGCCGCTAAGTTGAAGCTAGATGCGAAGCAATCCGGGCTCGCAACTGGTCATGGCCGCGGAGCTGAAAAGAGTGACCGTGCTACTTCAGAGCAAGTATTGGACCCAAGGACTCGAATGATTCTCCTCCAGATGATTAACCGCAACGTTGTGTCCGAAGTACACGGGATTATATCCACCGGAAAAGAAGCCAACGTCTATCATGCCATTTCTTCGCTAGAAGACGGTACAGAAGCCCATCGAGCGATCAAGGTCTACAAAACCAGCATCCTTGTCTTCAAGGACCGGGCCAAATACGTCACTGGAGAGTTTCGCTTCCGGTCAGGCTACAACAAGAGCAATAATCGCTCCATGGTAAAGTTATGGGCTGAGAAGGAAATGCGAAACCTGAAGCGTATACACTCTTCCGGTATATCGTGCCCTGCACCTCTCTATCTCCGATTGCACGTCCTGGCAATGGCCTTCATTGGTGATACGAAAGGCGTCCCCGCTCCAAGACTGAAAGACGTCGAATTTGTTGGGCCAGAATCTGCCTCGAGGTGGCGAGCGGTGTACATCGAGCTGGTGGCTTACATGTACATCATGTACCAGGTCTGCAAATTGGTACATGCTGATCTAAGCGAGTATAATGTCTTGTTCCATAACGACACACCTTGGATCATTGATGTTAGCCAGAGTGTCGAACATGACCATCCAAGGAGTTTAGAGTTTTTGAGGATGGATATCAAACATGTCAACGAATTTTTCAGACGGAGAGAAGTCCTTGTCCTGACAGACCGACAAGTCTACAGTATCATCACTACAAGCTCAGTCTATCTAGACCTGGGACAAGCCAAGGATTCAATCCAAAAGATCATGGCGAACCGATCGGAAAACGAGGAGGATGAAGACGAGGTCGATAATGAAGTGTTCCGCAAGCAGTATATCCCTCAAAGCTTGCAAGAAGTTCAGGACGTCGAAACGGACGCCGAAAGGATCACAGGGAATGGAGCGGACGATGTTATGTATAGAGGCCTTCTTGCGGACGGTAAGCCGCGGCAAGCAGTCGAGAATGGCTCCGATATTGGCACTTCACAGCCTGATGGCAACAGTATTAACGGATCGGATGAGTACTTAGATGAAGATCCAGACAAGACACCCAGGGGCAAACGATTCCAGGACAAGGACGTAAAGAAGGAACACAAAAAACAGGTCAAAGAAGAGAAACGGGAGAAGAGAAAAGAAAAGATGCCAAAGCATCTCAAGAAAAAGCTTGTCAGCTCAACTTCGAAACCCAAACATTGAGCTCGTGGTGGTTTCTTGCGCCTTTCTTGACAGCTGATACTCATTGAGGTACCTGTCAATGCACGATCATGACGCTAAACACATCACGTGCCTGATCAAAATGTGGTAAGTCAACTCGAATCTCTTTGCACCTGACGTCATTTTTATGAAGAAATCGCAACACTTGATATGAATATCTGCATTGAAGATGGCCTCTTTCCGAAGCCTCTGCACATGCAGGTAGCCTGGCAGCCCTTTGCGACCAGGCCGTGATATACAAAGAGAGCACAGATGAAAACTGCTAGATAACAGACTTGCGGCACCCCTATCATATATAGCATAGCTAACGGATTAGAATCGCTTACAGGAGTGCTGGGCTCATCCCTGGGGGCTGGCAGCCTTCAACCGCTTCAGAGCCTCTTCGACTGTCTTTCGCGGGAGATCAGGCACACTTTCACGGTCGTCGCCGATGCGTGAAAAGGCAAACTTGGGAGGAGGATCTGACAAGCCGGACCAGATATCCATTGGCAGATATTCTCCTTGATCACGGCGAAAAGCCTCTCGCTCTTCAATGTCGTCTTCGTAGAGCTCTTGCAGCTTTGAGTGAGCTTCTCGTATGACCTTGTCCATCTGATTTCTGACCGCTTTCCGCCTCCCCACCTCGACAATCAGTCCATCGTATGCGCCGAGAAAATTCCGATAGACATCTCTCAAATCCTCAAGTCCTGCCATTCCTTCTTCGATCTTGAGCTTCTCTTCGCCCCAGCGAGCCACAAATGATTGACTCTGGTTGATATAGCCTGCCAGTTTGGTGCCAACTTGCTCTAGCAATTTCATAGCTGCCATGACATCCTCGTTTTCGCCCTCTTTCTTCTCCTTCCATAACAACACTTGGTCTCGCTGAGCCTCCATCTGAGAAATTCGGTCTTGAATTTCAACGACCACCTCCTCGACTTCTGCAGCATCATTATCCAAGACAGCCATCATCTCCTTCTTCTCGTCCTCCGTGATGGGTTGTGTTGGGGCTTTGAAATCCTCAACGCTCACACCTTCGGGTAGCTCGCCCATCTCAAGGTTCTTGGCCACCGCAGCTCCGCCACCTTCTGTATGCTGGATAGCGGTGACGCACAAGTCAAAATGCTTGACGAGGCTCTCTAAACTCTCTGCCGTCTCTCTGGCATGGGTTTCCAAGGCTTTGAGAATGGCTGGGATGTTTGGAGGCTGGAAGGTCGAGCTTGACGATGAAGATGTTGCCGTCTTCCCCCCCGAGGCATTATTTACGGCTTGGAGGTCCTCCTCGAATTCTTGTAACGATTGCTCCATCTCTCTCTTTGCTTGTTGAACCTCGTTGATTGAGGCTTTGAGATTATCCTTCAACTCCTCAACTGGAGCGACATCGACGAAGTCATGCAGCGTTTCTTTTGTCTCCGTCACGGTTTCATCCTCCAATAGAACACTTGTCCTCAAATCTGCGACACGGAAGCCCAATTCAATCTTGGTGCTCTTCAACCTGTGAACAGTATGCTCCAACCTCTTCCCCGCATCATCCAATCCTTTCAAGATCGAGCTAAACTCTGACTGACTGCTATGGACCACATCCTCTAGTTCAAATTGGACACCGCGTAGAATCTTTATTTGTGATGCTAACCACCTTTGCAGAAATTTTGTGCGGGCAGCGAGAATGGTAGTAGATTCGAGGTCCGAGCGAGCACTAGATAGAATAGTGGTGGCGCGGTGGACATGATGAATGCTCGAAAGCGACCTCTTAGATGCGAGCAGATGTGATATGAGACTCTCAAGCTGATTTGTTGGTTTCTGTAGGGAAGCGGACGGAGATGGGGTTTGGGATAGATGTGCAGTGGATCCGCGTGGAGAGGAGGTCGAAAACGCCATGAACTGCGATGATCAATGCCGTCAGGGCTCCCAGCATCGACGGACCTTGCAATTCACCAAACCAGTCACCCAACGCTGGCTGATAGCACGTAACCCAGAAAGTTCTAAGCAGCTAGAAGCTGGTCCGCCATAACTGTTCGGGTTCATGATGTTCAAACGACGAGGATCTGGGAGCAAACCATCCTTGTTCCAGTCTAACACAGGTACCTTACGCAGGCCAGCTGCAGGCACACGCTTTCGAGCGTCCGTAGTCCTTTGCAAGGAACAGTGCCTGAGGATACTGTTACTGGTACGAAGAGATGATGGTAGGATGATGAATAATCGGGCTTTTACTAGTCGAATAGCGAATCCCTCCCCGGGTTCTTCGGTCGACTTCAGGGTTTGGAGTGGGAATTTGATGGCGCCATGCGTCACGCCATTTGATTGCCGCCGCTAGCTTCGGCAGCAGCCGCTGGAACTCTGGGATTGTCACTTGGCACTGGCACGCAAGATCGCCGGCTCGTCACACGCCCAATTCCTCATTTCTTCAACATCTCGCGGCATCTGGCGTATGAGACTAGAGATATCTTCGTACGACATTCACGACCTCGCGAAGTACCTTTTTGGCCTACCCCATAGATCAGTACCCATTGTTTACAATAACTCAGACTGTCATCTGTCCTCAGCTCCTTCTCTTTGGCACTGGGCTGTCGGCTTGTTAGAGATGACCACGTACTCCCGCGTGCCAGCATTGTCAACAGATACCCACACTCCGACCTCATCATGACCACAAAGCGCTCGGGTACAAGTGACCTGGTGGTCGAATTCCCTCAGCCAGCCCTGAAGCGCAGGCGGTCTGGTGGCCGCAGTCTTAGCCAGATCGACATCCCCGATCACATAAATGCGTTGAAGCAGAATGGAAATGTCACGAACCCAGAGCATGGTTGTCATTCTCCGGATGACACCAAAGAAAAGAGTATCACAATCGCATCAACAGCCAAGTTTGCCGATCAGACTGTTGCACCGTTCCTCATGCGGCATATTCCTGAACAATACGCACCTCTAGGTGGTCCGAATGGCAATCAGAAGAAACCTTCCAGAGATCCCAACTCAAAATTCTGCTACCGTCATAGACCTGATCTGCTATGCAGGCGACAAGCTGATGAGCCGTCAATGGACCAACTTCAGCGGGTGAGATGAAAGCCTACTCTCTAGTTAAGGAAGACAGCTGACAGATGAAAAGGATCTTGATACACTCTCACAAGACGATCGACAAGGGATTGCCCATGTCTGGTCACTTTTCTCTGCCGCGCCCTCAAAACACAGAAACCTCATGCTTCAGGGAATCCTAGCTCAATGTTGCTTTCCACAATTATCATACCTCTCTGCTAGCGTTCGAGATCTTCTGAAGATCGATTTTGTGTCAGCATTACCGCCTGAAGTTTCTTTCAAAATATTGTGCTTTCTTGACACCACTTCACTTTGCAAAGCAGCTCAGGTCTCCCGGCGGTGGCGACAGCTGGCAGACGATGATATTGTTTGGCATCGCATGTGCGAGCAACATATTGATCGGAAGTGTACGAGATGTGGTTGGGGTCTTCCCTCAATGGAACAGAAACGCTTGAGGGCGTCAAAAAGACAGATTCAACTACGAGCTGCGGGTCGTGGAATCAACGATTGGTCACCGAACATCACTCCCAATCCTGAAATCCATGAAGAACTCGCTGGTAATGATACCAAACCAGAGACTACAATAGAGCAAGAAGAGGTAAAAGACCCCAAGCGACCCAAAACCCCATCGCCTCTCCTGACCAGAGCGGACTTACCGAATCTGTCTTTGGAGGCTGACTATTTCAAGAAAACCCGGCCTTGGAAGGACGTGTACAAGGACAGATTCAAGGTTGGCTCCAACTGGAAATACGGTAGATGCTCGACCAAGACTTTTCGGGGCCACACGAATGGCGTGATGTGTCTTCAGTTCTTTGACAATATTCTTGCCACCGGGTCATATGACGCAACGATAAAGGTCTGGGACATTGAGACAGGTAACGAGGTTCGTACAATGACAGGTCACCTGGAGGGGGTTCGCTGTTTGCAATTTGACGACACAAAGCTCATTAGTGGCAGCCTTGATGGCACGCTCAAGGTGTGGAATTGGAGGACCGGAGAATGTTTGTCCACCTACCGGGGGCATGACGGAGGTGTCATTGGCTTGCATTTTGATGGAGATCTTCTTGTGTCTGCCTCGGTCGACAAGACTATCAAAATATGGAATTTTCGCGACAAATCAATCTTTACGCTGCGGGGTCATACAGACTGGGTCAATGCTGTCAAGATCGACGCAACATCTCGCACAATTTTTTCAGCTTCCGATGACCTCACCATTCGCTTGTGGGATCTTGATACGAAGAAGTGTCTCCGAATTCTCAAAGGCCATGTTGGTCAGGTCCAGCAAATAGTTCCATTACCTCGCGATTTTGAGCTGGATCATCTTGAAGCAGAAACTCATGCGGATGATTCTGCTAGTCAGACAAGCTCGGATGAGGTTTCCAGTCTGGAAATGACTGAATGTGTCACTTCGGCAGCCGATTCCCGCTACAACGATATCTTCAATTATGACACCGATCGAATTGCGCCGCCGCGATATATACTTACTGGTGCTCTTGATTCAACAATTCGTCTCTGGGAAGTGACCACGGGAAGATGTGTCAAGACGTTCTTCGGTCACGTCGAAGGCGTCTGGGCTCTTGGTGCCGATGCACTTCGCGTTGTTTCTGGAGCTGAAGATCGTATGATCAAGGTGTGGGATGCCAGAACCGGCGCCTGCGAAAAGACTTATACTGGTCATGCGGGGCCCGTGACGTGCATCGGACTGAGTGACAGTCGCATGTGCAGTGGGAGTGAAGATGGAGATGTGAGGATGTACTGCTTCAAAGATGAAGCTATGTCAGTAATCTGATCTAGCTCTACCGAGTGAATATCCGACGACAGCGGGCACCTACTTTGGACCATCTCACATCCGACACTATGGCGAAATGCGTCTACGACATATATGCTGGAGCGAGCGATCTTTTCGCGCTTAAGATCCCCCCTGAAGCTTACAAGCTGATGACGAAATATATACAAAAAGGCCTGAACAAATGACATACATTTTACTCCTCTCAACCTGGTGCAACTGCTTTGACTAGGTAATCCCCTGCAGCACAGAACAGAGATGCATTTCATGACTTCCTGTTCTGTCGTTCATATTTTTAATTCTTGACATGCTATGACACTCGGAGGGCCCATTCAATACTTCTTGGCTTCTTGGTGGTTTCAGGAAAGCTAAGTCAGAGAATCTTCCTTCTTTCACTGTGCTGCAGTCACTGCCTCTGTCATCAGATCCCATCACGTTTCAAAGTCAGCTCTTCAAACAACCATGTTGGTGTATGTATGCTTCTTCAGTGCGGCTCCCCCCTTCTCATTGCCCAGTCTCGCTCGGTTCTTGTATGTCTGCTATCGTTACTTACGGCTACTCAACATGAAAAAAGACGCTCGTCCTGCTGAGCTTTTCTCCACGCCATCCTATAAAGTCAGCACACATCACTGCAGGTCCGCTTGGATCTTCGCATTCTTCGTCTGTTTCGCGTGAAAAGGGATATGGACGGCTCGGAAGGCGGACCATCTTGCTGCTGGTGACCTTGCTTCTCATTCTTGTGTCTGTGATTGCCGTGCCGGTTCTCGTGAATAGCCTGAGGTCCGCTCTGGTGAGCCCCTCTCGTTGTGCTAGGATGATCAGAAACAGCTTACTAGCGACCTTGGGATACCATGTTATAGGAATCGAATCCAGTTGTCTTCTCGTCGATCAGATCCACGCTAGATGCTTCATCACCGACTCCTGCTGGCAGTAGTTCGATATCTCAAGCAACGAGCCAACCTCCTATTCATCTCTCCAATGACAATGTTACCCTGAGACCCAACCCTACTGGCGTAGGAGCTACACGAAACATCACTATGACGGCCGCCCTTAGTGTCACGGCAAACGCTTCGGCCGTTCTTCAGCCCGCAAGGCTAACGGCGACACTCCCCCAACCTCCAAGCCATACACCTCGATTCTTCTCTCCTCGCCACGCCCTCAGCCAGCATTCCCAACCTTCCCTCTACAAGATAACTTTCCCTCGGCTACTCCCTCGCCACCCGCCCGCCAGCTATCAAATGCTATCCGCGCCTCCCACCGCCAATCTCCATACCCGAGGAACTGGAACACGAAGAGCAGCCAGCTCCAGCTCCCCACAAGCGCGGCAACCCCAACCTTCTCAACACCAATCACGATGCTAAACGCCATGATCGGCGATATCCACAGGTCGATCGTGAGGATGCTGTGCTCGGGCCGCCATAGCGCGAGATTTTGTCCTCAATTTGAGTGGTTGGGTGATCTTTTCGTGACGGATGAGCGGTTGCAGGAATAGCTTGGGTATGGTGGATGTTAAGAGAGTGAGAGTGGGGGCGGCAGCGGGAGCGGGACTGAGTGATAGTAGTCGCTATGGGTATGTTATGTGATGTTTGACTTCTAGTGAAACAGTCGTGGTAGGGTCGGAGGAATCGATGTTCCTAGGAGTGGGCAAGGTAGCAGAACTTGGGCTTTTGAGTTTCAACCTAGGGAAGGGGGTAATGACTATCAAACCCCGTCATCCCTGAGATCTCTCGTCCCAAGAACGAACGAACGAACGCAGGTTTGGGTGCCCTCCGAATGCAGTGATGGTTCTTTATGCCAAGACCAGAAGAGGTACCAGGAGAATAATCTCCTTGAGCGGGCCCCACAGGCGTCTGAGGAAGTGAGAAGACGGATGACTTGGTGTGCACAGCTTCGAGTCTAAAACAATTGATTTATCTATATGATCTACCGAAGAATCATCTGCTTCATTTTCTACTCAAGCAGCCAAGTCCAGCTCTTTCTACTCTATCCAACTGCATGGAAACCCAGTTTCAATTCCTCATCTCCCATTCATCTCCCCAACTCGGCCTATATATCCTACCTTCCCACGGCCCTAGATTATCTCCCTTCCCTCTACCCGTTTTGGCGAGTACGTCCACCTTCCTTCCTTTCAACGCCTCCGGAACAGTCAGTTACCTGTTGCCCGCACATGAAGTTAAGCACAACAAACGTCTCCTCCTTCCCCCTTTTCTTGACATACATGAATCACTTCCTTATTCTCCAAGTCCGGCATCTCAAATCGTCCATACCCGAATGAATCCTCATGCTCCCGACGCAAGCGTATCATATCCCTCCACATCCTCAAAACGCCCTCCTCGCTCTTTCGCTCCGCCACAGCGTTGACTTCCTTGTAATTCTGATTCACAGCAATCTACGGCCCCTCGATTCGACCAGTCGTGAACCCCGCATGGGGCTTTTCGCCACTCCACTGCATCGGCGTCCTCGCATTATCTCTCCCAAACCTCGCAATCCCAACTCTGCCCCTGTGCAGCATCTCCTCGTCGCCAGCGTACTCCTTCTTCACGCTCTCCCAATAGTTCAAGGAGTCGACATCACGGATCTTGCCGGGGACCAAGTCAGCAGAGAAATTCGTCATGCCGATCTCCTAGCCTTGGTAGAGGAACAGCGTCCCCGAGAGGGTCGTGAAGAATATGGCCAGGAGCCTGCCGGCTTGGACGCGGTACCTAGGATCCGAAGTCGTGAATGTCGGGATACTGCGGGGCATGTCGTGGTTTTCGGCGGAGCAGGCTGGCCAGCCTTCTGTCTCGCCGACGATGCTCGGGGTTTTGAGGACGGTTTGCTTGTATTCTCGGAGGGTCCAGGGCCAGACTTCGTGTTATTGCAACGTGCCTCTTTGGCCTAGGTAGCAGAAGTCGAAGTTGAAGATCATGCTTAGTTCGTTTGACGCGGCGGAGATGTAGCGGAGCGTTTCCTCTAGACTGGTTAGGCCGCATTCGCCTACCATCATTACGTCGCCGTATTTACTAAGGACTTTGGCGTGGATGTCTTTGAGGAGTTCGTGCATGCGGGGGCCGTTGTGGACCCATTCAAAAGGCATGGCGTAATCATCGCCGCGGCGGAAATGCCTGCTGTCGAGGAAGCGTTGGTCTTTGGAACAGAGATTCAGTGTGTCGACGCGGAATCCGTCGATGCCTTTTTCTAACCAGAATTCTATGGTGCTGTCGTGGATCGCTTGGCGTGTGATGGGGTTCTCTCGGGACAGAAAAGGTGCAAACAATACTCATCTCTTTCGGGTACATATTCCCAAGCAGATCCGCCACAGAAACATCCCCAGTTGTTTGGCGGCTGTCTCTTGCCCTTCTCATCGTATTTCGGCTTCTTCCAAATATGCCAACCTGTGTACTCGTTGTCCTTATTCTTTCTACTTTGCTGGAACCACTTGTGCTGATCACTTGTGTGGTTGATGACGAGGTCTAGTATCGATTTCATGCCCCTCTTATGGCACTGATTGATCAACTCGTCCATATCAGACATGTTTCCGAACCGGGGTTCAACAGCCTGGAAGTATGAGATGTCATATCCCATGTCAACCAATGAGGATGCATACACGGGAGCAGCCAGATTATGTCTGCACCAACCTCATTCTTTATGTAGTCCATAGTGGAGAAGAGGCCTTGGAGATCACCCGTGCCTGTCCCGGTTGCGTCCAGGTAGGACGCAGGGTAGACTTGGTAGACAACTGTAGATTTTCCACCACGGGTGAGATCCTGAGCGAGTAGAGGGCATCTTAGAGATATACCAAGATCGACTGCGACGAGATTTGGTGTTTTTGGCAATGTCTTCAAAGTCTGGTATTATGGTTGAAGCCAATGGATTGAAGTTATGCCTGTCCAGATTCATCTTCAAATGCTCTGCTGTTGCCTGGTACCGCCATTGCTACCCCGCGCTCCAAATGGATCGACAAGATAGCTGATGAGTGGCTTGGTCCAAGACGATGGGCGAATAGTGAGCCGGTTCCTGCTCTCCATATTGGCCTAATGCAAAGTGGCTTACGGTACTTACCCGTTGGAAGGTGGATCATCTCTGCGGGTCGAGAGAAGGCGGATCAACAACTGCACGAATTTTCGGTTGAATTTGCTTCCACAATGCCAAGAAATTCGTTCGGACTCTCTCTGTACAAGTATTAACAGAACCCATGTTTTTGCACCAAAGCTTTACTCCTCCAGTCACGCAGATCATGCCGCTTCAGCAGCCACACTTCGTGAGCGATGTGAGTCTCAGGTGAGTGATTGGTTGCGCATGGACATTCCTCTAGAGAGTCCATCTCCCAGTCACTAGAACGATCAAGGTTTGAACGTGGGGTCTGGCACAGAGATTTTGTAGAGACAGAGTCGGCATGAGGTTATCGCGGCGCTGCTTGAAGTAGTGTGAAAATAGAAAGCCCTCCACTGGTGATAAGAGCTGCATCCTTGGTGACCAGAAAGTCGGCTATCGAAGGGGTGATGCTGATGGGTTCCAGTTCTGATCACCATCGAGGAAGCAGCCGAAGACTGTCCATACCTCCAAAACCTCATAAGAAATCTTCGCCTCCACCGTGACGAAGAAGTCCGGCGCCCGCCATGTGATGTCCAAAGCCAGGCCTGACAATCGCCAGGCGCCGATTACATGAAGGAACATGGCAGATGATGATTGAGTGTATGTAGGAGGAAGCTATCTATGCAGACTAGCAAGGAAGAAGAAAATAGGCCTATGCTGAGTAAGCCGCTAAGGAGGACCTACAATACACCCCCACGAGGGCAGCGGCGCAGACGAGGCTCGCTGTCCACTCAAATAGACAATGGTATAGAAAATCATGGTGTTGAGGCTTCCTCGCTTGTGTGACTGACGTTCCTATTTAAGAATAGCGTTGCCATGTTTGCAGCCAGATTTTGACGCTAAAACGCAGGAAGACTATTTCCGACAGTGACACAAGGGATGAGTCGCTCTCTACTTAATAGCAGCTCTGCAGCACTTTCCAATAATGGCAGAGTCAATTAAAAATAGCTCTCTACCCATTCAAGCAATCGCGGACGCTCAAGCCTCGATTCTGGACTTCGTATTGTTCCCTGGCTTTACCCGCACATCTACCGTTCTTCAAGAGCATCTCACTGTGGACGTGAACCTCCTCCCGTTCCAAGACAATTAAGTACGAATAAAATACCCTGGATATCTCCGCGCCACCAAGGCCGAATGGTCAACATTTACTGTTCGGCTCGCTCTCAATCCTCTCCTCAAACACACGTCAAAACACAGAGACTCCGGATAGGATAGCGTCACCCCAGAACTCCCACATCAGCTCGACCAGAGAAAGTGGATTTTCCGTGGATGGATAGTGGCCGCCAAAGGTGAGGTTCCGGTTGAAGTAGGTCACGTTTGCGGATCTCTGGCACCAATCAAGTGGCTGTTCACATCGTCAGTATGAGACATGGTAAGACGTCCTTGCAAGGTAGACTTAAAGTGTGATATCCGAGATCACCAGGATATTCAGTAATACCTGTGGGCTGATGAATGGAAGGGAATCCATTGGTGAAAGAACCTTCCTGCAATGACCAGACATTCAGTATAGCAGCAAGCAGGTTGAATTCAGGTAGGCTAGGCTGGGAAAATGTTTTAAAAACGCACCCTCGTGGCCTCCTTATACATTCTCATCCCGCCATACGGTCCTTGTATATAGTACAGCATTGTCCAAGTGATTATCTGCCGGCTGTCCAGTAGTATCCGGGAGCGGCTTTACATGACAGCGTAGATCCAAGCGGCCGTGCCAATTGAACTATCTGTCATCCCTACAGCAAGCTGCAGGGGAGTCGTGGACTGTATTGCCGCGTACCCATTCGATTGGGCGATTGCTTGAGTGAGAATAATATTGCTGTTTTCCATCGAGGTTGTTTGGTTGTTCGCAAATCGTTGCAGATCGGTTGCGTTCGGATAGACGAGGTAGAAGGTTGATAGTACCGAGACGACAGATTCCAGGAAGTCAGACGCCATGTGGCGGAGAGTGAGAGCTCCGAAGTCACCACCTGCCACAACGTATCTGTCATACCCCAGCTGGGACATCAGGCTGTTGAAAGCCTGACCCGCCTCGCGAAGTCCTAAATCAGGATGTTTCTGGCGTGGGGGAGAAGCCGAAGCCGGGAATATCGGGCGCCACGACATGGAAAGCAGGTAGCGTCTCATTCGGAGGATTCGTCAGAAGCCCGATGATCTCTTGCACCTCGAGAAATGAGCCAGGTGCACTGTGGACATGCAAGAGGGGGATGGCATCCTTTCGTGGTGATAGATGGTGCACAAAATGGAAGGGACTGAATATGTATAATTTGGACCTGCAGTGACAGTTGTAGTGAACTGGTGGAACCTGTTGTTCAACTGCTCCTGTTAGGCAAACCAGTCGTACTCGTTCACCCAGAAGTCACGAATTGCTGAGATGTTGTGTCGTGGCGGTCCATCGACCCGCTGGTCCAGATCTGTGGTGTAGCGAGTCAGACTGAGTTTCGCTTTCGTATTGGCGATAAATTCGGGGTCGACATTTATCTGGAATGGCTGGGGAGAAGTGCCAAAAGCCGCATTGAAAGTTCTGGCAATGCTATCATGAGAATAAGCTGCCTTTGTTGAAGGATCTGCACGGGTGAATTTTAGCAACGGCAGAGTGATGAGAATCGCAATGAAGGGAAATTGATGCGTCATGATGTAGGTAGCATCACAGACTTGAATGAAGAAATTCCTTCGCTTTCAGTGAGCTTGTAGCTATTGGTGGCTTTGTACATACTGTTGAGAGCCCCTATTGGAAATCATGTTTCATCCGCTTTCCGTCCGCTTTCCGTCCGTATTTGTAAAGCCAGACAGCCTAGAATTACTCCACCTGGTCTGTTCCCTGCGGTATATCGCGCCTTTATTGTTTACATGAATCCAACTCAATCCGAAATATCCGTGGTCAACGAGAGGGTGCCCCCCTGCAGTGGGCCCCCACCCATGCAGAGGGTATCCCTTGTGTCACTGGATGTGTGACGTTCCTATTTTGGCCAAGCCACTATTCCCAACAAGGCAGGATGCCCATTCAGTGACACAGGGGATACTTGAGTGACGTTGGATTTTGATGCTCGCAGATTCAGTGACGCACGCGATAGTATCATAAATGTCAAAGATGCCACCAATCACGGAGTTGAGACCGCAGGGCTGTGATATCAAAGCCAGGCTAGGCCCTTCTACGGGCCGGCACGTGATATTGCTTGGCACAATACGCAGTCCGCCAGGATCACCGGCGCTCACTCTAATCCTAACTTTCAGTGGGGAAGATTCGGAGGTAATATGTGGAGCGCTTTATTGCTATCCCATACAAGCACCCTCGACGCCTAGTTGTTCAAGAGAAATAAAACCGCTGTTTTGTCGTATTATTTCGTCTCGCGGGCTTCGATTTATTACTCCGTCTCCCTTCGGATTGAGAGGGAATTTGTGCACTGGAACCTGTTGTGTTTGGGTTTTTTAAAGGCGAGGGGGTGGAAGTTTGTGGATTCGAGTCTCGAAGGGGGAGTGAGAGTCGTACATGTTAATTTTGATTTTTTGTGGGCTTGATCAATCTTTTTGTGCTAAAGTGCTATCTCCCAGAGGCTCATTAACGCCAAAATGATGTGCATGCAAAATGGAAAGTTCTTTGACGGCAGATGGCCGCCTCGAATATATCGCAGCAAAAGGAAGAGTACGACTCAATTCCGTTGCTTCCCGCCCAACCCCGTCTATCCGAATTAAATCGTTCACTCCAAATAACTCTCCCCAGACATCGCAGCCCTGCCCCGGAGAGGTCGTCGCCGTCATAGTGACCCGCTTTCCCCCGATCTTGCTCATCCTCTCTGGCGCGCTCCTTGCTCCAGCAGCGCTCGCAGGCCGGGCACCAGGAGAGCGCCTGCTTTTCAATCTCGTGAAACCTTCTCTTCTATCTCCACTCGAGTGAACATGATACTAGACTCGAGGCTCATTCCTGGCAGGCACGTTCATCTGCAGCAGCAACGAACTTGTTGCTGTCGTTGTTCCACGAGTTAGATAGACACGGGGCATGAATTTATACGGGGAGCTGACCTAGTCGTATGGGCGACCGCCCGGACGAGGAGGTTCGTGGGATGGCGTGGTATCAGTCGAACATCCGTGAAAAAGGTGGTGCGGGGGGGGAGGACCCGTCCAAATTTCGGCTACTCCGAGTCTTCATATTTCCAACTTTTCAACTTTTGCCTATTTAGTGAGAAGCAAGCAGGAAATCGTCGTCTTGAAACAGACCCCCACTGTAGTTTTCTGTTCTCATTAACAAACCGAGAGTATTTTATTCACAATTTGGAGGTCGAGGGGGACGCTCCCAGGTTATATTCGTGTAATGCCTTTCTCGCCTGCAAATCGTCAATATGAGCTCGCTTCAGCAAAGAGTGACTGGACAAATGGCAGTCTTCGTTCCAGCTAGGTGTAGTGGCGGAACCACTACAGAGGGTGAACTTTGCAGGAAGGCAATTATTCCCGGATGCAGATCAAGCACAGGGCGGCATGCCAAGTAGGTGCCGAAACGGACCGAAGAATGCAGTGGCTGTGGTGATCCAACTGGAACAGATGATCACAGTCATATCTTAGATAACGTACCTCCAGGACAACGTCATGATACTCAACCCACCTGTTCGAACTTGCGTTGCCGAATCTGGATTCGGATGCCGAGACTCCAACCTGCCGCTGGTCGCTGTCCTTCTGTCCTCGAAGTAGTCGATCTCTCTTTCTCTGTTGTGGTCCATCATTCAGGGTAAATATCGTGCCACTCGATCGTGCAAGGCCTTGGATTCGAGATGCTCGTGGCTTACGGAGAGACTCGTACAGTTGTGTTAGTCTTGGAAGATCATCGACTGGTTCGGCCTTGGTAAGCAGCTGTGCAAGGACAGCAGCGTCTTTAATCCCTTGAGAAGCTCCCTAGATAAGAGACGAAACGATCTATCAGCTACCTTGGCTAAAGTGTGGTGGCCCCAACATCCTTACTTGACCGGTAAATGGCAGCTTTGCGTGAGCGGCATCGCTGAGGAGCACAATTCTGCCGTTTCCACTAGTCCATGAAGGCAGTGCAGGTATTTCGGCAAGCCTCCATTTCCAGCAGCTTTTTGCTTTGAGGAGAAGCGAGCGGACTGCTGGGTGAAAGTCTTTGAAGCGGCTCCGGAGCCACGTCAGGTCTTCGATGCGCTCGTTCCACGTATCTACCTCCCCCTTCGGACCAAACCCATATTCGTGATCGGTAAACTGAATATCGTATATGCCTCGCTTTGGGACCGAAGACGCTACGGCCTGCCGGCCAGGTCTCATCTAGATCTGGAAACTTGAATCTAGGAACAATTCATGCATGGAGGGATCCTCTTCCATGATGGATTGCGGTATGGAGATCTGGAAGACACATGATTTGTGGACGATAGGCTCCGTGTCTGGTGCCAAAGCGTGGCGAATGCGCGATTTTATGCCTGAGTTTACGTAAGTGAGGAACAAAGTCTCAACCCGACTACGCGAACCATCAGCTGCAATTATCAAGTCAACACTGAGGTGCTGGTCTTGCCCGAAGAGCACGGAGCAATGATCGAGGCCCACCCCCACAGCTTGTTTCCCAGTGTGGATCTGGACACCGCTCTTGATCGCCCAATCTTGCAAAATTTTCCATACATCGACTCGACGGATGTACCAGTTGCTGCGGAAGTCATTACATGTTCTTACCCAAGCAATGCTCGACAAAGTAAGTGCTCTGTTGAGAACTCACGGGTTTCCATTGGCAGGCATGTGAAGTATTCGAAGGACCTCTCCCGTATCATACCTTCTCAAGCTTGTTTGTCTGCTCTCTGTTGCCATACGTTCGATATCTTCTTGTAAACCCAATTCCGCCAGAATGCGCATTGCGTTCGGGCCTAAAAGTATGCCACTACTGCCATTATCGACGGGACGACTACTGTCCCTGCGTTCCACTATCTGAACATGGTGTCCTGTCTGGGCGAGGCGTGTGATTCCCCATCCGACGACGACAATCGAGAAAGGCATCTTGTAGCACCACCTAGACTCAGTTCAGCCTTCTCCATTCGTGATTTCGCGAATGTCAAATAAATCCGACCACACCTCCTTAGCCTAAGGAAAGCTTGTCTGGGATTAAAGCAGTGAACGACAATTTGTGAAAGCTTTGTTGATGGATCCACCTTACGTGTTCAGAGACCCTCGTCGTCTGCAGGTAGCCAACATCGCAGGGGGCACACCTTCTCTTGGATGAATTCGACCCTGCGTCGAAGTACTTTGCGCATGTCTTTCTCCCCAACTGACGCTAATTTAGAGGAAAGCTTGTGTTGACCATGGCAAACCTTAAATTGAAACCCCAGTACGTCATTTTTCATGTGGAGCAGTCCTTGCGGCTGAAATTGAATAAGCAGAGTAAAGGGTGCCAGAACAGACTCCACCTTGAAGTTTATCTTCTACCCCGACGCTGCCCACTTCTCCCAAATCAGTCTCCCCATTTCAGTCTCGTCTTTTGGGCACTTTTCACCAAAGCATCAGACTTGACAGTTGTTCCAACGCAGACACAAAATGGAAACCGCACCATATACTTGCAACTCTTGCCTGGTTGCATTTCGGACCAGTGAAGCGCAGAGAGGTCATATGCGCAGTGACTGGCATAGGTACAATCTGAAACGGCGAGTCGCCTCTCTTCCACCAATATCCTCAGAGACATTCACCGAAAAAGTACTCTCTGCACAAGCCAACTCTAGCGCCACAGCCGCGAAAGCCTCCTTTGAACGAGTCTGTAAGACATGTCAGAAGACATACTTCAGTGAGAATGTGTATCAAGACCATTTGGGCAGCAAGAAGCACAAGATCAGAGTTTTGGCTAGTTCAAAAGGCGGCCAAGCAGACACGGAGTCTACGGCCAGCTCTGCAATATCCCTAGGTGATTCGGCCGGTGGCAATTCACCGACTGAGAAGCGGGATCCAGAAGCAGAAGCAGAATTTGAAAAGATCATGGATGGGCTGAAGGACACCTCAATATCAGATTCAGACCACCTTCCCAGGAGGCCCTCGCGACCGCATCATGCATCTGGAGAAAGAGAGGAGGACATGCTATCACCTGGGCCGCCAACGGAGATGTCAATCACTGAGTCCGGATCAGTGCCCGAAGCTGAAGTCGCTCTTTCGAGATGTCTGTTCTGTAATTACGACTCACCCACATGGAAGTTAAGCGTCTCACATATGACAAAAATCCACGGACTGTTCATTCCGGAGCAGCACTACCTTACCGATCTCGAAGGCCTTCTACGATATCTTCAAACCAAAGTCCACCAAAACCACGAATGTTTACTTTGCCACAAGCTCAAAGGCACGACCAGTGGAGTGCAGACCCACATGCGAGACAAGGGTCACTGCATGATAGCTTTCGAAACTGAAGAAGAGATGATAGAAGTGGGACAATTCTATGATTTCTCTTCCACATACTCTGATGATGGGTCTGGAGACACTGAGATGGGCCAGGCCTCAGACCCAGTGACAAATGGTGGCGTGAAGCTGCCAGGAGCCAAGACGGACGATGTGGAGGACGATGGCTGGGAAACGGATTCTTCATTCTCTTCCCTTGACTCGGCTGAGCTGACCTCGGTGCCTGTCGATGACCATTCTCACCAATACTCGAAACTGGCTCTACACAGACATCATTCCCACCACGACCCAAGACCTCATCGCAACGCCGATGGCTTTCATTCGCATGCACACCATCATGGCGCCAATGCCGTCTTCCACGATGAATTTGAGCTTCACCTACCTAGCGGCCGCATCGCCGGTCATCGTAGCTTTGAGAAGTATTATCGCCAGAACCTTCATAATTACCCTACTGCAGCCAAGAAGATGGAGAGAGAGCACGGCCTTCTTGAGCAAGGCGATGCTGAGGACGAACATATGGAGGTTGCTTCAGAACCTTCTTCACGCAACGATGCGTCACAAGCTTTGACGAGACGCTCCGAGGCTGGCATGCTGGGGGCTACCGTTTCGCAGAAAAAAGATGTTCGTGCATCGGAAATCAGTGGACGGCGGCAGGGCCAGAAAGTAATGAACAGGTATCAAGCAAAGCTTGAAAAGCAGAACAACTTTCAGAAGCATTTCCGAGTAAGTCTTAACCACATGACGATATTTCTTCTCTGTGCTCGTGCTGACATTCCCGCGTATAGGATCCTCTGTTACAATAATCCAATGTTGCATTCGGATGGCATCTTAAGCTGTGACGGCGTTCAGAAAGGGAAAAGTCCTGCAGATACAGCATAAGCATTGGTGCTCATTTGAATTAGGATTCGCCATTAAGTTTTCTAGCCGACTGTAAACCCGACTCGAGTGAACCGATCTGGGTTGGGCTTTGGATCGGTTAGCATGATTATCGTAGAGTGACGGAGTGCAATCAGAACAAATGGATGGGGTGGGGTCACTTAGCTTGTCTTGGCTTTTCACGCTGCGTTTCTTACATACGTAGTATACTTCCTGAGAAAGTGCGCGCTCAATGTTCAATAGATTTCACAACTACTCCGTACACAATCGCCCCCCTTTACAACTCCAGTGTTTCTTGGCAATGCCGCTCGGGACATCTTCCCAAGCCACATCATGACTTGGTCTGCGTCAAGACAGCATGGATCGAACCTGTAGTTAGAGGGCTTTCCTATGTCCGCATACGCGCCCTTCCCACTGAAATGCCCCTGTGCTGTCCGCCTCATGCAGTCATCCAGGTAGCAAGGCTCAAACAGCCTCTTTCCAGGCCTCCCTTCCAAACCTCTCGATCCTTCACTTCGACAATCTCCACCAGATCTCCACCTCTCATCACCAGCATAGAAAGTGATGCACCACCTTACAAACCTCGAGCCGAACCAAATCCAAGAGCGAAAAATGTGGCAGTGGTGGGTGGAGGTATTACGGGCCTAGCGGCGGCGTATAATCTGGCCAAAGCACTTCCAAATGCAATAATCACACTGTTTGAAGCTAAAAAGAAGCTTGGAGGATGGCTCGATTCGGAGCTGATTTCAGTGGACGATGGTGAAGTCCTGTTCGAGTGGGGACCAAGGACCCTACGCAATGATGGTATCGGCTCTGGAAGGTATACTGCCCAACTGGTATGTGCGACAGACCAATTACTGGTTTTATGGTATTGATAGTGTCATGCAGATGGCCCAATTGGACATGGCTGAGGATGTGATACCGACGTCAGCAAAATCACCTGCGGCTTTGAACCGATACATTTACTATCCTGACCACCTTGTGCGAATGCCTGGCTCTCTTCCAGGTGCCAATCTTTTGACGCAAATTGCAACGAACTTTATGACTGTCGCTCAAGAACCCATCTTCAAAGGCGCTGTTGGAGGCCTATTCAGTGAACCGAGCGTTACCGCGCGATCCAAATACGTGCAAGATGAGTCAGTGGGGAAATTTGTGACTCGTCGATTCGGCCGACATGTTGCAGACAATCTGGTTTCCGCTCTTTTCCACGGCATATACGCTGGTGATTTGTACAAGCTAAGTGCGAGGACGATTCTTCCTCTATTCTGGCATCTGGAGGAGATCTCGGAAACCGGCATTGTGGGCGCAATTGCAGAACAGATGTGGAATGGCGAGAGCTTACTTCCGTATGATGACATACAGTTCACTCTCCAATCTGACCAGACTCTAAACATTTCCCCCACTCCCATGAAAGCTCTAGCGGATAAGTTGGAGGGGTCGAGTGTATACACATTCAAGAAGGGATTGGCGCAGCTTGCTGAGAAGACCGAAGCGGGTCTACGAAAGTGCGACAACGTAGAGATCAAGCACATGACTGCTGCTCTGGCGTTTGACTCGAGGACAAACCAATTCAGCATCACTGATGCGGACCACCCGAAGAAAACAATAGAAGAAAATACCCACAAGTATGACTACGTCGTCGCGACTATTCCTTCACAGCAACTCAGCAAGGCGCTCTACAATCACTGCGCCACCAACTCCACTTCGCTCGCGTCACCATGCTCCGGCATGCTAACCCACCTCTACAACTCCACTTCCACCGTTAACGTCATGGTTGTGAACCTCTTCTACCGCAATCCCAACCTCATCCCTGTGGTCGGCTTCGGATACCTCATTCCGCGCTCTATCGCCATCGATCAGAATCCCGAGCGGGCTCTTGGTGTCATCTTCGGCTCCGCAACCAGTCGTGCCTCTTCCAATGTATCTGCAGACCCCGACCAAAGCAACCCAAGCCAGGATTCAGCCCCAGGCACGAAACTAACAGTAATGATGGGCGGACACTGGTGGAGCTCCTGGTCTTCCTCCGACCTCCCCAATGAAGAGACGGCAGTGGAGATGGCGAAAGCTGTCCTCGAACGCCACCTCGGCATCACAGACGCACCTGTCGTAGCTAAAGCTCGTATGCAGTGGAATGCGATACCGCAGTACGAAGTAGGGCATCACGAGCGCATGGCCGGCATTCATCATGATCTTCGACGGGAGTTCGATGGCAGGTTGAAGGTTGCAGGTAGTGCTTATCAAGGCGTGGGCGTCAATGATTGTGTCAAGGCGGCTAGGAAGGCGAGTTTTGATATCAGGGAGGGTCTGGATGAGAGGACGGGGTTGGAGAGCTTTGGGCAGGAAATGAGGTGGGCGGTGTATAAGAGGAGGGAGAGGGCTGTGTATATGCTGGATAAGGGGAAGAGGGGGGCGGGGTTGGAGGATGGGTGATGGGTGATGGGTGATGGGCGGTGGGCGGTGTGTATAGTATAGACTTGCTTGAAAGCGGATAAAACCGAAGATTTTGTTGTACATGATTCCATTATCTGGAGGACTTTGCTGTTGTCAACGATCGAAACGAAGCGATCTATCCCAAAGTCCTACCCCGGTTTTTCGCCTTCTTCTGGAGCCTCTCTATCCTCTTTCTATTTCCCGTCTGTCTGTGAACAAAGATTGCCTCAACACTCCACACTTGGTCTTGATGGTCCAGATCATCTTCAGCACCTGAAGCCAACCAAGTTTGAGTCAAAGCTCAAAACCAGGCCGATCACGGGATACTCCTTCCAACCCCAATCAGCGAGTTGGCTCTTGATCTGAAGTGGATCGCTGAGAAAGGACCCATTGCTGCAACTGTCATTGTGCCGCAATCCTCCCGGCATCCTTCGTGGCATGAGCTGGACATGTCCAACTTCTTGGATTACCCGGGTGCTCAATCTTGCTCCTTGACGTCACCATCTTGTACTTCATTGACGCTCCCCTTAGGCTCACCATCGGCGTCAAACCCAAGCTTGTCGAGATCTCGAATCAGTTCCTGGATCTTCGTCACCTTGGCCAGCTGTTCCGGTAATAGTTCCCCGCCTCCCTCCTTCTTTTCCTTCAGCTCCCGTGCTTGTCGCAGCTTCTTCCTTAAATTGCGGGCCTTTTTCTCAATCTCTGCTGCTTCGTCTGCCTCGGTCACAGCGTTCTTATTTGTGGTTAGCTTCCTGGGATCTCGCCAGTCTTTTTTGAGCTTCTCTGTCTCACTCGATTGGAGCTGTGTCTTCTGCAGCCCATTCGTGATATTCCCTACGCCGGCACCGGGTACTCGGTTCTCGTCGGCAGCATGATTAGGGGCGGCGGCTTTCTTCCGCGCCGCTTCTCTCCTCTTCGCATTCTTGTTCTTTTCTTGCAACCCCTTCACAGGTGTGCTTACGGGTTCAGTACCCGGAATTCCTCCCTTCCCGATGTTGCTGCGGGCTTCAAAGTTCCGGTTACGGTATTTCTCCTGGTCTTCTGGCGGGCGGTAGCCCGGTCGTACTTTGATCTCCTTGCGGGTTGAGCCGTCCGGGCGGACGGAGGAGGGTATTATCGAGTGACCTGTCGGGAGGGTCTGGATACCAGAGGTAGAGATGGGAGTGGATGGACGGTCAGGGGAGGCTGCCGATGGCATCCTAGTGTTTGAGACGTGTACAGAGTAGAGATGCGCGAAACCACGGTAAGTAGAGAAGTCACACCCTAGGGTTGAGTGGAGGTCCGCATCGGATCATTGCGAAGACTTCTACCAAGGGGCGTGATACATCTTGGAAAGCTTTAATGTCAGAGGGTGCGTAAATATAACAGTAGCAGAAATTGTCTGTGAGGGAGGATCAAAGCCCATAATGCGATTGTTCGCAGTCGTAGAACGATGTTTTTTTATCAGCAAGCTCGGCCTTGGTGGAGGAAGTCGTTTGGCCAATCAACAGTCAGCGGTTTTCGGTACTTTCGTAAAGCTCCTTCAATTGAAACTCTACCAAACTGTTCTTGCTCTCAATCAGCACAACTCCTTGGCCAAGGTAATCATCATGGCTGGCGTAAGTCTCTGTCTGTCCCAATTCCGCAACCAGCTGGCTGACAGTTCATGAATGCAGATTGCGTCTGGCCTGTTCAAGTACTTCGCTCCTACTTACTAGCTTTGCCACGGCAACATCTAACCCTTTCACGATAGCTCAATATTTCGCAAGAACGCCGTCTTCTTGTCATCAGTCTTTCTAGGAGCGTTCGCGTTCGAAATGTCAGTTGCAATCGAGGAATCCCTCCACTACGTCAAGTTTCGCGGGCTAACCGCCCCTTACAACAGAGCTTTTGACACTACAACCGACGCAATATGGGACGGGATAAACAGAGGGGTGCGAACATCCTGGTTGAGCATGATCAGGTGTACGAACGTGGCTGACCAGGATCTACAGCGGCAATGGAAGGATATCAAACAGAAGTACATGCAGCCTGCGGAGGAGGAGGGAGGTGATGACGAGGATGAATAGTTGGTTGGGCGTAAGGAGGAGATGCGGCCAATAAGTTAGAATCTTGAGAAGAGCAGCCGTCCAGGTCTTATAGTGGAGGAGGTGCTGTCTGTATATATTTCAAATGGCATAAATGACCCAAACACGCTGCCCATGAAATACTGTGAGCAAAATTCATCGCTCTCGGACACTGCACGACCTCAGCTTTGATTCTACACACTCGAATAGTTTTTCATCTATTAGATCATGGTAAGCTATCCATAGCTGGACGAGTTCTACCTAGCTAGCCTCAGACTCCGCACTCACATCACACTACGGTGGACTACTACACTAAAGACCTCGAAGAGAATTAGGTCTCAAGACCTTTGGCGACCGGGTTTCAGGTGTTTATGGGAACCCTGCACATACTTCCTTTTATATCTACGAGGCGACTTTAGGCGAACCCAAACCTTGCCACACTCTTGCTCGATGAGAGAACTCCTTCCGTCAGCCATTTCTGCATCGTTGCAGTTCACTGCAGCGTTCTGGACTCGATGACGCCAGAGCTCGAGCACAAGCTTTGTGAAGCACTGCGAGATCATCCTTACAAGTTCTCGCATCGTTACGATGACAACGCGCGCCGTGCTCTGCTGGAAATCCTCTTCCGATCACTTACCAACGACCGGCCTGACTACTTGTTGGGTCTCTTTGCCGCCGGATTTCCAGGGTCTTGTAGTCTGAAAGATGCTCAAGGCTCGAAGCAAGGATCAGAATACACCGAAGCCGCGAGAGGTCATCCCTGTGGTCACATCTTCAAGCAGGGCGAGGCATCTTATCACTGCATGACCTGTACTGATGACGCTACCTGTGTCTTTTGCTCTAGATGTTTCGACGCTAGTGATCACGAAGGTCATCAATTTCACATATCTGCAAGTGCAGGAAACAGCGGTTGTTGCGATTGTGGAGATCTAGAGGCGTGGAAAATACCTGTGAATTGTGCCATACACGCAGCATCAACAGGGACAAGGCCACAAGACCAGCCTTCTCCTTTGCCTTTGGATTTGATCAACGCTATCAGGACAACTATTGGCAGGGTTCTAGATTACTTCTGCGATGTCATATCGTGCTCCCCTGAACAGCTTCGGCTGCCTAAGACGGAGGAGAGTATAAAGCATGATGAAAGCTTCTCCCGGCTAGGACCCAAGTGGTATGCCAGTGGTGATGAATACGAAGCAGATCCAGAATACTGCCTGATAGTATGGAACGACGAGAAGCACACGGTCGTGGAGGTTAGAGACGTAATCAAAAGAGCTTGCAGGAAGACAACAAAATTCGGCTTGACCAAGGCTTGGGAGGCAAATGACATTGGACGATCGATATTGAGGCACTCGAGGGACTTGAAGGAGTTGATCAGAATGTCGAATATCGTTGAAAGTATCAAAGTGACAACAACAATCCGGACGTCAAGAGATACATTCAGGGAGCAGATGTGTGGAACAATAGTCGAATGGCTGTCTGATATTGCTGGGTGTAGTGTTGGTGATGACCATCAGATCCTTCGGTACACTATCTGCGAGGAGATGCTCCAGCAGTGGCGCATCGGCAGCGAGGCTTACAATGCGCAGATTGGGAGAGGTGGTATGGACGATCACGAACGTGCTGAAACTACGTACCGTTTCTCTACCATGCCTGTGTCGCTGGAAGTAGGAATTGCTCCCGAGATCATAGAAGAAGACGAGGTTGATGAAGATCTCGTCACTGAACCTACTGGCGAGACAGAAGCCGACGAAATGGAGGTGGAAGACGCTCTTGACACGAGCCAAGCCAGGCGGGCTCGACGGCGAGCAATAGAAATCGAATTTCTCACGAGGCGCATGGAGCTTGAACGGATGAACGACCGTCTACTAGTAGATGGCCCCGCGCCATTCAACGGGAATGCTAATGTGGAAGTCGTTGCACAGCATGAAGCGTCTGAAGAAGAAGCTGAGCAGTTCCTCCATCCAGATATCCAATATCAGCAGGAAGCTGACGTTTTTACACCATCTGAATCGGATCCTGGGGATGCTAGCACTATTCCGGAAGGTCAAACAAGAAACTACAAGAACGTTCCCCGAACCCCTTACGGCAGGCGAAAGCGCCTAGGGGGTGCTCAGCCAAATCACTGGGCAGTTCAGCCATCGGGCTCAGCCGACAGACAAAAAGTTCCCCACCACGAGGATCTGACGAAGAATATTCGTCTTGACTCGATGATTCTGTTTGATATGCGGATGTGGAAGAAGACGAGAATTGACCTTCGCGACCTTTATATAAGCACGGTCGTCAATGTACCAGCTTTCAAACGCATTCTAGGTCTTCGATTCTCCGGGCTCTACACATCGCTTTCTCAGCTCTACCTGATCGCGGATCGAGAACCCGATCATTCAATCATAAATCTGTCTTTGCAAATGCTGACCTCGCCATCCATCACGGAGGAAGTTATCGAACGAGGCAACTTCCTGACAAACCTTATGGCTATCTTATACACTTTTCTCACGTCGCGTCAGGTAGGCTTTCCTCAAGACGTGAGCTCTTCCGCTACCCTGGCTTTTGATACTGGATCTGTCACCAATCGACGTCTTTACCACTTCTTCACCGACCTCAGATATTTCTTATCCTCAGAGCCAGTGCAACGAAAGGTCCGAGAAGAAAGACAATACCTGCTTCAATTCATCGATCTCATCAAGCTCTCACAAGGTATCTGTCCGAATGTACGCGCTATTGGAGAGCATGTGGAATATGAAACAGATGCTTGGATTGGTGCGTCCTTGCTGACAAGAGAAATCAACAAGCTCTGCCGTCAATTCTCCGACTCTTTCTCAACTAACTCAAAAGGCAAAGGCAGCGAGAATATTGGATATGTGGTATATACATCTGCATTTGCAACGATTGTCAATTCTGCTGGGTTGGAACGCCAGCGATTTGATCAGACTGAAACGAAGGATGTCGCAGGATTCAAGGAGCTCAGACCGTTCGAATTTGAGAGCACCGAAGGTCCCTTCACAGGTAGAGCTCACCGTGTCATTGACTATGTGGTTGAACAAGGCACCCTGAGTTTTCACCATGCGTTGCATTATACCCTATCTTGGCTGGTAGAGTGTGGCAGGAGCCTGTCTAACGCAGAGATGCGAGGCGTCTTGTATAAAGCTAGCTCCGACTTCATCAAGCAGTATGGACCTCTAAAGTCATCTATTCCGGGGTTTTATGTACCGGAGGATGGATTACTAGCTGCATATGACTTCCCTCTTCGAGTCTGTGCCTGGCTTGGTCAGATGAAAGCTGGCCTATGGGTGCGTAACGGCATGAGCTTGCGTCACCAAATGTCGCAGTACAAGGGCATGAGTTTCCGCGATGTTGGATACCATCGTGACATCTTCCTTCTGCAGACCGCGTTCGTGACCTGCGATCCGAGCAGATTGCTGGCCACGATGATCGACCGTTATGGTCTGGACAACTGGATGAGGGGAATGTACGGTGTTGCAAAAAGCTGCGAAGATTTACAGCTGGTTGACATTGTCGAGGACTTTGTCTATCTTCTGATTATGATTCTTAGCGATCGTGCATCTCTCATCACTTTCGAGGACGAGCCAACCCCACTTTTGGTTGCAACCCGGAAGGATATCATTCATGCCCTCTGCTTCAAGCCTTTGTCGTTCTCGGACTTGAATACAAAGCTCAACGAGAGGGTCCAAGACTATCCAGATTTGAACAGCGTCCTAACAGAAATGACCACGTTCCGCGCTCCTGAAGGCTTGACCGACTCTGGAACCTTCGAATTGAAGCCCGAGTATCTAGGGGAGCTAGATCCTTACAACACGAACTACAACAAGAACCAAAGAGATGAGGCTGAGAACATCTACAAAAAGTGGACTTCGAAGAAGATAGGCAAGCCTGCCGAGGAAATTGTGCTAGAGCCAAAGCTTCGCCCAATACCTACTGGCGTGTTCAGCGGTCTTTCCACTTTTACTAGCACACCTTTGTTTGCTCAAATCATTTACTATGCACTCAACTACGCCCTGGTTGCGAAGAAAGTTACACCTGATGTCGCTGTCACACGTGTTGAATCGTTGCTCCAAGTGGTTCTTCAGCTGGCATTGATCGCAACTCTAGAAGACGCTACCACTGAGGATGATTATACAGAGGAGTCCCTGCAATCATTCATTCGTCGTGCTCTGACCACTAAGGCTCGCACTCACGCTCGAAGTCCTGAAACCATCATCGGAGTGTTGCAGCTCATTTCAACAATGGACGAGTATAGTTCGTGCAGACCAAAAATCAAACATACGCTCAAGTTGTTCTATCGCAAGCGAGCTCATGATTTCACTCATGCAACGGCACATCTGGACTTCCCTTTTGGCAGGCTAGATACTGCCTCTCCTGCAAACGTGGACCAAGAGGTCGAGGCTAAGAAAAAGCAAGCTCTGGAGCGAAAAAAAAGGGTGATGGCCCAATTTCAGCAGCAGCAGAAAAATTTTATGGATAACCACGGAGTATCTGACTGGCCTGACGAAGATCTAAGTGATACTGAAATGGAAGCACCAGCGGCTTCCGAAAGGGTCTGGAAATATCCGACAGGTATTTGTATCCTCTGCCAGGAAGAGACGAACGATACGCGACTCTATGGTACTTTTGCGATGTTCACGGAAAGCAACATCCTTCGCCAGACAAATCTTGGGGATGGAGATTGGGTTCGAGAGGCGTTGAGTACTCCAACCAGTCTTGATCAATCCATCGATGACATGCGTCCGTTTGGTGTGTCTGGTGAAAACCACGAGCGGGTCGTGCGACTCTCGGCAGACGGGAATCAAATCATCACAGACCGGCAAGGACTAGGGAAAGGCTGGCCGGTAGGATATACGAGACGATCACCAATATCAACAGGCTGTGGTCATCTCATGCATTTTGCTTGCTTTGATCACTATTTCAGATCTGTGATTAGACGGCATGCGCAACAGATTGCCAGACATCACGCGGAACGAACTGAAAACAACGAGTTTGTATGTCCGTTGTGCAAAGCACTCGGAAACGTTTTTCTGCCAATTCTATGGAAGGAAAAGGAGGAACGTTACCCTGGCGTGCTAGCTAATGAGGAGACTCTGGAATCGTTTCTCGATGCAGAAGTTCACCGCATACTCCCACGGCAACAGTTGCTTGAGCAAAGCAATCCTGAATCTGCTCGCAGTACCCAGAACTTTTTTTCGGGCTCTCTCACAGCACGGTTCGCCGACGCAATGAGAAAAGCTGTTTCACTGGGTCGGTCAATGAGCCCAACCTCTCCGGTTGCAGCTTCAATTGCAGAGCTTTCTCGTATCTTCTCGAGGCTTGGAGATACGATCCATTCTAACAGACTCAACAGTTTGCAGACTTCTCCGTCGTCGGCAAAACAAGTCTCGTACGTTGACGTCCTACTTTCTCTGCTCGGCTCTTCGATTTCAGCAGTCGAAATTGCCCAACGTGGTGTCGCTGTTGAACCTGGAACCACGCTTCTGAACAAGACATCTGAGCAGACGTTGTCGCATTTACGCATACTTTCGGAGACAATCAACTCTTACATCTCGATTGGCGAGATCTCTGTTGAATCATCCGCAGATGATCTTTCTTCAGTGCAAAAACGACTCTTCCGCCAGCTGTTCGTTAGGTCAGCATCTGCATTGACAAACAACGATGGTGCGATGCTTCATGCGGCCACATATACAGGTCCAGCACCTCTTCTTCTGCAAGATATCTTTGACTTCTTAGTACAATCATGCTTAGTCCTCGGTCCAACCCTCAAAGTGAACATCCACCACGTTTTGCATCTATGCTACCTAGCACAAATTATACAGGTCGTTATGGCGTATATGTATAGTCCAGGAGGGCTGGCAACGCTGGTGGAGGATCCCGCGATTCAACGACACAATCTTCCGCGCCTAACACCACCAACTGGCCCTGAAGTACAGGCGCTTTCAGCTCTTACGAAGTGGATGATTGAACAGATATACACCGCAGGATACATGCCCAGCATCATCACGCCACAGTCTGAGCAAGCACTCTACATCCTCGTCCGTTCCTACAGCCTCGCGTTTCTACGAAAAGCCACAATATTCCTGCATGTCAGCCACGGTGTGGATTTTGCGCCATCGTCTGACCACAATTCGCCTGAGTTTGACCGCCTCTCCCGTCTGCTCAAACTCCCAAGCCTTTTCGACGCACTCTTCGAATTCCAAGCCTACCGGGGAAACCATTCCATCAAAGAGCAAGTGTCAGGCTGGATACTCTCCCTGGCCAAACATCAGCACAGTAAACAAATCGAGGAAGGTCACTACATCCCTCGCGATACATCAGAAACCTTTGGAGACCCTGAAATTGGTCCGCTTATCGTAAATTTTTCTCGCAATATGGCCTTACCACACCCAGTACCGTTCGAGCTCATCGGCTTACCCAAATACTTTGATGTCCTTATGGAAGAGGCAAACCGCAGAAAGTGCCCAACTACTGGCAAAGATCTGACGGATCCGGCACTGTGCCTATTCTGCGGCGAGATCTTCTGCAGTCAAGCCGCTTGCTGTATGAAGAACAAGATAGGTCCGGCAAATCTGCACGTCGAAAAGTATGTATCTCCTCCCTCCGGTGCACTATTGCCGCCGTCTTCCAAGCCGTTTTCTCATTCCTCACAATCTTACGCTACCATTAACCATATCTTCTTCCCAGATGCTCCTCCCCCATCGGCCTTTTCCTCTCCATCCGCAAATGCACCATCCTCCTCCTCCACATCGTCGCGAAACCCCCAACTAGGCCTTCATCCTCCACCACCTCCTCCCCAGCGCAATCCGGCGCCCCGAAATCCAACGGCGCCTGGTTCCACGCCCCCTACCTCACACGCCATGGCGAGGTGGATCCCGGTTTGAGGCAGCGCCATCAGTTGGTGTTGAGTCAGAAGAGGTACGATCGGTTGTTGAGGGATGTGTGTTTGATGCTGAATGGGAATGTGTGGAGTACGGTGGCGAGGAAGTTGGAGGGGGAGATTAACGGGGGAGGGTGGGAGAGTATCTGAGGGGGGCTAAGGGGATCTGATTGGAGCGGAGATGGTTTGAAACGTGGGATGGGGAGTTTGTGGTGATGGTTTCGGATTTTGCGTGGATGGCATAGAATAGGAGGGCGTTCTTATTGCGGGGTGGACACGTAGGAGTATGCAGGCCAATTTGAACGGTACAGTATGGTCAGGGCAATTCGGAAATTGAGGAGCTTTTGATGCATTTTATGAAGAGGACTTGTTCAACGCATCTCGGCCTCTTAACTACCTAGCTCTGTCTAGCCCTCGTTTCGCAACGATTCAACAGCTATCCCATTCCCACACTGTTCCAAGCCAATGTGAACAGCCTTCCCTCCCAGTCATATCATACACAATACCAGTAGTTCTGACTAGTTAGCCACACCTAGGACTGCAGAACTAAAACAACCAATCCCTAAACCAAATTATCGCTCCCACGATTCAAATACACATCAAAAATGGTTCAAAGATCCCATGCCTGCCTGCCCAAGCAACGCCAAAACCACACCAACATCGTGTAAGATCTAAGTAAGATGGGGGGGGGGGGTTCATTCAGTCAG
>JAABUK010002327.1_pt1 | contig 34289 bp, 43 predicted proteins | sample 5559141 | NCBI WGS metagenome assembly JAABUK01 (sample SAMN10711869, study PRJNA513367) | rock metagenome | isolation source: Antarctica rocks | place: Antarctica: Victoria Land, Pudding Butte nord | collected 2016-01-03 | reverse complement strand
GAGATGCCGTTATTCTGTCAGGCCCTGCTAGGCAATGTTATCATGGCGTGCCACGTGTCATGCCAGGTCAGCTTGCATGTGCAGCCATCACAACTGCAACAGATGGTGGTATAACCAACTACATGCAACGAACACGTGTGAACATCAGCATCAGGCAGACATGAAACATGGCAGTGTGTCTGGGTTGTTTGGTGTTGGACTGTAACAGTTGAAAACCTGTTGAAAAGTTGGATCAAAGAGGTGCCAGACGAGTGGCTTTGACAAGTTCAGCATCTAGTCCAATTGCCGCTTTTGTTTGACTGCATACAAGTGTAAAAGGCAGCCTCATCAGTTGCACCCACATGCTCATGTGTTTATTGCATTGAGAGATAAGGGGAATGGGTGTGCGCACCGGACTTCTGACCCAACAGTTTTACTTGGACTTTTTGTCTGGCAAGTATGTTTTGCCGAGTCCTGTGAACATACTGACAAGTCCTGGAGTGCCCTTGAATATCAAGTTTGCCCTAGCCTGGTTGCTAGAGTTGGCAAACAAAGCAAGGCCAAAAGCCATGAGCTGTGGGAAAGACAGCCTGGACGAAAGAAATCCCTGCCAGTGAAAATCAGAAAGCCCAAAGAATGCAGAAAAAAATTGCCGCGTTTCCCTAAGATCCAATTTGAGCAGCACATCCATGCCAAAGGTGAAAAACTCCCTCTGGCGCAAACGTTCTTTTGGCCAGATAGCCTTCCATATCTTGGAGGTCATTTCCACAGCTTCCTGTTCATTGCTGGCGCCGTTTGGTGCACCTGTACATACAACTCTTATCAATCCCAAAACGAATATTTCAGTTGAAAATGTCATCCCTACACTGGGAATCTAAATTCAGAAAGGCCCCGGGATAGGAAGATCATGTTTCCCCAATATGAAGATGTTTTGAGATAAAGCACATCACACGTGACACATGCAGCATGTAAGTTGAGAGATGCTTATGGCAAACATGACACTGTGTACTCTGCCCAGAGCCCAGCAGCTGCAGCAGAGGCAACAGAAAGCTCAGGTGCTGAGTACATACAGCACTTCTCACCACCGAAACAACTATTTTGGTTCAGGAACGTCATCCCTACACTGGGAATTGAAACTCACAGACCCCCGGGGACAGTAAAAACGCCTTTCACATTGTGAAGATGATCCAGGATAAAGCACATCACACATGACACATGCAGCATGTAAATTAAGAGACGCTTATGGCAAACATGACACTGTGTACTCTGGCAACAAACAGTTCAGGCCTGGAGTCAACATGCTCAGCTTGCTGCCCATAATGCTGCTCAAGGTGTTGAACCATGTATTGAAAGCAGCACATGGGCCTAACAGAACATAGCACACCTGCATCAGTGGCTCTGTCTGAGGGTGCAGCCAGCTGGTCAATAATGGCATCAGCCAAGACAGGAGCCGCTCCAAGCACTCTCGCTACCATGTAGCCTGCACAACCAAACAAACAGTCAGTCTGAACACGCTACCATGCAGCCTTCATATCAAGGCAAACAGTCAGGTTCAGAGTGATCCTCGCCAACAGGCCACAGGCACAAACATGTGCTTCCACCACTCAGAGCTGTACTGTCTTCACAGCAGCGCAGGCAACATGCGTGCGACCAGCATAGGGCAAATGCATCACCAGGTCAATGCATTCCTGTAACTGCCTAACACGTCCTTATATCTGGGGCATGTGATTGGCCCACCATACACCTTGTCTGAATCCTCGATCACTGACATAAGGTGAGACCTGAAGAACTGCAAATTGTGAGGACATCAGGAGCTTGCCTGTGGATGGATGCACCATGCCGCCGGTACCCCCAATGCCTAGCGTGCGCTGGGGAAACTTGGGCAGCACCCCGCCCATGGGAATCAGGCAGTATTCTTCTTCTGTCATGGACTTCACCTTGATGCCCAAATGCTCCATTCTACATTAGCAGATCGACCAGGCTGAGCAGTCAGACGCGACCAGAGTTTGTACAGCTGAGGCAGACAGAGTCATGCTAAGCTGTGTGGTGCAACGATGTGAAGCCTTGGTGCGATGTGCACCAGAGCATGGGCGAGCTGCCTAACAAATGCTGATGCATAGCCTGCCAATTTTGTAATGTAATAAAAATATAAACAGGATGCAATACAGACTGACTCTGCTTTCTGCTGAAGGCTAGTAATGTTAACAGGGTTGCCACAGACACATGCAGGCAAAGCCAATAGCAGTTGTTGACAAAGGCTTTGCCATGAAAAGAGATATACCTAATCTTTGTGTCGACTTCGTCTACACACACGATTTTCACTAAGTTGTAAGCATATGAGCATCTGAAAGCTCCTCTTACAGTTTGGGATAGTCAGGGTGAATGAAAGAGATGCCACACCTGACTTGGAGCCTGTCTTTCAGCTCTTGAAAGGCAAAGGGAGGTCGTGAAACCAGGGAAGTCTCCTCCAGGAACAGCTTGGTTTTGCTGAAGGGCATGACATACAGAAAAGTGGGCAGCTTCTGATTGGCCGCACGCATTTCTGGCCGACCCTGCAGAAACAACAATCAACTCATTTATATCAGGCATGCAAAATGCTGAGTGTGCTTGCGACTAGCATCAAAGCCAGGTAAAAGCTTGAGCGAGGCTGCTCAGAGGTGTCTGGTAAATGATCGGCAAAACCTTACGTACATGAAAATGTCGTACGCACAGAGTGCATTGAGCCATGACAGCAGTATGTTGCTTGCAGTGCTGGCTTCCCACCTGCGCTTGCAGCTGCTAAAAAGCACAATATTTTGACTGGTATTATTATGACTGTGTATGTTGCGCATCTGTGCGAATGTGATTCTACACATCACAGACTCAGATGCAATACAACAGTTGACTTTCCAAAAAACACTAAAGCTTCATAGCACTTGCTGCAATACAATGACACGGCTGTGTGTGCAACCTGCTGCTAAAAGAATGCTGCTGGTGTGCACCTTGGTGTGGTCGTCCCGCCAGTCCATGAACAGCATGGTGTCCAGCTCAAAGGGATGGTTCTCCACTTCAATCATCATGCCATATGCTGCTTGATAACCAGGATCAAACTTCTCATCAAAGCTGACAAGCTTCCTGGCATGACCAGTGCAGTCCAGTACCAGAGCAGAGTGTAGCTGACTTCCATCTGAGCAGGTCAGTGTGGAACTGCCATCAGCATGTTCAACCTTGGCAGCTTTGGTTTCATGAAATGTCACACCTGCATTTTCATTGACGCGCTGGCTCAGCTGCTGGACAATCTTAGCTCACATTTTCATGAGCAGAGCATGTTCGGTTGTAGTACCAGCTGTAAATGCCCACCATGCTCAACACATCGCTGCAGAAGCTTGCTTTTCAGCTTTGTCCTGTCCACTCGGCCATATGGTCTGTACAAGTACCTACAACACTCCTCCTCTTCAGCTTCAGGCAGTCAATATGGCAGCATGAAGCAGGAGCTTCCGTTTTGTACCGTTCATTGTCTTTGCCAGAGTCAAGATGCACTTTAGCTTTGGGCCAGATTATTTCCAGGCAGTCTTGCAAACCCATGGCCTCAAACTCGTCGACCCAGACGCCATAGTTATTAGGCCAATGCGCAAGTGGTGCTGGATCCACTACACACACCTTGTAGCCAGCAGCTGAAACACGTTCTGCAACGGCAATACCAGAGGGGCCAGCTCCAGCTACTACAAGATCAAGCTTGGCAGTGTTGTCCGGATTGTGACTATGTAGCTGGAGGGACTCGAAGGTGGCCGGTGATTGTCGATCGCTGGCAGTCTCTGCTGACGCTCGTCCCGGCGAATGGTGCACAGGTGGGTGTTGTGCACTTTGCTTGTTAGGTTTCGTGAGTGTTGCTCGGGCTCTCAGTTTATATGTCCGTGTATCATTCTGACAGCGGTTGAAACCAAGTCGGCGATGGCGAAAGATCACAGCATGATGCACGCACTGCTTGCCGCAGGGTAGCTGCTGTTGTGGACCCGACAGAGCACTGTGCATTCTCGGTGGCAAATTCAGTTGCGACAGAGACTCAGGCATGTTCGGGCTGACATTGCCGTGCGCCTTCAGCGCTTTGCTTGACGGCAAACAGCCGCTCCTGCACGTCGCTGTCGTGCTACATGCAATTGTGCAAAAGCCATGCTGTGCCACAAGCTAAGCGCGGGAACCGCCCTGCCCTCTTTCTGATTTTACAAGCGCGCACGTGATCCTACTTGTTCACCAACTGGATCAACAACACCGCCGCAAGCGTCTACCTGCTGTCTTACAGCTTGCGCGGATTGTGCGGCCTCAACCTGCCAGCATATAAGGAAAACCCACGCCATTCTAGCGCACATTCAGGGATTGCCGCCGTGTCTCGAAGCAGTAGCCCTTTGGCAAGCCAATAGCCGTCAGGCAAGCATTGCCCGAGTCAAAGGGATAAGACTATTTGCTTCTTCACGGACTCAATTTGTGCTGCATACACAAGCACTGTTTGCTCACCCAATCCAGCTTCTCCAGTTGTCGGAGCTACCCGCATCAGGCCGTCGACAGCAGCATACAACAACAGGCAAGCGGCCCTCTTGCGTATTTGCATGGCCTTGGAGCCGCCCTCTCCTGGACAACTGCGTCTGAAGGCTGGGACGGCCATCGCAACAGTTTGTGTTACTCTGGCTTTATTGATGTGGGTGCCATGCACTACCTAAAAGCGCTTGCTGCCATGACAACACTAGTTCGCTGTCCCGCATGACTGAGCGCGGTGGCGGTTGCAGGCATGACTGGGAGCAAGACTTGGGCCGCGACAACGTCATGTCAAGCGTCAGACCTGCAGTGAAGTCAGCCTTCAATCACCTGTTTGGTGGGAACAGCAAGCCTTCTGAGCGCCCTTAGAACGCAACATTCCTATCTTTTTCGAGTACAGCAAATAGCACAGCAGAACAAGTGTTTGCAGCATACAATATGACAAATGCAACTGTGCTCAAGCATGTCGAGGACACAGTCAGCACTTACAGCGAGGAACAACAGCTCGATGAAGCAATGAGAGAGAAGATTGCCAAGTAAGGCCTGTTGCCCTTGTCATTCGACTTGCACTCTTCAAGATCTGCTCAACATATCCCTGCTGCTCTCCTTGCATGTCCTGCTCAGCTGCACATCCCCTTTGCAGGCTGTTAGAGTCCCCTGAGAAAGACAGTCACAAGACTGCACAGCAGGTAGTAGACACCGTAGACTCCCTCCACAGTGGTCTCTCCTCAGAACACAAGGGTAGCCTCAAGCATTCTGTCTTCACCATGCTGGCAGATGCATCACCTAGCACCCCCCCTGCTGGCAAGCCCAGCCTCTCTCCGCCCCCTCCTGACACCCCCTGCGAAAGCAGCACAGCAGGCTCCGTGACCTCAGACAAGCCCAATGATGATGATGTCACAGCCGGCAGCTCTCAGAACAACCAGCATGGTGCTCACAACCACAATGGCATCTCTCACACCAATTCCCTCAAGGCTCTTTCTGCAGGGAGCTCCCTGCATGCAAATGCAAGGGCATTTGTTCCTAATGTCAATGCCCCGGCGTTTGTACCTAGCTCAGCCCAACGAATCAACGTGACCTCTTACATGGCTGACAGTCATGCACAAAATGGTTACGCCAATGGGCATGCCAATGGTCACCCCAATGGGTTCAGCCCCAGTGCCCTCAGTGGGGCATCCCCACATGCTGCTTGGGATGAGGCAGCTGTCACTGAGGCCTCAGGCTACCAGAATGGCTGGTATGAGGGTTACGGTGGTTACGCAGACCCTTACGCTGGGTATGGCTGCGGGGCTATGACGCCTGATGGCCTCTTTGTTCCTCAGCAGGTGACTTGCAAATGCAAATCATCAATCGCGACAGTTTCAGTCATGCCACCGTAATGTTTTCGCTTATCATAGATCAGATATTTGCTGATGACACAGAATTTATCAATGATGTTGCATACAGACCCATGTTCACATCTGGCGTGCCCAGATATGCTTGTGCATTTGACTATTTTTGGCTGTTGCGTGACATGCACGTGCATTGCTGTCCACCATGACAGTCTGCTTAGACTGCAGACATGCCTGGTTTTGTGATGCTGTGCAACCCATATAGCTGCATAGCAGCCTATACCTTGACTCTGACCTTGCTGTCAATCAGTGGCTCATCAGCAGCAGACAATGTTTGCGTCTGTCGACGTCTCCTGCTATCTTGAGCTTATCAGCCACAGCTGCCTGCATGTCAACCCTGGCAATGAATGCAAGCTTTGCAAAGCCCTTCTCCACGGCTAGATACACATACTATGTAGTACTGATGACATGCGCATGAGATTGTCACACACTGAGCCGTCACTCAGCAATTTTGGATCTTGACATGGGCTCACCAGCAAGCCTTCATCTGCTGGCAGTCAGCGCCTCTTTGACACTGCAGGCTGACCCATCATGGGGAGGTATGGGTCCTCAGCAAGGCCCTGTAGGGTATCAAGGCCGCAAACGCAGCAATGGCGCTCATCAAGGATCTAAGCAGTATGCAATGGAAGCCGACGCTGCTTTGGCTGTGCTGAGGGAGCAGTTCCCTCTGTACAACCAGGACAGCCTGACAGATGTGCTCAAGGTGGGGTCTTCAGGCCTTTGGAATTACCATGGTGTGTTCATGCATGTATACTCTTTCATGCATACTGCTACATGGATTGCTTTAGTGTCGGAACTGACAAAATACAAGCTCTTGCTTTACTATTCTTGCATGTGTCCGCGCGATGCTGTGCTGGCAGTGGCTCTGAGCCAGTGCTTCCATGATCAGTTGATCTGCAACAGGAAATCCAACAACTGTCAGCTTGGCAGGTCATGTGGTCTTGCAATCATCCTTTCCATTGCCACATCAGTCACGTCCACAAGTGAAACCTGGACTTGCCAATTGTTGTATAATCAAGGTAGTCAGGCCTGTCTGTAGCTGAATCTCAGCGAAGAAAACCTTCGTAAGCGTCAATCCTGATGAAGCCGCTGACTGTCATGTCAAGGCCAAATCCCCAACTAGGTGGTATCAACAAATCACACCAGGTCTAGCTGGATGCATGCATGTGAAGCATGCTGCTCAATTGTAATTTGCTAGCAAGTCATCCCGCCAGCTACTTTGACTATGTGAAGTAATGTCTGAGCAGGGTGTACAAGGAGTAGGAACACTGTTGCATCACAGTGTTCTCAGAAACAACAACTGCAACACCGACATTAACAAAAAATACATTTTTTTTGTGTCAGACCTCTTTATGTTTTCAGCTTTGTTTTTGTAAGTTCTCTATCCATTTGTGTGTGCAGGTGAATGGGTATGACCTGGTGGGCGCTCTGGATATGCTGGCTCAACTGGAGTCTGAGCAGAGTGGTCAACGCAAGCAGTTCCTGCAGGTCTGGCCTTTCTCTCACTCAAAGCTCTCAGCTCAGGTTGTTGAATGAATGCTGTGAAAGCACAGATGGAGAACCGCCTGACAGGTGTTTCTCCATCTGTGCTTTCACAGCATCCATTCTCTTTTCAATCTGCAAACGCATACAGACTGTCAATGTCACTGTATTGCTCAGTAAACCTTACACCTACAGCAGCCCAAAACTAAGTGGACAGAATACATTGCAGTCCACACTGATGTCATTGCTCGTAGCAAAAGTAAAACGAATTGCCTGCATCATACATGTCAGGGCCTGAAGCACTGGGCCTGACACTGCAACTCCCCAATGGTGGACGGGTGGTGGTGGTGGTGGTGGTGGTGGTTGTTGTTGTTGTTGTTGTTGGTGTTGTTGTTCGCCTGGGCCTGTACTGCAGCGCAGTCAGCCAGCTGTGCTTTCTGCCAACTCCTTCCTCAACCTAAGCAAACGACAAAGCTTTAGGTTTGGTATACCCTATTGACAATTCGTGTCTGGTACTATGTCCCCCACTATGTCTTTCCTAGTTCCTAGTGCTCCTGTAGTGCGGATGTTTGCAACAAGGCTTCAGGGTAGAATGTCAAGCAGCAATGCATTCCCAGAAATTCCTGCAGCATATTTTCTGGCGTGCTATACAAATTCAAAGTTGACTGGTCATACCGTCTGACAAACCTGAGTCTGCACCTCACAGTGCCAAGTTGGAACGTCCATTGCTGCCCAGCGTGAGAATTGTTTCAAAGACTTGCTCAGATATGTTGTGTTGTTCGGTGTGATGACTTGCGCTTTGGCAAGGCATTTGTCGGTCAAAGCACAATCCAACACACGAGCAGCACAACACACATGACCAGATGCTTGCAAGCAGCTTCACACAGGTTGCAGAAAGAGTATTTGTATGTGCATCATGCGTCTGCACATTTCACCTGCGGTTGTATTCGGCATTTACGTTGCATGTTGCATGGGGACAGGCAAGCACTCATTACAATGTGGTAGTCAAGGCATCCTGCACGTACCTAGCTCATCATGAGCTGGAAAGCGTATTGTGGTATTTTTTATTTTTATTATTACTATTACTATCACTATTACTGTTACTATTATTAATATTAATATTAACATTAATAATACTAAAGCATGCCACCTGTTGCAGGCACCTCCCAGCCTGGATGAAAACAACTTTCCCTCTTTGGCAACCAGCCCTGGACCCTCACCAAGGGCTGCTGCAAACGGCCCTGCCTCGGCAGACACCCCAGCCCCTGAAGCCTCAGCTGTGGCTGACTCAGATGACACAGAAAGTCCCAAAGCTGCCGAGAAGCCCAGGGCTGTCCAGAAGGTGCCCTCAGTCTGGGGCAGTGTTGAGGGCAGTGCCCACAAGGCCACTAGCCCTGAGAAGAAGAGCAGCGGCACTGGCTGGGTCAGCAAAGGTGACAGTATGTCCAGTCAGCAGAAGGCTCAGGCAGCCAACAGCAAGCTACAGCCCAGCGCAGCCAGCTTCAAATCCAGGAACAAGAGTACAAGCAGGGTTCCTTGGGTTGAGACAGGTCTGTCCTTTTGTTTTTGGCACTGTCTTTGCACTGACAGGTTCTTGGCCTGACAAGCTTCTGGTATGATAGAGGTGTGTGCATGCATGAATGATAGAATTGCCAGGGGACATGGTGTACAGGGAACTGAGCGCATTGCAGGCTTTGTTAGTGCCTTCACCATCAGATGAGTCAGCCCTTGCTTTGCACCTAGATGTATGGGCCAGGAGTTGCATGAGAGCTCACAACAGAGTCTGCAGCATGTTGCTTTTGCGCAAGTGAGAGCTCCACAGAGACCCTAAGCAAGCCCTGTATAACACCTGGCTTCTCATTAATTTGACGCCGACTGGTGTAGTCTTTTCGTTTCTTCTCACCACAGAGAGTGTAAGTACATTTTGTGGGATGTAACTACAGGCGCTGCAGTGTCTGGGCAGTACGCTGATGCCAGGGAAGAAGCTAGAGACCATGCTCGCCTCAGGAACATGTACTTCCAGCAGGTGTGACTCATGGCGCAAACACACCGTTATCAAAGATATGAGTCCCTTGCTGGGCTGCACCATCTGTGGCTCCCAACTCCAGTCATGAGAGACTTCTTTGCATGCGCAATCAGCAAAAATAGGAGCAGATTGTCATTGTTGTGAACAGCAATATGTCAGCTGTCATATTTGGCATTTGGCTGATATCTGCATTTGTGATGTCATGCTGTTCACAACAGAGCTTCTCCTGCTTTAGCTTATCGCAGCATGATGTTGTCGGCAGGCCTTTGTGCTGTGAACCCTCCACATCAACTTGCACATTCATTGCGTAAACCACGCTGTTGCACTGCTTTCATAATGCCAGCAAGGTCTAATTTCTGAGGTCCCATACCTTCCAAGGGAACAGGTTTGAGCACAAAAAGTCTGACCAGGTGAGTGAGCTTGCAGGCCACGCAAGCTTATCTGGTGGGCAACAAGGCTCTGGCCAAGGAGCTGGGGGCAAAGGGACGTCACCACAGCGATGAGATGAAGGCAGCCCATGCTGCTGCCTCTGAGAGCATCTTCCAGCAGCGCAACACGCGCAATGCCTCCTCTGCGGTCTCCAACAAAAACGGTGCGCCCTTCCACATTGTACTTTCATGCCTACCAGAGACTACTCCCAGGGCAATGAGTGACACCAGGGTGTACACATGATAGATTGCACTTGGTCAACTGTGTTTGAGCACCTCTGTGACTGCAGAAGAGTCTGAACCTCTGCTGAAGTTGCTGTTGCTGATGTCCCCATGTATTATGCTGGCTCAGCCATAGGGGGCAGTGTTGCGCATATGATTGCCAGAGACTTTGATTTGGTTGCGTTGTGTCACGCCTTGCACATGTTGTAGAGATGGCGCAATGTGTGTCTGCTGTTGAGGCATCATTGATGGTCTGCTTGCAAACAAGGCGTGGTCTCTCTGTCCTTGAAGATCGTCCATGCATTGTTGATACAAACACAATGCCACTGAAAGGTGACACACATACTTTGCACATCTATGGTCACACCAAAGGCATGTCGTTTCTGCAGGAGTGATTCTTTTGGACTTGCATGGGCTGCATGTGAATGAGGCTCTCAAGATCCTTGGCCGTGAGATTGGGCAGCTTCAGGAAGGGGGGCAGGGCAAGGGCAGGGTGCCTGTCAGAGTCCACATCCTTGTAGGCACTGGCCACCATACAAAGGGCTCTCGCACCCCAGCTAGGCTGCCAGTGGCCGTGGAGACTTTCCTGCAGGGCGAAGGACTGAAGTACACCAAGCCAGACCCTGGACTGCTGCAGCTGGTCATCTGAAGTGTGGCATGAAGCTACAGAGAACTTTGTGTTTGGTACTGAATGCTTCATCTCGATGGCTGAGTTTGATCGGTATGGTGAGGCTCCTTGAGCAGGCAGCAACACAAGGCGCTTCAATGCGGTGTTGGAGTCCCAAGCTGCCAGCAGAAGTATTTTTGGCCAGTCACTAGCTTACAAATTGCCAACGGAAAGGATGAAATAGTCGGTCGTCATGGTGTCTGCAAGAAATCATTACTGTCACAAGTTTAGTGGCTGTAGAGCACAGATTTTTACATAGATGAGACAGTGTAGCCATCTTGATTGCCTAAATTGGTTTGTGTGTGAGTGGCAGGTAAGCACTATGCCTGTCTGTTGCTGCCTTCTGTGGCTTTTGGCTGCTGTTGATGCTTTCACATGCTAGGAGATAGGATTCATCTTGTATTGATTGCAGTTGATTCGCTTGCCTTCTTTTTGCCTTGGCCCCAGGAATGTGTTGTCCAAAGGACTGTTACAGCACCGGATACCTGTTATAATATGGAGGATGTCGTTGTGATCTAGGTTTTGTGTTACATGACGAGAATGCAAGCTTTGCATGAAAATTATTAGATTCCCTTTGTAATGTCTCCTGAAAGCGTACAACTGAAAGGCAGCTAATGACATCATTTGATGTGCATCAAACCCATAAACGTGAATATGGCGACGTTGCCCAGTTGACGTCTCAGCCATGTCTGAGAGTCCCACCACACAGATCGGTTGACGCATGCACATAGTGACCATCAAGGGATTGACGCATAAACACAGTGAGACACACTAGGACCACACGGCAAGTACAGTCAGCAGTTACGAGAACATTTGCACTTGCCTGATGGCTCAACAGCCAGCACTAGCAGAGCTTGAGCAGCGTCTGCAACATGTAAACCATATGCATTTTGTGATACCAAAAGGCATGCTATCCTTTGAGAGTGCGAGCTTTGCCCTGAAAAGCTGAAAATTTGGGGGCCTCCTCTTTGGCTGGCTCTTTCGGCGGCGCTGGAGCCTGCATGACACAACGGAAGATCAGCACTGACTGTCAAATCTTTCCAGGAGACAGTAGTGAAGGAAACTCAACTATTTGGTCTAGGCCACTGCTCAATCAACCATAGATAGGTCTTGTTGCCAATGGCTAACAAAGTGCTTGGCAGAGTCTGCCACAGCAAAGCTGCCCTTGCATGCTGTGTTTTACCACAGCCAAGCAGCATGCACAACCTCAAACTTGCTGTGTCTTCATGCACTGCTTTGGCAGACTCCATAGGCAGGATGGTGATCACGCACCTTCTCTTCTTTGGCTGCTGCCTGCTTGGCAGCCAAGCGATTCCCACCGGCAAACACCATTTTGCCTGCCTTCTGCTTGGGTGCAGCAGCAGCAGCAGCAGGAGTGGCACCATTGCTTGATGAGGCTCTGCCAGGTGCTGCACCTCCAGCTGGTCTAGACCCAGAAGCTGCATGGAACATGAGCAAACTGTGTGCGACTGTCACCTGGAGCTTGTGGATACAATTCACATGATGACTGTTACATCACGCTGTACTAGGTATACTTGTCATTGCCATGACCCAGGATGCACACATAGGTATTCTGCAGCAAGACCCTCAAGTCAGTGAGTGCAGCTGCACTGGGCATGTCAAGGTTTGATACAGGCACTGGTGAACACATCTTATGCTTGTGACAAGACCTAAACATCCCAATGACTGACGCCCCACAGTCATGTTTACATTGGCACAGCATTTTACACACATGCATCGCATTTATTGTCAAGTCTCAAACAGCTGCCATCATAGCAGCATGATGACAAATCAATGCAATGCCAGCCTCATGTACTGAAATTGGAGACAGCAGCAATTCAAGGCATATAGCAATGCACAGTGTGGTACATTGAGCATGTGAATCACATGAAAAGTACGTTGAGCATGTGAACCACATGAACCCCACCTGCTGATGTGGATGGTGGTGATGGGGCGCTGGATGAGGAGCCAGCTTTGCCGTCCAATCTCATGCCTGACCCTCTGAAAGGAACAAAGCTTGGCTCTGCTGGCTCTGGCTCTGATGTGCTCTCTGCACACACACTCACATGGTCTCCAGCAACCCAGGCAGTAGCTTGTGCGTCTTCAAGTAGACTCAGAAAAGCATTGCATTTGTTGTGTTTTGAGACACGTGAGTGACATCAGCAGCTGATGCAGCTGATACAGCATCAAGCACAGCAGATACTACTAGCTTTGGCTGTACAGAGGCACCGACAGTATGCTGGCTCTTCCTTCAATAGTGTATGGGCAATGAAGACAATGAAACTGTGTGCAGTCAGCTTTGCCTTTTTGCCTCAATGTGACAGTGTTTCTGATGTGGTCGTTGGGCTGTGTGATGTTCAACTATTGCCAACATGGCATGCCTGCTGTCATCTGACAACACAGCTGCTTTGACGTTGTGTGATCACTGTTTGCTGAAGGTGTGACTGCAAACCTCCCATGCCTACTTGCAGACTTACATGCCCTAAATTGCAGGACAGGAAGCAGTCATGCTCATCACATTGCAAGTTGCTTGATGCTAGACATACTGCACCACCTCTTGCCCAACAGCTCACCTGGTGTTGGCTCTGCAACAGGAGCAGGAGCTGGCTCTTGCCGTGTAGGCTCTACGTAGTCCAAGGGCGGCGCAAAGTCTACTTCACAATCTGTCTCAATGACCGAGATTGCTGGCTGTGGCTTGGCTTCGACAATGTCGATGAAGTATTGCCGCTTGTTGTAGTTGATGGTGATTTGGTCACCCACGGTCAAGCAGGAGAAGTTGCGCAGAGTGGTTTCTAATACTGCCTTGGGGTTGCTGATGTCAAGGAAGTCTGTTGTGTGTGGCTGTAGCTTTACATATGTGCCTTTTGGCAAGGAAGCGCTTCTGAGGTTGACTATCTCGCCTTCCTCCATGGCCAGGTTTTGCATCATCTGCAGGACAACAGTAGGCATGAGCCAGATCTTTGACAGGCAGCTGAGTTTGCGAGAATAAGTTGGAGCGCTCACCCAGTATGGCAAGTACACATGTCCTTCGTCAGCGATGAACTCAAGGACACCGCAATGCGTGCTTCTGCCTGTTTTCCTGTTCTCAACTTTAAAGAGCATTGGATACTCGATATGCAATGAAGCTGCACCCCAAAATCAAGCTAACAACAGGTACTTGGATAGCGATCAAGCGCTTACAGCAACTGCATACCTAGCCTGTCCAGGGCGGAGGGGGGCAGAAACACTTTGTCCGCGTGCTCTGCATCGTTCTTGTCAATGAAAGACACGGGGTAAGCTCGGTAGTTGGAGTCAAACGTTCCTCCGCCGAGACCGAAACCCCCAAACATTTTCACGTCAACTAGTTTGCCGCAAACAGTGCTTGATGTGACTGCCCAAAAGCAGATCAGTACCCTGCAGCTTGTTCAGCGGTCCCAATTCTTGCGCACGACTGCGAAGCAATTTGCATTGGAACAGCACGTCCTGTGTCCTCGTTAGGGGCGCTTGCTATCTCAACCGCCCTGCTAGCAGCCCTACTGTGTCACACAGTGGTGAGCCTGACCCTGCTGTAGATTCAGCGCTTCGCCCTTGAGTTTGCAGTTCTGTGACTCAACTGTGTCTTCTGTACGCTCGTTTGTTCAATGAAGCTCTTGAACCTCTTGTTGTGCTGTGCAATACTACCTCAAATTCATAAAGCTTGAATGCTTTTCAGGCTGTATGTACTTCACAAACAGTATACAACATCCAAACTCACATTTGGATCTCACACATCTCAGCATATCTGACTGTCTACCAATGTTACTGAACAAATGCCATCATCACTCAGATAAGCTACCTTGGCAACATGCTGTTGCATCCAGTCTGTAGCACCACAGTGCAAAATGCACAGCAAGAAAACATCAAAAGCATTTCTGATTGTGTTGTGTACTGTCTGAGACCACAAACTGACAGCATCTTGTGAGCCTTAGACCTTCCTTCCCAGCAGGCCTCTGTCAGATACAGGCTTGACTGGGTGGTCCTGTCCATGGCGCTCCTGTGTGCACAAACTAGATGTCACTCTCAAGCTCAGCACTATGGGCAATCCCAAGATCAGGCGTACACAGTCCTGCATTTTGAGATACCAAAAGCATACAGGATGAGTCGCCATGACACAAGCAATAAAATGGTTCTTTCCCAAACAAGGCTGAGCATAAGCACGGTATGCATAAAGCCCATGTGGTTATACCTGGCGTGCCAAGTACTCCTTCTGCACCTTGTCTGTTGCCAAGGCCGTCAAGCCCACAACGATAGCAATCTTGGCCACCTGGACTGCCCCACTCAGCACCTGCAGCAAAACATATATTGTCACTGCCAATACACAACAAATTAAATGCACAGCAAATTGTCATGCAGCCAAATGGTGTCAGGTCCTTGCTTGCTGCAATCCGGTTGCAGTAGCATGCCAAACAGCTTGCGTGGATACACATACTGGATGCTCTCTTGCTCAAACGCGTCTCTATGCTGCTTGCATGCAATAAGGTGCACGTCAGAGCAGTTTAGTAGGGTTTGGGCACGCCTAGTACGTACCTGGCAAGAACAAAAAGCTGGAACGCCTGTAAACTATTATTTCTATTGTTATTCAGAGCAGTTTGCAAGTGAAGCTGTACCTTGCCAAAGAAGCCTGATCCTCCCCTGCCCTTGTCAGCAGGGCCAGTCAGCTTGTTGCTGACCTTGGCAGGCAGGGCCTCAGCCAGTACAGGGGCAGAGTCAATGTCATCCACACGGCCATCCTTGTGTGCTACCCATGCCACAGGCTGGCCCTTCTTGGCTGCCTGAGCAAGATCCTTGGCCAAGGGGCTCTTGCTGCCAGTGTACTGAGCATCACGGTCAGACAGATTGGCAGGCACTGCAGCCTTCAGCTCTGGTGCAGTCTTGATGTCGTTTGTGCGGCCATCAGAGTGAGCAACCCAAGCCTGGGCGTCCCCTGCCTGCTTGGGAGTGAATGAAGAACTGGAGGTGAAGGTGATAGGCTTCTTGGTGGTCTGACTCTCACTTGAAGAAAGGTGGGACTGACGCACAGGTAGGTCAGGAAGAGGAGCCTGCTTAGGCTCAGAACTGCGTGAGAAGTAGGATTTCTGAGCTGTCTGTTCCTTAGTGGCATCAGTCAAAGGTGCTTTTGGTGTTTCAGGACCATCAGCGAGTGCAGAAGCAGCAAAGTCTGACCCTGTGTCCTGCGAATGCAGCATGCTCCTGTACTCTGTCTGGTTTCCAGCCTGCAGTATTCAAAAGCTCAGTCAGCTATCTGAAATTTCAGATAGGAAGGAGTGGCTTAGTACATGAAACACTCAGACAAAGGACTCGCCTGAGGACCTGCCGAGGCGTTGATACTCAAGGCAGCGGAACTTCCTGTCTTTACCGAAACCGAGGTGTCCTGTGGTGAACAAAATGCTTAGTGGATCGGGCAGAAGGTGTTGTAAAGCCGCAATATGTTGCTGTTCCTGGCATTTGCAGCGCAACACGCTGTACACGCAAGTCTACGTGAATACTATTGATACAATGTCCACCGGCGAGCTGTCACGCAAACTCAGAAAGTAAGCAATCAGCGGGAAAGCTATATGATTACCTTCTGTCCGGACTTGGGAGCGGTCGCTGTCGACATGATGCTTTGCACTTGCCTTTGTGGGAACGTTTAACGAACGTGTGACCTGGATGTTGTTGAGTCTGCTCTACAAAATCGAATATGCGAACGAGCAAATAGTCAACGTTTGCTTTGCTCTTTAAAATCCAAACCATTCGTGGCGGGCAGCGGCGGAAATAAGATGATGTGTCAACGGTGGCTAGGATTTCTAAGCCAGTGTCTCAGCAGGAAGTCATCACAGATGTTTTGTAAGTATTATTCCGAAGACAACTTTCCAAAAATTGCACCAGCGAGCAAGCTTGAAGGGCTGAATGGACATGTGTAAGTGGACATCCACAATGATTATTGACAAAACTTGGATAGAACTTGTACATTGTCATGCATTTCGCAACAAGTCTTTCCAAGCTACTATACCATATATGCTGAGAGCTGCTTTACAGTCAAAGCTGCTGAGCGTGACCCTCAGTAAAGCCATGAACACGCTGCCGGTCATGAGCCCAATGGAAAAGCGTGTAGTTCAACAAGAGGATGGTCCTTTATATATAAATATATATGCGAATATGCGTACATGCATTCACAACCACAGATTGCTTGGTAAGAATACAGCACAGACATGCATGCTCAAATCAAACCATGCAGCAGCAGCTAACCAGAATGCATTCCCATGTGCGAGTCATTACATCTGACAAAATGACATGTTCGGTTGCCAGACTACTGACAAATCATTGTCACAAGGCCAAATCAGTTTTAGGATTCTGTCACTAGTCAACACTGAATTTGACAACATCACAGCCTAGCTGACCTGCTGGCAACAAATACTATTGCACCAGCTGGTGGCCCTATGTATCAAGCACTGGTGCTGGCATACCTTGCAGGTCCTTGTATGCGGACACATTGGCTTAGCGCAGAGCAACAAGACTGAAGCTCGAAAAACAAATCAAGCTGCAATTAGTTATAGGAGTCAACCAGCATTAAATCGCAGTCATTGTCCCAAACTCGTCAGCACTACTTGCCGCATAAGATCAACTGGTGCTTCCTGTCCAGTGAATAGCTCAAACTGCTCGGCTGCCTGCCCTATGAACATCTCAACACCACTGACTGTCTTGCATCCAGCTGCTCTGGCGTCCTGACACAGCAAGTCAAGGAGCAGTCAGCAAATGCTGTACAATGTGATGCTCTTTCTTCTGCCATACCTTGCACATCTCAATGCTGGCTGGCTCATGCAATTCATCGATTGTGACACAGTGCTGCTGTAGACAATGTTAACACTAGCTCACCTGTAGAAGTCTGGTGTCCATGGGAGTATAGACTGCATCAAAGACCAGGTCAAAGCTGCCTAGCGCAGATGAAGAGACAGGAGAGGCATCCTCTTGTGGATGCATGCCTATGGAAGTTGTGTTGGCCAGAACATCGCCCTTGACCTCACCTGCATGTGACAATTACATGCTGAGCTTCAGCATATACATACCAGATGAACGTGCAGCTAACCCAAATTTGCTATCCATTCAAGCTGCTATAATGGGACATGTCTGTTCTGTCAGGTCAAGCAGGGCTCAGTCAACATAAAGGCTCAGTACTAAGTGACATTCTGACAAACCCACCTATGAAGGGGCAAACCATGGTTGCTGATCTGTGATGCAATATACACATGAAGCACAAGCATGTTCCAAGCAATGAAGGTTGACATTGCTGGCAACAACATGATCAAAGTCTGCAGTATAGCATGCTTAACATGCGCCCCAGACTGCATGAAACAATTTGGCGGTTCCTACAATCCAGATGTACAGCCAGATGTCACTATCCAGATGTTCCAGCTTGGAAGCACAGACCGAGGTGGTATGCAACAAAACTCAGCTGATGACAATTTTGCTTGAAAGAGAGTATCATGTCCCAATGTCAGTAGGCAAAACCAGACGGACAAACCTGCAAACCCATCATGATGCTGCTATAAGGGCAGTCAGGACTGTTCAATGAACTGTTCAAGTCAAGTGACAAAAACAACCGAAGGCTGGCAAGTGCAGGCATGTGAGCACATCTAGATTAGTGAGAATACCTGAGCTGAGCTGATCCAGAGAGATTGCCTGAGCTCCACCTTGCATTTGAGCAGCTAGCGCCTCAGCTTTTCCCACAGTCCTGCAGCACTCCATCACTGCCATTGAGCAGATGACACACACTCAGTAGTGTGCATGCTATAAGCAGCAGTGGCGTAGCCGGAAACAAGAGCAAACAAGTGTGGGATGCTGCTACACAGCGCAGCTAATCTTGCTCAGAAAGGAGAGCAGCCTGAATGCCACACAGTCCAATGAGCACAGATGCATGCACAACAGGTCAGCTGTTAGAACAGTGTTGGTTGACATGCGCACCAGGCTCTGTCTGAAATGTGTTGATGTATGGTTCTGTGTCATCAGCATTGCAGGCAGTTGTCATTCCATCAAGACACTCATTGCTGGTCCATGCAGGAGGCTGACCTATTAGCAATGATGACTTTAGCTCCCTTATGAGCAGCTCCGAAGGCAAGAGCCTTTCCAGCACCCCCTGCTCCTATCACCACAACTGTTCTGCCTTTCAAAACCGACCCGTTCTGCCTTTCGCCTTGCCCTTCATTGAACACCTTACCAAACGTCGTCGCCTCTTCTGCTCCCAGCCCAGACACTGAATCACTACTGTGCTGACTGGACGCTGACTCGTCCTGCTGCTGACTGGGTGCTGACTCAGCTGTGGTGTGGGAATCTGGTTGCAGGCCATTCTCGATGGCAGTTATGGCTGCTGACCAGTCTGTGTTGTACCCCTTCAGACTACCATCTGGTTGCCGGACCAAAGTATTGACGGCGCCGATCTGTTGTGCCACAGTGTCCACTTGATCAGCACATTCCAGCGCTGCTAGCTGCGCGACACCAGATCTGTCAGGACCTGTTTGGGTTGTACACCTTATGTGCATATCGCCTAAGCTATGCAAATACAAATAGCCGTTCCTTGCAGCACCTTTCTTGAAGGTGGTTGTGGGGTGACACTGCAGCTTGGCTTTGCTGTTGAAGCTTCATGTGTGCAGCCGGCTTGGTATGGTATCAAGCAGCAAGTGCCGCTGCATTCGCTTTGCAAGTAGAATGCCTGGGCAGATGTCTGGGCTACAGTTAGACATCCCACATGCATACATATGCATGACTAAACATACCAGTGCTAATACCAAGAATAGATGACTCAAGGTTGTGCGCGACCACCGCAGCCATCAGTGACAAGACATGTAGGGAAATGCATTGTCCTCGCCAAATGCATCAACACAGTCATTTATGTTGACATGCCTTGACTGAGGCAATGTGGTGTGAGTTGTAAGCTGCTATAGAGACAGCGTGCCAGGATGCCGCCTTACGACGCCCCCCGATGAAATCGCTGAAAATCGTAATCCATTCTGTTCTTTGCTATAGGCTGCATACCTTGTGCGGGATGGTGACACTGAATCCGCCATAGTCGGCACTGCTGTATGTCTTCAGGAACTTCTTCAGGTTGTCTACCAGCAGAGGCAGGTACACAGCATCAATGCCTGCTGCTGCCATTGCAGCATTGTGCAGCTGTGGGCTGCGGCTGTGTGACACTGGATTGCCTATGACTCCAAAGATCTGCACTCGCAAGAACTCACGACTTTCCCCATGGTCGCATGCAAATGTTATCGCCACAATCGCATGTAAATGTTAGGATTTTGCCTTGTGTTTCACTGCACCATTGTACCTTTGCATCAGCTACGGTGGTGGGGTGACACATCTCAACATTGAACCCACTTTGCTTGTGTCAAAGCGACTCACAAGCAGCATGAACCGCCATGTAACAGCAGCATATGTCTTGATGCAAGAAGATAGACCGAGCACTTGAAGTATGGACTCGCATGAAGTACGCTGTGATTGAATGCTCGAATACCTGAGAGTTTGGTGTCAGGTCTGGAAGACGGTACATGTGTCTAAGCTGATGCAGGGTGGGTTGCCCAGGGGCGCTCTCCTTGCCCCCTCCCAAGGCCCCAAATGTGAGGTACCCTCCATACTTGGCAGCCAGCATTCGAGTTGGTTGCCCTCTTTCTCCCATACACAGGGCAATGCATGGCCCTGCAACATCACCACCAGCTCATGGCACACAGCAACTGCATGCTACACAAATGTGCATACCCTTCACTCATTCTGCAAATACTGGGAGAAGGCAGCAGAAGGCTACAGAGGTCTAGATGGCCTTGCAGCATCAGAGAGTAAGGCAGAAGCATCAATTGCTCTTGCTATACAGCTATAGCATCAGCTGGCTCAGGCATGACCATATGACCAACTGGGCTTGCATGAACAAGCAAGACAACTGCAGTTAGCAGAAGCAATTTTGCACTCAAGCCCAAAACAAACATTGCTATCAGAGACATTCCCGAGGGACATCCAGCATCAGCAGTCCAGACATGAAATGCAGCATGCATGATATCAACAAGGCAATCACTGTATGGCTGGTGATGCAGCAGGTTTGAAAGAGAACCAGGTGGTGTTCAGCAAGGTTACCTTGTGAGGTCTTCAGTAACGTCAGTACTCTAGCACAGTCTACAATGTCTGTAGCTGTTGTAGCTATCTTGGCAATATCTGCCCCACAGGCCCACATTTGCTGCAGTGTGTTTTCCAGCGCAGCGTCTGTGGGAGTCTCCTCAAAGTTGTGGGATGACAGAATGACCTTGGTGTCTACCGGAACTGGTCCGCCACCTGCAAGGGTGAGACTGGTCAGAGCTATTCTGTGAAAGCAAGCAGGTGCGGGGTGAGCAGTGCCCAAAAAATGATGCTGAAAGCAACTGCTGCTGGCCCTGCCTATCAACAGGCGTCGAGTAGATAGTCACTTTGAGGAGGCAAGAAAGCAAACTGCTGATGAGCAACATATTTGAAAGTTTGTGCAATCATAGCTGCAGTGTGCAGATCACATACCTTGGTCATGTAGAAGTTCTTACATCATTTTGCCTCACAAGCTTCTGATAAACTGCTAGCTTGTGGTTTACTAGGGATGCACTGGCAAAATGCTGACAGTGTAGAAAATCTTCAGCATGATGTTGGTGCATTCTAGGTGCATCATGCCTACTTGAAGGTGTCGTAATGACAGCAATGCCACTGAGCACATGTGTAATGTGTTAGATGCTGAGTGGCCTTCTGCTGAAAGGTTGCTGCACTCACCTGCAAAGAAGTATGTCGCCACTTTGAGCTCTACATCAACATGAGAGGCTCCCAAATGTGCGGCATACTTCAGCACTGCAAGCCTTTGAGGCTCAGGACCATCATAGTTGCCTCTGCAAAGAGGACCAGGGATTTGCTTATGTGCTACATAGCTTGTTACAGCCGTTCCAGCTATCATCATAATCCCCAATGCTTTGCACGTGCAAGGATGCACTTGGGATTGCAAATTAAGAGTAGTAACAGTAAGAGAGCTGCATGCAGACATGTGTATAACAGGGGGGCTGGCTTCACCCTTCCCATTTTGGCCGCATAGTGACCAGCTTGGGGGTGTCTGTTTCACTGAGCATCTGCTGCAGGTGCTTCTCAGCATCGAAGTCTGTCAGCATATCCAGTCGGAGCTCGATCAGGTCAGCTCCTGCTTCTGATATTTGCCGTATTTCGTCCAAAGCTTGCTCGAAGGTGCTGGCAGTCACGCTTGTGCATAGCAAGGTCCTGCCGCTGGTTTGCTGAACTGTCGGTGCTGAAGTTTCTTGCATGGTAGCGTGTGCGATGGCGGTGTCGCGAGCGCGCGGCACCGATGGTCTCACAGTAAGTTGTGGCCGTGCTGGCACAATTTTATGAGCCTGACAGGTCGGTGAAACTCGAGTGACCGCCGGCTGATGCTTATCTGCCTTTTTCGCGTACACCTGGGCTGGTGTTGAGCACCGCACGCAGTGCATGGCGGTAGGCAGCAGTACCAACTGTGCGAGTTCTGCCAAAGAATTCTGCGAGATTAGCTCAAGATCACTGGCATTACCATGCTGTCGGCATGCTGCGTCGCGAAGTTTGAAGAGGATGAACGGGTGCCACAAGTTACAATCGGTTGCTGCAGTGCAGCCTCCGAATTCGATCGAAAGCGCTTGTTCACCCTGCCAACGCTGTTGCAGAGAGGTCAACAACTGGCGAAAAACGTGCATCGAGCACGCATCTACCCTAGGCACAAAGCCGCTCATCGAGACGCGCCTACGCACCCGGACATGCTGCAGTTTGACTCGCTGCTTTTGCACACACCTGACCTCTGTTAGCGACGACCTCCTTCTGCGGCTGTCCTGGCTATCAAAGAGTCAAAGCACAGCAAGTGGTTTCAGTTGTGTGGGTAGCCAGCTGCGATGCAGTCAACGACCTGGGCGCTGGGGTCGAGAATGCCTTTAATGCACGGTGGTGCCCACGAAGGCTCTTCCTTGCTGCGCTCCAGGTGCTTGATCACTTTGTCACGCGGCTTGAAGATCACGGCTCTATGCGGCAAACCTTCATCTAGTCTCTTCTGCTGCACAGGCTTGAGCGCCCCTGGTCAACAAGATCACTCAATGGCAGACATACAACTGTCTCCCAAAGAACTCACCGCTCAGCTACAACAGCGAACAGGCAAAGTTCCAGCTGCTCATGGAACGTGCTCAGTACCCGTCGAAAGACCTTGCACCCAAGCAGAGACAGGGTATGTCACCAGCATGACAGATGTGTGTCAGCAAGTTCAGCTGCTCAGGAAGGCCAATCACAAGAAGAGGAGGATGCGACTAAGTTGGCTTCTCAGGTGACACATGCACACATTCTTGTGAGCAAGCTTTGTGTTGTTCCGTTGACACTTGCAAGCATGTCCAGGTTGCCATTGGTATGCTACAGACTGGAAGTAGCTTGGGCTCAGGCACTGCATCAGTAGCACAGGACGCTGCAGATGAGACAGTTGCTCATGCAGAAGACGCTGCACAACAGGTGTGCTTCAAAATATCATTCAGCCAGCAACTAGTCGCACTGATGCATTGCACTTCACGCTTGCTTAGCACATCTCACAGCGATATCCAGTTCCATTTTGAGCTTTTTCCCTCTTGGCCTTTTATGCATGCACATCTGACAAGCTGCAGCAACAACAACAAGAAATTGCTGCTTCTATGTTTGGTATATTTTGTAATTCTGCACACACTGACATGAATCATGCATTTGAACAACCAACCACTTTCATGTGGTGTTGTCTGGCAGTTAGTCTTCCAGACACCAGCGACAGCCGGTGATCATCCATGAATCTGATGTAATTGCAGGCGGTAAGCACACCTAGTAGATGGAAGCGACGGTGGACTATCATTGCATTGTGTTTCATAGCATTTATGCTTTGTAACATGGACAGGGTAAACATGAGCATTGCTATCCTGCCCATGGCACAGCAATATGGCTGGGATACTGCCACCATCGGCATTGTACAATCCTCCTTCTTCTGGTAATGTTCACTCATATGGCATGCTTCTCTTGTGGGACTGTCATCATTGCGTCGTGACAAGTCAACAAGTTCTGCTTTGTGATTTGTTATTGCTGTTACATGATCCCCATTGACATCTGGGATGGCACGGCATTTCAGTAGAGTGCAAGTGCTTGGTGTTCCATTGCACCTCTCCAACCATGCCTGTTGTTTGTGACAGACTTGTGCCTGTTTTTTGTGACAGATTTGTACAGAACATGTATCTGTGATAACAGCCACTTGCTCTATCCATTCTTCAACACACCTGATCTTGCTGAAGCCATATGCTGTTTGCCTCGTTCTTATGTCTCTATATTGGAAGTTCTGCCATTACAATTGACCCCAGAAGCTTCTGTGTCGTGTGTCAGATAGCCATTTCCTGTTTTTCAAATCTTGTCCATGTTTCGTTTTGCAGGGGGTACTTGCTGACTCAGGTTCTGGGAGGGGTATGGGCAGACAAGTTTGGGGGCAAACGGGTGCTCAGTTTCGGGGTGATCTGGTGGTCAATGGCAACAGCCCTGACACCCCTGGCAGCTAGCCTGGGCCTGCCAGTGCTGCTGGTCATGCGGGCCTGCATGGGGGTGGGGGAGGGGGTTGCTATGCCTGCCATGAATAACCTGCTTTCCAGGTAATGTTTGCACTTTCCAGCCCATGATGAGAACATGCTGCGCAAGTCTTGTCTCTCCAGAACAGCCTTTTAGGGCCACTCCTACAGGGTCCATCAGAGCTACTGTTTGAACAGTTGTATAACGCAACATCGCTTTCCTGGTGTATCTGCTCCTTCTAGCGTTTGTCAAGCAAAGCAGAGAGTGGACTGAGGTGTTGGAACAGTCAGAATGTACAGCGCAGTTGCTTGAGTGTGTTGTGCAAGGTTTGCTCTCCTGATTAGGCAGCAGGGCTGCACACTCTGCTTGTCTGGCTATGTGTGTGAGGATTTCTTCACATTGCTTAGGCAATCACCATTCACAGCAGCATGTGTCCTTCACATTGCTTAGGCAATTGCAATTCACAGCAGCATGTGAATAGCCTATGTTGTCAGCTGTGTAAACGACATGACATCTGCTTGCTCAGGTTTGACCTTGCATTGCCAGAAAGACATCAAAATACAGCCGATAACGATAAACCATGCAAGTTCTCATGCTCATGCAACCGAGGTACATTTTGACGTTGCTTGCAAGTCGCAGGCCAGCACAGCAACGTAGCAGTTGTGACCATCAACATTTTCAAACAGTGTAACCTGTGCTGCATTTTGATGTCTGTGCTTCTGCCTCAGGTGGGTTCCAGTTGGTGAGAGGTCAAGATCACTGGCTTTGGTGTACAGCGGCATGTACTCTGGCTCAATCATGGGGCTGGCACTGTCGCCCCACATGGTGTCCAGGCTACAATGGCCGTCGGTCTTCTACGTCTTCGGCTTCATTGGCATCTTTTGGTTTCTTGCCTGGGAGAAGAATGCGTCCAGCTCACCTGCTGTGGACAACAAAATCAGCAAAGAGGAGAGAGACTACATCACCAGCCAGACAATCAAGCAGGTAGGCGAGATAATCATACTGCAAAGCTGCCTGCTGTACTGGATGGTATGCATGGTTTGTATTGTGTGAGTAGTATCTAAGTCTGCACAGCGTATCTTGGTGTACCTTCTAGACAGCCCAAGCCCGTGTCTTTGCAGCATACATACAACATTACACCGGCAGACTGCGTCGGCTGTAGTGGTCAGCAATGTGTATTGGTGAAGCATGCCAAGATATGCATCTTTTGCTCAGCATATACAGCTTGAGCACAGACCTCACTTGATAACATGCTGAAGAAAAACAGCATGCAAGCAATCCTGCATGGACATGGTTTGTACTTCTCAAGATGCCTCCCTGCTCCAAAGCATTTGCGCCTATCTTTCACCTATCTGAATCATTCTGACTTTCCATGCAGAGAGAAGATACGAAGGTGCCTTGGAAACTCATCCTGTCCAAGCGACCGGTTTGGGCCTTGATCCTTTCCCACTTTTGCCATAACTGGGGAACCTTCATTCTTCTGACTTGGATGCCTACTTACTACAACCAAGTGCTGGGTCTGGATCTGATGAAGTCAGGCATCTACTCAGTGCTGCCCTGGATCACTATGGCCATCGCTGCCAACATTGGTGGCTGGGTGGCAGATGCCATGGTTGCGAAAGGAGTCAGCGTGACCAGAGTGCGCAAGATCATGCAGTCGGTAAGCCACACCTCTGTTGAGACACTGTCATGACAGAGGTACGGTGCTTCGCATGTGGTCATGACCATGATGTGGTCATTCCCATGGGATGTCAAAGGCATCATGGTGCCAGAGACATGGTGCTTTGCATGTGGTCATGATCATTATGTGGTCATTTCTGTGTGATGTCAATGTGATCATCATGTGGGTATGTGCTCATTACTATGTGGCCTGAAGCACGTGTTCTGGTGACATTATGCTTGTTGCTGCACACATCAGAGCCGAGAACTGTATACCACGATTCAAAGAAGTGACTAATCTATGTTTCACCCCTATGCATGAACCAGGGTGTGAAAGTGATAAAAGTTGGTCAAAGTGCTTGTCAGCAGTGCTTTTGCTGGGGTCAGTCAGTCAGAGTTTCAAGAGATGTTGGGGCCAGCTAGCCCAAAATTGCAGTCTGCTATCAGAATCTGGGGTGTGCAGATTGGGTTCCTGGGTCCAGCATTCTTCTTGACACAGCTGAGCAAGGTGACATCAGTGGGAGGGGCTGTGGCGTGCATGATGGCCTGCCAGGGGCTGGATGCCTGCTCTCAATCTGGCCTCTACTCCAATCACCAGGTAGTTACCCCGTAGCTGCTTCTACATCAGGGCTGTACTGTCTGTGGGTCACACACAGGTCCCAAAGTTGTGTTGCTTTGCTACTCAATTTGCACGTTGAGGGCGTCACCACTTGTGTTGCTCACACAGTGCTCATCTTTTGTATTTGTGCTTCTGTTTGGATTTCATGTGTATGCAGTTATGCAGTCGAAAGCATTCATACAGTCAAAAGCAGTTATACAGTCAAAAGCTATGCAATACTTACTGTGATCCGTCAGAAGCTGCTTGTCTGACAGCCCCATGTCTGACAGCTTTTCTTCATGTGCAGGACATTGCACCGAGGTACTCTGGTGTTTTGCTAGGCATGTCAAACACTGCAGGAGTGTTGGCTGGTGTTCTAGGCACAGCAGCCACAGGCATGATCTTGAAGACAGGCACTTGGGATGATGTTTGGAGAGTTGCAATTGGACTGTATCTTGTTGGCACTGTCATATGGAATCTGTTCTCCACTGGAGAACAGATCATTGACTAAATGTGCATTCAATGACTGATGTGACCAAGTGATGGGCATGTGCTAGTTGCGCTTGCCACTTACATTTTTCATTAAGCTCTTGCCAAGGTGTCAGGAACTCGGCTCTGCTCAGTGTGCCTATATTTGCATCAGCATTTGCTGATGTGTTTTCGGTGTTGTGACCGCAAACAATCTGACTGTTGCCTTTGCACATGCTAACAGCTTGCACTGCTCCACCCAGGGTCCCCTGTGTCGCAAATCATATAATGCAAAGTGCTGCAAAGCCTGTGAAGGCATAAATATCATGCAATGGGACGACCTCCAGCATCAATGTAGTTATACTACAATCCTCGTGTTCATACCATGTCTGGCAAAGCAAAGGATCGAGAATGCAATGTACCCAGATGTAGCCTGAGGTGGCAGTACAAGTGGCTCAAAAAGGTGTCAGTAACATGCATTCCCTAAGCAGCTGCATCAGTCCCTACCATCCAATGAAGTTGTGATGCAACCAGAACACAGCACAAATACAAAACGCATCTGCTACACAATGCAGTCCATCAAGGAAAATGTCTCGCGTACAGTCACTCAAGCGTCAAGAAACTTAGGGACATAGCTTGCCAAACAAGCCTTCTTGAAAGAGATGTCATACACTACACGCACGCCTGTACAGTTCAAGCCTTCAGCAAACTTCTTATCTGGGTAAGCAATTCTGTTGCACAGAATGTCTATTGGGCTGGAGCTCTTCAGCTGGCCTGCATTTGCCAGAAGGCAGAGAAATTGCCAGCGAGGCAAAATTTTCTCCCTGGCTGCTAGCAGGATAACAGGACTACGCACCAACCTTTCCAATGGCATATGCACAATATTTGTCAGCACATGCCATTTCTCCTTCTGCTTTGCAGTGTCCCAATTGGCAGTGAGCAAGCTGGGCTGCCGGGTGGCCATGCTTTGGACTTGACTAGCACTGAATTCTAAATCTTCAAGCCGCTTCAGGTTGATGTCAACTCGTGCAGGTTGAAGCGTCAGCACCACTGGACAATTGCCAACTATACGTGTCAAACACTGATTGCTCATACCAAGTCTAGCAGTCAGGTGTTGGCATCTAAGCTTCATTTCACCAGGGTTGGTGCTGCACACATCGTGTTGCAGAACATTTGCCATTTTCTTGTTAGAAACACCTATCTTCTTCAGAAAAGCCAAGCCTTCTCTCTGGGTGTTGACGTTGCTGGCAAAGAAGTTGGAGGTGGCACTGACTGTCATCACAAAATCAAGCACCTCAGATGATGTCACAGGCACCTCAAGAACGTCAGCAACAAATAGAAGCTTTTTTTGCAGCGCCTCTTCTTTTTTCAGCATTATGCCAGGGTGCCGCTCAAGCAGATCAGCTACCTGCCGTGAAGAGTAGCCGGTGGCGACAAGTGCAGCAACTCTGTCTTGCATTGCTTTCAGACTGTATTGCAAGATTCTAGGCTCCCTGACAATGAGCTTCTGAGGATCCTGAATCCCAATAGATAGTAACCAGGCATAGTGCTCTTCACGTCTGTCAGCAGTGCAGCACAGCAGACGTGCATCACGCCGCAGAGCTCTTTCGACGTCCTGCCCAAGCTGGTCTTGCCACTGCTGAATGGCTGGCTGCAAATCCTGTACTACATCCCATTTCAGGTATGCTGGGTTTCTCTTGAGGATTGAGCTGATTGCCTTCTCAGACAAGCCGAGCTGCTGAAACTCCCTAGAAACAGCCTGCTGCTGGCTAGGACTGACTCCGTCAATGCCAGCCAAGCCTGACAAGGACGCTGCTTCTGCTGAGCTGTGTGTGTGAAGGTTGAAAGAACGGCGCCTGGGACGGCTGAATTTGCAAGCTTCTGGGGCAGATGCCACTGTGATAGAGATGTGCATTGGAGCCCATCATGATGTGGAAGAAATTCACAAATGAATGCTGAATTGCCGCATGTCAGGACTCCTGCCTGAAGCACATGCAGAACTGTCAATCCACTTGCTTGAGCAGGCCTTGGTTGACGAGAGCACGACTGAGAAGGTGAATAGGAGGCAAAACCGAAACTGAAGCTGTAGTTAGCATAAACCAAAACCCCTGCGCACCTGAAATGCTCATCAGCTGAGATGGTGCATTGAGTAGTACCTATGAAGAGGCTGTCACTGTAAGTTTAAAAACGAGTGTCAGCAGGCAAAGCGCACGCCATCACAGCTTGTACAGACTGCTGTTCCAGGTCAGACAGACGGAAGGAAGGTTTTCGAACCTGAGCGACGAGTTAGGTGCCGGCCAAGTCGGACTGTGCAAGTCTATGGACTTCTTGCCAGCATAGTACGCGGCCGTACAATCTACTTCCAGATTTTGGAAGCTCAAACTTCCGACTGGTGCCCTGCATCATTGGTGGCTGATCGTTTCATGAGCTTCATCTTGACTACTAAAGCTGACGGAAGGTACTTCAGAGCCCGGGAACCTGGCTGTACTGGGACTTTTCGCTGTATCGCACGCTCCGCGTGTCAAAACGCGCTCCGCATGGTGACTTTCGTCATTTCATAAACCACTAGACACTCTCTCGACATCCCGCCCAAGAAATGACCCTCAAGTACTACAGCAGAAAACGCTGCCTATCTTTCTAGGATGGCACAGTACTGCTGTTGCTTGCTTTGTGAAACATAAATAGCTTGACTTGACCTCGTTTGAGCATCTGGACCAAACACCAGAGAGTCCCCAAAACAGTAAACTGTGACAATTTGACACAAATCCTGATCAAGCTTGATCAAGAATTTTGTAAAAATTATGCAAAATGGATTAACTTGCGCGAACTCACCAGTAGGTCACAAACTTAAAACAAGAACATAGTTGTCTTTTGCTCTGCAGCCCAATCTGGACATTGCGACGGTAAGCCTTGCAAGGCCATCTTGATGTGTCACTCAGACTTGGACACTCAAAGGATATACGGTTCTGGTCCATTCAGGCAGCACAGCCTCAATGAATGCAGACAGCTGAGCCGCAATGTTGGCATCTGCTGCAGTGCTAGGGTGGGATGCACACCAGCTGGTCAGAGGCATGTCAACAGCATTCAGCTGCAAGAGATGCACATTCATCATGCCTTCCATTTGGGCCGCTGTGTACAGGCTACTCATGTACTGCAGGTAATTTGTGCTCTCATTCTGGTTGAGCACACCTTCAAGCAATTGCTCCTGTGGGTAGACTTGTACAATGATCTCAGGACTGTCCAAGTCCTCATTGATCTGCATGTCAAGAAGCAGTCTTGAGCAGACAGTTCGCAATGAGCGCTCGCAGCTGAATACATGATGTAACAACCACACAACAACATGACTTCCACTTACATGACAGCCTGTGCTGTTGTGTATGCATGAATTGCTGTGATATGGCGCCACTGATTTTAACCGTGACCGTGCTGGTCATGACCCTAATGCATCAGACCAAAGACTTCATGGCAGTTTGTGTGACACTGATGCAATTGCCAAAGAGAGTGCTTGTGCACCTCAACTTTGTCATGCTTGTGATGGCAATGTAAAGCTTAAGCTAAGTTCGCAGACACACAACAGGTGATCAGTGCTTACGTTTTGGATAAGCTCAATTGCATCAGAAACCCACTCATCAAGAGGAGTTGGGGCTGTGTGGAAGTCGTTAGTGCCTCCAGCTAAGATCACCACCTGCATGCATTGACAAGCACACACTATATCAACCAATGTCGGCATGTTTGAGCAAACTTGTTCGGACTCATTGTGAGAATAGCTGGCAATTATTGCCCAACAAATGCACACTTTACATGTGCTTTTGCTACAATATGGAACATGTACAGCAGCCACAGCCTCTCTTTGCAGTCTGCATGCAGTTGCAGCGACCAAAACATGGCTTTATCAGACCAGCACCAACACGGGCGTAACAAAACACTCCAGCCCTGGCAACACTGTGCTTGGTCGAGCAATGTGGTGAACAGCAATCACCTGTGGCACCCAGCTGCTGTAGTTGGACAACACTGAGCCATTAACTCCCGCAACCTGCCGGCTCAACAGGCTGACGTCTTGGGGATAAATTTCCTCTGCAATACTGAGTGGCACAGTTGGGTGCAATGCAACTAGAGCCTCAGGATTGGAATCTGTCACAAGGCCAGCACCAGACCAGGCAATGACCTGGTAGTCAGCTGAGAAGTTGGCAGCAGTTAGTGGACCCCAAGAAGCCGTATTGTTTTGAGAGTCGACCTCAGGCAGGCAGACTCCTGTGACAGGGTTGCACGCAGTCATGTTGCACTTTGTTGTGCCTCCTTCATTGGCATACCCCACTGTATATGAGTCACCTACAACCATACCACTGCCATTCAAGAAGTTGAGAGGAGGCTTGAACATTGCAAGAGCTTCTGCAGCAGAGTTGCAGTGATTGCATGTGCATAAAAATCAGCTCATGGCTGTTGAGACTGCTCACCTAAGAACATGATTCTTCGGCCTGTACTGAATGCTTGCGGCAGTGCTGGTGTCAAGAAACTGCAGCAGCACTCATCAGAAAGCTACAAGGCGCCAGTTGCTCATGCAGGACAGCAGCAGATGTTATACACGCCATGCCTATACAAGTGGTAGACACCCAACCAAGCCATGCGAACAACCTGTGATGCCACAGGCGCATGACCCATAGTCATTTCAACATCATGTTGTTGATGCCGTGCACACATGCCGGTGCGGCATGCAACATATTCACAGGCATGCACATGTATGCGCATACATATGTATGTTTTGTGAATATGTTGGCTATATAGGCTATATATATATAGTCGTTGCTCACCTGCCCTCCGGGGCCACTTGCAAAGCATCCAACGAAACTTGGCCATAGGTGGCTTCGCTCAATTTGGTAATGGTCAAGTTGTGGGGGCCTGCGTAAGATAGACTTATTTTGCCTAACAACGAGTGAAGCTTGACGCTCTGCAGATCCGGAGAGTCGTAGGTGCACCTGGTCCTAGGCCGGCGGCACTCCATGTGATGGTCACCTGACTTGGTGTTGTAGATTCGATGGCCACCTGTTGCTGGTCAATGAAGAAAGCAAACCGGCTGTACGCGTTGTAATTGACTGCAGGCGCAAGTGCTGACAAAGTTGCGTTGACTGAGCTGCCCGTGAATGATGCATGAACACTGCTTGCGGGCCACGAAAACAACAACGGCAACGTTGCTAGTCCAGTTTGCAAATCAACATCGCCCTCGAACCGGCCCTGCAGCAGAAGCTGAGCAGACTGCGCAGAGACCATCACTGACGTGACAAACATAGTTACGCATGTGAGCGCAATGACTGTGCGCCTTTGGAACATCATGTCTAGATAGTGAAGCTTGACGTCTGTCAAGCTCAGCCGCTAGCGCTTCATGACAGCGCAGCGCGCAACGCTTAGCTCAATAGAGTGGCTGTCGCTGGGCTACACTTATGTGTTGTCAAATCCCAGCAAATTTTGTCGCTGTACATAGAGCGGCCATGTCGTCCCAAGCGATCCGACAGGCATGGCCTCCGGGATCCCCTCGAGAGCCCTCGGGGCGAAGAATTTTTAACAAAGTCATACAACATCATCTTATGTAAGATGCTACTGATTACTTACATACTGATTTGCGCTGTAACGGTCAGTTATGCATATATATATATATATATCAGCGTCTGTCTGCCTTGTGTTCAAATTTGCAGTCCTATCTGCACACAAATGTGCAGAAACTGAAGAAGATCATTACATGTACTTGTGATGTACATGTGATAATGGCAGTGACTAGATGACAGACATGAAGCCTCAGACTCTACTTTCTCAGGTATGTGAATGTATTCAGCATGCTTCCGGCCAGCCCGTGGTGCGCATGCAGGAGAGACAGCTTATCATCATGTGTCATTGAATGGAGTTTCCTTGATAGATATGGATCTCAGATACACGTCTCCGTCAAGGTCTGACATTGATGTTGAGAAAGTTGTACTATATCACAGTCTGGCAGACAGAGCAAAATGACATCTTCAGGCAATCCTATGGATTTAGGATTTAGCCACATATGTATGCAGTCCTCAAGTTCATACTATGTCTGCGAAGCAAAACATCGAGAATGCAACATACCTCAATGTTAACAAAGCTGGCAGTCCTGGTATTTAAGGTCAAGAAAGGTGACAGTACCCTGCATACCTTGAGCAGCTACATCAGTACCTGTCAATGAACACAATTGTGATGCAGCCACAACACAGTACATACAATAAACAGCATCTGCGACTCAATGTAATCAGTCCAAGGAACATGTCTGACACATCACTCAATTGTCAAAAAACTTAGGGACATAGCTTGCCAAACAAGCCTTCTTGAAAGATTCATCATATGCCAAATGCATGCCTGTACAGTTCAGGGCGTCAACAAACTTGTTGTCTGGGTAACAAATACTGTTGCACAAAATGTCGATTGGTTTGGAGCTCTTCAGCTGGTCTGCATTTGCCAGAAGGCAAAGAAATTGCCAACGAGGCAGAGTTAACTGCATGCCTGCAACCAGGATGGCAGGATTACGCACCAACCTTTCCAGTGGTACACACAGAATATTTGTCAGCACGTGCCATTTCTCCTTCTGCAATGCAGTGTCCCAGTTGGCAGTGAGCAAGGTAGGCCGCCGGGTAGCCATGCTTTGGACTTGACTAACACTGAATCCTAAATCCTCAAGCCGCTTCAGGTTGATGTCAACTCGTGCAGGTTGAAGGTTCAGCACCTCTGGCTGATTGCCCAGTATACGTGTCAAATCCTGACTGCTCATACCAAGTCTAGCAGTCAAGTGTTGGCATCTAAGCTTCATTTCACTAGGGGGCATGCGGCACACATTGTGTTTCAGAACATTTGCCATTCTCTTGTTAGAAACACCTATCTTCTTCAGAAAAGCCAAGCCTTCTCTCTGGGTGTTGACGTTGCTGGCAAAGAAGTTGGAGGTGGCACTGACTGTCATCACAAAATCAAGCACCTCAGATGATGTCAAAGGCACCTCAAGAACATCAGCAACAAATAGAAGCTGTTTCTGCAGCGCATCTTCTTTCTTGCGCATTATGCGAGGGTGTTGCTCAAGCAGAGCAGCTACCTGCTGTGAAGAGTAGCCTGTGGCGACAAGTGCACTGACTCTGTCTTGCATCGCTTTCAAATTGTATTGCAAGATTCTAGGCTCCCTGACAATGAGCTTCTGAGGATCCTGAATCCCAATAGATAGTAACCAGGCATAGTGCTCTTCACGTCTGTCAGCAGTGCAGCACAGCAGACGTGCATCACGCCG
>JAABUK010002326.1_pt1 | contig 34300 bp, 19 predicted proteins | sample 5559141 | NCBI WGS metagenome assembly JAABUK01 (sample SAMN10711869, study PRJNA513367) | rock metagenome | isolation source: Antarctica rocks | place: Antarctica: Victoria Land, Pudding Butte nord | collected 2016-01-03 | reverse complement strand
GCAGTGGCGTCGAGTCATCGGTAATCTGCGCGCCCAGCAGGTTTAAGCGGCGCATCGATTTCAAATCTTTTAAATACTGAACGCCTTTATCGGTGATGCGCGCTCCCGAAAGATCCAATTCTTCCAGTTTGGTGAGATTTGTAAGAAACTTCAGCCCATCATCAGTAACCAAAGTGTCCCGAAGAAGCAGCCGCTTCAAACCGGTTAGTCCGCTCAGCCCTTCCATTCCTTTATCTGTGAAGGGGTTGTAGCTCAGGTCGAGACTTTCTAATTTCGCAAACGGTGCCAGGCTCAAGTTTGCAAGCTGACATTGAGAACAGCGAAGTTCCCGCAAATCCTTCCACGAAGTCAGTTGGCTGATGTCGGCATCGCCAATTTCAATCTGCGCATTGTAATGCCAGCCGAATGCCACACGTTGCACGCCCGTGAGAGTTGCCAGGGCTTTAAAAACATCGGTCCGATCCTCCTTTCCTCCGCCTGGATTCCAAATGGGCCCTGGCAAATAGAGTTCGCGAACCCGCGTCAATCCTTCTAGTTTCCGCAGCTCGATCGGATGCATCACTCCCGCCGTCAGCTCAATCCCGGTAATCTGAACGTTCCCCGGCGGAAGTTGCGTCATATCGGTTAAGGGCTGGCGATTGCCTTCAATCGTGACCTGGCCCTCCCACCTCAGCACCCATTCGGCGGTTTCCCGCTCGCTTGCTGCAGGCAGCAGGGAGGCGAGACACAAGAATGGTAAAACTACGGAGCGCATTACGCGTTATTCTACTGAATAGAGGGGCCCTTGCGTAATCTCTTCCTACTTATTGCCCTTGTGGCAGGTTCACTGGCCGCCCAGAACGGCAGCTTTCAGACTGGCCTCTATCCTGTCATGGAAAAAGCCGGATGCCGGTCGTGTCATAACCCGGACGGCGTGGCGTCGGCAACCCGTCTTCAACTTCCGGAAGCCGGTTCGTCACCAGCGAAAATAGAGGCGTTTGGAAGGTCGCTGGTCGTGCTTGTGGACCGCGAACATCCAGAAGAATCTTTGATTTTGCGGAAACCGACTAACCGAATCCGGCATGCCGGCGGTGAGCGCATTGCGCCTAACTCCCCAGAGGAAGCCGTTCTAAAGTCATGGATTACTCGGCTTACGCAGCTATCCGGCGCAGAACTTGCCACTGCTCTGCGTTATCGCCAGGAGGGAGACGCCGCAGCAGGGGAACAGAGCGCGGACCCCATGCTCCGCCGATTAACGCATAGCCAGTTCAATCATACGGTTCGCGATCTTCTGGGCGATCAGACGGCTCCCGCGAATCAGTTTCCCGCGGAAGATTTTGTGAACGGGTTCCGCAATCAATCGCAAGGGCAGAGCCTTTCGCCTTTATTGATCGAGAGTTATAGCGCCGCGGCTGAGAGGCTCGCGCGGTCTGCCTTTCGCGGCGGCGACACGCATTCCTTAATTCCATGCAAGGTATCGGCAGCTTGCCGGGGTCGTTTTGTTCGTGAGTTTGGCTTGAAGGCATTCCGGCGTCCGCTCGACGCCGGGGAGCTGAAGCGTTACGAGACGCTAATGAGCCGCGAGCCGGATTTAGTGAAGGGCGCGCAATTGGTGGTTGAAGCCATGCTTCAATCGCCCAACTTTCTCTTCCGGATCGAGGCGACGCCCGAACGGAAGCTGAGGCCCTGGGCCACCGCCAGCCGTCTCTCTTATGCTTTGTGGGACACCATGCCGGATGCCGAGCTTCTGGCGTCAGCAGGACGCGGCGAGTTTGCCACCCGCGAGGGCGTAGAAAAAACCGTGCGCCGCATGCTGGAAGATCCTCGCTCCCGTGAGTCACTGAACGAATTTGTTAGCCAATGGCTTCGTTTCGATCGCCTCCTGACAGGCAGCAAAGACAGGCGAAAGTATCCGCTGTTCACCCGTGAAACTGCAGTTGCGATGACGGAAGAAGCACGCACCTTCGTCTCGGATCTAGTCTGGAACGATCACGATTTCATGTCGCTCTTTACAGCGGATTACGGGCACGTAAGTCAGGAACTCGCGCGAATCTATGGCGTGACCGCTCCCGCAAAAGATTTTGACAGGGTTAAGTTCCCGGCCGATTCACAACGTGCTGGAGTGCTGGGGCAGGGTCTCTTTCTAGCGCTCACGGCAAAGCCCGATGAATCGTCCCCCACCGCGCGCGGTTTGTTTGTTCGCGAGCAGTTCCTATGTCAGCATGTTCCGGATCCTCCTCCCGGTGTAAACACAAACTTGCCGGCCGTTACAGAAGCAAATCCGCAGACGAATCGGGACAGGATGACGGAGCACGCGACGAACCCGACCTGCGCTGCTTGCCACAAATTAGTGGATCCAATTGGATTTGGGTTAGAAAAATTTGACGCGATAGGAGCACGGCGCGAGAAATTGATTCTCCAGTTCCGCGGAGCAACAAAGTCGGCGGTTCCCAAGGATCTGGTTTCCGCTAAAGAAGCCGCTCTCGCCAAAGAAGCAGCCGTTGAGAAAGATGCGGCTGCCTCCAAGGACGTCATTCCCTCTAAGGATGCGAAAGGCCGTTTTGCTACCAGGACAGTGAACCTTGATTTAAATACCGCTGGTGATGTTGCTGGGATTCCCAACTCCCAGTTCTCCTCCCCTGCTGAACTTGGAAATGTGCTTGCCAAGAGTGGCCAATGCCAGGAATGCATGGTGAAGCAGTATTTCCGCTACACGGCCGGCCGGATGGAAACTTCCGCCGATCGCCCGATACTGCGTAAGGCGCTTGTTGATTTCCAGCGCTCTCAGTTCCGGTTCAAAGAGCTTATAGTGTCAGTAATACTCCAAAGAGAATTTCCAGGACAGGAAGGAGCCACCCATGTCGCAGGTAATTACAAATCGCGTTAGACTTTCCCGCCGTTCCTTGCTGAAGGGCATCACCGCGGCCGGGGCTCAAATTGCCATCGGATTACCGCCGCTGATCTCGATGTTTAATTCCACTGGAACCGCTTATGCGGCGACCGGCGAGGCCACGGCGAAACCGATTGAAACGCGCTTTGTGCTCTGGTTTAACGGAAACGGAATTCCAGAACGCTACTGGATTCCCTCGGAAGAAGGCGTGGATTATCAAATGACGCCGTGTCTGGCACCCCTGGCTGGCTGGCGAAAAGACGTTCACGTACTAAGTGGAGTGGATAACGCCGCCTCAAGCGGCAAGGGTAACGGCCACACCAACTCCATGAGCGGCTTGATGACCGGGACTGATTTTACTGGCCGGGGCCCCAGCGGTCCGTCAATCGATCAGATCATCGCATCGAAGATTGGCGGAAACTCACGCTTTCGTTCCTTGCAGATTGGCGTGGCGCAAGAATCGTTTGGTGAAAGTATGCAGCGGAATATGAGCTGGGCCGGTTATGAGCGAGCCCTTCCGCCGGAAATGATTCCGCACAGATTGTTTGATCGCTTGTTCGGCGCGCAGGAAGAAGGTTGGGTCAATCGTAAGAGAAGCATTCTGGATACGGTGGTGGAGGATGCTACTGTCCTGACCAAGAAAATGCCCAATGAGGACCGCACACGCGTCGAAGAGCATCTGGCGGGAATTCGCGATCTGGAGCGCGCTATCGCAGGGCTTCCGCCCGAATACCAGCACGTGGCCGCGCCTGACTTCGATGGCGATATGAAAGATTGGCCGCGCATCGCCAAATTGCAAAGTGACCTGCTGGTGCAGGCGTTCGCGACGCGCCAAACACGCGTAGCTTCCTACATGCTAACCAAATGCCAGAGCATCACCCGCTTCCCGTGGCTTGGATATACTTCTGCCCGGCATCACGACTACACCCATGCGGAGGGGAAGACGGCTGGTGCCGATGGGGTGGAAGGCCAGAAGGTGCTCCGCGATATCTGCCGGTGGCATGTGGAAGAGTTTGCCTATCTAGTTGCCAAGTTGGAATCTGTTCCCGAAGGCGATGGCACACTATTCGATCACACCAGCTTGGTTTACGCGCATGAACACGCAGAAGCGAACCCGCACAAGAATAATGGCCTTGCGATGATAGTAGCTGGCGGCAGCGCCAAATTGGCAAAAGGCGCGCATACCAAAATCACCGGCACAGTGGGCGATGTTTACATGACTGTTGCCAACGAAGTTGTAGGCGCGGGAGTTGAAAAGTTTCCTACCGCCACCCGGAAACTTGGCTCTCTTCTCGTTTGACGCAGCGTGGGGCACTGCCTCACCAACTCGTATATAATTTCCGCAAAGATTAGGAGCTCTGAAACCAGATGAACGACAGCACGACCCGCAGGTTTTTCCTGGGCGCGGCCACCGCAGCGGCGGCAACACGCGTTTGGGGAGCGAATGACAAGATTAATGTAGCAATCGTCGGTTTGGGCGGTCGGGGTTCCAACCACCTAAGTATCTACTCCCGCCTTCCTGAAGCGCGCGTCGTGGGGCTCTGCGACGTCAATCAGGAAGCGCTCGAGCGGGCTCAGGCGACTCTGGTCAAAAACACGGGGGAGAAAGCCAAAGAATTTGGCGACATGCGAGAAGCATTCGCGAATTCTTCTGTTGAGGCGGTTTCTATCGCGACACCTAACCATTGGCACGCTCTGGCCGCTATCTGGGCCATGAAAGCCGGTAAAGACGTGTACGGTGAAAAGCCAGCCTGTTACAACATCTACGAAGGGCAGCGGATGATTCAAGTAATGGGTGAGACCAAGCGGATGATGCAGGTGGGCTCACAGCATCGCAGCACCCCCTTCAAGATGAAGGCGATCCAGGCGCTGCAGGGCGGCTTGATCGGTGACATCTATCAATCCAAGGGTTTATGTTTTAAACGACGGGCTTCCATTGGGCACGCCGAAGATGCTCCGGTTCCGCCCGGTGTGAATTGGGATATGTTCCGCGGGCCTGCCCCCATGCGCGCCTTCAACCCGCTGCGGTTCAAGTACAACTGGCACTGGTTCTGGGACACGGGCAATGGCGACATTGGAAATCAGGGCGTTCATGAAATGGGCATCGCCCGCTGGGGTATGGCTGACCCGGAATGGCCGAAAACCGCTTTCGCTCACGGTGGCAAGTTTGCTTACACCGACGATCAGGAAACGCCAAATACTCTTTTTTCGAATTTCAATTACGGGAACCGTGAGTTAGTTTTCGAAGTACGCGGCCTGCTTACCGGAGCGGAAGGTGCTGCTGTAGCGCGCAGAGCTGGCCCCCCGGCAGAAGGTGCCGTTGCGCCTCCTGTTTCCTCAACCCCCACCAGTACCACTCCGCGCACAGGTGCACCTCTAAATATCATGGTTGGAAATCTCTTCTACGGCAGCAACGGCTGGGCTGCCATGAGCGATCAGGGCTTCCAGGCTTTCAAGGGTGAAAGCAACGAGTTGATCATGGAAGAGAGACCGGAGCGGGGCGGCGATGCCACCGGCTTGCACATGCAGAACTTTCTCTCAGTCTGTAAATCGCGCAATTATGGCGAGCTGCATGACGGGCTGAAGAACGCTTATCTTAGTGCGTCCTTGTGCCACTTAGCCAATATCAGTTATCGAGTGGGGCGGCAATTGACTCTCGAAAGCGGGCCGCGCTTCACCAACGATCCCGAGGCAAGCAAGATGCTCACGCGTGAGTATCGTAAGCCATATGTTGTGTGAGTTAAGCTAGTCGCCGAATTAGCTCCCATCCAGTTTTCTAATTCCAGATGCGATACCGCATTGTGCTTGAGGGCGTGGTGCAGGGCGTCGGTTTTCGTCCTTTTGTAAAAAGGTTGGCGGACAAGTTCGCCTTCACAGGGATGACCTTCAACACAGCCAAGGGGCTGGTCATTGAAATCGATTCGCCGGGAAGATCCGATGCTTTCAGATTTATAGATGCCTTGTCATCCGAAGCTCCAATAGCGGCTGTAGTGGAACGCTGCATCACAGAGGAGGTTCCGGACCAAGGCACCTACTCGGACTTCCGCATTTTGCCTAGCATCCCTCGCGACGGCAGCTTCAGTCTGATCTCGCCCGATCTGGCTATTTGCCCAGAATGCCTGAAGGACATTTCAGATCCGGCAAACAGGCGCTTCCGTTACCCCTTTGCGAACTGCACCAACTGCGGTCCGCGCTATTCAATCACCAAATCAACGCCATACGACCGCGTTAACACCACAATGCAGCTTTTTGCACTTTGCTCGGCGTGCGCGGAAGAGTACAGGGACATTGTGGATCGGCGGTTTCACGCTGAACCCATCGCTTGCGCAACTTGCGGCCCACAGCTTTCGCTGCCGTTACCGGAAGCGATTGCCACGCTCCAGGCGGGTCAGATTCTCGCACTCAAAGGTCTCGGTGGTTTCCAGCTTGCTTGCAATGCACTTTGCCCGGAGGCAGTAAACAAGCTTCGCGCCGTGAAGCGCAAAAGCCGCAAGCCCTTGGCGGTGATGATGCGCGACATGTCCACTGTTGAGCAGTATTGCGTAGTCACCGATCCCGAACGCATGTTGCTGATGCAAAGCGCAGCCCCTATCGTGCTGCTTCAAATGCGGGACACTGCTGTTTTTCCGGCTGGCGTAGCACCGGGGCTTAAACAGATCGGCGTAATGCTGCCATACACGCCGTTACACCACCTTCTATTCACCGAACCGCTTCATTGTCTGGTGATGACCAGCGGCAATCAAAGTGAGGAGCCAATTGTCATTGATAACAAGGAGGCTCTCGAAAAGCTTTTGCCTCTGGCCGACCGGTTACTGCTCCACAATCGCGATATTTTCATGCGTGTCGATGACTCGGTAGCCAGAGTCTTTGAAGGTACTCCCCGCATCTTGCGGCGGGCTCGAGGCTATGCACCGGGTGCCATTGGGCTCGGGCGTGAAGTAGGCGAGATTTTCGCGGCGGGTGCGGAACTAAAGAACACGTTCTGTATTACGAAGGGCCACTATGCCATTCCAAGCCAGCATATAGGCGACCTGGAAAACTATGAAACTCTGCAGTTCTTCGAAGAGACGGCGCGCAACCTGGAGAGTGTTCATCAGGCGAAGCCGCGCTTGATCGCGCATGATATGCATCCCGATTACCTAAGCACTAGCTGGGCGCTCGCACGTAAGGAACCGAAGCTTGCGATACAACATCATCACGCGCACATCGCCAGTTGCATGGCTGAAAACAAAGTGACTGGTAAGGTAATTGGCGTAGCATTCGATGGAACCGGGTGGGGCAGCGACGGGCAGATCTGGGGCGGGGAATTTCTGATTTGCGATTACGGCGGCTTCCAGCGTTCCGCTCATTTGCGATACGTTGCACTGCCCGGTGGCGACCGTGCCGCGCGCCAGGGTTGGCGCATGGCTGCGGCACACCTTTTTGACGCTCTCGGTTCAGAGTGCAGAGAGCTTCGCCTGCCGTGTTGGAAGTGTGCAACTCCGGCCTCGTGGAAACTTATAGAGCGCATGACTGAGCGTCCATCTATGCGGACTTCCAGTTGTGGAAGACTCTTCGATGCCGTTTCTGCAATCTCCGGAATCAGTTTAGAAAGCAGCTATGAAGGCGAGGCCGCGATGCTACTGGAAGCTGCGGCCCTTCAAGCCTGTAGCCTAGAACCATACAGGCTGGTAACCGATTCTGAAACAACTCCGTGGACCATCGACACCCGTCCCATGATTCGCCAAATTGCGGGAGAGATTGCGTCTGGCCGCCCTCCCCAGGAAATCGCACGTTGCTTTCACGATTCTATGGCGCTTATGATTGAAGCGGTTTGTAGCAGCCTTCGTGAAAGGAACGGCGTGGATCAAGTGTGTCTCAGCGGCGGAGTGTTCCAGAACTTCACCTTACTCTCTGGTGCCGCTTCTTTGTTACGGCGCAGCGGTTTTCAGGTGTTTCTCCACTCACAAGTGCCCCCGAATGACGGCGGTATTTCGCTGGGCCAAGCTGCAATCGGCGCGGCTTATTTGGAACGCATCGATTCGCTGAGCGCGGGAGCAGAAGGAGCCATACAGTGAAGTATCTTGACGAATATCGGGATCAGCGCGTCGCGGGGAAAGTTGTCGACGAAATCAAGAAGACCATCACCCAGCCCTGGGTTCTGATGGAGGTGTGCGGCGGCCAGACCCACTCAATTGTGAAGTACGGACTGGATAACCTGCTGCCCGAACAAGTGGAGCTGGTCCACGGGCCGGGCTGTCCGGTTTGCGTCACGTCTCTTGAAATGATTGACCGCGCGCACGCGATTGCCCGCCGGCCTGACGTAATCTTTTGTTCCTTCGGCGACATGCTGCGCGTGCCTGGCTCAAATAGCGATCTGTTTAAGATCAGATCCGAAGGCGGTACCATTCGCGTAGTCTACTCGCCGCTTGATTGCTTGAAGATTGCTCGGGCAAATCCGGGAAAGCATGTCGTTTTCTTTGCAATCGGCTTTGAAACAACCGCACCCGCAAACGCGATGTCCGTGTGGCAAGCGCGTGAGGAGGGCATCAAAAACTTTTCCGTACTGGTTTCGCATGTTTTAGTTCCGCCGGCAATCAGCGGCATTCTGGAATCGCCGAAAAATCGCGTGCAGGCGTTTTTGGGGCCGGGCCATGTCTGTGCCATTGCGGGTTGGGCTGAGTACGAACCTATAGTGGATCGCTATCAAGTACCAATCGTGATCACTGGCTTCGAACCGATCGATATTCTGCAAGGTGTTTTGATGTGCGTTCGCCAGTTGGAGCAGGGCCGCGCTGAATTGGAGAACGGATATTCGCGGTGCGTACAGCGCGAGGGTAACGCAAGTGCGCAGGCCATGATACAACGTGTGTTCCGGATTGTGGACAGAGCTTGGCGGGGATTAGGCGTGATCCCGCGGAGCGGTTTTGGTTTATCAGAAGAGTTTCACGATTACGATGCAGAGCGCATTTTCGATGTGGGGCATATTCACGCAATTGAACCAGCTATCTGCATGAGCGGGGAGATCCTAAAAGGCCTGAAAAAGCCACTCGATTGTCCTGCCTTCGGGAAACAGTGCAGCCCCGAAAATCCGCTAGGGGCGACGATGGTTTCATCCGAAGGTGCGTGCGCGGCCTACTACAATTACGGCCGCCACTTAGTTGAAACCGCAACGCTTACCGTAAAGGTCTGAACTTAGTAATGCAAAAAGATTTCGTCCTCTCATGCCCCGTTCCCATCACGGATCGGAAGAACATTGTAATGGGGCACGGCAGCGGGGGCAAGTTGAGTGCACAACTGGTCCGCGATCTTTTTCTGCCTGCGTTCGAAAACGAGTACCTTCGGAAATTGGACGATCAAGCTGTCTTCCAAGCCGGTTCGGCCACACTCGCGTTTTCGACAGATTCGTTTGTCGTGACACCGTTGTTCTTTCCCGGCGGAAATATCGGTGAGCTAGCCGTGAACGGAACCGTGAACGATCTTGCTATGAGTGGCGCGCGGCCCCAATTTCTGTCTGCGGCATTCATTATGGAAGAAGGGTTGGCAATGGAAGAACTCTCGCTTATCGTGGCTTCCATGGGGCGTGCCGCTCGCGCTGCTGGCGTTTTGATCGTCACGGGCGATACAAAAGTGGTCAACCGCGGCTCAGCGGATAAACTCTTCATAACCACCTCGGGCGTCGGGCTGGTGCCAGCCGGCCTTGCAATTTCGGCATCGAATGTTCGGCCTGGCGACGATATTATCGTCAGCGGTTCAATCGCTGACCATGGCATGGCAGTCATGTCCGTGCGCGAAGGCATGGAGTTCCAAGGTGCAATCCTTTCCGACACTGCCCCCCTCTATTCGCTTGTTGAAACTATGATTCGGGCCGGCGAGGTACACGCCTTACGTGACCCCACACGCGGAGGGTTGGCCACTTCACTCTGCGAAATCGCGATATCGGCGTCTATCGGTATTGAGATAAAGGCTTCTCTCATTCTGGTTCGCGAAAACGTGAAAGGCGCGTGCGAGATTCTTGGCCTTGATCCGCTTTTCGTTGCGAATGAGGGCAAACTGGTTGCGTTCGTTTCTCACGAATCGAGCCAATCGGTCCTTGCCGCTATGAAGTCTGTGCCGCACGGCGCTGACGCTCGCATTATCGGGTCAACGGTTGAGGGACACCGTGGTATGGTGCTCCTGAAAACGGAAATCGGAGGGACTAGAATTCTCGATATGCCCTTTACGGAACAGCTACCCCGAATCTGTTGAACTGCATAGGAGACAGGTAGAGAGAAGTTTGCCGGTTCTCGCTGTAAGTCGGCTCTTAGCTGGCTATTTACAACTGCTGGTTAATAGCCCGGAGCAAAGTGCGGCTAGCCGTAGCTCAGAAACTGAATCGAGCGGACACCTGCATCAACCGCGGGTTCCGAGCCGCTGTAGCCCGGCCGAAGTTGATATTCGTTTGGACGCCCGTATTGGGATCGAACCGGGTCGTGTTGTCCACAGTCGTAAAATTGGTGTGATTAAAGATGTTGTAAACTTCCCAACGCAGTTGAAGCGCTCGCTGCTCTCCCTTGATTGGAAAATTCTTAAACAAAGTTACGTCCGAGTTGATCAGTCCTGGTCCTCGATACAGATCGCGCGCTGCATTTCCGGCATCGCCCTTTTTGGGAAGCGAGAAAACCGAGGTGTTGAAAATATGGTCCACTGTGCGGTCCCCATGGGGAAGCCTGGGGTCACCGTTGACGTTAACGCGCTGGCCGTCTCCGCCGCCCGATAAATCCATAGTGTTGGTGGTTGCCGTAGTTGTCAGGTTCACGTTAAACGGCGTGCCGCTGGCAAACGTAGTGATACCGGAGATCTGCCAGTTATCGAGGGCGAATCTAGTGATACGGCCAGCGACCAGTTTGCTGAACTTCGGCAGATCGTAGCTGTAATTGATCACCATCACATGGGTCTGGTCGAAATCGGCCTTGCCATAGCTCCACTCCCGAAAGGAACGATAGGTGGGCAGATTAGCGTAATCCATGGTCTTGGAGTACGTGTAGGCAACGCCGAACTGTAAACCATTCGTATACCGGCGATTTGCGGTTGCCTGAAGCGCATGGTAATTCGAGCTACCGCTGGATTCACGGTACGTGATGGCGTTGTAGCCAGGGTAAGGCCTCAGGAAACTATCGGGCAGCGGGTTGCCAGGCCTTGTAGGGTCCTGATTTTCCGGAAGAAAGCGAGCCCCGTAGGGGAGCCTGTTGATATCGCGCGTTGTGGCCAGATTTCTTCCCAGCGCCGATACATATTTGATATCCAGCACAGTTGAAAATCCGATGTTATGCTGAATTCCCAACGAGATGTTGTAATAGTCGGGCGCTTTCAAATAACGGTCATGGCCCGTGGCGTTTCCTGGAGAAAGAACGCCAGTCGCATTTAGGAAAGTTCCCAGGTTTTGGTTGTAAACTCTCGGGTTGAACGAAATTGGCGCAGCCGCCGACTGGGGCTCATAACGCACAAGTTGATTGGTCTTTGCGAAACCGCCGCGGATAGCCGTTTTGCCGTTTCCGAAAACGTCGTAGGCAAACCCGAACCTGGGCTGCAGAAGCTCAGGCGATTTTTCGTAAAATCCGGCGGGATAGTTGCCATCCCGTGTAGTCACGTAGCCGTTGCCGGGGTTACCGGTGTTCGGCACGAAGGTACCGATATAGACCGAACTCAATGTTTGACCCGTCAGCGGATTTACGGCCACGCGGGTATTTCCAGCCAGTCCCGGCCGGTAGAGGACGGGCGCATCTGAGGCCTTATATCGACCGAGCGCAAACGAGGACTGAAGACCGTCTGTCTGAGCCCATGGCGTGAAGTACGCAACACGCAATCCGAGTTCGAGAGTCAGTTTCTTCGTGACCTTCCACGAGTCCTGAACGAACCAGTCAATGTTGGCTGCAAGAGCTGACGGCTTGGTGGGGTTTGTGGCTTCGTCGTACGTCTGAAAGACCCCGGTAAGCGCATTGCTATAGGGATTGCCGGTGTCGAGCGGGTTGCTCCCGCCTGTACCGAAGTTAAAATTACCCATCCACGGCACATTAAATCCAAAGCCGGTGGTAATGCGGTCCCTTTCCGCATAGATGCCGAACTTGAAGCTGTGGCTGCCCTTGATCCAGCTCAGATTGTTGCCGATATTCCAGTTAACGTCATCTTCAAACTGGGGGAAACGGGCTGCGAAAAAACTGCCGAAACTCGGGGAATTCTGTACGCCCCCGAACGAGGCTTGCGGGATAATCTGATCGGGATTGGCGCGGGGATAAAATTGACCGACGGTGAAGCCGGAGGTCGGGCGCCTAACTTTCGCCAAATCTGAACCCGAGGCGGGAAATGGAAGCCTTTCCTGAGGGCGGCGAGCTCCCAGATTCAACTCATTGATGATCGAGGGAGTCAGAATCCGTGTATATCCAAACGAAGCGTGCTTGTTGTAAAAGATCTGCTGGACTTTGATAAAGTCCCAGTTAGTCAGGTTATAGCCCTCGCTCGTGGTATCGAAGAAGGTGCCGCGGAAGAATAGCGAGTCCTTGTCCGTGGCTCGATAGTCAATTCTGAACAACTCCTGCTTTCTTGAACCCTGGCGCGTGTCCTGAAACAGATAATTGTAATTGCCGGTAGGGTCAAAACTATTCGGTAGGGAAAGGAGATTCAGAAGCGCCTGCCCGCTCTTGTTGAAAAGGCTTGGCGGGATGATGTTATTCGGATACAGCGCTCCAGTGGCGGGGTCTTTAGGTTTCAGGGCGGATTTCGAGAAATCTCCTTGACGCTCCAGCGCTGTAGGCATGGTCAGCCGTGTGATCGATTGGGGCTCCCGGCTGGGGTTGGTTTCGAGGCTGAGAAAGAAAAACAGCTTCTGGCGGGAGGTATTAAATAGCTTGGGAACCATGACCGGACCGCCGAAGGTAAGCCCTTCGGTAATGTACCGATACCTGGGTTTGGGGATGGTGGGAATCGCCGCATTATTGAAGAAGTTTTGAGCATTGAACATCTCATGGCGCTTATACCAATAGGCGGATCCGTGAAACTCTCTGGCACCGCTTTTGCTGACCACGTTCACCACCGCGCCGCCGTTCCGTCCGTACTCGGCCTGATAAGTGTTCAGCAGGACTTTAACCTCCGCGATGGCGTCCAGACTCACCGAGGTTGTGTATGCGGCGGAACTGCCGTTGTCCTGCCCTTGCTGCCCGTCAACCCCGATGGTCAGCGCACCGTTACGTACACCGCCGATATTCGGCAAGGTGGTTCCGATTCCTCCGGCGCCGTGGAGCGTCTCCGCCTCGCCCGAGGTACTCACGCCGGGAAGCAGACGGAGAAAGCCGACCACGTTTCTTCCTCTCTGGGCAACACTTTGCAACTGCTGCGTGGTGAGTACGGCAGAACTCTCGGAGCTAGCCGACTGTACGACGGCGCTTTCCGCGGTCACATTCACTGTTTCCGTCACGGAACCAACCGTCAACTGAATCGTCCCGAGTGAAAGCCGTTCGCTGGCCGTGAGCGCGGCACCTTGCTTCAGGTAAGTCTGGAAGCCCGTGCTCGCCACCTTCACGGTATAGGTGCCGGGCAGCATGTTGGGAATCAGGAAGCTTCCATTCCCCTCGGTGCGAACGGACCTTTCATCGCGGGTGCCTTCATCGATCAGCGTAATTGCCGCACCGGCGACGGCACCGCCCTGAGCATCTACTACCGTGCCGAGAACGGTACTCGTACTGCTTTGGGACCACCCCACCGTGCTAAAAGTGAACCACACAGATGCAAGAACGAGAAGGATCCGGAATGCCCTGACGCGGCACACAAACGAAAGTGACTGCATTTCTAAAACTCCTTCGAGTGAATTGATGAAACTGGACTGTGAAAATCAACCCCGACGTGCTCGGATCATTCTATATCACCGTCGCAATGCGTTCAGTAACCTGCGCGGTCACATTCCCAATCGATCGTGCCCATAAGTAATCGACCGGTCTACCATCTCGAACTCCAACTTCAGCCGCTGCTCCTGGGTTAATCCCGAAATGTGGGGCAAAGGCCGGCTCGGTTTCTTTGCCCTCGCCTCTAGCAGTGCCCGTCCCAGATGCCTGCCGCTCCGGCCCTCGAATGTTGACCAGTATTTGTCTGTCAGGCATGGCACTTCAAGCGGGTCCCGTACGATCATCTCGAGCGAGAAATAAACCTTGGGCTTCGCCCGCCGGATCGTATCCGCAATCCGCTTCAGGTCCAGCATTCCTTCCCCGAGCGCCACCTCCGACAGCAGGAGCCCCTGCGCGTATTCCTCCACCGCCATGTCCTTGAAGTGAACGTTAAACGTATAAGGCGCCAGTTTTTCCACAGTTTCGTACGGGTCTTCCAGCAATGCAAGATTGTTGCCGGTATCGAGCGATACTCCCAGGTACTCGCTGCCGTATTGCTTTAAGAGCGCGACTTGCTCATCGATCAGCCAGTCTTTGTGATTCTCGATCCCGAGCGGCATCTTGTACTTCTCGACGATGGGCACGGCCATGCGGATCTGGCGGTGAAATCCCTCCACTGCCGCTTTCCAGTTTTCCACCCTGTCGAACATTTCGTAACGCCGCCCGAGCAGGCACACAACCCTCAGGCTGGTCGCGCCGGCGGCCTTCGCCACCTGAACCGCATGCTCGAATACCGACGGATCTTCACGCGGCAGAAAAGTTTGAATCTCCAGATACATGCCCAGCTCTTCCTTCATCCGGCGCGCTTTTTTCGCCCACTCGAGGTCGATCTGAGTCATCCCGCCATGCGCGCCGGCGGCGCCCACCTTCGCCGCCAGTTCCATCAAACGGTCCGCTTCCAGCAGCTTTTGCGGGGAATTGAACCGGATCGACTGGAACGAATCGGAAGTTAACCCCATGCTGGTGCGCCTCGCGGGCGCTCCCAACAAAGGGAGAGCGGCCATGCTCAGAAGCGTTCTACGATTCACGATCACCTCCTACGGTGTCGCCAGGCGGCACGAGGCCATGACGACGCTAGCGATTATATCCTGAGATCCGAAGAGAGTCGTAAGAAGCGAATGCCGCAACCTTCGTTATGTTAATGCCCGCTAGCAAGGAGATCACTGGTCCCCTGGATCACAGCAATCCCAATCAGGGTCGTATCGCAGGTTCGTGATAATACCAATAGCCCGTTCTAGCCTGAAGCGCGGACAAGCGCCGCTCCGGCGGCCGGACCCCGCGTTGCAAGAGCTGGCGCATATCCTCCACCATCACCGGGTTGGACGCGAAAACATCGTGATTGAGTTCGAAACCAATACCGGCTTCCGAGATATCGATACTTTCCACCCCAGCATGCAGGAACGGTATACCCTTGGGCGAGTGGCCCGCCAGAACGGCCCCCTCGGTAAACGCCAGGGCCGCCCACATTGCCAGATCCACCTTGGAGGCATAAAGAGTGAAATGGCGCAGCCCCTGCTGGTTCAGTCGATCGAGCCAGCGCGTGCATTCCGCCCGGGGCATCGCGGGGGCGGCTAGAATCACCTCTCCCACCTTGGAGCGTACGGCATCAGAAGTTAGCGTCAAGGCTGGAAGCAGCACACGGTTCCCCATGCTATGCGCCACAATGTGAATCTTCGCGTCGCCCGTAATGCGCTGGACTTGCTGCAGAAACTCGGCCATAGCAACCGCGGATTTGTCCGCCATGGTCCGGTCGGTGCCATAACGCAGCACCCGGCCTTGCGAAGGCCAACAGAACAGAAATGCCGGGCCATCGTAATTTAAATCGCGGACCAGTTGCGCCGTGCGCTGCACCGCCTCTTCGAAGCTCACGTTGTACCCATGCACGAACACCAGTGCTGACCCGGAGTACAGCCTCGCTCGCGCCAGCATAGCGTGGGCTTCCGAGGCCAGTGCCGCCTCGTCCAGTAGCCGTGATTCGCGGATCAACAGTTCTTTCGCCTCTGTAGATAGCCCCACCTGCAAAACAGCCGGACGGTTGCGCTTGTGCCATGCCGCCTGGTTGAACTGAGCACCCGGAACCAGCACCGCCGCACTCCCTAGCGAGAGGGTTCCCGTCCACTCACTGCCAAAACGGAGCTGGCCCTCTGGCGCCGTCACGCGCTTCCGGGTGGTGCCGAAAAACACCGCAGCTTCGGCCGTACTTTCTTTCCGTAGCCGCAACGCCTCCTGGTAACGCTGGAGGGATTTAGGCATGTCACCCGCTTCCCTTGCGATTTTTGAATCAGCGAACAGCCAAGCCTCCGATTCCCCTAAGATGTCATGCGCCAGCCCGGCATACCGGCGCGCCTCCCCTACGTCGTGAAGCTCCGTATAGAGTTCTGCTAAATCTACATACAGGTCACCCAGCACATTGATATCGAGCGCTCCCTTTTCCAGCAAATCCTGGTTGCGACGGAACACGTCAACGCCCTTAGTTTGTTCAGCCGCCGCTCGGGTGGTGTCACCCATTCGCTCAAACATTATGCGCAGCGATGCCGAGGCTAGCAAATCAAGATCCGCGCGTACGGCGCGGTCCGTAAACTTCATTCTCCGGACTTGTTCCACCAGTGACATCGCCCGGTCCGGCTGCCCTATTGCGCCAGCTACACCCGACCGAAGAATTAAAACCTGCGCCAGACCCACTTGGTTCTCCTCGCGCTTCGGATCACGATGAATCTCTGCCTCCAACAGCGACTGCGCTCGCTTCAGGTCGGCTTCCGCGCCGGAGATCTCGCCACGCTGCAGCCGGTAAATCGTGATCTGCCCCATGGTGTCGGCCAGCTTGCCCATCGAGCTCTCTGGATGAGTAAGCCGTATCGCTACAGCTTCCTTCAATAATTCGATGGCGAAGCTTTTGCGGCCCATGTCGTTCTGCACAAGTTCGGCCTGCGATTCCAGCTTCTGAGCCAGTTGAATATCGTTAGGCCCGAATGCGCGCCGGTAAGCGGCGAGAGAATCGCTCAGCGCCCGGTCGGATTCCGCGGCACGGTCGGCGGCAAACAATGCTACGGCGTAACTGTTCAGGGCGAGCGCCTCTAGTTCAGGCTCTGGGGGCCGGGCCGCTTTGCGGATGCGCACCACTTCCGCGGCCGGCGGCAGCATCTTCGTGAAATCCTCTGCGGTCAGCAGCCCCATAACCAACATCTCCAGGGCATCGCCCCGCCGCGGATCGTCTCGCGGGAAACCCTTGGTGGCCGTTACTGCTTTTTGCGCAAAATCCAGCGCGGCGTTCGGGTTCGCTGCCAGCCGTCGTTCGAAGTCCGCAAACTGGCGTCGATGTTGTTCCAGATGATTGCTCGATGTGATCTGCGCCGCAAGCACAGGGACCAGCAGGGGAAACAGCGCTACCCAGTGATTCATGGGGAGATCTTATCAGCGTAGCGGTTCGAAATTCACTAAACTTTCGCGGTAGCTGGCGATCAGAAATTTAACTTAAGGCCCAACTGGATTCGACGTGAGGTGATGACGCGGGTTGCCGCGAGCATTGATGGGCTGAAGTTCAAAAGCCTCAACATTCCAGTAACGGTCAGGGCCGCCTAGCACGGGGTTGTGGGAATAGCCTGCCTTCAGATTTGGGCGGTCATGACGGGAGAAGCTGGTGGTATTCAAGTTCCCTGAGCGGTTGAAACCTTCCACAATTTCGAAGGGGTGCCCGATCTGGAGCGTAGTAATTTTGTTGAGCTGCCAGCCACCGAGGAGTAGGCCGTGGCCAGGGAGGTCGTAATTCCAGTTGAAGGTGAGGACGTGGGCGGCGAAGAAGGCGGAGAGAGTCCACGGTCGAATTTGCGGTCGTAGAAATCCGCCGTGTAGGTGACGTTGTTGACGTAGTCCTGCGAGTTGATGCCGCTTCAGTTGTCGACGCTGCGGGAGAGCAGCAGGGCGGCTACCGCATAATCCAGCCAATTCAGCGTAAAGGCCGTGCATGGCAGCTTCCGTGCACAAATTTCCTATGTGTTCCGAACTCTACTGCTTGTTTTGCTGATTCCTTTTAGTACACAAGCGCAGTTGATGTCTATTAGTGTCACAGGTGCTGTACCGATATCGCCTCACTCTGCTACTTATCCTGAGGCGCAGATAGGGACCAACCCTTCGATTCGAGCAAAAAATGATTTGTACTCTAAGCCTTACGCCGTGGGAGCGCAGGCAGAGTTTTTCTTACCTTTCAGCGTTTCCCTAGAAGCTGGCGTGCTCTACCAACGATTTCACCAGGATATGAGCGCGGGCATTACGCCAATTCGAGGCGGCTCGGTTAATTTCGGCTATAGCCAGAGTCTTGCGGCGAATGCATTCCTTTTTCCGTTACTTGCAAAATATTCGTTTGGCACCAAACGCCTACGGCCGTTTGTCGATGCGGGCGCGACCCTTAGGCACCTGGATACCTTTGTGGGCCAGGGCATCCAGTTGGACTTTTACCTCCATCCTAGCCCGGCCAAATTTCAATTTGATCCACAAAAATCAGTCGATGTGGCAATCACGGCAGGAGTCGGAGTTCGCTATCGATTTGCCATTTTTGATATCGCCCCGGAGATTCGCTATTTGCATTGGACCGCCGCCTACGAACAACCGGTCCAGGACCAAGCTCTGCTAATGGTGACTATTTCTTTTCCGGCAAAAAAATAGAACGTACCTTGCTAAGAACGGACATTTAGTACGGTATGTCTTTGGATCGGTTCCACGTAGCGTACCTAAGCTCGTTACCAACTATGCTGTAGGTTCCTTTTACCCAACCTGCATTCGGGCAACAATTCCCGTCTTGTTTGTTATAAATTCCAAATTCGAACTCTAGCCGGTCGTCGGCAAAAGTCTCTGAAAAACCCTTCCGGATCTCTTCTTCCACACCAATTGCGAATGGCAGTCCTTTCGGCAAGTGAATGGTCACCAAGATCCCTGATTCGATCCTGAACAACTCATCAATGTGATCCGCGGCTGTGCCGTCAATGCGTTCCGATATATGTAAATACAAATCGCGGTTATAGCGGAATCCATTGGCAGACAAAGGATCGGAAGCTTCTGATACTTTTTTCTCTTTCAGGAGGATGTAGTTCGTTTCTTGAATTTTCCAGATCCGTAGCAAATCGCCGCGCGCCTGACCCCGGTAAATAACCACGAACAACCGTGTGCCATCTGGAGCTTCCATTTCGAACCGATGCTTTTGCTTCTAGCGGATATCTGTGATCCGAGTCAGAAGGGATTGCGGCAAGAACTTCAAGTTGGGAAAGCGGCTGTGAATACCTCTTTGCTTCCACTTGCCCGGCCTCTGTCTTACGCCCTACCTCTGCAATTTCGTCCTGAAGCAAAGCATCCATCGCTTTCGCGCTCATGACAGGGAAGAGAACTCCGCGAGCGCTTTTGCGCACGCGTTCAGACGAGTCACCTAGTGCCTCAATACAGGCTGCTTCGATGTCAGATCCGATGAGGTGCATGAGATTCAAGGCTTGAGCGGCTCCTGCTCTAATATCAGGATTTGGACTTTTCAGCGCAGCAATGAGGTTCGGCACTGCTGCCCGGCCTTCTCGCCCTAACGCAAGATTGTTGTCGATACAACAGTGCCGTCGTCATCAGACAGCAAAGGGATCCACTCTGCGATGCTCCCTGGCGGCCGTTGCGTCGAAAAATTGAGCACGCTCCACGCGCTTAAAGCTATCGATTCGGTTGTAGCGTCAACCACGCCTATGCTGAGAAGCGACTCCGCCACACGCTGGCGAACCCATAAATCTTCGTCCTTCAACATGCTGCGCAGCTTACTTAGATTCTCAAGGCTAACTGGACGGATTGTAGAAATTGCCGACGCCGCAAACCCACGCGCTCCAGGGTCGGAATCATTCAAAAGTCCAAGCAATGCCGGAATCGCCGGCGGCCCGACCTTGGCAAAAGATGGCAGAATTCTGTGCGCATCCTTTCCGCGTAGCTGGGCTACGAGTTCGGGCATGTACTTATCATTCTGTTGGTCCGTCAGCGCCGCTAGATCACGAAGTGCCAATTGTCGCAAACTGGGATCGCGTGAGAGAAGTTGTGGCACAGACACTTGGCTCTGCAGGGCATGGGTTAGGCCAGAACAAGACGAGGCCAAATCTGGATAGTCCTAAAACAAATGTCGTCGTCATCGAATCTGCCTGAAATCTTACCCCGAGAACCTGACGATCTCAGACATAAATTTTATGTCGTAGGAAAAGACAGGTCGCGGGAACTTGGCGGATCAGAAGTTCAACTTGAGGCCTAACTGGATTTGACGTGAGGTGGTGACGGTTCGCGTGATGCGTCCCCAATCCGGAGCGATCACAGGGGAGCCGTTGGCGGCTACGCCGGTGAAGGCTGTGCGTCCGGCGGGCACGGCAAAGTTGGCGCGATTCGGCAGGTTGAAGGATTCGGCGCGGAATTGCAGCGTTCCGGTTTCCCGCACTTTGAACTGCTTGATCAGCGACAGATCCGTATTCGCCAAGCCGGGGCCAATGACGGTGTTGCGGCCCAGGTTGCCGCGAGTGTTGATGGGCTGAAGCTCGAAGGCATCAATGTTCCAGTAACGGTCAGGGCCGCCGAGCACGGGGCTGTTCGAATAACCCGCCTTAAGATTCGGGCGATCATGACGGGAGAAGCTGGTGGTGTTCAAATTCCCTGAGCGGTTAAAGCCTTCCACGATCTCGAAGGGGTGCCCGGTCTGCAGTGTAGTAATGTTGTTGAGCTGCCAGCCACCGAGGAATAGGCCGTGGCCGGGGAGGTCGTAAGTCCAGTTGAAGGTGAGGACATGGGCGGCGAAGAAGGCAGAGAGTCCACGGTCGAATTTGCGGTCGTAGAAATCCGCCGTGTAGGTGACGTTGTTGACGTAGTCCTGGGAGTTGATACCGCTTGAATCATCGACGCTGCGGGAGAAGGTGTAAGAGGCCTGGGCGCGCAGACCGTGAGAGAAGCGCTTGACGGCGCTTAGCTGCAGGGAATTGTAGAACGATTGGGCGTCAGTGATGCGTTGCGTGATGGTGGTGAAGCTCGGGTTGCGGCGGCCCAGTTGCGGCTGATACACCTTGATGCCGTTGACCACGGTTTCAGGTGCCAGGTTGGCATCGCCGATTCGGAAGAGATGCAGGCCACGCGAACCGCCGTAGCCCGCGGTGACGTCCCAATCGCCGGGCAGGGCGCGCTGGATACTGAAGTTGAACTGCATGATGTATGACGATTGCAGGTCATAGTTAATGGTCTGCAATTGCGCTTTGATATAGGCGTTGGAATCGAAGTTCGCCACCACGTTCGGGAAGGGTGGATTGGCGATGGTGGTGCGGGTGGTGAACGGGGGGTTCAGGCTGCCGGAGAAGAAATAATATTTGGGCAGGATCTCGTCATAGAAGATTCCGAAGCCGGCGCGAACGGAAGTTTTGCCAGTGCCGAAGGGATCCCAAGCGACGCCTATGCGGGGCGCGAAGTTCTTCAGCGATGGGTTGGAATGCCAGGGGTCGCCGATGACCAGGGTGGGGTCGCTTACGTGGCGCAGGTTGCTGATTTTGCCGTTCACCTCAGTGGGCGTGGTGGCGAATTCGTAGCGGACGCCGGCGTTCACGGTAAGGTTGTGGCGCAGCTTGATATCGTCTTGAAAGAAGAAACCGTAGAGTGACTGGCGATAGCCGCGATCGGGATCGATCTTGCCCGGGACGGCGAAATCCACGCTCTGCGGGATGCCCTTGAGGAAATTCGGCAAGCCAGCGAACGTGACAATGCCGCCCACCTGGCTGGTGGTGTGTTGGTTGAATTGCATGCGCTGGCCGGACGCGCCCAGCTTAATGGATTGAATGCCGCGCGAGAGGAAGAGTGTATCGTCAGCCTGCCAGTTGTTGAGGCGGTCATTGCGGGGCAGCCGATAATCTCCCGCAACTTCGGTGGCCAGACCGGTGATGGTGAAGAAGCCGAAGGGCTGGCCGGGAAGGAAGGAGAGGCTGGGCGGGATATCGATGGCGCGCTGGTTATCGGCTTCCGTGGTGGATCGGTTGAAGCCTGCTTTAGCGGTGTTCAGGATTGCGGGCGTGAAGACATGCTGTTCTTCAAGCGTGACGTACTGGTTGCGGGAACGTTCCTTGGTGATGGAGATGGGAGGGATGCTGACCGGCGGCCGGTTCACGGTGCCGTTGTCGAAGGTGTAGCGGCCGAAGAGACTGTCCTTCTCTGAGAAGCGATGGTCGACGCGAGCTTGCGCGAAGTATTCATTGGTGGGCTGCGATTGGCTAAAGAGGTATTCGGCCGCGCCTCCGCCGAGTGAGCGTCCATTGGGCAGGGGGAAGAACGTGTTGATGTAAGGGACGATGGCCGGAACGGCGGTCTGGCGTGCCGCGGCGTCGGGAACGTTGGCCACGCCGGTCACGCCCAGGCGCTCAATCAAGGATTCGAACGCAACGAAGATAAAGGTCTTGTCGCGGCGGATAGGCGCGCCGGCGGTTCCGCCGAACTGATTGCGCTTGAACGCGGGGATGGATTTGGAAGCGGGGTCGAAGAAGTTTTTGGCATCGAGCTTTGAGTTGCGCAGGAATTCGAATAGCGAACCGTGCAATTGGTTGGTGCCGGAGCGCGTGACGGCGTTGATGATGCCGCCGGCGGAGCGGCCAAACTCCGCGGAATAGGCGTTGGTGAGGACCTGGAATTCCAGGACGGCATCGACGCCCAGCAACACTCCGCCCACGGAGCCGGGTGTCTTGTTGTAGACGTTGTTGATATCGGTGCCATCCAGAAGGAAGCTGCTCTGTTCCGGGCGCGCACCGTTAATGGAGATCTTAGGAGAGCGGCCCCCTACCACGTCATTCCCCGCCGCGAGGGCCGCGTTCACTCCGGGTTGCAGCAGGGCCAGTTGTTGAAACGAACGGCCATTCAGAGGCAGGTCGCGAATCTGTTTGCTATCCACTAGACCGCTGAGAGACCCGGATACCAGATTGATGCGCGAGGCATCGGCGCTCACGTTGATTTCGCCCGCGGTTTGGCCGACGGTAAGAGTTGTATCGAGCACGGCATCCTGCCCAACGGTGAGATGCAGGCCCTGGTTGACCACAGTCTGGAAGCCGGGAGCCGAGATGCGCACTTCGTAATCGCCGGGCGGCAGCAGGGGCTCGCGGAAGTGGCCCGCGGAATCGGTCTGCAAGTGGGCCACGGCGGCGGTATCGCGGTTCCGGATTTCCACCTGCGCATTGGGCACTACAGCGCCGGTAGGGTCCGTGACGGCACCCTGCAAGCTTGACCCCACGGCCTGAGCTTTAGCGGTGGATACATAGGCAACAAAGAGCAGAGTGAGACGGAAACAGCGCAACATATTCCGTAAGTGTACGCTCCCTTACTAGGGTGACGGGCAGTTGAGGAATTGTCTCCAGATATGATGAGCGGCACCTCCAGCAGTTTGACGAAGGAGGTTTCGGCGAGGAGCAAGCGCCAGGAGTTGCGACTACGCAGATCCCCCTGCTGCAAGTAGCAGCGAGACCGGCACCAACTCCGCCGAATCCTTACTTAAATCTAGTTGCGCTTGCCGATAGAGTTTCCCCCAGCAGAAAAATTGGATCGCGTTTTAGTTGATGCACTCGCGACAACAGCCCGAATCAATCAGAGCCGCCGAAACTAGATATCTGATAGGTACCCAAGCCGCCCGTTGCTGTCGCCCAGCTCGTCAATAGGAACATTCATGCGGTCCAGCAGGGAGACAAATAAGTTGGCCATCGGAGTTTCTTTTTCATAGGAAAGATGGCGACCAGGCTGTAGCTTTCCACCGCCATGGCCAGCCAGCACCAGCGGCAGGTTCGCATGGTCATGCGCATTACCATCGCTTAACGCGCTACCGTAAGTGACCATCACATGATCCAGCAACGTTCCGTCGCCGTCGGGTGTTGCTTTTAATTTACCTACAAGGTAAGCGAACTGTTCCATGTGAAGACAGTTGATTCGCGTCACCTTGGCTATCTTCTCGGGGTCGCCCTGATGATGCGTGAGCCCATGATGCGCTTCCGGTATTCCAATTTCAGGATAGGCACGCGGGCTCTGCTCCAAGGCCATCAGTAATGTGACTACCCGCGTTGCATCCGTCTGGAAAGCAAGAGTCATCAGATCCATCATGATGCGGGCATGCTCTCCTAAATCTGTAGGAATGCTGTTTTCCGGAGCATTCACGGGCGGCAGCTTCGATGGCCCGCTGCTCCGCTCGGCAGTTTGAATTCGCTTTTCCACGTCCCGAATTGAGGACAGATATTCGTCAAGCTTCCGTTTATCCGTGCCACCCAGGGAAGAGGAAAGTCGCTGCGCGTCGCCCATCACCAAATCCAGAATGCTGCGTTCATAGCGCTGCTGGCGTGCACGCTTGGCAGGGTCTGTCTCAAAATTGCCCGATCCAAATAGCCGCTCAAAGACAGCTCGCGGACGGATTTCCGCGGGGTTGGGCGCTGACGGGGTCCGCCATGAAATGCTATTGCTGTACGCACAACTATAGCCGTTGTCACAACTTCCGCCTTGCACGCCTTCTTCGCACCCGAGTTCAAGCGAAGAGAACCTGGTCTTTCCCCTAAGACTCTGGGCGGCAAGCTGATCTACTGAAACGCCTGCTTGCAAATCGCGGCCATTGGTCTTCTTAGGGTGTACGCAAGTCAGGTAATTAGCTCCGGCCCGTCCATGATCGCCGGGTCCATCTCCCAGGGCGCGTCCACCGTTTTGCGTCAGTCCGCTGAGCATCGCAATGTCATTCCGAAACGGTGTTAATGCCGAAGAGATGCGCGGCAGATTGGTTGGCAGTGCGCTCACGCCCGCAGGCATAGCAGGCAGCCATTGATCCATTACGATTCCGTTCGGAACATATACAAAGGCCATGCGGCAAGGCGCCGAAAGACTCTTGGCCGTCGCCGCAGAAGCCAGCGCGGGCACCATGGCGTCAAGTATGGGCAAAGCTACCGCGCTTCCCAAACCTCTTAATAACGTTCGGCGGTCCAGCGATTTATTTAGCAGCAATGTGCGCCCCTTTTGTCTCCGTTCCAGAATGTAAACTCAGACCTTCACGTTGTTGGAATGCAGGATCCTTCACAATCTCTGTCACCAGTGTAGAGAACCGGTACTCGTTCTCTGCGAGCCGTTTAACAATTCTCGTAATAGCAACATTGTCGTGCTGCTCCACCCCTCTCCCGAGCGCATAAGTAAACATCTTTTCGGTCAGGTTTCGGATGAACAAATCGGTTTGCGATTTCAAAACGATCTTCAATTCTTTCGGGTCCTCGAAAGTTTTTCCGCCCGGCAATGCCCCGGAACTATCGACCGGGAAGTTACCGTCCTGCTTGCGCCACGCGCCGGTGGCATCGTAGTTCTCAAGTCCAAACCCAATCGGGTCCATCTGGTTATGGCAAACTGCACAACTGGGGTTAGCGCGATGTTGCTCCAGGCGTTGCCTCTGCGATGCCTGCGTGCCCAGATTTGTTTCAATCAGCGCTGGAATATCGGGAGGCGGCGGTGGTGGTGCCGTGCCCAATAAATTTTCCAACACCCACTTGCCGCGCAGTACCGGCGAAGTGCGTGTGGCGTAGGAAGAAAGTGTCAAAACGGAAGCCTGAGTTATTACGCCGCTGCGTTGTTCTCCATCCAGCTTAACCCGCTCAAAGTCTTCGCCGGTCACTCCGGGCAAGCCGTAGTGGTGCGCCAGAATGCCATTCACAAACGAGAACTTTCCATCGATAAAATCGAGCAGGCTGCGGTTCTCCCGCAGAACAGCTAGAGTAAACAGCGATGTCTCCCGCCGCATAGAATCCATCAGTTCATCATCGGCAACCGGAAAGTGAGCCGGGTCTGGCTTACGCCTGTCCAGTAACCGCAGACCAAGCCATTGCCCGGCAAAGTTATCCACCAGAGCTTCCGCCCGCGCGTCTTTCAACATGCGCCGAACCTGAACTTCCAAAGCTTCGGCACCCTGCAACCGCCCTTGGTCCGCTGCGCGCATCAGAGCTTCATCGGGCATGCTGCTCCAAAGGAAATAAGAAAGCCGTGAGGCGAGTTCATGCTGCCCCAACGTATAGGTTCCGGGTTGCGAGGGCTCACGTTCCACGCGAAAGAGAAAATTGGGGGACGTGAGCACCGCCTGCAGTGCTACCCGAATCCCCTCATCGAAGGAATCGCCCTCTTTTCTTACCAAAGCCGCCAGGTTCACCAGACCGTCCGTCTCCCATTCAGTTAAAGCTCTGCGGTACGCGCGCCTTGCGAGTTGCTTGATGATCAGTCGCGCGCACTCAGGTGTTTGTTGCTTGCAAACAAAAATGAGCTTACGGCTTTCCGGAGCCGAGCTGGAAGGATGAAACGGGCCCACGATATCTATGTAATCGATAAACAGCTTGCGCCGCCCATCAGAATTCAGGTTCTCCCTTGGGTTTTCCATACCTGCAAACTCCGGGAAGGAAGCACGGAACTGATGTTCGCCCGCTTTCAATTTCACGCGAGCAACCGACTCCCCGTGAGCGTACTGAAAATCGATGTTTCCTTCCACTGTCTCCGTCAGGATCGGGGCCCCGTCGATGGACATCACCATTTTCACTGGCGGGTCAGACTTTCGGTTCTCTTCCGATAGCTCCAGAGTTTCAGCAGGCGTCAAATTAGTCTTCCGGCCAAGTTGCTTCTGCCGCGCGCTTCCGCCAAGCCTGGGCCGGTAGTTGGCCACGCGCATTCTGAATTCGTACTCAGCTTCCACGGGGAAGTTGAATTTCCCGTATGCTGCGCCGCGATACGAAAAGGGCAGGGCATTCGGTGTGGGATCGTCTTGTGACTTTTTGCTCATGAAGCGAATGAGCTTTGTAGGTTTCGCTGGAGCGCTTAGTCCGTAAACCGCGGCTTGCGATACCGCCCTGGCTGCCGCAAGATATTTCTCCATCAAGAGCGGCGATACCGAAAGAACATCGCCTATGTTGTCGAACCCGTAACCCGCATCGTCGAGAGGAAATTCGTCTGCGGGCCGTATCGAAACCCCTAATAGATCCCGCACGGTGTTGTTGTATTCGGCGCGATTGAGCCGGTGCGCCGTTACGCGGCCCGGCGAACCGCCGCGAGGTGTCCCTACTGTCTTTTCAATCCAATCCGTGACCAACGCGCGTTCAGTCTCAGATAGCGCGGGAGATCCCGGCGGAGGCATCTGGCCCGTGCTCACCTTGTCCAGCACCTTGCCCCACACTTCAGGGGATTTTGGGCCGCCTTGAAAACTTAGATTTGCCATGCCAACTTTGCCGTTGTGACACGGTTGGCAGTGCTTCTGCAGTACGGGCGCAATAGCGTTCCGATACTCCACGGATTCGGTGTTTTGCGCCGAAAGTGGAGAGACCGCGGCGACAACGAGCGCCAGCAATACTACACGTGGTTCAGTGAAAATGAAGGGATTCCTCGCTACTAATATATATGCAGCCGACGTGAAAGGGTGACCTAGAAATTGAGCCGTAGAGTGAACTGAATGCTTCTCGGGCTATCGATTGTGTTCGTTACTAAACCGAAGTTCGGAGAAAATGGCGAAGCATCCGGTGTGGCGAATACGTGCCTGTTAAATGCATTCAGAAATTCGGCCTTGAACTGAAGACTTGCGGTCTCAAAGACGTGCATGTTCTTGATCAAGCTAAAGTCTTCGTTCAGGTAGGGCTTCATGCGAGCGTCTCCGTTAACGCGAGGGTAGTCTCCCAAACGGTACGCGCCGCCGTTGCGATTGGCATTCGGATCCACGAAAGCAGCTGGATTGTAATACCGGTTCACAAACGGGTCGAACGTGTCATTCCTCTGTGCAGCGGAAAAGATTGGCTGCCCGACAACGCGATTGAACCGGATGCAATTATCCCAGCCGGGAATACCGGTGGCGCAACCGAATGACACCGGCTCTCCCGATTGGTATCGCTGGACACCGCCGATCTGCCATCCCCCCACTATTGCCGGAATGATGCCGCCTCCACTTACAAATCTTTTGCCTGTCCCGAACGGCAGTTCATAAATCCAGGCCGCCGTTAGGGTAAGCGGAATATCTTGAATACTCAATGCTTTATCAAGCGACAAGTTGTACGGGCTCTGATTCTGGCTAACGCCTGCATTGGTTTGCGGAATCAGGCTATCGGCATCTGTAATCGTTTTTTCCCAAGTAAACGATGCCTGCAAGCTGAAGCCTGAGTGAAACCGCTGCTCCAGGGTGGCTTGCAGCGAGTGATAGCTGGTCTGCCCTACGTTCTCCAAAATGGTGGTGTTAATTCTCCCGTACTGTGGAAATGGCCGCAATGCCTGGCTGACGTTGCCTCTAAATCCGGCGAAAGGCGTAGTCACGCCCGCTTGCGCAGCGGGTGCCGAACCGATTGCGGAGTTCAAGGCATCGCCCAAACCAAAATTGGCGGGATCTATGTTGTTGATATTTAGCAAAGCAGAACGCAAATGAGTAGAGCGCTGGGCGACATAGCCTACCGTCGCTATCAAATTCGACGCAAGTTTTTGTTGAACCTGCAGGCTCCAGTTTTGAGTCATGGAAGGCCGACCAAAGCGAGCAGCTATATAGAACGGATTCTGGCCGTTTACATAAGACGGATTTTGGACCGGCGGGGCGGCGAAGGCCGGAAAACCTACATCGAGTGCGAACGCCGGAGTGAATGCGTCTGAGTTAAAGAAATTCGGGGTGGCGGCGTAGCCCTGAATGCTCTGAGCGCCTGAATCCGTGTACTGCACCGGCCCATAGAAAATTCCGTAGCCGCCTCGGAGTACCGTGTTGCGGTGCAACGCCGCCGGGGACCAGGCGAAGCCGAATCTTGGGGAAATGGCCTTCTTATACGTATCGGCCCATTTTGTGTCGCAATTACATGTGGTCCCGAAAATCAATGCGCCAGGGCGACCGCCCGCAAGCGGATTCGGAGCCGTAGGGCTGAAATTAGAGGTAGCGTTGAACGATTCGCGCCGGGGGAGATCCAGGTTGTATCTGATTCCCAGATTCACCGTCAGAGTGCTCGACACTTTGAAATCGTCCTGCACAAACCCTGCGTAATACGCGGTAACCCAGCGCGGGAAATGCGAGGTCTGGTATAGATTCGCGTTGTCGACAGCGCCGAGCAGGAAGCTGGCAAACCCATTCCCGCTAGTGCTCCCTAAAGTCTGGCTGGCAGAAGTCTGGCTTCGCGAAAAATTAAACACACCCGATTGAGCACCTTCACCTAGCCTGGCGTATAACTGTGGACGGATATCGGTGCCGAAGGTAAAGCTGTGCCGGCCCTTGACCCACATCAAGCTGTCATTCAGCCGCCACCCATTGTCGATATTGTCGCTATTGTTGGTTCTGCCTACGCTGCGTATTCCTTCACCAAAATTGATGTTTGGAAAATTGATGCCGGAGGAGCCTTTGATACCCAGCTTGGCGTCCCAATCGGTGTGATCGGTTAACCCCTGCAGGGCGGAATCAGTATAGTTCTTGCTATTAGTTCGGTTGAAACCAATATTGAGATGATTCAGCAGAGTCGGCGTTAAAGTGTAGTCCCAGCCTGCGCGGGCGTAGTGAGTAATAAAGTCCTGATCCCAACCGTTCGAATCGGCGGGGGCGGGATACGCGCGGCCCGTTCCCGCCGTAAATCGCGTGTTATCGCGCCCGCTATACATGCCGAAGATCCGGCTCTTTTCTGAAAAGGAATGATCGACGCGCAGAGTCCAGACAGTGTTGGTCAGTGGATTTGAATCCGGGTTGACAAAATTCTGGCTAACTCCCGCGGAGGTCGGGCCGGGAAGATATTTAAGAACGTTTTTCGCCACCTGTGAGATCCGGCTTGCCGGAATCATGTTTCCTGGAAACGCAGTCCGGCACGGAACGCCGGTCGGCCCGATCCGCTGGCTTGCCGGATCGAAAATCTGACCGCGCAATACGGGCGATCCGTCGCACGGGTTCGTTCCCACTTGGACATTGGTTAGGGTGTTCGAAAAGTCTCCTGAGCGCTGAGCGAATGTGGGCACAGTGGAGATATTTGTTCCCCCGACATTCTGCTTGTACTGTTCCCAATTGAAAAAGAAGAAAGTCTTGTTTTTGCCGTCGTAAAATTTGGGGATCTGGATTGGTCCCCCTAGATTTCCGCCGTAATCGTGTTTGCGGTCCGGCGGGGTGCTGAACGTTGTGCGGCATGCGGAATCACCCGGTGCGCACCTGGCTCGATAGCCGGCGTTGAACCATGTGTTCGCGTCCAGTGCGGTGTTGCGGAAAATTTCGTAAGCCGTTCCATGGTAAAGGTTGGTCCCCGCCTTCGTCGTGAACGTATCGATACCGCCAGTGGTGCGATCATACTGGGCCGAGAAAGTGGAAGTGAAGATTTTGAATTCCTGGATCGCCTCAACCGAGGGAGCTGCTTCGTCGAATGAAGACCCGTTTTCCGTCCGAAGAATGCTCGCTCCATCCAGCAAAATATCATTACCGAAATTCTGGCCGCCATTTACTTTAGAAATGAAGACTCCGTTCGCATTATTCGCGGTACCTGGACCCGTTGTACCTGGGGCGAGGAACGTAAAGGCCTCAGGCGATCTTAGTGCGCCGACTCCACCCAGCGCTAGGGGAAGTTCTATTACCTGCTTTGTATTCACGATCGTCCCGATATCGGAAGTATCGGTGCTGATCGTCTCTCCTTCAGCCAGCACCGTCACGTTCTGCGCCGCTCCCCCAATGCCAAGCGTCACGTTTACTGAAGTGGTTGAGCCAACCTGAACCCGTACGCCAGTTTGGGTCACGCCAGCAAAACCTTCGCGCTGAACCACAATGTTGTAAAGGCCGAGGGGAATCGAAGTGAATCGGTAGCCCCCCTCGGTGCTGACGGTCTCGCTACGGGCACCGGTGTCCTGATTATTAGCAGTGACCTTCGCGCCAACGATGGTTGCGCCGGATGGATCTACAACCGTTCCCGCGATGGAGCCCTCGCTGGTTTGCGCCAGTAATCCGGGAACCACGGCCACACAGTAAAAAAAGCTAATGGTGAATGCCGCAAGACGTAACTTAGTCATAGATCCCCTGGGCGTCGTTGACGCGTTCAGGCATCACGCTATACAAAGTGCCGGACGTTTGTCAAATTGCCGCCTTACTCTTTTCGGATCGCTGAGACGGCAGTTCGGGCGGCCTCTTCCGCTTTTTTAGCCCGACTAAAAAGATCCGATTCTCTTTGTGCCTCCTCAACCCTTCCGCCCGACCTCAAGAGAAGACTCAGTCGATAGTGCAGTACTGACACGTTGGGATCAAGCTGAATACCGCGGCGATAGGCACGTTCGGCGCGGTCCCGCTCGCCACGGTCTTGAAGAATCTGACCTAGAATTGCTAAAGCGCTGGCATCTGGTGCGAGCCGTGCGGATTCTTCCAGAACGAATAAAGCTTCCTTGTCATTTCCGCTCTGACGCAATAGCTTTGCGTAACTGACATAGGCCCAGGCAAATGGTGCTTTCTGCGATTTACTCTGCGCGATGGCCTGCTTGTAAAGTCGGATGGCAGTCGGTTCGTCACCTAGATGCTCGGCACACAACGCAAGATAGGTCAGGGCACTGAAGTGCGCGGGAACAAGCCGAAGCGTGTCTCGAAGCCAATCCGCAGCTTCCTTGAAAAATTCAGCTTCGAAAAAAAGCCGGCCCAGATGATATGTGGTTTGCGCGTCTAGCGGATCCAGCCGATGAGCTTCGATCCATGCTTCATAGGCTAGCTGGTTTTGGCCCAACTCAAGCTCGATTTCACCCAGAACCCTCTTTGTTTCGGAAGATGCAGGGCCGATTGCGATGGCGCGCTGGATGGAGACATGGGCACCGCTGTAATCCTTCTGGAGTAACTGCACGCGGCTGAGCCAGAACCAGCCATGCGGGTCCGCCGGGTAAGATTCCAGATAGTTGGATAAGGATGCGGAAGCGGGACCCCACTGGCCTAGTTTCGCCAGGCAGACGCCTCTATAGAACTGGCGCAACGGGCTGACCTCGCTGGCTTGTTCAGATTCCTTGAACCGTTCCAGAGCCTCGGGCAACTTTCCGTTGCGGTATAGAGTAAGTCCCGCTTCAAAACTGGAGTTCTGTGCGCTGACGGGCAGCAAGATCGCTATGACAAGGAATAGGCGCCGCATCGCATGGCTGCCCAGGGTGCTAGGAGAAACTGTAAAGCACACGCTGCAATTATAGGCAAGGCCTAAGGGCTCTGGCGCAAACGCCAGTCGTATGGGGAATGTAAACATATGTCGCGATCCGTGTACAACATGACGCTCCCGAGTTCGAGGGGCGGTGGAAACGGTACGCCCGCGAATGCAGCTCGGCGTATTAACGGCGACGATGCCCTAGATCTTGCAAGCTGCTTTGGCAGCGTAATCGGACGCTCTCTCACCTAAATCGCACGAAAGCGTCCTACTTCGGTAATCCTGAGTTCGCACTAGAACTAAAGCTCCACCACTTATATCTCATATACTTTCCAATTGGACACTAACCCCAGAGAGTACTCGCTTTGAATCGCAGATCTTTCTTGCTGTGCGCGGGCGCGGCCCAGTTGGGCAAGCCGCTTCTAGGGGCTCCCGGTCATTGCGGATTCGAGAATATCACGGCAAAGTCCGGAGTTAGATTCCTGCATCATTCCGGCCGGACCTCACAGAAATACCTTCCCGAATCAATGGGAGCAGGGGTGGCGATGCTGGATTGCAACAACAACGGTCACTTGGATATTTTCTTCGTGAATGGAGCTAAGTTGCGTGACGCCATGCCGGCCAGTTATAGACCGGAGAAGACCGATCCGCGATACTGGAATCGGCTGTTCCATAACAATGGTGATGGCACTTTTCAGGATGTCACTGAAGCCGCAAATTTGCGCGGCGATGGCTATGGAATGGGTGTCGCGGTTGGCGACTTCAATAATGACGGCTTTCCGGATATCTACGTGACCGGTATAGGCCGCAATAGCCTATATCGCAACAATCGGGATGGCACGTTTACAAACGTTACGGAGAAGGCAGGAGTCGCGTGCAGTGGGTGGTCGACAGGCGCGTGTTTTGTCGATTACGATCGGGACGGATATTTGGATCTGATTGTTACCCGTTATGTCGAGTGGGATTTCAGCCAAAATCCTTATTGCGGCGAGCACCGCGAGGGATATCGAGCCTATTGCCATCCCGATCAGTTCAAAACATCAACTCATGTTGTGTATCACAACAATGGTGATGGTACGTTCACGGACGTATCGTTCAAATGCGGCATCGGTGCGATTCCTTCGAAAGGGCTTGGGATTGCGATCAATGATTTCAACCGCGATGGCTGGCCGGATGTTGTGGTCGCCAACGATTCCTTCCCGGAGCAACTCTTCCGAAATAATCGGGACGGCACATTCACAGATGTTGCGACCGAAACTGGAATGGCGTATGACGAAGACGGCAAAACCTTCGCGGGAATGGGAATCGATTTCGCTGATTACGATAATGACGGATGGCCTGATGTGTTCATCAACGCGCTTGCCCACCAGCGATACGCGTTGTACCAAAACGTATCGGGCCACGCCATGAATTATGTCTCGAACGCGACGGGAATCGCCGGCGTCAGCACTCTTCATTCCGGGTGGGGGGCGAAACTTTTCGATTTTGACAATGACGGATGGAAGGACTTGTTCGTCGCGCAAGGTCATGTGATGGACAACATAGAGTTGACCCAACCTTCCATTCACTTTAAAGAAAAACTGCTGCTGGCACGCAATCGAAAGGGGAAGTTTGAAGAGGTTTCGGGCCAGAGTGGGGAAGCGTTTCAGATGCTGCTTACCGCCCGCGGAGCGGCATTCGGGGATCTGAACAATGACGGGTCAATCGATATTGCCATTAACTGCAATGACGGACCGGCTGTCGTTCTGATGAACTGCGGAGGGAGCGGAAATCACTGGCTGATAGTGAACACGATCGGGACCAAGAGCAATCGCGACGGAATAGGTTCGGCGATACGGATTGTTTCAAGTTCAGGAGCGGAACAGCACGGGTATGTGACCACCGCCGGCAGTTATCTTTCGGCAAGCGACAAGCGTGTGCATTTTGGTTTGGGAACGGATCGGGTGGTGAAGCTACTCGAGATCAAATGGCCAAGCGGTGTGGTCCAGAAGCTTACAAATCTCGAGGTTGACCGCGTGCTTACTGTGAAAGAGCCGTCGTAAGTTGGACGTTGATGCCGGTCTTTAACTTCCCCGGCTTCGCGTCAAGTTCTTGCGCGACTTTAGGATTGACTTGGTAAGCTGGCTCCGCTCTGCCGCTTGTTAAGCTTAGGCTGTTTACAACCTCAGTCCTGGCATATTCGAAATCCGGCAATGCAAGGCCGCGATTCGATATCCCAGGCAATTGCTGGATACGATTCGCAATTTCGTTGAATTTGCCGGGCTGGTACTTCAGTGGATTTTAGAAGGCCGCCTTGTAGCTTGGTGGATTATCAAACGATCAATTTGCCCACGTAATTGTTATCCGGGGCATGTTCCAGCTTTCCGCTGCGATGTATTCAGGCTCTCTTCTGCACCGCAAGGCCGAAAGGCGAGTCAACAAGGCACGTGAATCCGGGCCGGCCAGAT
>JAABUK010002325.1_pt1 | contig 34309 bp, 29 predicted proteins | sample 5559141 | NCBI WGS metagenome assembly JAABUK01 (sample SAMN10711869, study PRJNA513367) | rock metagenome | isolation source: Antarctica rocks | place: Antarctica: Victoria Land, Pudding Butte nord | collected 2016-01-03 | reverse complement strand
TCTTGCCTTTCACGTCAATCCCGAGTTTTTTCAGAACTTCATAATCCGCGGGAACGCCGTAGTTCACGTAAACCACCGGAGCAGTCACGTCCCCCGAACCGGAGTATGCGTTGTAACTCGGCACTTCGCCCACATCCGAAGACGACTTATCTTCCTTAACGGGCGGCTCTTGCAGTTTTGCCCGAAACGGCTTCGGGCCTCCTACTAGTTCCAATCGGCGCGCAACAGGCGTAGGCAGCAGTGCTTCAAATTCCTCAATGCGTGCGTCAAGCCCCCATTCCCGCAGCAACCCTACGAGGTATGCAGCCACCGCTTTCGATTGCGGGGTGCCGGCAAGATGCGGATCGCGCGACATGCGCTCAATGTAACGGCCCACCCGCGCCGCCTCCGGTATAGAACGCATCTTTTCTTCCCACCGTCGCTCCTGGGCAGCAACATCGGGCGGGAATCCTCGCAACGAAGATTCGGCGGAATACAGAAGCGATGGAACCAGCGCGCAAGCTAGATATAGCTTCATCGTGCTAATGGTCGCGGTCTGTAACCAGATCTGTAACGGCGTACAAAGCATTCTGATAAGGCGAATCGGGGAACGATCCAATTATTTGCCGCGCCTTGGCCGTAAACTGATGAGCACGCTCTTGTACGCGAGCGATCGCTGAGTATTTCTCGACTAAGTTGCGGACGTAATCGAACGGGACCGTATCGTAGGTCCGCTCACGAAGCACAGTCTCGATACTGGCCCGCTCCTGAGCGGTTGCGCGTTCCAGAACATAAACCATCGGGAGCGTGATCTTGCCTTCGCGCAAATCGCCTCCGACCGGTTTACCAAGCGTTTTTTCCCGCGAGGTGAAATCCAGCAGATCGTCAACTAACTGAAAAGCCATGCCCAGGTTCCATGCGTATTCGCCAAGTTGCTCTTCGGTGCCGCTATCGGCACCGGCAACGACGGCGCCTAGCTTCGCGCATACGCTAAAGAGCCCCGCGGTTTTGCGGTCAGCCAGTTCCATACAGTCTGCTTCTGAAATGGAGATTTTCCCGATACGCTCAAGTTGAATCAGCTCTCCTTCCACCATCAATTGAGTGAGGCCGATCAATAGATCCAGCAGATGAAAGTTGCGTTCCCGCAGTGCGATTTGAAATGCCTGCATGTAGAGCCAGTCCCCAGCCAGAACACAGGTGTGGTTGCCCCACTGAACATTAGTGGAGGGGCGGCCTCGACGCGTTTCCGCCGAATCAATTACATCATCGTGCACCAGCGTGGCAGAATGCAGGATCTCGACAACGGCAGCCATGCGGATGGCACTTTGCCCCGCATTGCCCACCAGTCTCGCGCACAGCAGCAGTAATGAGGGACGGAGGCGTTTGCCACCACTTGCCTGGAGATACTGCGCGATGGTAGTCACTGCCTCCACCGACGCTACGGATTCCAGGCCGATTTCCTTTTCCACCAGACGAAGATCATCGCTCACCAGCTCAGAGAGCTCGCGCGCGGTTAACATCTGGCCTAGCTTACCGGTCCCCATGGGAAACCTCAGTGTAACCATTCAGTTTTGGATGCGGCAAATGGAACAGCGTGTCGAAATTCCGGCTGGTCTGTTCGCCGATCTCTTCCACGGAACATCCTCGTACCTCAGCCAGCTTTAAAGCGGTTAAGCAAGTGAACGCGGGCTCATTCCGCTTACCGCGATGGGGGAGGGGTGCCAGATACGGTGCGTCAGTTTCGAGCAGCAAGCGTTCCGGTGGTACTAACCTTGCTGCATCGCGCAGTTCGGTCGATTTAGGAAAGGTAAGCACGCCGCCAAATGCCAGGTAGAACCCAAGATCCACCGCTTCACGCGCTTGTTGCACGGTTCCCGTAAAGCAATGCAAGATGCCTGTGCGGCCCTGCCACTGATCGCGCAGAATGGACATCGTATCGTCCCAAGCTTCGCGCGTATGGATAATTACGGGTTTATCCGATTCACGCGCAACCTCGAGCTGCCGGCGAAATATCTGTTCCTGCACGTCGCGTGGTGAAAAGTCATAGTGGTAATCCAGCCCAATTTCGCCGATGGCGAGCAACTTTTCATCTCCTGCCAGTTTCTGAAGCCATTCGAGAGAGGATTCGTCCGCCTTCGACGCATCATGAGGATGAACACCCGCCGTGGCAAATACGTTTGGATAATGCGCAGCAATCTTCAGCGCGCAATCCAGATCCCCCGGCCCTTCTCCCGTGCCTATTGTCAACATCCGATCTACCCCTGCTTCCGCCGCTCGCTGCAGAAGGGCATCCAGTTCTCCTGCAAATTGTCGATGATCCAGGTGGCAGTGAGAATCTACAAAACTCACTTCAAGCGTGCCCCAACCGGGACATCTTCGAGGAATGCGGCAAGTACCGGCTTCTCCCCTTCAAGTGAAGCCGCAACAATCATTCCATTCGATTGGATGCCGCGTAATTTGCGGGGCTCCAAATTCGCTACAATCACCACTCGCCGCCCCAGCAACTGCTCCGGCGTATAGACAAGCGCAATTCCAGCCACAATGGTACGCGGCTCAGGTTCCGCGATATCGACCTTCAAGTGAAGCAACTTGTCCGAACCCTTTACCCTTTCGGCGGAGAGCACGATGCCTACGCGCAGATCCACTTTGGCGAAATCGTCAAACGCGATTTTGGGCGAAGGAGGCTGCACTTGCCCTGCCTCCGGTTCCGACGAAGCTTCTTCTGCGGGCTTCCCCAGGAGCAGGCGCTGTTCGGCTGATACCTTCTCTTCCAAAAGCCGCATTTTTCCGACCGCTTCTTTTAGATCGATGCGCGGGAAGACGCCGGAGATTTCCCCGATCTTTTGCCCGCTGAGAGTGGACCCCCAAGCAAGATCGGCAACGCGGGTTGCGGAAAGCGAACCGGTCATACCGAGTTGGCCCCAGATTTTAGCAGTCGATTCCGGAAGCACCGGCGAGAGTATCACGCAGGCGATGCGAAGCGTTTCCACGGCCGTTGCGAGCGCGTTGTTCAACTGCTCTGCCGCGGCAGGATCTTCCGAACGCGCCAGCTTCCAGGGTGCCTGTTCCACGATAAAACCGTCGACAGCAGAAAGTAACTGCCAGACTGCTTCCAGAGCCTTCGAGAATTCAAACTTATCGAAATAGCGGAGAGCGGCTTCCGTAGATTTCGCGGCTTTGGCGGCGATTGCAGAGTCTGAACCAGCCGGGATAATGCCCCCACGATACTGATTCACCATGGTGAGAGTACGGCTAACCAAATTCCCCAGTCCGTTTGCCAGCTCTGAGTTGTAACGCCCAATCAGCGCGTCGTAGCTGAAGCTGCCATCCTGCCCGAAAACAATTTCGCGCAGCAGGAAATAGCGAAGGGCATCGAAGCCCATCACTTCGCGAATCGGTTCGGCGCGTACGATATTGCCGCGCGATTTGCTCATCTTGTCGTTTTCGAAGAGCAGCCAACCATGCGCGAAAATCTGTTTCGGCAAGGGGAGTTCCGCCGCCATCAGAAACGCGGGCCAGAAAATGGCATGGAAACGGATGATTTCTTTGCCTACAAGATGCAGGTCAGCCGGCCAGAGATCGGTATCGGAAACGGCGCTCATGTAGCCAATCAGGGCGTCGAACCAGACGTAAAAAACGTGATGGCCTTCTACGGGAAGCGGGATGCCCCACCGCAAATTAGAGCGGCTGATGGAAAGGTCATTCAAGCCGCCGCGCACGAAGCTCAAAACTTCATTGCGTTTCGAATCCGGCTGAATGAAGGTGGGATTCTGTTCGTAGTGCGCCAGCAGCCGATCTGCGAATGCGGACAGCTTGAAGAAATAATTTTCTTCCGTGACGGTTTCAGTGGGCCGCCCGCAATCGGGACAGTTGTCGCCAGGTTTTGCGTCGTTCACATAAAGCTCATCGAAAACGCAGTACTGGCCGGTATAGCTGCCTTTGTAGATGTAGCCGTTGTCCATGCAGCGCTGAAAAAGCCATTGCACCGTTTGGTGATGCTTGGGGTCAGTGGTGCGGATGAATGCGTCATAGGGGATGCCCAGCGTATCCCACTGGCGGCGAAACTCACCGGCGACGGCTTCTGAAAATTCTTCGGGAGTCTTACCGGCCGCTGCCGCCGAACGCTCCACCTTTTGCCCATGCTCATCGGTTCCCGTGGTCAGGAAAACCTGGTCGCCCTTTAGTGTTCGGAAACGCTTGATGGCATCGGCGGCAAGCGTCGTATAAGTGTGCCCAATGTGTGGGGCCGCGTTCACGTAGTAAAGCGGCGTAGTGAGATAAAATTTCATTTCTTGAACTGTAAGTAAGCTTGGTTTGCGGCTGCTAGAATGTGGCGCAAAGGCACTTTATTGGAAATCGCCAGAGTTCGGCAATCTTCGTATTCGGGTGCGAAGGAACTGTCGCTTGAGACCTTCATTCTGAGTTTTCCGAATTGTGTTTCGACATCCACGAAGTGGCGCGGTTGCACGCGGCGTTCAGCCGTGTACATTCGCAGGCCGAGTGTGGAGGTTTCCGCAAAGATGATGTTGGCGAACGCCTCTTGCATCTGCGGTTCGGCGATTACGCGAAGCAAAGATCCGGGCCGCCCCTTTTTCATTTCAAGCGGCTGCAATGAAGCATCGAGAGCACCGGCTTCCATCAAGCGTTCCACGGTAAAGGCAAGCACCTGCGGCGTGGAATCGTCAATGTTCGCCTCTATCACGGTCACGGTGGTGGCTTCGGAAGCGCCGCTGGCCTCTCCGAGCATCACGCGCAACACGTTGGCATGTTCACGGAAATCATAATCGCCGGCGCCATAGCCAACCGCGGTGATATTCATCGGCGGCATGGTTCCAAAGCTTTTAGCGAGCGCTGCTACCACAGCCGCGCCGGTAGGCGTTGTGAGTTCTAAAGCGGGTCCACGCGAATAAACCGGCTTTCCGGTGAGCAACGCCGCGGTGGCGGGAGCAGGCACGGGCAACACGCCATGTTCCGTTTTTACTGTGCCGCTGCCGACATTGATGGGCGAACACACAATCGTTTCAGCGCCCAACAGGTGGAACCCAAGACACGCACCGACAATATCCGCGATGGAATCCACCGCCCCCACTTCGTGAAAATGGACTCTCTCAAGTGTCTGTTGATGTATGGACGATTCTGCTTCAGCCAGCTTCTGAAAGACGGCCGAGGAGCTGTGTTTTACAGGGTCAGGCAAATCCGCGCCTTCGATCATTTTCAAAATTCCGGTCAGATGCCGATGCCTCGGTGTTTCTTTGACTGCTACGCGAAACTTGGTTGCGCCAATCTCCCGGCGGCGGGTTTTCTCGAAGGTGATTTCGGCATGAGGATCGAGCGATTTCAGTGCGTTGGTCAAGACGCTGGTGTCCGCTCCGGCATCGGCCAGCGCCCCCACCAACATGTCGCCGCTCAGGCCGGAAAAGGCATCTAGATAGCAGATTCGGGGCAACTTTCCAGTATAAAGGCTAGCGGTCCCAGACATATAATGGGACATGGCGCAACTCACCATCGAACTCGAAAACGACGTTCTCTCCAAAGTACGGGCAACCGCCGAAGCGTGTGGGATGTCCGACAGTGAGTTTATTTCTGAGATGCTTCGCGCACGCTCCCGCGACGAATGGCCCCAATACGTTCGCGATTTGGCGGGAGCTTGGCCGGATTTTCCCGAAATTGACGAGATTGGTGCTCACCCCGTCTCTGAAAACGGTCAGAAACATTCATAGTGTTCGCTCTCGACACCAACATACTAATCTACTATTTCAGAGGCGTTAAAACGGTCAACGCCAGAGTTCTCTTAATCGGGGTGCGAAAAATTGCGATTCCGGCACCGGTGCTTTTCGAATTGGAAACGGGAATCTTGAAGTCCACGCATCCTCAGAAACGTCGAGGACAATTGGACGCACTCCTCGCGGCAACGACAGTTCTCCCATTTGGGCAAGCAGCCGCGGTGCGAGCTGCCGAAATCCGTGTTCTGCTGGACCGCGCCGGAACGCCGATCGGGCCAATTGACATCCTAATCGCAGCCATTGCCCTGGAGCACGGAATTACATTGGTCACCCACAACACCGCCGAGTTTAGGCGTGTACCGGCCTTGACACTCGAAGACTGGTTCTGAACCCGCCGTTAATCCGTTTGATAAAATCAAGTGCCATGGACCACAACCGGCGCAATTTTCTTGCATTTCTAGCGGCCAGCCCGTTACTGGCCGGGGATGCCGGGCCAATTACGAAGCCGGAGCAGGCCATCAACGTAATGGAGTTTGAAGCAGCGGCAAAAGCCGTGCTGCCCCCAGCACATTTCGGCTATCTGACGACGGGCGTGGATGGCGACATGACGTTGCAGGCCAATCAGAACGCTTTCCAGAACATTCTGCTGCGGCCCCGGCGTCTGCGCGATATCACAAAGATTGATACGCAAGTTACTCTATTCGGCACTGCCTGGGATTCCCCGATTGGGCTTTGTCCCATCGGTAACCAGAAAGCGTTTAATCCCGAAGGCGAATTACCGGTTGCACGTGCCGCCCGTGCGAAGCGGACGCTGCAAATTCTATCCACCGCAGCAAATACGTCTGTGGAGGATATCTCGAAAACTCTGGGCCGCGCCCCCTGGTACCAGCTCTATCCCACTTCGCTGTGGGCCAACACGGAAGCACTAGTGAAGCGTGCGGAGGCAGCAGGCTGCCCTGTCATCGCGCTGACCATCGATACGCAAGCTGGGCGGCACACAGAAACACTCGATCGTTACAAGCGCCTCGATACACGAACGTGCGTAAGCTGCCATGGGAACGCCAGAGAAGATTTCTATAGACGCAAGCCGATGTTCGACGGCCTGAATGTAAAAGGGGTCACGACCAACGGCCCGGCGCTTACTTGGGAGCATGTGCGCCGCATCAAGAAGATGACCACCATGAAGTTGCTGATTAAGGGCATTGAAGTGGGCGAAGACGCGCAGCTCTGCGTGGAGAACGGCGTAGACGGCATCATCGTTTCGAACCATGGCGGCCGCGCGGAAGAGAGCGGGCGAGCCACCATTGAGTGCCTTCCCGAAGTAATTACGGCGGCAAGAGGGCGCATTCCGGTTATGCTGGATGGCGGCGTCCGGCGCGGCACTGACATATTCAAAGCGCTGGCTCTGGGCGCGAAGGCCGTCTTTGTCGGAAGGCCCTATGTCTGGGCTTCGGCTGCATTCGGGCAACCGGGCGTGGAACATGTCATTGAGATGCTGCGCGGTGAATTGGATCTGACGATGCGGCAGTGCGGAACCCGATCCGTCGCGGAAATTGGGCGCGAGTTCGTCTTGTATCGCAACGGTTCCTTGCCGCAAGGCTAGACCTGTTAAGCTCGAAAGTTCGACTTCATGGCAAACAAAACTCCTATTACAGTGGCGCACGGGGACGGAATCGGTCCCGAAATCATGGACGCCACGCTTCATATCATTCAGTCCGCTGGCGCTGCGCTCGAAATCGAGACCATCGAGATTGGCGAGAAAGTTTATCTCAGCGGCAACTCCGCGGGAATAGCGGATAGCGCTTGGGAATCGCTTCGGCGTACGAAGGTGTTTTTAAAAGCGCCCATCACGACGCCACAGGGCGGTGGCTTCAAGAGCCTGAACGTTACCACACGCAAGCGCTTGGGGCTCTACGCTAATATCCGACCTTGTGTTTCGTATCACCCGTTCGTGAATACCAAACATCCCGGCATGGATGTGGTAATCGTTCGCGAAAACGAAGAAGATTTGTATGCGGGTATTGAGTACCAGCTCTCGCCGGACGTGATGGAATGCCTAAAGCTGATTTCGCGGCCTGGCTGCGAGAAAATCGTACGCTTCGCGTTTGAATACGCCAAGCTGAACAACCGCAAGAAGGTTACCTGTTTCACCAAAGACAACATCATGAAGATGACCGATGGTCTCTTCCATAAAGTCTTCGATGAGATTGCCGCGGAATACCCCGAGATCGAAAATGAGCATTGGATTGTGGATATCGGTGCGGCAAAACTGGCCGATACGCCGAACGCGTTCGATGTCATCGTCATGCCGAATCTCTACGGAGATATTCTGTCGGACGTAGCGGCGCAGATTGCCGGATCAGTCGGCCTGGCAGGTTCCGCGAATGTAGGTTTGCAATGTTCTATGTTCGAAGCCATTCACGGTTCCGCGCCGCGAAGAGCGGGGCAAAATCTAGCTAATCCTTCCGGCCTGCTGCTGGGCGGTGTAATGATGCTGGTCCATATTGAGCAAATGGAAATTGCCGAACGTGTTCACAACGCTTGGCTGAAGACTATGGAAGACGGCGTCCACACGTATGACATCTTCAAAGAAGGCGTCAGCAAGCAGAAAGTGGGTACGAAAGAATTCGCTGAAGCCGTTGTGGCGCGCCTGGGCCAGAAGCCGGCAACCCTAAAAGCTGCCAAGTACGCCACCGGCGGAGTAAAGCGCAAAGAATGGACACGTAAACCGAACACCGCGAAAGTAGAGATGGTGGGCGTGGATCTGTATCTGAGCAGCAGAGGAGCGACGGCGAAAGAGTTTGGGGACAAGCTCGTTTCTGTTACGCAGGATTCACTGAAGCTGACCGGAATTTCGAATCGCGGGACAATCATTTGGCCGGGGTCGTTCCCGGAAACTTTCGTTACGGATGACTTTCGTTGCCGCTTCCAGCCGGCTGACGTGAACGCCGCTGTAAGTCAAGACCAGGTACTGGCGCTAATGGGTAAGGTTGCCGTCGCGGGATATGACATCATCAAAACGGAAACGCTTCGCAACTATGACGGCAAAGCCGGTTATACGTTAGCGCAAGGCCAATAAAGAAGTGTCCGCCCCGCTGGTCTCCGTCATCATGGGGAGCAAGTCCGATTGGGAGACCATGCAGGCTGCGGCAGATGTGCTGGATCAATTCAAGGTGCCGTTCGAAAAGCTGATTGTTTCCGCGCACCGCACCCCAGACAGGATGCGTGATTTCGCGATTCATGCGGAAGAGCGCGGCATTGAGGCGATTATTGCCGGCGCGGGCGGTGCCGCGCATTTACCTGGTATGACGGCATCGCACACCGTGCTTCCCGTGCTTGGTGTTCCCGTGCAAAGTAAAGCTCTCAGCGGAATGGATTCTTTGCTCTCCATTGTGCAGATGCCGGCGGGAATTCCTGTCGCGACGTTTGCCATCGGGGTGGCTGGCGCGCGCAACGCCGGACTTTTCGCGGTAGCTCTGCTTTCCGCAACGCGCCCGGAACTGCGCTTGAAGCTGAAACAATTTCGGGACGCACAACGCGCTTCTGTTGAGGCTGACGAACTCGATTGAGTTTCCCGGTTCTGCCAGGCTCGGCCGTAGGAGTGCTCGGTAGCGGGCAGTTGGGCCGCATGTTTGCCATAGCGGCGCGCCGCATGGGGTACCGCGTTCACACGTTTTCTCCCGACGAAGATACGCCTACCGGCCAGGTTGCTGATGTGGAAGTGAAGGCGTCGTATGACGACCTGGACGCTGTGCGAGCCTTTGCCGCTGATGTGCAGGTGGTAACGTTCGAGTTTGAAAATGTTCCGGCAGCCACGGCAGAGGCTGTGGAGCAGCGCGCGCCGGTAAGGCCTTCCGGCGAAGTTCTGCACATCACGCAACATCGCTTACGGGAAAAAACGTGGCTGGCGAAACATGGATTTCCGGTAACTCCTTTTCGCCCGATTCGTTCGCGTGGCGATTTGGAAGGTTTCAGTACACCCGCGATATTGAAGACCGCTGGCTTCGGCTACGACGGTAAAGGTCAGTACCGCATCCATTCCATCGCCGACTTGGACCTAGCCTGGGCATCCATGAATGGGCAGGAAGCCGTTACCGAAGAACTTGTTGATTTTGAATGCGAGCTGTCCGTCGTTGCGGCCCGTGCACAAGATGGCTCAATGGTCCACTATGCTCCATCGCGGAATGCACATCAGGACGGAATCCTGGATGTCAGTTCCTCGCCTTTCAAAAGCCGTGAGGCTACGGAAATCGCGCGGGCGGTGTTGGAACAATTAAATGTCGTTGGAGTTCTGTGCGTCGAGTTTTTCCTAACCAAGAACGGCAAGCTGATCATCAATGAGCTTGCCCCACGGCCTCATAATTCGGGACACCTCACCATAGATTCCTGCTTCACCAGTCAGTTTGAACAGCAACTTCGCGCAGTGTGCGGATTGCCGCTTGGATCGCCCGAAATGTTTCGTGCCGCAGCAATGGCAAACCTCTTAGGAGACTTGTGGAATCACGGTGAACCGAATTGGACCGGTGCTTTGCATCATCCGGAAATGAAGCTCCATCTATATGGAAAGCTGGAGCCGCGCACTGGCCGCAAGATGGGACATCTGACTGTCACAGACGAGACTCCCGAAGCGGCTGACGCCCGTGTTCGTGATGCCAGACAGGCGCTCGGCATATACTGATACTCACATTATGAATCGCATCATCCCCGCCCTGCTGTTTTGCGTCCTGCCGCTCGTTGCCCAGGTGAAAATCAAGAAAGCAAACGACATGGTGAACATCCAGATCGACGGCAAGCCGTTCACAACTTTTTATTACGGCCCCCAGAGCGGGCACCCTTATTTACACCCGCTACGCGCCGCTACCGGCACCATTGTGACCCGCCATTTTCCTATGGAAAAAGTGGAGGGTGAATCTACCGACCACCAGCATCACCGCGGGCTCTGGTTCGGGCACTTCGACGTGAACGGATATGATTTCTGGAGCAACGAGAAAGATTACAAAACAACCAATCGCGGCAACATCGTCTTGAAATCAATTGATGAAGTTAAGAGCGGAAAAACTTCGGGGACCGTCGCAATTACCATGGACTGGCTGGATCCGCAGGGCACCGCGCTGGTGCGGGAGCATCGCGTGATGACGTTCTATTACGGCAAAGACCGGCGCATGGATTTTGACTTCACACTAACTCCGTTAGCTAAAGTTACGTTCAACGACAACAAAGATGGCGTGTTCGCTCTTCGCGTTGCCGCTGGCCTGGAAGAGAAACAAGAGAAGTCGTTACCCAGCCCGCCGCGCACCGGCGAGATGGTAAACGCAGATGGCTGCAAAACCGAAGCGGAGTGTTGGGGCAAACGTTCGAATTGGATGGATTTCCATGGAGACCTGGAAGGCGAAAAAGTAGGGATCGCGATTCTGGATCACCCCGCAAACCCGCGGCATCCCACGTACTGGCACACCCGGGGCTACGGCTTGTTCGCGGCTAATATTTTCGGCGTAAAAGAATTTACCAAGGACAAGACTCAAGATGGTTCCATGGCCCTGAATCCCGGCGAGACTTTGCGCTTCCGGTATCGCGTCATCATTCATCCGGGCGATGAGAAGACGGCGGATATCGCGTCTGAGTACGCGAAATACGCTAAGTAAAAGCTTCCAGTGTCACTCGATGTCGATACGCGAACGTGGCTTCCAGCTTGCGCCTGACGAACGGCATCGCAAGTTCTAACATGGGGCTGAAGGGTAGTTCGAATTCGACATGGTCGTGGAGCACGCACGCGTTCGGGCCTTCCGCTCGAAATGTATGGGTGTGTAGCCAATAGGCGAACGGTCCGCTCTGCTGCCTGTCTTGAAATTGTAGGCCGCGCACATAGCCTTCGTGAATTGCAATCCAACGCACTGCAAGTGGACCGTAGCCCATCCGCAACACCACACGCGCACCATTCTGGATGCCACCGGTGTGCTCCACGACATGCACGGGATCGCCAGGCGGGATCAGCTTTTCTAACGCCCCTGGTGCCTCATGCCACGCGAAAACGGTCTCCGCTGAAGCGGGAACGCGGAGCGATCTCTCGAAAATATGTTTCACGCTTCCCTATACCGTTCCCGTATGCCTTCTGCTTGCGCTTGAATAGCCTTTTTCTTCGGCTCTGAAATGCGTACCAGATTCTTTACCTGCATAATCATGCGCGGGTTGCCTGCCAGCATCTTTTCATGCCGCATCAGAAAATCCCAATACAAAGTGGTAAACGGGCAAGCTTGTTCGCCCACACTCTCGGCCGGATTGTACTGGCAGTTCGCACAATAGTTGCTCATACGCTGGATGTACTTGCCGGATGCCACGTAGGGCTTCGAGCCCATCACGCCGCCATCTGCATACTGCGACATGCCCAGGGTATTCGGAAGCTCCACCCATTCCACGGCATCCACGTAAACGGCCAGATACCAAAGGTGCACCTGTTGCGGCTCAACACCGAAAAGAAGTGAGAACAGGCCCGTTACCATCAAGCGCTGAATATGGTGCGCGTAGCCATAGCGCAAGGTCTGGCCCAATGCATCGTGAAGACAGGCCATTTCCGTCTCGCCGGTCCAGTAAAAACTTGGCAGCTTCTCATGAGCATTCAGGTAATTTCTTTCCAGGTATTGCGGCATCAACAGCCAATAAACACCGCGGACGTATTCCCGCCAGCCCAGAATCTGACGGATAAAGCCTTCCGCTGAAGGCAGTGGAACATGGCCATCATGATAGGCTTGCTCGGCCTGTTGAATTACATCCCGCGGGTCAAGCAATTTGAGATTCAAAGCGGCGGAAAGCCGTGAATGATAAAGGTAAGGCTGCTCCGTCCACATCGCATCTTGATAGTCGCCAAAGTGCGGCAGAGCCTCTCGAATGAACACGCTAAGCGCTTCCTGCGCCTCTACGCGAGTTACCGGAAAGTCGAACGACGCAAGCTCCCCTGGATGATCGGGAAACTCACGGCCCACCATTTCCAACACGCCGCGCGTGGTGCCATCGGGCGGAAAATTTTTCATCCAGACAGGCGCGTTCGGGCCGGTTTTTCCAAAGCTTTTGCGGTTTTCCGGATCGTAATTCCACTTACCGCCTAGCGGCTTCTTCTTTTCCATCAAATACGAGTAGCGTTCCCGCATCCCACGGTAAAAGAACTCCATCCTGAGCTGCTTCTTATCGCGCGCATAGGCGGCAAAGTCTTCAGTGGAAGCCAAAAAGTGCCTGTCGATGCGGATCTCGAGTGGGAGTTGAAGCTCCTCCGCCGCCGTTTTCAGATTCTCTCTCACGCGCCACTCGCCGGGCTCGGTGATGATCAACTTTTTCGGCTTTAGCTTGCGCACGGTGGCGGCAAGTTCTGCTTCTAGCGAGTGTAAATTTTCGGCATCGTTCAGTTCACGATAATGAACCGTGATCCCGTCTTTCTGAAGCGACTGACTGAAATGCCGCATGGCTGCAAAAAACATGGCTATCCGGCATTTATGGCTCCATGCGTGTGTGGCTTCTTCGTGAACTTCTGCCATCCAGACGGCATCCTGCGTAGGGTCGAATTCATCGAATGCCGCGGCGTCACGGTTGAGCTGATCGCCCAGAATCAAAATCAGGTTGCGCACCATGCGCTGTTAGATGCTGTTGAAGTAGAGAAAGCCGTAAACAACCGGAAGACTAAACAACGAACTATCCACGCGATCCAGCAATCCGCCATGGCCGGGCAGCAGCGTGCCGCTGTCCTTAACGCCTGCACCCCGCTTAATCGCCGATTCCGCAAGATCTCCAAACTGGCCGGCGATATTGGCCGTGATCGAGATCGCAATCGCCAGCCAAACAGGGACACTCGGAATGAAGTAAGGCAGAAAAAACGCGCCAAACAGAACAGAAAACAAGAGCGACCCCGCCGACCCTTCCCATGTCTTGCCCGGGCTCACCTGCGCCGCCAGCTTGTGCCTCCCAAACTGACGGCCCACATAGTAAGCACCGGTATCTCCCACCCAATTCACGCCGAGAGCAAACGCGAGCCAGTACGGGCTCACCGCTCTCAGCAGGAACGCGGTATTCCATGCTCCGTAGATGTAGAGCAAACCCATGGATTGCGCCGCAGTGACAGGCAAAACGTGCGCCAGATCTTCATAGCGAAGCGCCAATGCCAAAGCCAGAAGCGGGAAAGCCGCCAGCGGTAGATACCACTGATCCGGTCTTAGGAACAGCATGGCCGTTCCAACGGCGACACCCAGCCATCGCTCTTTCAACCCGACTCCGGCAATCGCGCCAAACTCGTAGTAGCAGATTGCCGCAATCACGGCGAGCGTGGCGAAGAAGACGTTGAAGGGCCCAGCCAAAACAATCCAGAGGACCACCGGCGCCAGAATTAAACCCGTTAAGAGTCTTTTCATTAAGTGGGTACAGCGATCTCTTCAGAAACGGCTTCCGAAAACACCGGCGCTTCCAGATGCGATGCGCTTAGCCCGCCAAACCGCCGCTCGCGCTTACTATATTCGCTCACCGCCTTCAGCAATTCGGAACGCGTGAAATCCGGCCACAGCGTATCGGTAACGTATAACTCGGCGTATGCAATCTGCCACAGCAGAAAGTTGCTGATTCGCATCTCGCCCGATGTGCGGATCAGCAGATCAGGATCTGGCAACGCACCGGTGTAAAGGCTACGCGAGATAGCTTCTTCGTCTACCCGAAGCGAATCCAGCCGGTTCTCTCGGCGGGCGCGTTCCACGATGGAGTTCACGGCATCCACAAGCTCGGCGCGGCCACTATAATTGATCGCTAGCGTAAGGCGCATGCCCGTATTAGCTGCGGTTACACCAATCACGCTCCGCAGTTCGTCCTGTACTTTTACAGGCAGAAACTCCAACCGACCGATTGCCTGTAGCTGGATATTGTTGTCCTGCAGCGTCCGCAATTCCTTCCTTAAAAACAGGCGCAGCAACCGCCAGAGCATATCCACTTCTACGCGCGGGCGCTTCCAATTTTCAACCGAAAATGCATAAAGAGTAAGCACCGAAATACCCAGGCGAGCGCACGTTTCCACCGTATCCCGCACGGCGTTTACCCCCGCCCTGTGACCGGCGATCCGCGGCAAACTGCGCCGATTGGCCCATCTTCCATTGCCGTCCATGATGATGGCAATGTGGGCGGGTATACGGGCCGGGTCAAGCGAGAGAGCCACGGAACGGTCGCGATCCCCGGGCGCCATCGAATCCAGAAGCTCTTTCATGAACGCAACCCATATAGTACACAACTCGCGCTCTTTAGGCGTGCTCTGCCATACTGACGGGTTGCCTCGACAGTTGAACTCAGAGCAGCTGACGCTGGCCGCATTTTGGTTCTCATTTGCCAGCGCGGCCACCATTCTTCTCTCTATCGCCGCTTCACAAATTCTCTTGGGACTTGCGCTGGCACTGCTGCTGTTTTCAGGAGCGAAGCTGCGCTTACCGCGTATCTGGCTGCCGCTTGCGCTATTTCTGCTGGGCACAATAATCTCGCTAATCTTCTCTGCTGAACCGGCGCGCGGCATCCCGCAGCTTCGCAAGATATTCGTGTTTTCTATTTTGCTGGTGGTGTTTTCCACATTCCGTAATTTACAGAATGCCCGCCGCCTCGTTCTGGTTTGGGGCGTAATCGGCGCGCTAGTCGCCAGTCGCGGGTTGGTGCAGTTCGCAATGAAGGTGCAGGAAGCCGCCGCGAAAGGAGTCGATTTTTACACCTTCTACACCCCAGACCGTATTACCGGATTCATGAGCCACTGGATGACGTTTGCCGGGCAGGAAATGGTTGTGCTGCTACTTATGTTGGCGTTTCTATTTTTCGCTCCGAAAACGAAGCGAGTGGGCATGTGGATCTGGATCTTGTTGACAGCTGTGATTGCGGTTGCCGAACTTCTGAACGAAACGCGGACTGTATGGCTGGCTCTTGCCGTTGCGGGTTTATGGCTTCTCTGGTCATGGAAGCGCTGGACCGCCGTGCTCGTCCCGGCCGTCGCGCTCCTCGCGATCTCGGTGGCGCCGGGTTCCGTCCACGATCGCTTCATGTCCTTTTTTCAGCCTAAAAAGAACGTGGATTCGAACGAATTCCGCACGGTGACTTTTCGCACTGGCATCGAGATTATTAAGGCGCATCCGCTTCTAGGATTGGGTCCGGAGGGCACCAAGTACCATTTTCAGGACTACGTGCCTAAAGATATTCCGCGCCCTCTGCCTTCGGGCTGGTACGGCCATCTCCACAACATTTACCTGCAGTATGCGGCGGAACGCGGTATACCCACCATGCTGATGATGCTGTGGCTTTTGTTGATGATCCTCTATGATTTTTTCCGCAGTCTAAGGATTTTGCCGCCGGGCCGCAGCAACGAACGCTTCCTGCTGCAGGGCGGAATCGCCGCCGTGCTTGGCATCATGGTCAGCGGCCTGTTCGAATTCAATCTGGGCGATAGCGAAGTGCTGACAGTCTTTCTGGTAACGGTTGCGCTGGGCTATTTAGCGGTCGAGAAACCCGCGCTCAACTAACCACGGCATTCCTTCCTCCGTCATCATCGACCGCGTGGGGCCCGCGTAATGCCGGACTACGAGAGTGTCCGGATCCACATCGCGATCAAGCGAAATCAGGTATGTCGGCGGTAGCACGTTCGCCGTGTGAGTCTCAGTCGCATGTAAAGCCAGCAGCGATTGATCCAGCCATCCACCATACTGAGGGAAATCTGCAAGGTAATCGTTACAACGTGCAAGGGAGATGCTCGCGGGTACGAACTTCATCAACCCGGCGTTCAGGCGGGGCGCGATTCGTACGCCTGCAGCCTGCTCCACAAGGTACGTACTAGCCTGATCCTGCTGAAAAATGTGGTTACCGGAAAATTCCAGAAGCTCTGTCGGTCTATGGAAAAACAGCAGGTCTCCATCAAGCGTAATCACGCGGTGGAAGCCGCTCAGGATCACGTTATCGGTGAGTTTCTGCATGTACTGGTTGGCGCGCCGACCCTCCAGCAATCGCGTCCATCCGCGATCCATCAGATGCTTCTCTACCTTTACATCCGCTTCCTGTTGCGTCACAATGCGCGCGTTGGGGAAGTGCTCTAGCAGCGTGCGGGCCACACGAGGCGGCGCGTCGCCTTGAATCTGAATAGTCAGAGGATAATCTACGCCAGCTGCATGATAAAAAGATTTCAGCGACCAGATGGCGCACAAATAATCGAACACATAGCAGATCAACCGGACTTCCGTATCGCCTTCGGTCTTTGTGATCACCGGCGCGGTCTTCAGGATCTTGCGCCACACCAGCCAGCGGTTGTAGGCTCGACCGAATCCTTCGCGATGATTCTTGCGCAGCATGATCCACGCGTTATTGCGGCGCAGCCAGTTTCTCAAGCGTTGGCTCATGATTGGGCCGCTGCGGGCAACAATCCAAATCTCGCCAGCAGGGGGCGCGTGTATTGATCCAACGGCTCGCGGAAGAAGAGCGGCAACACCAGCAAGCCATAGCCGATTCCTACTGCAGCGGCGAGTCCAAAGAAGCCGGGCACGGTTTGCAGCAGAGGTAGCTTTCTGACGAATTGCGCAACCGCCGCGGCAAGCAAAAATCGCCAAAACCAAGGTAGAAGAGAACTGAGCAGTACGGCTGGCCGCACGCCCATCTCATGCGCAAGACCCGTCAAATTTCGGGGCACGCTGACCAAGCCAGCACCCAGCAGACTCCCAACGGGAGCACCGATGAGCCCAAATAGATGAATCGCAATCACAGACGTCAAAAGCGTCACCAACCCATCAGAGAACGTGGTCAGTGAGATGCGCTTCTCCTTGCCGTAGCAGATCAGGGAAGCCACCAGAGTGTGATTCAAATGCCGGACGAGCATAGCAGCCAGAAGCAGACAGGTGAGCACAAAACCGCCGTATTCCGCTTTGCCCACCCAGTAAGTCACGAACCGCTCATTCACCGCAAGCACAACGCAGGCAACCATTCCGCTTGCGATCATCATGACACGGGTTAAGCAAATAGAGACGACCAGCAACCGGGGCTGATTGCCTGTCGCTTTCAACTCGCTGATCGCGGGTGAAGCTGCGTTCATGAGCAACTGCGGCTGATTCGAAAGCACGTTAACAAGCTTGCCCGTTAATGAGTAAACCACAGCGATGGACGGACCCATGACATAGGTCAGAATTAACAGGTCCGTGCCGCTGAGAAGCGATTGCGCAATCTGCGCCACACTCAGCCAGAAGCCTCTGCGGAAAAAGGTGAAGATCTGCGTGCGGTCCAATTTGGGCAGCGTGGAGGGGAGAGCCCAGGGAAAGCGGCGACGCAGGCGGATGATCGCGCTAGCTGTCGTGACTGCCTGGAACGCAATCCAGCCTACGGCGAGCGCCTCCAAACCCCAGCCATTGCTAATGAGCAGCACCGACGTCAACACATTCGCTGCCCAGGCGAAAAATTGCACGGTTCCCAGGAAGGCAAGATCCTGCAGCCCTTCTAATGTTGCTGCAAAAATCCGCATCGGGAACGTGGCCGTAAACGCCAACAGGACCCAGAACAGCGGCATCTTTAAGGGAGCCCAAGCGTCCGGAACAGTGAGCCATAGCAGCAACGCCCCGAGCGCCACCACGGGCGTCTGCAACAACACCACACGCGCGGATTCGCCTAAGATGGGCGAGATCTGGGGCTCACCGGCACCGGCGCGCCCCGTGGCATACGCCACTTCACGAGGCAACAATGCCACGATCCCGAAATCCATCAGCATCAGGTAAGTGAGTAGCTGCGAACCTGCCAGCCACAAACCGTAATCATGCTGGCCCAAATGCTTGAGATAGAAACGAGCCAGCCACAGCCCAGTCAACATGACCGCAGCTTGATTCAGATAAGCCAAGCTAATTCCGCCCAGAAAACGGCGGCTGCGGCTCATGCGCTTGCGTGCGCCGCCGCATAACTGGAAGCCGTTACAGTGGCCTGCCGGGGAACGGGTCTCTTCGCGGCAACCCAACCAACGCAAAGAAGCAGTAAGGCGCTCTGTGGGATGGCAGTAAGCAGGCCGATGCCGATCAGCGCGGTCACAAAATACAACACTACGGCGAGCCACGCTGTATGTTCGCCAATGCCCCAACCATAGCGCGCGGCACTGAATCGGCGGCACACGAACCAGCCGAAAAAAGTAACCCAAAGGCACAAGCCAACAGAAGTCTGTTCCAGCAGAATGCGGGCGTATTCGTTTTCAATTACAATCTGGTTCCGCAGCCGATTCTGCAGGAAGTAAGGCATGCTGGTCCCGCCTCCGCCCAATCCGTTTCCTAGTGGATACTCCAGCAGGAGGTCCCAAAAAGAAGCACTCACGCTGCCGGTGACACGTTCCGAAACGGCGCTTGCATCGGTTAATTTTGTAAAGCGCTGAAGCCGCTCCTGACTGAGTACAATCACGCTGAGAGCGCCAATTACCGCCATCAACAAGGCCCGCGCACCTGCTGCGATGGTTCCTGAAAAGAGAACGGAGATCAGTAGAATTCCTAAAATAGCGGTGTGAACACGAGTTGCGGCGGCAAAGACGCCCACCGTTGCCGCGAGCATCGCGCATAACAGGAATACGCGGCGCCCGCGCGACGTTCCCACTGCCGCCCAGGCCGCCAGCAAAAAAGGAAGGCTCATCACCATGGTGCCCGCGTAAACATGGGAGCCGCTGAATGGTCCGGGTATGCGGTATTGGTTCGCTTCCGCGCCCACATCGGCGCTGCGATAAATAATTTCCGTATTCGCGTTTTTCGGAAAGAAACGCTCCACGCCGGCGACATATTCGGCACCCGCCACCGCGAATGCCAGCAAATTTAAAACTGCCAGTGTCATGGCAAGCCGGTTTAAGTGTTGCGCCGTCAGGCGCGCGCCAAGCAGAAGAAACGGAAGCAGAAAAATGCTACCGCGCAAACCGACAAGCTGCACCAGGACATCCTGAATCGGAAGAAAGACCAGCGCCACCGGCCAGGCGATTAAGATTGCAGTCCAGATCTGAACTGTTCGTGTGCGCAAGCGCTCCCCTGCTTCCTGCTTGCGAAAAAGCTGAGTTAGATACAGCCCTATTACCGCGGCATCGAAGATAAAGTGGGAAGCGGGATCTGGAAAATTCGCGCGAATGATTCCGTGAAAATAACCCACCGCAAGCACGGTTGAAATTCCAGCGGTCAAACTGCGCCGCCCCGCCAGTAACGCGAGCAGAAACGCGGCGGCACAACAGAGAATTCCAATCATTTCGCCTGAGCCTCAAGTCTAACTGTCCCGAGCAGTTTAGCGAGAGCTGGTATCTGCCTTTCCGGACTACACAGCGCCGCCGCGCGCGCAGGACCTGCCGCGCTCAGGCGGTTTCGTAGCGCCACATCGTTCAGCAGCAGTTTTAAAGCACTCGCCAGCGCGTCTGCATCTCCGGCTTCTGTCAATATCCCGCAGGAGGAATCAAGGATCTCGGGCGCCGCTCCCATCGAAGTAGTTACCACGGGCACTCCCGCCGCCAGTGCCTCAATGAACACGATCCCAAAAGGTTCCGGTCCGGAATTGGGCTGGCAAAAAATCTGAGCTTGGGCAAGCTGCTGGTCGATGTCATCGCGTTGCCCCATGAGTTCCACCCGCTGCCCAATCCCGAGCGCATAAGCCCGCTTTTCAAGCTTGAGAAGATATTTCGCTTCGGAAGTAGTTTGAGCGCCGCCGATCACCCGGCAGTGCCAATTCGGTTCGTCCTTCAATTTTGCCAGAGCTTCCAGATGCAGCATGTGCCCTTTCCAAGGCTCCATCCGGCTGACCTGCAGAATGATACCGGACTCTTCCGCTTTAACTTCCGATGTAAATGTGACGGGGTAATACAAGACTTCCGTTCGCGTGTTTGGGAAGAGTAACCCTGCCGTTTTTGCGGTGGCGTGGCTGTTTGCAATGGTGAGTGCCGGCCTGGTGAGCTTCGCCAAGCGTTCCGTCCAGTGCCTGCCTGTTGCGAAGCCGTGCATCCAGAACACCGTGGGCACTCCCAGATTGCGAAGCACGGGAGCGAACATGGTGTGCGCCCAGGGCAGGTGGCAGACGGCTACGTCCATCTTCTCCTGCCGCAATAAGGTAGCGAGCGCCTTGCGTGCGCGAACCACCGTGAACGGACGGCTAGCGCGTACTTCGCCCAGGTAATCCACAGGCGCACCAGCCATGCGCAATTCGTGATTCAACTGTTCGCGAAAGCAGACGGCAAAATGCGGGTGCATATCCGGCGCATGTCTCCGCTCGCTTGCCAGCGTCACCAAAGCGCGCTCCACGCCTCCCCACATGGCACCTGCGCTGATATGCAGCACTCTCAAGCAAGCGCCTCGTATAGTTCGATAAATTCCCGAGCCATGCGTTCCGGCTGAAACCGCTGTTCCGCGGTTGCGCGCGCCGCAGTTCCTAAGCGCACTCGCAATGCAGGGTCCCGGGCCAGTTCTTCCAGCGCTCGCGCCAAGGCGGCGGCATCGCCACTAGCAAAGACGAACCCATTCACGCCGTGGGTGATCAGACTCTCCGAACTGGTAACTACGGCCCGGGCGGCGGCCATGCTTTCCGCAATCACAAGCCCGAATGGCTCTGGCTCGGTTGAGGCGTGCACTACAATGTCCAAGCTTTGGATGAATGGTGCGGGGTCGGCAAGAAAGCCGGTGAACTCAACGTCCGGTTGCAGCCCCAAGTCCGCCACTTTCGCACGCAACTCAACTTCCGAGTACTGGCTGGACGACCGGCTGTACACCTCGCCACCCACAATGAAAGCTCGCCAGGGGAAGTGTTTCGGGAGCAGAGCTAATGCCTTGAGAAATACTTCATGACCCTTCCATCGCGCGAAGGTCGCTACTAGGCCAATCCGCACTTCACCCGAGCCGGAGGCTGCAGGATCGGCAAAATTTTGCAGATTTACTGAATTCCAGATAGTACGCACTTTTCCGGGAAGCAGAACCACGTGCCGCAAATCGGTACTGACCGAATCGGAAATCGCCACGATGGCAACGGGGCGCCGTGAAAGCTTGCGAAGCAGGGTCTTCATCGCAGGGCGATTCGAAACGAAATCGTGGACGTGCCAAATCAGGCTGACCGCGCTCGGGCAAGCCAAGGCGCCCAGCACATGCATCTTAAATCCATTGGTCTGAACCACGCTTGGAGCAAGCCGCAACAATCTACGCTGCAGAGTAGCGCGATAGCGATGCATGGCAGGCATGGCCAGCGCAAGCTCGCGGACCAAGCCCAGCTTGCCGGTAACGCCCCAATCTCCCAAAGCTTTCAGAACACCTGGCATGGGCAGACACTCCGCCTCGCAATCCATCGAGCGAACCGCGTCCAGTAATGGGCCCGTATCCCCGGCAATCACGCTAAGCCGCCAACCCGGACGCAACCGCCGCAGTTCCTGGAGCAAAGTCAGAAGCACTCGTTCCGCTCCCCCCAGGCTTCCCGTCACGTTGAGAAAAACGATATGCAAGGGCGGCGGGCCCACAGTTTAGGCAATGCGGCGCGCGCCGTAATGCTTCTGGTACGCCCCGTATGTGCCGTGGTACGTATAGCGGTCGCTGATTTCCCGCGTGACTCCATTCAGAACGACTCCAGACACGCGCGCCCGCAAACGTTTCAGCGTGCTCAGCATGACCGCGATGGAATTGCGATTCGTCTGGCCCACGCGCGCGACGATCACGACACGGTCCACCACAGCGGCGATTTGTAACGGTTCAGAGAAACCCAGCATGGGAGGCGCATCGATCACCACCAGATCGTATTGATCGCGTGCTTCACGAATGATGCCGGGGACCACGCGTTCTACCAGCGCGGCCGCAGAGGCCGAAGCTTCACCCGCCGGAAGTATATCCAGCCCGGGGAATTCCGGCAGTTGCACTAGCGCTCCCTGCCAGGCACCGCCATTCGCGATGATGCCTGCAAGGCCTGAGTTCGCCGTGTACCCAAGCATCTGTTGCGTGCCAGGGCGGCGCAGGTCGGCATCGATGAGCAGCGTGCGCTTACCTTGAATCGCATGTGCCAGCGCCATATGGACCGCGGTTGTGGTCTTGCCTTCATCAGGGGCTGCGCTGGTAAAGAGCAGCGAACGGGGTTGTTCGCCCGAACCAGAAAGCAGGATAGAATTCCGCAGGCTCCGCAACGCCTCTTCAAACTCACTCACGCTGCCGGATTTTGAGGAGCCGGAGAAGGGAACTCCAGTTCCCGAGTGCTTCCCTTTCCAGTCACGCACCAGCGGCAGCATGCCGATCACTTCGGTATGGAGCAACCGTGAAATCACATTCGGATCATGCACCGTGGTATCCATGACGTCCGTCAGAATCGCAGCACCGATACTGAAGAACAAACTCAAGAGCAAAGCTACCAGGACGTTGTTTCTTAGATTGGGCGATACAGCGGCATAGGCAGGCTGCGCGGGGTCGGCAATGCGGATGGAATTGTTATCGAACCCGGCGTTGATTCCGGCTTCTTTAATCCGCTGCATCAATTCTTCGTAAAGCCTGCGGTCGCTGTCTGCTTCGCGCTGCTTGCTCTGGTAATGCGAGGTGCGCATGGATTGCGCGTCTACCTGATCTTTCAGATCATCCACTGAGCGCTTCAGCATGCGTTCACGCCCAAGCGCTTCATCGTATTCGCTCTGCACACGCTTCAAAGTGTTTGTGTTGCTGTTGCCTAAAGCTTGTTTGAGCAGGGAAACATCAGTCTGAGCGCTGATGTACTGGGGATGCCGTTTGCCATAGATCGCCTGGATCTGTGTAAACTTTTGCTGCGCCTCTTCCAGCTTGTCTGCCAGCTTTCTGGTATTCTCGCCTTGTGCGGAGGTTTGTGCTGCTTCAAGAGAACCCGCACGAACCGCGTTGAATGCCGCTTCACGTTTCACGCGCTCATTCTGCGCGTTCATGTACTCCGTGTTGCTCTGCAACAGGCGGCTGGTGAGAACGTTGGTTTTCTCTTCCGGATTAACAAAGTTCAACTGCTGGCCGTAGTTCACCACGGCGGCATTAGAACTATCCATCTTGGCGCGCAGTTCTTCAATCTGTTTGCCCATGAAACGCGAAATGCCACTCGTGGAATTCGCCCTCATCTCATAGTTATGGCGGATATAGCTTTCAGCCACTGCATTCGCAACCGCTGCTGAATTCTCTGGGTTTGACGATCGGTACGTGACCAGAATAATGTACGTGCCTGGCACGTGCGCCACCTTCAAACCGGGAATGGTTGAAGCCCCCTTCGATTGCGGCGAGCTTGAAGTATCGGTGGTTATGCGGTCGCCGGATAGGTGAAATTGCGAGGCCACGGGACGGAGCACGGAGGCGGATTCAATGAGCCTGACCTGCGTAGCAATGAACTGCTCCGAATCGCCGGATGCGGCCTGCTGCGATGCCTGGCCGACAACGCCCGTCGGTGAATGGCGATCGATGTCAATCGACGCGGTGGATTCGTAAACGGGTGTGATGCGTTTCGAAACGAAGTAAGCGAGAGCGGTAGCCGCCAGGACAAATAGCGCGATCTTCCAGGCTTGATGCCAGATTACCCATAGGTAATGAGAGAACAGCTCAGAGACGGGCTCCTCCTCAGCAGGCGGTGCGGTAAATTGCTGCCGGTCAATGAGGGCGGGCGATTCAGATTGCTGTGTGGGGTCTGATGACATCTTTTATCGAAGTGCAACGGATTTCGCTGTAGAGGTGCCGCGCGAATTGGACGCGGTCACGGAAACGGTCTGGAGTGCGTTTGGGTCGCCGTTGATTGTGAGCGTTAGCGTCAGCGTGAACTGGCTGCCAAACACGCGGGAACCCGGGTCGGAATAAAAATTAGTAAAGGCGCTTGCGACATCGACAGTTTGTTGGGTGGTCTGCAAGTTAGTACCTGTCATCCCGGTGAACTGTAAAGCCAGTTGGGTAACGGAGCGAGCAGTAGAATAGCCGCTGATCAGGAGCTGGACGGAGTTGCCACTCTGCCCCCCCAGCCGGACCGAAGTAAGTTGCGGCGGGCCTGAGGGGATGATGGTGGAAACGGAAGGCGCGGTAACGGGCGTAAGATCGACGGAGCCCACGGTGAAGGTAGTCGAGAGCACCACCCGGCCTGACACCGTGCCGGTTTGAAAAGGTGCGGACCGGCCTAGCTGATCGAACACAGCCTGGGTAGTATTGGCGGGAATGGTGAAGTTGACCGCGCGGGTGCCGTTTGCAAATTGAATGGCCGGATCGTCTGAGAAGGAATCGGAAAGGAACGCAAGAGTAAGCACCCCTTTCAGATCCGCCGGATACGATGAGGCGAGTTGCACGGTGGCTGCTGGCTGCTGCAGAGGATCGGTCTGCGCGCTTACGCCGGAGATGGTTACTGCGGGTAATGCCGCCGAAGGATCGCCCGCGCCTACCAAGGTAAAAATCTGATCGTTGATGGCGAGAGTGGCTGTAACGGCCCCGGTCGAGACCGGGGCGAAACGAACCTCAAATCTTTGCGACGCCCCGGGAGCGAGTGCTACCGGCAGAACGCCCAACGTGGGAGTGGTAAAGACCGATCCGGCGGCGCTGAAAGAGCTCACAGTTACAGGCAAATTTCCGGTATTTGTGACTGTAATGAAAATGGAACGGCGCGCGCCTACTGCTGTATTGGGTATTGCGATTGTGCCTTTATTTAGAACGGCAATGGGACCGGTTCCCACATCCGCGGTAATTGTTAATACTCCACCCAAACCATTTCCTGAAAGCAGGAACACGTCGTTGCCAATCTGAATTCTTCCCGTGGAAGGGCCGGGCTTGGACGGCATGTAAACGATATCGAAAAATGTGGAACTGCTCTGACCGGAGGTGCCTGCGGTTCCCCCTAAAGTCTTCGGAAGAGTCGGCACATTCGCAAGCTGAAAATCCGGTCCGGTCAGGTTGATGTTCGGAAGCGTGCCGTCTGCATTGCCGCTATTGGTCACTTGAACCGTAACCGTGCTCTTCGAAATGCCATCGGCGGCTGTGTCAGGAAGTGTGATTGTGGCACCCGAAAGCAACGGCTTTGTGGCGCTTCCGGTGATCGTCTGATAGGCAAACGAAGCTGCCGTTCCCTGCCCATCGAGAGTGTAGGTGGAGCGTTGACCGCCAACGCTTACAGAGAGCGCGCCCGGATAGCGCCTTGCGGCTAAGGGGCTGAAGGTGATGGTAAAGCGAAACTCGTTGCCACCCGGTAATGGCGCAGGAACCAGGCTCAAATTCCCCAGCTTGTAGCCTTCCCCGGTTAGCGATACGCTGTCCACGGTAATTGGTCCGGTGCCGGTGTTGGCAATGATGAAAGTGGCTTGCGACGTGCCGTTCACAGGCGTGCCTGGGAAGGTAATGGTGTCGCCCGACTGAATCACGGTCTGGTTGTTGGTGGAAGATAGCGTGTAGCTAGTTACCACTCTTGGCGAGATCACGCGGCCAAACAACGAGAACGAATAATCAAACGATAGACCGGAGAAGCTGGTGAGCGTAAACTGCAGCGACCCGTTTGCAAAATCGCCCGCAGTGGGCGTGAAGTTGATGGCTATTGTGCCGAAGCCGTTGCCCATGGCCGGTACTGTTCCGCTTTGCTGAGCCAGTGAAAAGCCAGCGCCACGCACTGCCAGGTCTTTAATGGTGTATTCGTTTTTCGATGATGAACTAGTTTGAATCTGAAAGATAACAGCGATGGTCTTGCCAATCGCGGTGTCGGGGAAAATCACTGTCCCAAGCGGTGCCACGGGGTTTACCGTGGGAGTGTTTGAAACGCGGTAAGAAAATTGGAGGCTGTTCGGAAGATCATCGGCAGCGGCGGCGCCGGCAAAGCAGAACAGAGCGAGTAAGGCAGTGAATAATTTCGTCACGGTTCTAATTGGCGGGGATGAAATATGTCCGCATGGCCTCAGTTGCGAAAAGTGTGAAGGGAAGCGCGCTCAAATCATTCAGAAGCAAGAGCGATCTGTCTGTTAATGGGTGAAGCTGAGAAGGAGTTATGTCCAGTGGAATTGTCTTGACTGATGGCGCGGCAGAATCAATGACAAAGATAGCGGCGGCACCAGAGTCAGCTACCACCACTTCGCCATTCGGTGAGATTGCCAATGCTACGGGCCGTTGCATCCCATCGGCTTCGGCAGCAAAAACCGTCGGTACGGCTTGCTGAGCATAATTGCTTACACGCAGCACCTGCTTGCCTGCCGCATCCGCCACCCACAAATCCCGGTTGTTGTTTGCAACGGCGAGTGCAGTCACGTTGTAGGCCGCTTCCGGCAACACCCGGCGCGAAGCACCATCCGAACACAGTGTCTCCACCGAACCGGTGCCCAGAACGGCGCATGATCCGGATTCATCCAGAACTCCCGCGCTTACGGGGCCGGCCAGCGCGGCTGTAGAAATCGGCGACGATAAAACAGGATTCCCGTTCAGCGCGCTCACAAAGCGCACCTGCTGAAGGAGGGCGGAATAAATAATTGCTGCAGTTCCCTTTGCGTTCAATGCCAGAATGCGCGTGTCATCCGCTACTTCACCTAAATCGGCAATGGCCGGAGCGAAAGAGCCCAGCAAACTAATCACCGCCAGATGGCTTGGCTGGTTTGTTGTTAAGACTATCGCGATGTCACCGCCCGAGCTAAACTCCGCAGCCGAAATGCTGAATGGTAGCGAAATCGGGTTGGATAACCGCAAAGCACCGGGCACGCCGGTGATGGGACGGATGGTGGAAGTTCTGCTGTCGATAATGAAGCCAGCGGTGGGTCCGGTGGGTCCCGCAGCAAAGAGCTGCGATGCAAAAAGTATTGCCAGTGAGAGCTTCATTTAGGACCGCCAACAGCAATGCCACCGATGCTGATTGTAGTGGGTTTGGGCGCAAGAACAACCGCCGCACTGCTTCCGCCCGTAAGCGCCAGGGAAAGCCCAATCGCCAAACCTGCTGCCGCCACAATGCCCGCAACAATCAGCACATTGCGGACTTTGTGGCTCGGCTTGTTTACCGTATAGGTGCGTGCTACCTGAGTAACCGACGCGCTGTTTTCTTCGTTGAATGTCGCGGTACCCGTACGGCCCGCGAAGCGTGCTTCCACAGTCACCGGGAACGACCCTGGCAAAGCATTGGGCACCAGATCATCCACATGAGCCCGCCCTTCGGTATCGGTCCAGGCGAGAAACGTATGACGACCGCCCACTTCGCCGCTAGGCCCAGTGGCTGGAGTTGAAAATTGTACTCTCGCGGTGGGTACAATCCGGTCGGCTTCGTCCCGAACTTCCACCACAATTGAGCTTCCTTGGTTCTTCTTGATGCTATTTACTGAACCCTTGCCTTCAAGGACCGTGATCTTAAGTGTTTCCAGTTGTTGCGCGTGCAACGTCAGCGCCAGTAAGCCTGCTACGGCCAGTTTCCAATTTGGCTTTGTTTGCTTTTTCATTATCGGCCTGCCGAGTAGATGATCAATCCTGTTCCAATTGCTGCGCCGAAGGTAACGATACGGTCCAAAATCGCTAGCGTCTCTTTGCGCTTCCGGTTATCCGGCACATATAGGATATCGTCCGGGATGAGCGGGTAGTCTGCTACCCGGCGTTCCAGGATTGCCTTCAAATCAATCGGAATCCGTTGTTTGGTTCCTGTTACATCGTCGCGCCGGATCACCCAAGCTTCTTTTGAAGGAGAGGCGCCCAATCCGCCAGATAACGAGAGCGCTTTCAGAACCGTGGTGTCTGTCTGATCGAGTACCGGATACTGACCCGGTGTTCTGACGTCACCCAATACATAGAGCTTGCCTGCCGGGGGCACGCGAATTTCTTCATGCCCGGTAAGCACGACGTTCCCTTCGTTTGAATCGGACTGCAACAAGGTGCGGATCAGAATATGCCGGGTTGGTATTACCTGGTCCGCAGGACCGTCTGGCTCACGACGAGAAAGCAAGACTTCCGGACCGGCATCCGGCGTGAATCCGCCGGCGCGAATAATAGCGTCCGATAACGTCACCAGACCAACAGCTTGAAAAATCAACGGGTTTTTCACCGCCCCAAGTACACTGACCGGATGGCTGGCATATTCCACAACCGTTACTGATACAGTCGGGTTCACCACCAGATCTTCGGTGCGAAGCGTGTCACGCACCTGTGTCTCTACTTCCACCGGCAACTTGCCCCGTACCTTGAGCGGTTGACGCATCAGGGGCAAGCTGATTGTGCCATCGGACCCCACGCGGACAGCGCGCGAAAACTCTGGGAAGTTTAAGACCTGCACCTGAACCAGATCGTCCGTGCCCAAACGCTGAGAGGGGAGCGTGCCATTTTGGGCGGCACTGAACTGGGCGGTTAGAACAAAAGCGGTTGATACCGCTATTGGGAGCTTTCTCACAATGAAATTGGGTCGTTCACGGACCTACCAGTGTAGCATTTGCCGCTCTGCTGCCGAGCTTTATTGAAGCATCGCTCATACTCGTCAGCGACGGAAGCGCTTCCGAATCGTTTCCGCACTTGAGGAGCCGCCGCTTGGGAGTTTTTGCGGTACCGTGGCAGGGAAAGAATCCAGCTCTCAAACCCGACGAGGTATCGCTCCCCGTTCCACTCCGCCGGCGTGATACAACCTGCGTCATAACCGGCAAGCACAAGTCCAACATCGCCCACGTCGGTGGAGTAAACAGGAACTCCCATCGCGAGAGCCTCCAGCATGCTGATAGGTAACCCTTCGTACTCGGAGGCTCCCAGCAGACCTTCCATTACGGCGAACAGTTCTCCCATGCGATCTGAGAAGCGTATCCGAGTGACACAGTTCATTGCATGCAGAGCTATGAAGCGGTCGCACTCCGCTCCTAATTCGCCATCCCCGATCATCAAAAAATGGCGGTTTGGGTCTGCGGCGCTCGCTTCCAGGACAAATTGCAGAAATTGCAAGGGGCGCTTTTGAGAAGTGAATCTTCCCACCCAGCCGAAGATGTGCTTGCCCTCATGCAATTGCCACCTGGAGCGATATTCGCGACGCTCTTCGCCGGTTCGTTCGGCGCTTCCTAGGGTGCTGAGATTTACCGAGTGATAGATCATGTCGATCTTGTCAGCGGGAATGCCATATCTCTCGATAAAGGTTTGTTCTATCTTTCGATTGATCGCAATAAAGCGGTCGTATGATCGGATGCCGGGCTCATGATAACGCGCGATCCAACCGGCTTCGGTATCGTAAACCTGCTGATCTACGATGGGAATGCCGGTGAAGACGCGGCGTATGCCCTCAGCCTGATCGCACTGCCAAGGGCTGCCGTTCGGGATCCAGACGAGCGCGGGCCGATAGACATCTCGCAGTCTTTCCATCATGGGGAGAAAGAGCGCGGGCGGGGCAAGTTCCGCCAAGTCATAGAAGCCGAGAGTTGTTCCTTCCGCTGAGCCATGCAGGCTGCCTTGAGATTCTTGCAGGCGCTCCACCGTGATCACGACAAAGGCAAAGCGATCACTGAGTTGCCGCATCATATCGATGACCAAGCGCTCTACGCCGCCAACGGCAAAAAACGCTGGTAAGACGAAGATGATCGGTTTAGCTGACGCGGGAGAACGCAGCGAAGTGGGAAGCGGTTCCGCCCGCGGAGTGCCGCTCTTGAGTTCAAGACCGGGAAGAAGATTACTTAGTCCCTGGAACGATCCCCCTCCCGGAAAGAGTCTCGCGATTCTACCTTTCAGTGAATGCGTGGGCGCACGGCCGCCTAAAAAAGTTTCGGTTTCAGACTGCCGGAAGACCGCCGCATTGCGCAGTCCCCTTGTACCAATAAGAGGCGGGTCCGCTAAAGAGTGAGAGACCAGAACAAAATCTAAATCCTGCATTTCGAGAGCCAGGACTGCATTTTGCAGGTGCATGGGATGCATCGCGGTGAGCGAAGACAGCGGCGCGTAAACATACTTGCCGGTTGGGTTTTGACTGGTGATTTCGACGCCGAGAAATGCGTTTCGCAGCGCGCGTTCGTAAATTTCCTGGCCTTCGGTACCGGGCATCAGCACGGAAAGGGTGGGCTGCTCCTTGTGTTGCAAATACGGGTTTGCTGCCAGGCCTTCGGCAAAAGGTTTGTTGTCTTGGAGCAACGGGTAATCATTCAGCAACCGGCCGAATAACGCTCGAACTTCGCTGTCCACCTTAGCCGAGTCTTCTTTAATGGTGTTCCTCGCATGCACCCGGTAACCCGTAAGAGCGTGAGGAAGATAGGCCACAGTGCGTTCTATCGCGGCGCGCAGGCCAAAATCCCAATCGTGCACGTAGCGCAGGTTGGCAAAGCCGCCTATTTTGCGGAAGAGTTGTTTGCGAAACACCATGTTGCTGGTGGTGGCAAAGAAATTCTGATGCGCCAGCAGAGGCAGCCAGTCTCCGTTTGCGGCCATGCGGTTCACGTCGAAATGAGCGGGGAAGGGAAGTTGTGGGTCATACATGGCGCGCTTGCCTCCCAGTTGACGGCCTTCCGCATCAATGACCAGCACATTTCCGAAACACAGGTCAAAGTTTTGGAAGCGCATGCGGCGGCGGATCAGATCGAAACGGGAAGGAGTGAAAACGTCGTCGGAGTTCAGAACGGCTACCCACTCGCAAGATGCTTGTTCCACCAATTCGTTGAGCGTGGCATGAGCGCCTCGATTGCCGCGCCCTTTTGTTGTAAGATCCCGAACCTTAGGCAACGCTCCGCCCGCAAGTGTCGCAGCGACCCTGGCACTTCCATCCCCCGAACCGTCATCGAGCAGCAGCACTTCAGTAACTAGCGGACTGCGTGAGGCGGAGAGCACGCACTCAGATAAGTACTGTTCGTGATTGAAAACCGGGATGACGACGGAAAACATTTAAGGCCTAAGTAAGCGTAAAGCTGGGAAAGCGGCCGAATACTTCGAACGCGGCGGCGGTGGAAAGCTTCTCTTGAAAACGCTCCATGCAATATCGGTAGGCCGCGGCGTAGTTTGCGTTGCGGTCCTGGCAACCAGTCACATACCCTTGCAGGTAACTCAGTTCGAAAATCGCGTTCAGCAAATCGGCATGCCAGTTTTGCGAACCCAGCCAATAGGTGGATTCAATCACCACGCCCCAGCTCTTCGCGCCTTCGATCATACGCAGCAAGTCGTCGGCAGACCCTGTTGCCCGCGATTCCTTTGAGGCGAGCAAGCGTTCCAGCTTTTCAATCCCGAGCTTCTCTTTCGCGTCTTCGTGATGTTCGAAAAGGCTACGCGCCGAAAGCCCGGCCGCCGTCTGACGCTCAATAAACTGCCGGACCGTGCAGGAGGATTCGTGTGAAACCGAAGCCGCCGGGCAATACAAAATGCTAAGGCCCCCTTCCAGTTTGCTGTTTAGCCTGAAAGCTAACTCGGTGTCTTCCATAAGCGATCCTGGCAGATCCGCGCGGTAACCTTCGGTGGCCCAGTCTGCGGCGATGCTCCGCTTGAAGGAAATATTTTCCGGGGAGAAGAATCGCCAGTCAAGCCAGGTATAAGGAAGCAGACTGTGAAAGCCGAACTGCTGTTCGCCCGCGCCCTGAAGGTGCGCCATGAGGAAGCTGACGCGCTCATCCGGCAGATTCGGCCAGACAACCTTTCCGAGCGCCGCTACATTTTTGTTGGGCAGCATGCGATGAGCATTTATGTGCTGCTCAAAGAAAGTAGCAACGGCAGGCGCAACATTGTCAGAGAGAAAGAGAATTAACTCCCGCGCGGCTATTGCGACACCTTTGTTCCTGGCTGCTCCTGGATTTGCTTCCGTAACAGAGGTCCACCGCAAATTCGGAATTTCAGTTTCAAGTGCTTTCAGACGGGCCACTGTGTCGTCGCTGGAACCGTGGTCCACTACTATGAACTCGACCAGTAGATTGCGTGCCGCAGGCGCGCAAGCGCGCAAAGTGCGCTCCAGTTGAATGGCATTATTCTTTGTTGCGATGACGACGGAGAGACCTTGCAGTACGGAATCCGGCAACGTGCGCGGATGAGGGGGAAGTTCGCTGGCACTCACTTGTGCCGGTGGCGTACTGGAAGGAGCGCTGGGCGGGCGCGTGAATATTACGGTGCGCGGGCTGTGTTGCAAGCCTTTTTCTGCGCCTTCTATTTTAGCTTCCACTTTATGCGGTGCCCCATCGAGCAGCGTCTCCGGCAGAGTGACGGAGAAGGCCTGGAAACCATCGCCGATGCCAGCCTGCAGGAGATCGGACCGATACTCACCGGCTTCTACACTTTGAAACAGCTGGCCATCAATCGAGATTTCCACTTGCAGGCGTACGCCGGGACGGTTCGGATCGCATGCCCATCCATTCACCTGTCCGTTTGCGGGAGCATCGAGCGAGCCTTGAGTCTCCGCCCCGGAAGCCCCCTCAAACTTGGAGCGTTTTCCAAACATTAGTTCCGGCCCGCCAATTCCAAATCGTGCAGCACCATCTCTTTTACTAGATCCCGGAAGGAATAAGACGGTTCCCAGTTAAGAACCTGGCGAGCTTTGGAGGCGTCGCCAACCAGAATTTCAACCTCAGCGGGGCGGTAAAATCGCGGGTCCTCAATTACGAAATCCCGGTAATCGAGATCCGCTTCCGCGAAGGCAAGTTCACAGAAATCCCGCACGGAATGCGTGTGGCCAGTAGCGATCACAAAATCGTCGGGCTCGGACAACTGCATCATGCTATGCATGGCGACCACATAATCTGCCGCATGGCCCCAATCGCGCCGGGCTTCCAGGTTGCCTAACCTGAGTTCTTGCGCGAGCCCCAGTTTGATGCGTGCGACGTTATGGGTAATCTTGCGCGTGACAAACTCAAAACCGCGCCGGGGGCTCTCATGATTGAAGAGCATGCCATTGGTGCAGAACATCTGGTGGGCTTCCCGATAATTGATCGTCAGATAATAGCCGGCCACCTTGCTGATGCCATATGGACTGCGGGGATGAAAGGGAGTGGTCTCCCGTTGCGGCACCTCGCGCACCTTTCCGAACATCTCGCTAGAGCCGGCGAAATAGAACTTGCAAGCGGGCTGAAGTTCGCGCAGGGCGGCTAGCAAATAGTGCGTTCCGTTGCTATTGGTGTTCATGGTGGAGAAACCATCGGCGAAGCTCTCCGCCACAAAGCTTTGCGCCGCCAGGTGATAGCATTCATCGAATTGGCTGCGGCTAAGCACCTGAAACAGGCTGGGGTAGCTTTCCAGGCTTCCGGCATGCATAACCAGACGGTCCGCCAAATGGGTGACGCGTCCAAGACGCTGATCGGGCTGCTCCAGCGCGACACGCCGGACCAAGCCGTGAACTTCGTAACCAAGTTTAAGAAGGTGCTCGGCTAAATAACTGCCGTCCTGCCCGGTTATGCCCGTAATCAGTGCTTTCTTCAAAGACTCAGCGTACCATCGGGCGGCAGCTTAACGCAGGGAAAGATCCTCATTGTTTTGGGCCAGGTGGGGCGTATAAAAAGGATCGATACGCTCCAGTGTGGAGGCCCATTTTTGGAAGAAGAGCTGGCGCTCCCGATAAGTTGTGCCACCGGTGCGCGTGCGGCTCTCATCGTGGCGCAACTCCGCCTCTACATCCACAATGATGGTCAGGCCTTCGGCCCGCAGACGGAAACAGAGGTCCACGTCATTGAAGTTGACGGGGAACTCGGGGTCGAAGCCGCCCAGCCGGCTGAAGTCAGCGGCGCGGATCGCAAGACAGGCACCGGTTACGGCGGAAACTTCGCGCGTGTA
>JAABUK010002322.1_pt1 | contig 34342 bp, 62 predicted proteins | sample 5559141 | NCBI WGS metagenome assembly JAABUK01 (sample SAMN10711869, study PRJNA513367) | rock metagenome | isolation source: Antarctica rocks | place: Antarctica: Victoria Land, Pudding Butte nord | collected 2016-01-03 | reverse complement strand
CATTCCAGGTGTCCTAAAGCTGTTGTTTACCTGCAGGGAAAAGCTGCTGAAAGAGCAGCTTTCAAGGAGGTTCGCTCAGTGAGCAACAGCACTAGCAAGCGTGCAGCAGCAGATGCACGTCAGGTATGTTGTGCTCAAATTCCTCAAATTGGTTGCCTGACCTGACTTGCCTTTGGAATGAAGTCAATGTGCCTTTGCCAAATAGGCCGCTCGGCGTGAGAAGCGCAGAGCTGGAGGAGAAGTCTGTGAACACAGTGTCAACAGATGCCGCATCTGCTTCCCAATTGAGTCACACAAGTAGACCGAACATAGCGGACTGAGCTCTTTGTCAGGTGTTCATATGACTGTACCATAGGGCCTGCAAATGTGCCATTTTGTGATTGCAAATCACCAGAACAAAGAACTGCCTGTATACATATTAAATTTTGGAGCCATGGCAAGCTAGGCCTGTGACATATGCAAGATGTTCAACTGTCTGTCAGTCTTGTCTATATTGGTGACTGCTTGATTACTTGATAAGGCATGGCACACATTGCCCAATATTTAAGTTCATGATTCGCCGTCAGGGCACATAAGTATCCTTTCCTTTCAATCAAAATTGCTGACTCTGAGAAGTCACAGTCATATCCATGCAAAGAACGAATAGCTTTCATATGGCAGCTTGCCATGTGAGCCTAGGAACAATCTGCAATCATTAATCAATATTATCATTAATCAATATTGGTAACATACTTTTGCCAACCTCAGAGGGATTCCTGTGTGATCAAGCTGTCCATACGCAGCTCTCAATTGCTTCAGAATTGTGTGCTCAGCATGTCGAGCTACAGCTTGGCATCATAGACAAGCCACATCAAGCAAAGCTGCCGGTTACAGCTTAGGTTGCCATTGACGACAGCAGCACAATGTATTTGGAATGAACGTCAACCTCAGCAGGGTTATGATTTGGATGACCTTTGACACAAACACACACAGTCAAATTAGGGGGCAGGGAAGGAGGGAAGTGGGGTAGAGGGGGGCCAGAGACACGGCAGCAACACTTTTGTCTTGTGCAGCCTCAATATCTACTTCGTTTGTAGGTGTTATCATAGCCATCGTAATCACTTCTTGGTCGCCGGCCAGAATCTCGTGGTGGCGGAGGCGGCTGAAACATGCCTGCAGAGGCAAACAACACCTGGGCTCAGGGTCTCACACAGGCAGAACGTTCCTGAAAACATCCATGCTGGCAGCAGAAAGCTGAGTACAGACTCAGGAATTCATCACTTTCCAAAGAAAAGATCAGCAAGCTATTCTAAGCAGCTGCTTCAACAAAATGAACGTCTTAAGACACAGACCAGTGGTGGAGTGCAAGAATCAGTGACCACCTGGCAGCTGTAATGCATCAGCTGTAATACAGTTTACAGGTAAGCACAATGCTGGCTATGGTGGCTATGATGTTGTTCAATGCAACAGCTGCACATCATCTTTGCTACAAAATCTGACTGTATATGCAGAGAAGAGCACCTGGTATTAGGGGCATAGGCATGCCCATTGGACCCATGCCCATTGGGCCCATACCGGGCATGTGCATGGGCCCCATGCCCATTGGGGGGCCCATGCCCATGTGCATACCCAGCCCCATACCCATTGCAGGGTATGGCCCCATGGGTCCTTGGTATGGCTGATGCTCTGGTGGAGCTTCAGGTTTGGCCACAGAACTTCTCCCATGTCCACGTCCGTTGACCTAGACATGAAGAGACTGTGTTTGATATGCATGCGCACTTACTTACCGCAGCTATGTTGCAAGCAGTGTTAGTATCCAGCTGTATGCTAGTGCAGAGTTCAAGGAGCATGCACACAATGACTGGACTGTACATGAACAGTGCAGACGATGGCTTACCGCTGGCTGCCGCTGTACAATGGCTCTGCCTGCATTTGATGCTGGCCTGACAGGAGGTGTGGTTCTGCCAGATGAGCTTGCAATTGGTGCTAAGGTACTAGAAGCAGCTCGACTACCTTGAGATTGAGCTGCAGTGACTACGCATGCCTTGCCATGTATGTCCCGACTGCAGACCACAAAATCACATGGCTATAAACACATCAGGAGCAGAGCATCATGTTGTGGGGATGAGGGTTGTCACAGTGCTTGCAAGTCTGTGCTCACCCATTCAGCTCTGCTTGGCAAGCAGCAGCTGCCTCTCCAGCTGCAAAGTGGACCAGCACATATCCCTTTGACTTGCCAGTAGTTTTGTCTTCAAAGGTCTTTAGCGTCAAGATCTGGCCATACTTGGAACATAACGTCTCTAGGTCAGCATCAGTTGTCCACCACTGCAGATTGCCTATATACAATGCCGTTCCAGCTGTTGTGACTGGGCCACTTGGGGCCACTGATGTTGGTCGGGCCTGTGTGGCTGCAGCTTGACTTCCATTTGTCTGTGCTGTCAGCTCTTGCGGCACAGAATGCTGCTGCTGCATCTCCTGTGTTGCCTCACCATCTTGATTGGCAGCGCTATCGTCTGTACACACGCTGAGCAGTTGCGCTCAAAGTATGCGGGCAAGAGATTGTATGCATCTGAAAAGTGCATGTTTCAAGCAGTTCACTGAACTATTATTGAGCATTACAGGTCTTTATACAAACGAAATGTATTGTCGCGGTGGCAACCTTTCATTTATACCACGCTCAATCATTGGAGGCAGCCAGAAGCTGTGTATACATGGTGCGCAAGCAAAGACCACGTTGCTGCCACTTGGTTTACATGGAGAAGCGCTAATTGCAGCCTCTTTGCTATAGCTATTGCCAACACATCTCTTGCTTTGATATTAGTGCTAGGTGCAAGCAAAATTGCTCGGGCTATACAAGACACTGAACACGATGTAAGTCTACAGCCAATCAGTAGACAGCAGATCACTTGCAGCTTGCAGGCATGACAAGCAGACGTAAGTGCAAGCACTGTCGAGGCCCTCTCAGCCACACCAAACAGACCTGCTGATCCTCCGACACCAGAGTACAAATCTATGTCAGCGTCTGCTTGCGCTGTTGCGCCTTCCTTATCGGTCGAGGCCTCCGTCGTGGTTCCTGAATAGCAGTGTTCTGTGACTAGTGTGTTAATGACATGTGTGCCAAAATTTTGTTTTGGGCTGCTCACCGAGCAAAGCATCAGTGAAGTCCTCCTCGTCAGCAAAATCATCATCGGAGGTCATGATCGAGACAGATCCACAAACAGCAAGGCACGAACACTTTAGTTTGTCCGGAGAAGCTTCAATTCTTGGCCCGCTCTTCTTCTGCACAAATATTTTGAACACCTTCTGCGATCTGGCAGAAGCTTTCCTGCTTTGTGCTGGCACAAAAACAACAAACTTCTCGGCGATGAAGAGGGCAGGTGTGAGCCTCGCATACTTGACGTGATTGTGTACGGCGGTTGTAGACATAGGCTAGCCAGGCGCAAGACTTTACTGGCATAGTTGGCAGCTTGCAAATAGTGTCAGAACTGCTAGATCGTTGCCGCTGCCGATGGCGGAAGACGAGGCCAAGGTGTTGTCCGATGCAAAACAGCTGCCGTTGTCGGAACGTGTGGCGCATAAGAACTGGAAGGTCAGGAGCGAAGTATACGACGACATAAAGCACTCTTGTCAGAAGGTCTTCAGCGACGCAGACCCCGTGCTTAACCAATACGGCAAGTTCCAGCCCTCACGATGTGTGCTCAAGCCTTTGTGATTATGCAAAGATGAGAGAGGCTGAGACTGGGCTGCAGGCTCTCTATTTGTGAAAGGTGTAGCTGACACCAACGCTGCTGCCCTTGACAAGTGCTTGGAAGCACTTCAGGTGTATCTCCAAAAAGCAAATGAGAGTCATGCTACCAGGTGTGCCAACTCATGTGCACATCTGAGCATTACATGTTTTCTCTTACCTGCACCGACACAAAAGTTGACCCCATGAGAGCAACTTCATGCATATGCAGGATTGCTGCACCTGTATCTGCAACTCTTGCCACTAAAGTGCTCAAGCAGCGTCCTGGAACAGTTCAGAGAGCAAAGGATGTCTATCTCAGCTTCTGTGAACTTGAGCAGGCTGACACAGTTGTGGTGAGGCAATGACACCAGCTGTACAAGCTGAAATGCTTCTGTGCTCTCATGAAGTGTGTGATGTCTTGCTTGTCAATGTTGCAGGAGGCTGTGATTAAAGTATTCACAGACAAAGTCCCCAAAGTTGTTGTTGCTGCTGTGGACGTTGTGACTTCTGCCCTCAGGTGGGTTGTGATACAGACTACTTTATTGTCTTGAGGTCCCTGATGCCACCCTGTCAAAGCTAATCTTTATCTTGCAGTCTGTTTGGTGTCAAAGTTGTGTCACCTCAGCCTCTTCTGAAGGCACTGCCAAAGCTTTTTGAAGCAAAGCAGGAGCCTGTGCGCGATGGAGCCAAGAACCTTGTCGTAAGCATCTGCCCAACTGCCATGCATTTGCTGGACCTCCTCTGCTCACGCTGAAACGTCTTGCTGGCCATGTGCTGAATTGCGTGTTGTTTGCTTAGGCTGAGCTGTGTTGCTGGACTGGGCCCAAGCTTGTGCAAGACACCTTGTTGGACAAGATGCCAGACAGCATGCGCAAGGATGTAGAGAAACTGCTGGAAGACATTCCAACTGTACGCAAGAGGCCAGAAAGTTTTACAAGGAAAGAACAAGCTCAGCAGGCTGTTTCAGGGGCACCAGCAGGGCCAGTTGTTGCAACTGCTGGAGTCTCAGTCATTCCCGTTGCTCCTGAAGAAGAGGAGGTATTAATAGTGTCCTGCACGCAGCACATACAATGAAAGTGAGATGTGTACTGGGCTTCAAGAACATGTTGCAAACAAGCTGCGATGCTTTGTGGCATTGCCTCAAGCATCAAAGTGCAGTTTGCTCATGTGCAAAGTAATGTCTTTGTGCAAACAAGGCACATGTTTACACGCTCTCCACGCTTGGCAGGGCATGGATGCATACGAGTTTGCAGAGCCAGCAGGCATCCTCTCTGAGCTTGGCAAGGAGTTTTGGGACATGTTGGCGGCAAAGAAATGGTCAGAACGACGAGACGCACTAGCAAAGCTGCGTACGCTTGCCTCTGCTCCCAAGCTGGCATCAGGAGATTACGGTGATGTCAATAGGTACCATTACCATGCACCTACAGCAATGCAGGCACACAAGACTTACCAGCAAGCTTGTTCACTGTTGGGTTAGTTTTGCACTTGTTGCATGATGGCTTAGTCCCCATTTGACTGCATGGCTTGCTCTCCACATCACGCCACATCATTGAATGTTGTGCCAACAAGACATTGTTTGTGGCACTGATCACCAAGCTGTCTGTTACAGGGAGTTAAAGAAGATCATCAGCAAAGACAGTCACATCGGTGTTGTTTCAGAGGCCGTTGCCTGCACTGGCGTGCTTGCCAAGGGCCTGCGCAAGGAGTACAGCTCAAGTGCTCGTGTCTTTGTCCCAGTCCTCTTGGACAAGTTCAAGGACAAGAACACTATTTGTGTCAACAACGTATCTGAGGCATTGTCCATCATGCACATGTGAGTTGGTCTGTCCAGAAGGCTTTTCTGTACCTGCATTGGTGTGTGCATTTTGTCACTTTGCTGTGCAATAGCAAGTGTTGCTGCTGCACAATCAGTGTGTGATCTACTCCCTTTGATCAGATTTTTTTTTTGGTGACTACAAGATCTGTAGACATGGCACATGCGGCTTTGTCATGCTGCACATATGGTTATCTCTTTGTTGTGCACTCTCTAGTGATGTTGCATGCATGCACCCTGGGTAGTGAATAAGCATGCCATGCACATGCAGGCACTGCTTCACCATGGCAGATATTCAGGATGATTTGGTGAGTGCTTTAGAACATAAGAACCCAAAAGTCAAGGTTGAGACCCTCAAGCTTATCGAGGGCTTTGTTGGCTCTGCTTCCAAGCCAAACGCTGCCAAGGTCCATTCCAGCGTGCTGCCAGCAGCAGCCAAATCAGCCAGTGAAGCAGCACCAGACATCAGGGAAGCAGCCTTGGCAGTCTTGGTGGCATTTGGCCTCAAGGCCGGCAGCGTGTCAGTCCTTAACAAGGTCACAGACAAGCTGGATGACAGCAGGAAGAAGAAGCTTGAGGATATGGTGCAGCAAGCCACCACAGGGGGCCCGCCAAGCAGGGGTCCTGCTTCTGCTATGGCATCCCCGCGCCGATCACCTGCTAGCTCGCCAGGTTCCAGCAGACCCTCCAGTGCTAGGGTATGTCACTGCCATGACCTTTGATTACAATCTTCTGCATGCATTAGCTGCTGCCCGCGTCCACAGGCGGCTGTCCAATTGCTAGCCTACAGAAGAAATCCTGTGTCTGCTTGTTAGCGTGATTGAGCAAAACCTGTATCCAAGCTGCATCCTTACAGTCTGCAGTTGGAGGATTTCCATGGACTATAGTGTGCAGCAAACCCTGATGGCTGTCATCACCTGATGACCCAGCTGGAGCATCATGTGCAACAGCCCGTGGCCATTGAACCAATGTCATGCTTGCAAACTGCGCATCAGTGCTAAATGGACTGCTGTGGCAACTGCGCAAAACTCCATGTCTTCACGCTGATCAGGTGTTTTTTGCTGCACAGGGCACAGCTGATGCTGGTCCCAAAGCTCTTGGCATCAGAAACACCAATGCACCAGCAGGCAAGCCACCAGCTGCTGCCACCAAGGCTTCCATTGCTAAGAGGGGTGCTGCAGGTCCTGGTGGTAAGGTGAAGAGTAGCATCAGTTCAGCTAGCATCACGTCTGGGCCAGCTGATGACGACGATGCTGGCCTGGCAGCCGGTACTTTGTCTAAGGCTGAAGCAGAAGAAAAGATGCTTGGCTTGTTTGGCGAAGGTGTGATACAACTGTCATTGACATCACTGCCACCCTGCTACATGCTTTTGTACATTCTCATCTTCAGCCATCACTGCCAGTTGGCCACAGTCATTGCACACTCAGATGTCTAGCACATTTCTACCTTCATTGCCCAGCCATCTATTTTTTGCCTATTGTATTTTCTGCCTTGTTACCTCACGCTTGTGCCACAGCTTGCGGCTAAGAAGAGACGCACATGTAACAATGTGGAGTCATTGTTACACCTTGTCTGCTGACAAGAACGATGTGCAGGAATTCTGCATGGCCTCCAGAGCAGCAACTGGAAGGAGCGTCTGACCAGCATGGAGGCTCTCCAACAGCAGGTCCAGGACAGGAAGGAGAACCTGGAAGGGACCAATTCCATCCTCATTCAGGGCATGTCTTACGTGCCAGGCTGGAGTGAGAAGAACTTTCAGGTGACAAACACAGACACATCATGCAGGGAGCGCATCTAGGGCTCCCTTGCCCCAAGCATACCATGGGGTGCAATCTATACACCAAATGCTAAAGGATAGCAAGCTGTCAAATTGTAGTGACATTACGGAAGAGACCAACTTTCCTGATGCAGCTTTACTGGATGGATCATTGATCTGAACCTGGCTAGACAAGCAGTGACCCCGTGTGTGTGTACCATGCTGCTGTTTTGCCTTTCAGGTGTTGGGTAAGGTGTTTGAACTGATAGCTCTTTTAGCTACTGAGTCGTCCAAGCTCAGCAAGAAGGATGCTTTCACAGCTATCACAGGTCTGGTTGACAAGATGTCTGACATCAAGCTGAAAGGGCCAGCAGGAGAAGCCCTGACAGCAATGTCAGAAGCCCTAGGACCTCAGTTCATCTTCACCCAGCTGCATAAGCGAGCTGCTGCACAAAAGAACCCCAAGGTATGGATTGCATCATGCATGCATCTGCCATTGACACAGCAACTCTTGGTCTTTAACAGGAGTTGCCATGAGACCAGCCTAAAGGCTTACTTGGCTAGCATGCTTCTGGACAGTCTTGCTGCGCATTTCTCATGAGCATTCATGCGCCATTGCTGACATATTGGCTTGCTGGCAAAGCCTGTATTTGCATCCAAATGCTTGAAAATGTGCATGCTTCTGCAGGTCTTGAGTGAGTCCATTAACTGGATGGCGACAGCAGTTGAGGAGTTTGGCCTGGGCACACTTGATGTCAAGGCTCTCATTGACAACATGAAAGTGGACCTGGCTTCAACAAATGCAACCATCAGAAATGCTGCAATTACCCTCCTGACTGTGGCTCACAAACAGCTTGGGCCTGGCTTGGCAGACATGCTGAGGTCAGATGTCAAGCCAGCTTTGATGACAGCCTTGGAAGATGCATTCAAGAGGAACCCCCAGGAACAGGTGTGCTTGTTAAATCCAATTGTGACAGAGCCATCTTACTTGCCATCCTGCTTTGGTGGCAAAGCAAGCACGGACTATCCAGCTGAAATTTGAGCAACACTGGCTGTTAAGCAGACCAGGCTGTAGCGTCAAGCATCCTTTGTGCTGGTGCAAAAAAATGTTGTTCTGGTCAAAAGTGGCTGGTTTGTAGGTGATACCCAGCCGCAAGGTGCGCAAGGCTGGCCAGGCTGGCAAGCCTGCTGGTGGCTACAATGGCCCTGCAGCAGATGAAGATGATGAGCCTGCAGCGCCATTTGACCCAGATGCTTTACTGCCCAGAACTGACATCAGCAGCCAGATCACTTCCAAGCTGGTGGCCAACATGGGCAGTGCCAACTGGAAAGAAAGGAATGCTGCTCTGGATGAGGTGGAAGAAATCATCAAGGCTGCTGGTGGCAGGATACAGCCATCTGTAGGGGATCTGATGCCTGCCCTTAAGGTCAGTTGTTCCCTCAGCTGCTGCTATTTTTACTGGCATGTTGAGATAGCAAGTGTAAAACCATCAGAGTTGACATCTGCTATGCTGCCTGCTCAGCCTAATGCTTGCATCGAAACATGTTGAAGCCAAGTAGTACCTGCCCCACCTTTTGGCAAAAGCAAGGTGTTCCAAGAGCAGTACAGGCAGCCCACTAGACTCCATGTTCATTGCCCATTTGTCCGTTGCAGCCCTCTGACACACTACAGCTGTGATGCAGGGGCGCATGGCAGACACAAACAGGAACCTGACTGCCAAAACATTACTCTTGCTGGGTGAGTTGGCAAAGGCCATGGGACCTGCGTTTGACAGTGTGGGCAGGCCCTTGCTGTCTGTCTCAGTCGCCAACTTGTCAGACACCAAGAGCCAGGTGAGTCTTGCAGAACCAACTGATCACAAAATGGCGCACTGATGCACAGATGCGCACTCTATGCATTTTTTAGACACGCTGTAGACACAAATATGAATACATACAAACTGGCGATTTTGCAACCCGTGATGCCCGTGATTGCAACCCGCAAAATGATGAGAAGCCTGCTGTTGCAGGTGCGCACTGCAATACTGGGCATGCTGGATGCATGGGGCACCGTTGTGCCAGTTGAGAAGGTGCTTCCATCTGTAGCTGATGCCATTGCCGCTCCCAAAGCCAGCTCAGAAGGCAAGCTGACTGGCCTGAAATGGCTGGCAACAGTTCTGGACCATGGCCGTGCCAGCAAGGGTCTGGCAGCTGTTCTCAGATCAGCCACCCTGGGCATGAATGACAAGGCTTCGGATGTCAGGGAAGCTGGCACCACCCTCATGACTCTCATGCTAGAGGTGAGACATAGGCATTTCTGGATCATGTAATACCTGCCATGCATTGTACTGCCAGGCTGTGTACGCTGGCTCGGCTCAGAGTCAATCCGCCAAATTTGCAATCCAAATACGCTACGCAGCGGCACAGACCAACAAGATAATTGTTGCAGCTTCTGTATCCTGTGCTGCTTCTGTTGAAATTTGCCCTCATCTTCCCCCACACCCACCCTCCATTGAAAGACGATGTCAAGCAACAATATGATCAGCAAGGAGAAGATTGCATATTTACGCGCTAAAGTGAACGTCTTCTGCAGGGGTATGGGCTAGAGGCAGTGTCATCAGCCGCAAACGTCTTGGATCCAAGCAGCAGGAAGACCGCCTTGGAAGCTGTGCAGAAGGCTGGCCACTCGTTACCAGCTGCTAACATGAGTGCAACATCTGCAATGGCAAGGTCTACCTCTGGTCAGTACAGAGCCTGCTGGATTCTTCAGCGCCAAGCCTGTCAGTTGCTATCAACAATGCAGCGATCCTGCTGTGTCAAATCTCCATTAATGCTGTTCTTGTCATGACTTTGTGTTGAAAATCAACCCTGTTGAATGTTTGTATTCTCCATGTACCTGACAATGTATATGTCCATCTGTTGTGATGTATATTCTGCACCGCCGGAAGTCTGTGCCGCAGGCAAAGACCCCAAACCACTGGCAGGAACAACAAACAAGGGTAGCTCAAGGCCAGGTACAGCAAAAGCCAGACCTGGTGCAACCATACGTCCTGGTGCCAGCTCTGCTGGTCTGGCAGCAACAGCAGTGGCAGCAAGTGAGGGTGTCTGCCTGCAAATCAGCAACAAGAAGGATGAGAGAGCCAGGAAGGTAAAAACTAAACAAGCTTTTCAAAATCCATATCAGCATATAATGCCATCCTCAACACACTACGCATGATACAAGTTGCTTTCAAGGTGAAATCTGAAAACCTGGAAATTTTCAGTGTTTGCTGCATCAGAAGCTCATACCTGCTGTGCCACATCAGTTAGCTTGCACACTTTTTGGCATGCTGCTCGTTTATATATGCTGAATGTGTTTGGAAACATTTTGCAGACCCGGCACAATTTGAAAGGCGGAAAGTTTGAGGGCATCAGGGATGATGAAGCAGAGGGGCTAGAGGCTGAGCTGGCACCTTTGACATCCGACTCTCTCAAGTACGCCCTAGCTCGCTTTGCCTTGTGACACAACAAGTGTTTGGTCTGCTGCTCAGGTCCACATGTATATGTCTAAAGTGCAACGCTGTCAAGGTTGTGCCTTCTCTATATTGTCGCATGCGTATGATGACCACTGCATGGTCATACCTTTACCTATCCATACAGTGCTTCCTGAGCCAAAGATATCGATTGATGGTGTTTACAATTGTGCCGGCAACATACTTGTTGACAGATCTGCCTCGTGAGTTGCAGGAAGCTGCTGTTCAGTGCTGATTTCAGACGCCATATTGAGGCGGCAGACCTGTTGTTGATGCAGCTGCCTGACATCGCTGATGCAGCAGTGTCCTGTCTTGACCTGCTGCTGCGGTGGGCAGTGCTACGCCTGTGTGACGCCAACACCCAGTGCTTGCTCAAGGTTCTGGACCTGTTGAAAGCCCTGTTTGACGTGTGCCAGGAAATGGTAAGCCGTCATGGCAGTCCTCCGGCCTCCAACCTGTGGCTCAAGTAGAGTCATGACCTGCAGTCATCAGCATGCATGTCTATCTCATGTAGTTTGCAAGCAGTGAGGACTGCTGCTCACCCTCATTTTAACCTGTGACAGTCCAGTAGGACATAACACGTCAACAGGTGTGCATTGCAGTGCAGAGCACCTGTGTGTGCATGCACCAAAGATGCTAGGCAACCCTGCTTATTGCAGTATGCCTATCTGCAGGGCTATCAGCTGTCTGAGTATGAGACTATGGTGTTTGTGCCATGCCTGATTGAGAAGGCTGGTCACAATCAGGTATGCTCTTGTCCCCTGTTCCCCTGCACAAATTGCTTGTAGTGCCTCCACGGCTTCTTGCCTTGCGCTCAGTCCTTCCTCTTGCCATGTCAGTTTGCCATGTCAATAAGGATGTTTGCACATCTGTATCCAGAGCATGGTTCACGGGGTGATATGGTTGAACAGTTTGCCAACCAATTCAGTTGATGATTCAGGACAGGATTCGTCAGCTGCACAGGGAGCTGCTGAAGCAGGTGAGGGGGCTGTACAACACGCCTCGCCTGGTCGACCTGCTGGTGCAAGGCCTTGCCTCCAAGAACAACCGGACAAGGGTGGAGGCTGCAGAGGCAATTGGAGAAATTGTGCATGATGAGGGTGTGCATGTGGCAGACAAGGCCAGGCATAAACCCCTGCCTGCTCTGGCACAGGTCAGAGCATTGCATAGCAAGTGCAATCTGAAACAGACTACTTGAACTGCAGAATGGTCTGTTGCATGACATCGCTCCTTTGCATTGCTGAAGTCTGTTCACATCATTTCTTCCTGCAGTTAAGCACCTGTGAGTTGAATTGGAGCTTCTCGCCATCAGCGTTTTGTACATGGAATGCACATGACACAAGGGCCAGGCTTTATTTGCTTGTCGCCATGTTTTGCTTCTGTGAGCTTATTGCATTCTGACTTTGCCATGCAGATTGTCTCTGATCGTGACAAGGCCACACGAGCAGCTGCTCTGGGCACACTGGAACTAGTATACATGTCTGAAGGCCAGGCCATCTGGAGCATGCTTGGTCGCCTGTCAGATCAGCAGCAGAGCTTGCTTGAAGAGCGCTTCAAATACACCGACAAACAGGTGATGCCTGCATCCTTCCCTTGCACAGTGGCTTTTGGCAGAGCTGCAATGTGCTTGGCCCAGGCATACATCAGACATGCATGAGGGAAAGGCACAAAGATGGTCAGAGCTGATGGTTCCCTGTGCAGGCAACCCGCAATGGTGTGGAGGTAGGTGCAGCCCGTGCAGACCGCCTGGAAGCGGCCCATGTTGAGGAAGCTGAGCCTAGCTTGCCCCCGGTAGAAGCCAGGTGGGTGCAGCTGATTATGTTGCACACAACATTAACTTTAATACTGTTGCGTGTTGCTAGGCAAGCCCTGCAGCCCTGCTAGATAGGACTTTTTGCTGATGAGCATGGCTGCATGATTATGCAAGCAGTGGCTGTGAGCGACACAGAAGACAAGTGCAAGCAATGCAACGCCTGGCTTTGTGTGAGGCAGGCTGTGGCTGTAACTTCACATGATGCCTCGTTAGTGTGGCATGCGCTGCTCTGAGCATATTACCCATATTGTCTCTTGTGGCTGCAGAGCTGCGCAGTTGTTGTTTTCCAAATGAGTCTGGTTAGGGTCAGGACGAGTGTTTCTAGGAATGACCGGTTGTCACTGGTCTTCGTAGGGCTGATGCAAATGGAGCATCTCTGCGTAGCAGTCAAGGGTCATTTCCAGTGCATCCTGTACCTGGGCGGGTGCAGTCCATGCAGTTTCCCGTTTCTGTCCTGGTGGAGCAGGCACCTGCAGAGAATGGCTTTGCAGCTAGCCAGGCCAGGTGATTTCTGGACTTTGCACAAGCAACATTCTGCTTTGAGCCAGCTTGCTGCATCGCAATTGTCAGTCTGTACCCTACTCAAGCAAGCATGATTGACACATATTTATTGCTGAACACGTAAATTCAGATGTTGCAAAAGGTGGTATAGGGCATGTGCTTTGGTGTCTTATCTGAGTTATTTGATTATTACTTGTATCAGTCCTGTTTTCACTGGTCCTGTCGTCCCAAGGGCTGTAGGATCTTGTCAGCACTTCCACTACAGGGGGCTTAACACACTCAGAAACTGCTTGAAAGACGTGCTGTGTGCAGTGCACAAATAACCCCTCCCATCCAAGCCCAGACGCCGATGCAGCCGCAAAGGCCTGCTGCATTGTCTTCAGCTCCGACACCAATGCCAGCGTCTACACCGTTGCCTCATGTGGGCGGTCCACTCACCCCCTTTCCTGCCCCAGCAGAGCCACGCAGCGATGATGAGGTTGCTGAGCAATGGAGCAGAGGAATGGCTATGCTGCATGATGAAGATTTGGCACAGGTTCCTGCCACACCACCACAATGCTGCCCTGTTCCACATTGTGGCACAGCTCATGTCAGGAGCCAACAGTGTGCCATGGTCACATGCCAAAATGCTGCTGTTGACATCAGTTCATTGATGCACGTTTGCTTCCTGCCCTCCACTGTAAATTTTGTCTTTCAGTAAGCATTCTGCTCTGCACATTGGCGTGATGAAGCTGCAGCTGGGCTACCTCTGCATGCCAACAGCTGTTGCGACTGAACACTGCAGAGTGTGGAGGGCATGAAGGTGTTGTGCTTTGAGCTGATGGAAGCATCAGGGGGCAGGGCCTCTGCCTCCACCCTGGCTGATCTGGCAGCCAGTGCCAATGAGCTTGTGGTTGAGCTGACGAGGAGAGTCCGTCAGGTCAGATACGACTTGGCTGCAACTCTCAAGAGAGTCAGCAACAGAACAGCAAAGCAGATGTGCTTCCCTCCTGAAGTCCCAGTCATGTCAAAGTGTCAATTTTGCATTCAGCCTTTCAGATTTCCAAAAGTAGCTCTCACCAGGACTCTAGCACTCGTGTATGAGAATGTGAGATGCAATCTGGCCAAGCTGCATACTGATTTCCACCTTGAGCACATGGACAGAGTGTGTGAGCGTGTACATGATGCTGGTTCAGGTGTTTGACACTGCTGAGCAGGAGCTAGCAGCTTCTGGGCAGCCCTCATCCTCCAGGGGTTGCAAGTATGCCCTGAACACCCTCATGCAGACCTTCCAGCTCAAGACCATGGCTGCAAATGTTGCTGCTGGCCCGGTATGTGGCTGCCTCTGCGCCTGACCATGTACAGTTGAGCACCCAAGCTAGAGAGTGAGGGCAATGCAGCATCATTTTGTTTGGTGCCAATTCAGCCATTTTCCCATGTGTACCACTCTTGAAGTGTACAAGATGGGGCATAGTGATCAAGTCGTGCCTGCATCACCAATGTCCACTCTGGTGTGTACGTGTGCAGCTGCGGGAGTGTGCGGCTGTGCTTCTTATGAAGCTGCTGGATGACAAGGTGCCAGCTCTGCTGGAAGGCACTCAGCTGCTCAAGGCCCTCAATGTCCTCATGCTCAAAATACTGGACAACTGCAACAGGTGACTTCATGTCTCCTGCATGAGCTTAACAGATTCCATGGAGCGTGCAACAAAATGGGCATTGAAGTTCATCTACCTCAAGATTGCTGAACATGATGATCAAGCAACCTGACTGTTGGCCACTGACACTGGAACTGCAGCCGGATGTGGTGTGTATGTGAGCATGAAATATTGCATTGCTGCAGGACATACTCCTTCCTAGCCCTCATAGTCTTGCTTCGCTGCCCGCCAGAGCAGTTGCAGCAGCAAGGCCAGGACATTTTGACCAAGTTTAGTGACCTGGTGGTCAAGTGCCTCATCAAGCTCACGAAGGCTTTGCAGAATACGCTAGATGTAAGTCTTGTAGACCTGATGATCTGATGTGATGTGCATGCATGACTACACAAGCCATGCACAATGTCCTGCTCTGTGGTTTCCTCTGTGCTTTCCTCTGTGCACAAGAAGAACTGCCTAAGTGGTGCTGCATGCTGCCACCTGCAGCCATGTCTGTGTCATCACAGGCCTTGTACACCACCCAAGTATCTTCCGGTGGCTTTCATGTCTGAGAGCCATAGACCAGTTTGAGATTAGTTCCATGCGGTCCAGCAAAAATTGGCTGCAGCAAATGGCAATGATCTCAGGAGCATAGGCAAAACATTGCTAATTTGGCTTCCATCTTGATTGGAATTGCACTCTGCGGGTACCAAAGGTCTGCCTTTTACGACATGCAGGAGCTGGATCTGGACATGCTGTTGATGAGCATCCATGACTACTTCATGGGCTTGGGAGTGGATGAGATCAGGCGCAGGGGTGCTGACGACGACAAACCCCTCAGGATGGTGAAGACTATACTGCATGAGCTGTGCAAGCTCAAGGTATTCTAACATTCACAAGCCTCTCCTCCAGTCTTTGTAATGCTCCTTACAGGCCCCAGTAGACTGGTCAACAAGCAGCTCGTAGACAAGGTTATCTGTAACGCCTCAGATGCATATCTTCTGCCAGAAGCCACTTGACTCCATGCAGAATGCAGGGCATCCCAAATGAACACTGCGTTCCAAAGCTACATCCATGGTATGTCTAGAAGTTGCGTGTGAACCTGCAGGGGCTGGTCATAAAGGTGCACATGCGCGACATCCCTCAGAACTGTGACCCTGCGCCCATCGTCCGCATCTACGTGGATCTCAACCTGCAGACCCTGCACAAAGCAGGCGTCATTTCAGGGCCAGTACCCATGCCAGCAGGGGCGCCTCAGGAAGCAGCCCTGCCTCCTGCAACCTCTGGCGTGCAGGTAGCAGACAGGGACGCCTCTTCTGCACAGGGTCACATGCACAGCTCAGGTAGCCTAGGTTCTGGGCAGCTGCCACAGGCTGTTCAGGAAGACAGGGCTGCAAGGACAGCCAGTGTTGTGGAATACCCACCCCTCAGCCCTGCCGGTAGCCTGACTTCTCCAGGATCTCAGGCAAGCACCAGTGCTGCTGCTGTTGCTGTGTCCTGTCTGTTGTGGAGATGCTGTGTCCGATATTACTCTGGTGCATAGGTCATAATCTGGTGGCAACGTCCACATCAGCATCTTGCTTGTCCTGCATACAGTACCATGAGGTTGATGCACCAACCAGTACAGTTAGCGGTGTAGTGCATAGAGCTCTTGCCATAGGCGTTATCATCAATGAGACAGACTTGTGCAGGAAACAAAGGCTAGGCTAGCCAACATCTTCAAGATGATCGGGGACAAGGCTAGCACTGAGAGGGGCCTGGTAGAGCTGTGGCACTTCCAGCGGGACCACCCAGAGACAGATATCAACCCACACCTAGCCAGGACCAGCAGTCAGTTCCGGCATTACATTCAGAGAGGTCTGAGCAAAGTAGACAGGCGCATGGCCAATAGTGCAGGTAAGTTGCAACAGGTGCAACATGAGCTGTGCTCGTCTTTACTGCTTGTTAGTGCACACAAGAGCAATGTCTTTGAACACAACGGTCGTGTAGTTGAAAGGCCCAGTAGCACCGCATGTTACTTTACCTGCAGCATTCAGTTTCTGAGTCTAATTTGGTATCTTTGATTTGTCTGCTGTCTGTCCTTGAAACACAGCTGGCTCAAGATAGAACATGATGCGATGCGCAGGTGTGGGACGCAGCAGCAGTAGCCCTGTGCCTGATGATACAGATGTACCCACTGCATCTGGTAGCATGAGCAGGGGACAATCTGCTGGCCCAGATGCTCACCCTGTGTCAGACACTTCTGCAGAGACCCACACACCATCCATCAGTCCTTCTGGGACACCAGGGCCGGATGCAATGCTGTCCCCATCGCGCTTAGATGCACTGCGCGAGCGAATGAACAAAATCAGTGCGGCTGCAGCCATGTCAGAGCAGGCTCCCTCACCAGTAATATCTGCAGCAACTGTGCGGACAGATACCAGTCACATGACAGGCACCATGGAAGCTTTGCAGCAACGGATGTCTCTGCTTCGTAGAAAACAAGAGCAGCTTTAGGCTTCTTAGTCAGTGCAGCTGCATTGCGCTGCATCAGTTGTAGAACATTAGATAGTGACGTTCACTTGTTGAAGCACTTATGTATGCCTCTTGATTGTGCTCAGGCTAGTAATTTAAAAAGGAAGCTGTGACATGTGTCGACAGTGTTGCATGACTTGTCTGTGCAAAGCAGAGGCACTAAGAATTTGAGTTCTAAAGTGCACAGCATGCGCAGCACACTGCCTCGACTGATCTAACCATCCTTCATTTGGCGGAACGTCGTTTGGCAGCACGTCTGCTTTGTATCATCCAAGAGATAATCGTAGGCAATCATGGTGAACTTGCGCAAGCGTCAAAAGGCGTCCGACGACGCACCTAGCCAGTATGCTGAGCAGAGGTAGGTCAGAACTGAGACTGAGACGGTGTAATCGGTCATGCCTGCCTCCATTGACGCGGCATCGGCAACTGTGTCTCCTGCAGCTCTGATGAATCCGACAGCGGGTCGGAAGATGAGGCTCCTAACCAAGTGGCAAGTCAGAAGAATGTTAATAAGAAGGTACACCTCAGACCACGTACTGGGTTGTGCAAATTGTCAACCAACCCTTTGATGGGCAAATTCAGCAATGATTGCTGCAGGCTCCCGCCGCACTCACACCAAAGAGACGTAAGACAACACAAGAGCCTGCTGCAACCAGTATGGATGCTCCTTTGTTGGGTATGGAGCTGATTGAAACAGCTTGGCACGCTTTGTCTGATTTTTTCAGTCACAATTGAGCTGCTCTGCTATGCAGAGCTTGTCAAGAATCATCCAAAGGCCCTGACAGCTGCTGCCAAGGTAAATTATTTGGTTGTGAGGGCTTTTGTTGTACTAAACATACATACATGAAGCAAGCCCAACTTTCCTTTGATCTTCGTCTCCTGGGTGCTTTACCGCTTGCATGACGCAGGACTGGGCAAATGCCTACCAGCAGAATCGGGCTGCTGCTACGGCAGAGCTGCTGACCCTGTTGACTCAGGTGAGCAGAAACTGACAAGCAACAAAGTTCCAAACCCACTTCTTGCCATGACCCACTTGGCCTCATGCGACAAAGAAGCTGTGTCACAGGCAAGTGGCTGCTCAACAGAGGTGACTGAAGATGATGTAGAAGAAGGGGAGGTGGACAAGCTCGTGAAGGGCCTGCTGCAACAGGTCACACAGGTAGCTTATGTTTCATGCCATGATGCATCTGTTGATGCACACAGTGATGGGTGATGATACATCATACCAGCACTCTATGCAACACCGACACTTTGTGTTATCTGCTTGTGCATACAGCATGCGCCACTGGAGCCTAGCTGCATTGCATTGGCCCATGCATCTGAACCAGGCTATGCTGCAGAGCTAGGTGTGGGCAGTGGGGTGCATTGTGAAGCAACAGACCTCATTGTTCGTACCTATGGATCTGTCTGCCTCTGGTAGCACAACAGCACTTGCTGCAGGATGGTCTGGAAGACCACTTCAAGAGCAAAGCAGGCAAGAGCTTCAAGGCCAACTACATGGAGTTTTGGGACAAGGTCATGCAAGAGTGCCAGTCAACAGACATCCTGTTCGACAACTACCTTCTGGAGAAGGTGTCATTCCTGGTCATTGCTCTCAGCTGGTGGGGTCTTCTTCCTAGCTTGCTGTACATAGCACCAATACATGCACCTTATTAGACGCTTTCCCATAAGCGCTGTGTGCTTGTGATAGCTGCAAGCTGGTCTGCCCTATCTGCTGTCATCGTAATTTCTCCCTCTGGCGCATAACACTTCTCATGGTGGGCCAAGGACATAGCTGACCATCACAGATGTAGCAAGAAGGAAGATCACTTGGTTGCTTGTCATGTGTATGCATCAACATACCCGCAACACAGTCTAAAGCACAGCAATGCTTCTGCGGTGCAGCTCTGTGGTGCGGCACTTCCGGTATGCAGCTACAATGACAGCCTGCCAGCTCGTGTCTTCCTGGATCAGAACCATGCAGACTCTCAATGAAGCCAGAGAGACTGCGCAACGTCAGCTTGATGCAGAAAGCAAGAAGAAAATCAACAAGGTATGTCTAGCAATGATACCATGACATGACACTGTCCACTTTGGGTGTTTGACAAGCTAGAGTGTGTGCCCAAAGTCACCAATGCTGCTGTAAGACAAGCTTCTTATACACAATGGTCGGAGCCCTGCCTAGGCATGCGCGTTACTGCATGTGCAGCTTGGGATAAAGCAGCCAGCCCAGCCTTGCGCCAGCAACTCTGCAAGCTACCTTACCCTCTTTTTGGTGATGCAGGCAAGCAGTGACCGCATGGCCTCTTTCCAGAAGGTCATTGAGCGCAGCCACTCTCAGGTGACCAGCCTGAAGGCTTCAGTGAACAACATCTTCCAGGCAGTGTCGGCCAAGAGGTTCAGGGATGTGGCCCCAGACATCAGGGCCCTGGTCATTCAGGGCATTGCTCACTGGACCACCAGCCTGCCTGCTGACTTCCTACAGGACCGGTACCTCAAGTATGTGGCGTGGGCTCTGTCAGATAGGGTAATCAACACAGCTGTTTCACATGCAACCGCCATTTCCCCTTTACATGGCAGGCTGTATTCAATGATGTGCTGGGCCTGCCAGATGTTGGAAGCCCCCGCGCAGCTGTTGTGGCGTGCTGCCGCAATACTTTGCAGCAACAGATGGAATGGTGTCCTGTACAACCTGGGACCAAGGATGTGAATGCCCTTTTTGCAGCTCTTCTTTATGCTGCAGTGCAATCTCCTCTGCCAGATGCCAGCATCATTGCATATGGCATATGGTCATGACCCTGTTGTCTTGTCGTTTGGAGTCCCCATGAACATGGCTGAGTACAATGCCTTCTGGTGGATGTAGCCAGAGGTTTTGCAGGCCATGCTGCAAAATGGCACAATGCGCTGATTTTGGCTCTTGGCATGCAGGAGGGTCTGGTGAGGGACACAGCAGTGACAGCCCTGCTGGAGCTGTATGCTGACCAGGACAATGTGGAGCCCATGCATGAGCTGACGGCACGCTTTGCTCCACGTTTTGCCCAGCTCATCCATGATGTGGATGAAGGCGTTGCTGTCAAGGGGGTAGGCAACACCCACTCCAGCATCCAAGCATCAAACAGTATCATGTACAAACCCATCTACAGCTCATGCTACTGTTTTGCTGCTGCAGCTCCAGGTGGAATTTCAACTTGTATGCTGCACATCACACTACCTCACTTGAGCATGATCCCATGAGTCATCGCAGTGACCTGCATTCCCTGGATATTGTAACCCTTGTGTTGCAGAGACCCTGCTCCAAACTGCAAGCTCGCACACTACATAAGACATGTTCGACCCTTTGTAACAGAGGAAGGTAAGTTGGTGTGAAGCTTCGTTGCTTTGCAGGTGCAACTGCTGACAATGCTAGTGCGGCTGGAGGAGGTGCCAGGGCATCAGGTGCGTGATGTCTACAAGCTGCTGCTGGATGACAGCTACGCAGTGCGCCACGCAGCTGCTGAGCTGGTTGCTGACATGCTGGAGGAGTCTGGCCAGCGCCACCTGGCTCAGGTGATCACCTCACCCTTTCATTGCTGCTGCTTCTTATCCCTTGGGACGCTGGATGAGGGCTCAGCAGGTCCATGTTTGAGGCTGCTTTGGAGTGCAAGTGATTGCAGCTCCAGGAGATGATGGACACCGTGCTGCTGAGTTGCCTGTATGTGTTGTGATGTGAGTAGAGATTTTTAGATGTTCTGGATGACGCCAACAGGCAGCAACACAGACACAGAAGTGTTGCTGATGCATCACTTGACTTGGTGCATCGCTTTCGCACACAGTGTTGCTGATACACCCTGATAATCATGCACAGTCTCTGCTACGCTTTGTGTGCTATGGCTCAACTGGGCAGGTCATCAATGTTCTAGCTAATGTCATCACATGATGCCTATTGTATTGGCAACAGCCTTTGCTATGCTTTCTGACTGATTTGACCAGATCACCAACATGATTATGAGATGCATATTCTATTCCTTGTATACCTTCATCCCTGGCAATCATCTCTGCTATGCTTTGTACGCTCAGGCTCTACTGTCTACAAGTCACCAACACGTCATCAACTTTACCTCACCACTTGATTTACAGGTGGGCAAGGTTGGCACAGGGCGCGGGCGCAAGCGTAAGAGCGGGGAGCAAGCCAGCACTAAGGACTTGCAGCTAGCTGGCATCCTGCACATCATGTTCCTCCTGGCTAATGATGAGGTAAACACCTATGCAACATGGGTTCCTGTGAAATATCTAAGACTGTATACAACACATTTCCGGACAAAGCTTGCATGCCATGAAGTTTCCACGGTTCCTTAGGCACTTGTCCTTCACCTACCCATGCATCAGATAGATACAAAATGACATTGTGGCTGAAAAGGTAGCTGAACTAGCAGAGTGGCATGCAGGAGGAGGACGCAGGGTTGGGGGATCGCAGAAGGCAATCTGCGGCAGGCCTGAGGGGCGCCGAACAGCCCCTCACCTCTGTCATGGTCAGCCATGTTGTAGACGCCCTCTTTGACAGGCAAGCATTCACTCCCCTGCACATGCTTGTTCATGTGCTGAAGGAGTCTTGACTGAATCTCCATGCACAGGTACATTCTTTGCTGATATGCATTGTCAGACCCCCATTTCTCATGATATCAATTTGTGTTTGACAAACAGCTGCAGCTTCTGAAAGTTCAGGATGTACACGTCTCAGGGACAGAGAAGTATGGAACAATTGCATGTGTCCATACTTCTCTTGCATGCCTGCACACCTCATCTCTGTAAGAAAATCTTCCATTCCTTGCCAATCTAGAACCTGTATCCTTTGCTCGCTTGGACTCTGACCAATGCTGCTATTTTACAAGCGCTGCTTTTTCATGCTCTGTTGGGTTGACTTCTCAGGGTGGAGATCTTGTCAGATTGGAAGAGCCTGACTGCAGCCCTGCTGGATGATGCAGCAGTGGAGGCACGCAGCGATGCCAGCACCACCAACCTGCTGCTGCTGCTGAAGGACGCTGCCCACAAAGCTGTAGGCGGCCACCTGGTCCCCTCCCGCCAGGAATCCAGGTGGGCCCTTCATTGCAGCCCTCATGCCTCCAAACCCACCTCAACCTCTCTTTGAGCATGCCTTCCTTAGAGGTGCTGTCTCTCCTTCTTGCCCTTTGTTCATTCACCCTAAGCATAGGCGTGCTCCATATATTTTCCCAGCAACCTTCCATACGCATGGAAAGGGTGGCCACACTGCTTGGTCATTGCCTGCAGTCTCTGCAGTCAGACTGTGTGAATACTGACGTGAGTATGCAGTGCTCTGGAAGTACACAAATTGGCTGTCAGCTTAACTTATTTGCCTGGGCGTGGCTGCATCATGCATAGTCGCACGTTTCTGCTCCATCAACAAGCTTCGCACAGCTCTACAGCTGTACCATGTACCACCAAGAAGAAGTCTGGAAGCGGCTAATAGTGGTGTTGGTAACAGGAAGCAGAGCAGTAAGGCAAGGCAGACGGCTGCAGCCAGCCACAAGCAGGACCTCACCTTGGCTCTCACTCAAAGCCTGCCAGACCTCATCCATAAGTACCAGACTGACGCTGTCAAGGTGACCTCCGCAATACTTTTCACCATGCATACCTTGCCATGCTATGTTATTGACAGATACTTGTGCCAGCATGGTGAAGCTGTACTCGTCATCAGTCAGCATGTAGACTCCCTTAGTGTCACCTTGGACTGCTGTCACATTTTTTGTATATCATGCAACCTGAACCTTGCATTGATCCAGGCAGTGACACACAAATCTGTGTGATGTGAGTGTGTGTGCTGCAGGCTTGTGCTCTTGTGGGCATCATACCAGACCTGAACTTGGACATGTACAGCCTACAGAGGCAGGAGGCCGGCTTTCAGGCTCTGCTGCGTGCTGTGGCTGACGTGCTGTTGAAGCATGTGGAGGCTGACACTGTGGCCCACTGTGCACGAACCCTAGTGCACTGCACCCAGCACGGCCCTCAAGCCATCCAGGTGACTCACAGTTAGGAAGCAACCGCTTCCAAAGCATGGTTCAGCCCACTTGAACATGCGTGTCTACAGAAGACTGTTCTACCACAGCAGTCAGCCGTTGCGGTGTTCCTCATGATACCCTCACTACAAAGGCATGTACGCTTTCGAAGCATCTGTCCAAAACCACACTGGTTTCCACAAACCCACAAAACGCCCGCAGGATAAATGAGTCTAAATGAGTGAGCCCATGGGTTGCACACAAAGTGCTTTGACATCTCATGCACACACATACGCACACATGCACGACGCTCACACCCTGGGGGCTGTCAAATGCAAAAGGGACATGGCAAAGGTGCATGTGCAGGATCTGGCTACAGTGCGTCTGAACGAGACAGTAGAGGAGGTGGCAGACAAGCTGACAGCTTCAGCAGACGCTGTCTTGGCCATGTCTGAGGCAGACCTGGCAGAGGCAATAGAAGCATATAGCAGTATGACCAAGGATGCAGGTATTGGGGTAGTAGCGTCTGAAGAAGATGAGGACCTCTTTGCCTGCCGTGCTGCTCTGCTCAGGCTGCACCATTTGCAGCTGCTCACCAAGGCACCATCCGAGATGCCAGATGTATACATCCGTCTGCAGAAGCTACTGCAGGTGCTTTGCTCCCTTGTCGGTCGGTCTGTCTGTCTGTCTCGGTGCATCTGCTTGACTGCTGCTCACATGCACAGCTGCCCTGCTGAGGCTGCTTATAGTGTATGGATACCCTGCATCACTCACTGCAGGTGCTCCTTTTTCTAGTTTGCACCACACAGCTGCCAAGTGAGAAGCTCCCTTTAGCAACAGCACCCCCATGCACAATGCCTTGCAGGCAGGCACTTTGATCTGTGCCACTGTGAGCTAGATATCTGCCAGGGTGTCACATGCTTCACACATTGCCTCCTATGCTGTTTGCTAGCCTGTGAGAGCTCAAGTTGGTGCATATGCCATGCAGGCAGCTGCAGAAGGGGTGCCCTTGGGGGTGCCCATCACTGAGCTGGCCCTCCTGAACACCTTCACCTTGCTGCTGTGGCAGCTGAAGGCTGTTCAGCAGGACGACAGCAGCAGCAGTGCCGGCAGCCAGGCGCTCACAGACCCTGCAGAAGGCCTAGGGGAGCGAGTCAGCACCTTCTGTGTACACCTTGAGAGCATCTTTGAGGGCAGTGAGGGGCTGCAGCGCCTGCAGGACTGCATCTTCAGGATTCAGGCTGACCTCTTCCTGGTCTTCAGCTATGCCAAGCTGCATGTAAGCTGCTGTTACTACCTCATGTTACCACCTGCCATTCCTTGCTTCCAGCACACACAAGCACTCGACATCTGCAACATCTTATTCATCATCGGTAATTACCGACCAACTTCAAAAGCAGACAGCTGCACTGCAGCACTCATGCTGTCATAGATTACAACTTTTAGAAAGTTGTGGTTGATACAGGGGGGAGCAGCAGAGGCAGCTGGGTACAAGCCTAGCGAGGAGACCCTGCAACGCTTCTGGGAGCATTGTGAAGACATTTTGAGCAGGGAGGCTGTGGAGGTGCCAGAAGCCAGTCTGGACGCTGACACCCAGGCTCAGCGTCTTGCGCATGCCAAACTTGAGCAGGTATTCCACTCGTGAGCATCACTCAGGGGTTCCATCTCAGCTTGAGTGATCACAAGTTTCAATGCCTTGCAAAGCCTGAGGACTAGTGCCAACCACTTGCATCACATCTAGTTTCCCTGACAAACAAATACAACATTTTACTTCTAGCATTTCTGGAAACCCTCACAGCCCAACTCGTAGCTAGGGCTAGCTGATTGGTGCAAGGCACTGTCTGTCGCAACTTGCAGGCAATATGGCATGGCCAGCAAAGGCTGAGCATGGGGGCTTCTTGGTTTTGCCAGCGCAATGGCAAATACTTAAACAAATTCCGACACATGACAACACCAGAGTATTTGCACAAGAGCTTTCCTGTGCTGACATCAATGAAGCTCAGCTCTTGAAGCAGCTCATGTATCAGTGGACTGATAGGTCTGCAGGACAGACATGCAATTTCACAGTGGCTGCCCACCGTTCTGATTTGACAGACGTTCCAGACTGTGTGAAGCTTGGAAGAGTTTGATACTTGTGCGAATCAGATATAACCGGTGCAGGGTTGCCCCGGGACATGTCAGGCACAGCAAGGCGACAAAGCATAGCCATTATGCAGAGAGGACAAGACCAGCACACAAACAAACAGCAGTACATCATGCAAAATCCAGAATGCACAATGCAATATCAAGGTTGACACTGCACAATTGACCTGTGCTGTGAGGGCTGGCGCACTGCAGGGCTGGTGCATGTATCAACACTCATAGCAACAACAGCAGCAGCTGCAGTAATAATAGTAGTACTGGTAGGAATCATGAGCTAAGCCAGTGCATGTTGTTGCACTACCCAGGAGGCACTGCATGGCTGCAGTGCAATGAAAAAGCTGAGTAGCTATTCAATGCAAGTGCAGGAGGCAGAGGCTTCCAATCAGGTGAAGTGTGAGGCAGTGTGTGCTGTTGGCCGCCTGGTGGCTTTCCAGTCTGTGGCTGCCGGGGACTGGCTGGCCCCCCAACTCATCTCCCACATGGTTGGCCATGGCAAACAGGTGAATCTCCTCTTGCCAGAATTCATCTCTGTTTGCGGGAGAAATGTTGTGTATTGTTGCAGCATCACCGGTCTGATGCATCTGACAATGACCCACAGCAGGCAAGCTTCAGGTTACTACTCAACACATGCCAATGCCAATGTTACAAACATCTCTGTTGTTGGTGTTGTCTGTTCCCCTTATGCTGACTGACTTCATCGCTGCTTGTTGCACAAGTAATCGCTCACACAAAAAAAGCCACCCAGTATGCAACAGCGGCTTTTCTCCCCACATTTGCTTTGTGTCCACACAATGTCAATTGGCTTCAATCATAACAGGCTGTACAGAATTCAGGCAATCATGCTTACAAGCTCTGCATGCGCAGACGTCAAGCAAGTGCAGTCACGTTCATGATCTTTGCGTGTGCTTCATTTCTGCATCATTTCTGCTGAAACAAAGCAAATGCAGTTATGCTCACAAGCTGTGCATGTGCAGAAACAGAGCACAAGCAGTCACACTCACAAGCCGTGCATGTGCAGGTGGCCGACTTGGTGAAGGAAGTGTGCCGGGTTCTGAAGAAGGATGACAGTGCTGCAATGCCAGACACCTACCTCACCGCTCTGCAGAATGCATTCCAGCGCCATCTGAGTGATGACCAGAGCCGCCAGTCCCTGCAGGACTTCATCACTATGTGCACACGTGTCGCTCAGATGTATGCCGGCTTCAATGCCTCAGCAACAGCCCTGCTGCATATTGCCAAGGTGGCTCACTGCCCCAGTCTTCTCAGTCATGCTTAGAGTGTCTGGGTGTTGTTGGGAAGCTCACCTTATACAGCCTGGCAACTGCATCTAGCAATATGCGTCGATGTCAAGAGTGTGTGTGTGTCTAATGTTTGAGACTTGATCTCGTGCAAGTTGGTACTGTGCACCATGCCTATCCAGCATTCTGCTGCTTGATTGTCCATCACTCTGCTGCTCATGGATTGTGCCTTCGCATCCTTTTGCACCTGTGGGAGATACACAGTCTTTCTCTCTCCCAACATCTCATGGGGTTGCATGCTCACATGGTTGCAAAGCTGCTGTCTTGCTAGGTGCACGTGTGGACTCAGTCAGCTCATGCTCATGGCTGACTAATCCAATGACTAACCATCTGCCGCACCAGTGTCAAAAAGACTGTTCATGTGGTGCATGACACTTGCATTTGCATCCACCTCGTACTGCAGCATGCAGTATTCCATGCCTTTCAAGCCTTTCCTAGCTGCATCTCCTGATAGGGTGTGAGCATGATTGTAGAGCGCGTGAGATGACAGTGTGAACATGAGATGTTGCCTCATCTTTGTCTGCTGCTGCTTCCTGCAGCGTGGTGTGGAGTATGCCTTTGAGGCTGTTCCCAGCAAGCTGCCCTTCCTGAAGGGGCTCAGCCAGGTCTGCAGCCGCCTGCCTGCCCGCCAGGCAGACCTGCTGCTGACCCACATGCAGCAGGCACTCACTGGGCAAAGCCCCCAGGAAGGGGACCCTGAGTGGGAGGACTACTGGGAGTTCCTGGCCATTGCACAGGAGAGGGCCTCCAAGGGTGCCCAGCCTAGAAGTGCCCTCAAGGGTAGGCTGCCATGCGCTTTGGCACTCTATGTTGGCTGCTTGTGTTGTCATACTGCAAAGCAGCAGCTGCGCAGTTGAGTAATGAGTAATAGTGGTCTGACAATGACTGCAGCTGGCTGCAACGACCACAGTGCTTAGTGACTACCGTGGACTGCAGCCCATATCTTTCGTTTGCTTCTGATATGTGTGTGCGTGCTACGTGTGTTTATGTGTGTGTGTGTGTGTGTGTAAAGAACCAGTATCAGAAGCAATGGTGGGTGCAGGCAGTGCTGCAAAGAAGGCTGGCAAGAGGCGCATCTCCTTCCGGCCCCAAAACAGTGACAGCAACAATGAGCAGGATGGCGGCAGCCAGCAGGAAGAAGAGGTAGAGCAGGGTGGTGCAGATGATGCTGAGGACACCATGCTGTCTGCAGACAACATTGAGGAAGATGAAGCACCTGAACCAGCCGCACCATTGTCAAGTGAGGCTTGCCATTATTGCTGTCTGCTGAGCCTTCATCCGGAGCCTGTCTTTTGCCAACATGGATCACAGAATTGCATGCCAGCTGTCAGACTTTGCAGATCAGGATCATCAGAATTATGTGTGGATCATCTCCAGGCAGAATATGAATTCATCACGAGATGCATAACAGTTCCTTGGGCTGTTAGATGTAAAGATGCCATACCTCCTTTTCTTCATACAATGAGTCCAGGATCTTGCATCATTGGACCATTTTGGGATCCCGTAGCTGCACAAGAAGACTTAGCCATTTGTTGACATCAGTATGACTGTTTCCAGGCGGTTGGAAGACACGTAAGCAAGGGCATTCAAGGTCCCCCCGCTCAGCCAAGCCCCCACTGGGCTCCACCCGCCGCCCCTCCCGCTTTGCATCCCAGACCACATCTTCACCAATCCCCAGCGGGCTGCAAGATGACGCTGACCTGAGAGAGCCAGACGCCCTGCCCTCTGCCAGTGTACCTCAGGTAACAGCCCTGCATGTCAATGCAGCATGAAGCAGTGTTTGGACTGCATCCCATGCTCAAGACACAATGCATGACAGAGGTCCTTGGTCCCAGCCACAATTGACTTGCTCCAGCTGAAGATTTGTTGGCTGTGCAGATTCAACAGGCTGTGTGCTATGCTTTGATAAAGCTTGTGAGTTGCTCACTGTCTTCAGTGGCAATGTGCCATATAGTCACATTGGGCTTTAACCCTTCTTGCTCATTGTTGAATTGTATCAAAGTCTGCATCCCCACATGCACACGCTGGCAGAAGCTGCCTTGCAGAAAGTCTGTTGTTCAGGGTCACTGTCACTCAACGTCAATGATGTATGATGTGTGCGTTTGCAGAGTGGGGCCTCGGTTCAAGAAGATGGAGGAGAAGAAGAAGAAGAGGTGGACATTGAAGGTGAAGAGGAGGAAGACGTGAACATTGAGGGGGAAAATGAGGAAGAGGTGGACATTCAAGGGGAAGAAGAGGGTGGAGTGGATAGTGAGGGGGGTGACTTTGGGTCAATGCCCACAGAGGAACAGCTGCCTGGCATGCAAAGGTCCAAACCTGACAGGTATGTAAACATTATTGCGGCGTCAGTGATCACCATGACTGCTGCATGATGTCTAACAGCATCCTGTAAACCTGTGTATCTGACTCACACGTTGATGCATGTTTGCACCTGCTGCTTGTCACGATGCAAGGCTGCTGTTCTTGTGGCATGGCAGACGCAGGCACTGTAAGTAGCCTTCTGTAAGATGCTGTGCAGAATGGATGCATTTGTAATGTCAGTTTGGCCATGCCAGCAGATGAGGTGACAATCCTCATTAAGGCCTGCCTTTGGGCATGTCTCACCTTGCCCATCACACAGGCTCAATACAGACCTGTTGCATGTTGCAGGCCGCGTCGCAGCATGAAGAGACTGTATGAGGACAGTGAAAGCCAACAGCAGCAAAGCTCTGCCCCTGTCAGAGACTCACAGGAGGATGCTGACCTGATTGTGCACCCCTTTGGGAGTACCACACAGTCTGACCAGCCCGCACACGGTAAGCACAGAACAAGATTGTAAGCATGTCAAGGCAACCCGCAAGTTGTTCTGCCAATGTCTTTTTGCTGATGAGTGTCTGGATCACATTGGTCATGCATGCATCGTCAAGCTCTAGCAGGTGTGGCGCAGCTGCAACTTGGGTACTCATGCGCTCTTGTTGTGTGTATTTGCTGCTTCAGTCCAACAGCTTGTCTGTTGTGACAAACCTTGCAGAGGAGGAAGCAAATGAAGCAGGGAGTGATGCAAATGAAGAGGAGCAGGAACCTGCACCAAGGCCGCGCCGCCGCAGAAGGATCTGACTGCCTTGCTGTGTCAATGAATAGTTAGCAATGCTGATGATCAGCCTTGCATGTACCATTAGGGGAGGAACCATAAGGGTCTACGGGTCCAAAATTTCCTGGATCTTGAGTGTAAAGTCTAGATACCTGGAGTGCTGAGATGTGCTGTGCATACATGGTCTACCTCAATCTCTGTGGTCAACCGCGTGCTTGCCGGTGGTTTGATCCAGTCACTTTACAGATTCCATGTCGGAATGTGAACTGTGTACAGCAGTTACTACTGCTTATGAAGTAATGGTAATAACACTGCAGCTTGAGCATTTCTTGCATCATGAGCTGCATTTGCAGGCACCTGCAGAATGACTACTCTATCCTGTCAGCATCTTGTCCTGTCAACAAGTAGTACAACAAACCGTGCGACGTGACTGTAGCTGGGTTCAAGACAACAAAATACATTGTCGAGGCTGACTACAGGAGGCGACCTCCCAGCAGAAAAACTACAGCAGAGAGTACTGAAATAGATGGTTGCAGCTTACCCAGCACCTGCGGCACCTGTGCCTTTCTCGGCGCACCGTTTAGACCAGGTGCATTTGAATGCAACAACAAGGTCAGAACAGTGCAGACGCCTTTGCCTGCGTTCCACAGGCATGCCGCTTGCAGCGGTCCCACACTGACTGTTGCTCAGGGCCTGGCGCAAGAGGCCGGCGCAACCTTTCGCAGCTGCTCAAGACGAAAAGGTGGCGCATACGAGTCGCAAATTTACGTTCGCTGGTTGTTTCCCCAGTGTGTGCATAGCGACTGTTGGCTTGTCTGCAGGAGTTGCTGCGATCCTCCGAACCAGGATCTCCTGTTGGTGAACAGAGCGGGAAGCAACAGCTCAACGATCTGGATTCAGATTCTCAACAGCAGCCGCTCGCCCAGTTGGGCAGAAGGGCAGCTATCTTTGCTTGCGCAAGCGTCAGTAAGTCGCCCGCTGAGAGAAGTTCTGCGGAATCTAACCTGACAGCGGCGGCAGCGGCGGTGTTGACTTGACGTGCATGCATGTACACCTGGATTGAGTGCAGACCTGCTGTACGCGTTGCGTGCGAAGCAACCACAGGTCGATTGCATAATAACCATTGCAGATCGAACTGCCTGCTTGATTTGCACCACAGTCTGCCCGTGAAATGCTTGGAATCAGAGGTGAGTCAGAGCATGCCGCATGCTGTTGACTGCGTCACCTTGTGCGCAATGCTGCAGATTTAGCTCGGCCAGTTGCAAACTCCTTGCTTTTATGTGAGTTGTCACATTACACATTAGCAGCCTGCTATGGATTGCTCTGTGGTCTTTGCAGGTTCCTCAGGACTGCTTTGCTTGCCAAAGATTCAGTATCGAGTTGGTCGGTTTTCGGCCATGAGCATCAAAGCCAGCGCTGCAACATTGGAAGTCGCAACCAAGCAAAATGTTGGCGCTGCTGCTAGCAAATCTCAGACTCATGTAGGCCTCAACTCCGGGCACATCATGCCCCTTCTTGGGTGGGGTACCTCTCAAGCAACAGGAGATGAATGCATCAAGGCAACAAAAGCTGCAATTGAAGCAGGATTTCGGGTAAGCTTTTTTCACAGCATGCTGCACCTGCCTTTCAATTGCAACGTGTGAACTATCTGCTGTACAAATGTCCAGTTTTCTGTGTTATGCAGCATATTGATACAGCAGAGATGTACAAGAATGAGCAGGACATCGGCAAAGCCTTACAAGAGCTATTCAAAAGTGGGGCTGTCAAGCGTGAAGATCTGTTTGTGACATCAAAGCTATGGACAGAGCACCACCCTGATGATCAGGTCAGGCCAGGCCTCATGGACAGTCTGTCCAGATTGCAGCTGGAGTACCTGGACCTTTACCTCATCCACTGGTGAGCTCATGGCAGATTCAGCGCATGGGCACAGCTCGCTTCAAGCCTTCCGTCTTTTTTCTGGGCTCGTTACCACCCTGGTTTTGGCTGTACATCTTTGCACCTCACATGCCATACGCTGCATTATTCCTTGCCATCATTTTACTGCTTGCCCAATGAGCAATTGCCTTTTGTGCTATTTCTTGGTATGATTCTGCTTTGCTGTGCCTGCTTACTCAGTGTCTGAACTGGGCAGGCCCACATCTGTGAAGCCAGGCCCAAAAGTGGATCCTCCTTTTGAGGAGACCTGGGCAGCTCTGGAGAAGTGTGTTGAGGAAGGGTTGATCAGAAGCATAGGTGTCAGCAATTTCAGCCCAGAAAAGATTGAGTCCAGCATCCTGCCCATGGCCAAAATAAGGCCAGCTGTCAACCAGGCGTGTCCTCACCCCAACACCCACCTGCTGTGCTTGTTGCAATGCAGTGCAGCCTTGCTGCAGCCCTGCTCCTGTATCCTGTATCCTGTCCAACCAGCCAGCTGTTTCCAGGGTATTCATGAAACCATGCGCTTGCTAGGGCTTTGTCACATGCAATGCAGCAGCTGCATGGACTGTTGCATGAGAGCAGTGCCTGTCACAATGACGACTGATTGGTGTGTACCACGTCACAGCAAAACAGCAGCTGTGGCGTGATACACACCAATCAGTCGTCATTGTGACAGGCACTCCCATGACTACTTGCTGATATGCAAGACTTCTATTGAAGACTTCTGGTAACAGCAAACACCCAAGCACTTCATAGCACAGTCGTGCATGCTACGATAGCCTACCCTTTCTGGCTGCTTCCATGGCACCCCTGCCTGTCTCGTCGCCATACTCAACCATGACACCATGTAAGCTGAGATTTTCTGGCATGTTCAGGTTGAGATGCATGCACACTGGAGGAATGACAGAGTGCTGAAATGGTGCAACCAACAGGGCATTCACGTGTCTGCCTACGGCCCTCTCAGCAGCCCTCAGACAATGGAGGGAATGGGCAAGGATGTCCCCAACCTCATGGAGGTCAGCTAGGCTGCCTGCCTCTGGACACTGCTGTTGACTTGCTGTTGTTGACTTGCTTGCTACACATGCACTGATTGGCTTGTTGACTGTATGTATCATCATGATGCTTGCTTTGCCTAGTGTTTGACTAGTGTTTGACTACAGAAGACAAAAGACCTGCTTTTGAGGAGGGCCCATTGGCAGCTCTTAGCAAGATAGTCTTTGCCAAGTTTAGTGCAACTGGCTTGCAGGACAAGATAGTAAATGAGATTGCAGAGAAGCTAGGCAAGACCCCCACCCAGGTGTTGCTACGGTGGGGCCTGCAGCATGGCTCCAGTGTGCTTCCCAAGAGCATCAACCCTGACCACCTCAAGGTACAAAGTCAGCTCCAGAACTGTGTGATGGAGTTGCCTGTGTTGTGGGTACACATCTTATGTCTGAGCTGTAGTCACACTTCTGGTTCATGTCTGCACACATGGCTTGGTGGTGGCTGACCAGCTGATCAGGCGTACTGCAGGCAAGTTGTTGATTTCTGTATGTAAGGGTTTACACAGCTTGAAAAGAAGTCGTTGGTTGAGCAGTGCTGTCCTGACTAAAGCTCTGCTTGATTCCCAGGCTTTTGTTAGTGCCAAGCTACTACATTGGTGTCAGCTCACACACCAGCAATAGAGTGCATGTGTGTTTGCCATGCAATCTTTCCTCCAGAACATATATCGTGTTCAAATTTGGGCAACCCTTAGCAAGCTCCTTCCCATGGCAGATGCGTAAATTTCTGCGACCTGATAATCTCGAATTGCAGGAAAACATTGGAGTAGCTGGCTGGCAGCTCCCTGGGGACGACTATGATACCATTTCAAATCTGCCCCAGCAGAGGTACTTCACTGGTTCACTGGCCATGCATGAGGACGGCCCATGGCGCAACTATGAGGAACTTTGGGATGAGAAGGATGTGTCAGAGCTTTTGTAGGCATTTGCCATGCCTTGGCTTTCAGTGTTGCAACAACACATTGCAAAAACTATGTATTTTGATTTCATTTGATGTGAGCAGGCCTGATATTTCGTTCATTTGGTTTGGACTTCGATGTATGCATAGGTCTGCTGAGATAGTTTGCTTAATGTGCTGTTATCTTAGCAAATGCTGCAATGCATCACCGGTATTCAAGGTAACAAAGCAATTTTCGCAAGCTTGCCAAAGCTGTTCCGACAATACTAGCTAGGGATCTACAGGACCTGAAATAGAGTACAGCTGCAACTCCAATAAATGTACAGCACTGGAGCCAGCCAGCCTTGGGAGATGTGGCCTTTAACAATTTGCAACCAGTGCTGAATGAGACAGGATGCAGTGCAAAGCTGGATTGAGGCTGCTCTATACCGTATTCTCCAACTGGAGAGTGTTTGTGCAGTTGACCTTATCTTATACAGCACATGCTTTTGACTGCAAACAATGACAATCGCTACATTGGGCGTGTCTGCTGTTGTATTCATTCGAGACTCATGGATTCCTTCACAGACAGTTCAAGCAGCTCGTCCAAGTCCATGGCAAACTGAGCAGGGTTGCCATGCTTCTTGAGCATGGCAGTGACCCTGTCAACCATCTTCTGTGCTGCCTCCAGGTTCTGCAAAATGCCAACCACAACATCGCCGAGGTTGCTGAAGTCAATACTGACATCATGAACTGTATAGCCAGACTGGAAGGCATTAGGATATGCCTGGATATCCTGTGCTCGGGGCTTGACTAATGCACATCCAG